>OBEQ012529683.1_pt1 | contig 17392 bp, 11 predicted proteins | sample 1670901 | NCBI WGS metagenome assembly OBEQ01 (sample SAMEA104232315, study PRJEB22302) | groundwater metagenome | biome: forest; feature: aquifer; material: groundwater | place: USA | collected 2011-08-07 | depth 5.4 m
AATCATTCCAGGCGTTACTACAAGAAGTTGGTTATGAGCTAACGTAGACGGCGGAAGAGATAATTTTTTTTGAAAAAGACGGGGTCGTCTGTGAAGACGACCCCCTTGAACCGAGGAGGCAATAGGCCGGATCTTAACGCAACCAATCTCAGGTGGAGCCACGCAGAACCGAGGAGGTAGAATAAAGCGTACCATCGCGAAATGCCTTAGCCAACACCGCGAAGAACCGAGGAGATTTAACTGAAGTCGTAGTATACTACCGGGCAAAGAATCGAGGAGGTGACCGGGACTGATCCAAACGACTACGTCAAATCCCGCGTAGAACCGAAGAGGTAGATGAGCACGCCACAGTCGACCGAGGTACGCCGGAGCTTACGTCGAACCAAAGAGATGTGCGCTACCTTTAATTATAACGTCTCAAAATAGAACGCCTCTCCGAACGGGCCAGAGAGGCAGCGAGAACCGAGGAGGTGGAGCGTCTCAACGAGGCCGAGATAGTCTCGCCCAGAATCGAGGAGGTGACTGACAAGACCAGATAGCGCCACGAACCACGAAGAACCAAGAAGACGGCATGTCTCAATCGAGGAGAAACTACCAAGCGTTGAACCAAGGAGGTGGCTAGACAAAACCAAAACCAACGTAGGGTATCGTGTCCCGCCCAGAACCGATGAGGTGATATGCACCCATGAACAAACAAAACCATGAACCAAGAAGGCGACACGCGTCAAAATAGCCAGGACTGCCATACCCAGAACCAAGAAGGTGAATCGTCGGATGTTACGAGGTTTCGCCATGAACCAAGGAGGTGGCACAAAACACATTACAGCAGAGTGCCTTAACCAGGCTCACGTAGAACCAATGAGATGGAGCGAAACAGCCGATCTGGAGCAACCATGAACCGACGAGGCAACGAACTGCTTATAGCATACCATAAATTAAACCTATCGCCAAACAGTTACTTTATTGACAATGGTATATGAAGTGCTAAAATATTTTATAGTTACTTACAAAGAGGCACAGAGAAATCTCAAAGAAAGGAGGGTCATCTAATCGATTCGACGCGAGGCGTGGTATGACTTGTTGAATTATTCTTCTCCTCGATTCAGCGCGTGCCCGCGTGCGATGAGGTGTGCCTTCACGTTTCCTCGGTTCTACGCTGGCTACTGCGTAACGCATTGCAGTGGATTCTGCTGTTTCATCTCTTTGGTTCTACGCAGAGTATTCTATGCTAGCTTCGCTCGACTCATCTCCTCGGTTCTACGTGGCGCCCGGTAATTTCGACTGATCTGACTTTAAGCAAGTCATCTCCTCGATTCTTCGTCAGGTTGGTTCGTTTGTGCTGTGTTGCGGCAGTGTGTTGTGGTTCGAGCTGTACTAAATCAAATCCAAGAAAGGACGTGATCGTATGGCAGTAGAAAAGACCGTCAAGAAGGAGAAGGCGCCAGTTGTACCCAAGGCGGTGGTGCCGTTCAGGTACTACCGGGTCAATTGTCAGTGGCTGGGAATGGTCGGCGGCGTGGCCCCAATAATTCCGACCCTGCCCGGACATATCCGGCGTGTGCTCGAGAACGAGGAGGCGCGTTTGGCCAAAGAGGGGCGTAAGAAAAAACCCTCAGAACGCGAAGCCGAGACCGACAGCACGAACGGCGATGAATCATCGCTGGTGTTGGTCACCTCGGATCGTCGTCGCCAGCTCGAGAAAGCGCTGAGCGACCCCAGGCTCGACAATGACGCCAAGCAGGTCATTCGTCTCGCCTTCGCTGAGCAAAGTCCGGAAGAGGTGGCGGTCGAGGCCGTTCTCCGCGCCACCAATGGCTTCCCGCGCCTGACAAATGGCAATTTGTGTGTTCCCGGGAGCTGGGCACGTGGCGGTCTCAAGGCCGCGCTGATTGCGGACGGTATGTTCCGCGAGCAGGCGCAGGACTTGATGAAGCGTGGTGTCTCGGTTCATCCGCGCGCTGTCGATCTCGGTAAATCCGGGCCCGACAGCATTCACGACGCCAACGTCACGCTCGGACGAGTCGGCCCGGGCGAAGCTCAGTCCTCGATCAAGCGGTTCCAGTTGGTCGACCCCGCACCGAAAGACTTCACCTTGATCGTCCAGGTCTTGGACTCGAACGCGTTCGTCGCGTTGTTGCAGAATATGCAGCGGCTGATGACGATCGTGGGCGAGGCCGGTCTCGGCGGCGGACGTCCAGCCTTCGGCCGCTTCCAGGTCATCCAGTGTGAGGAGGTGAAACCGGAGGAGGCGAAGGCATTGATCGCAGAGATCGACGTCAACGAACTCGAATCAGTAAAGATGCCAGAAGAAGGCGAGGACGGCGAAACAGTGATCAAAATCGATGCCGAACTCGCAACTGCGTTGTAGCGGTTGTACCACGAGGGTCGCTGGGTCCACCCGGATCCAGTGACCCTCGAATCTTATCGGTTCAAGGAGTGATGAATAAGTGAGTGAAACGAACAAGATCGAGGTCGGTCATGTTAGCCGGCCGGCGCAGTGCAGTGCGTTCTACCAGGTCAGGCTGTCATTGCGGCGAGGTAATTGCTGGGAGGCGAATCTTCCCGCTACCTTAGCGCAGCTGATCGGCTGGCTCAGGAGTCGGCCGTATCGGAAGACGCAGTTACTCAGGTTGCTCGAGGACGTACGGGGCCAGGAAGACCATGACCGGATCGTGACTGAGTTCGAAAACGGTTTGGTCGATAAAGCGCAGCACATCCTGAACGAAGTCACGGGCGGAAAGCTGCACGCGGGCGAGGACTCGCCGCTACCGAACGACAGCTGCTTCAAGCGAACGCGCAACTGCAATCTGTTCATTGGTGCGGGGAACTTGATCATGGCAGTCAAGGAGGCAGCCTGGTTCTCCTCGGCAAATCCCGGCATCAAGCGCCGGTTGTTCCAGCGACTCTGGGTTGCTCCCGGTAAGGTCGTCATCTTTCGGGAGGACGGTCGGGGACGTCGATTGCCGTTGCTCCAAGCCGATGGTCGGAGTCAGCGACAAATTCCGCCCGAGGGACCGAATCCAGGCAACATGTTCCGGGCTAAGCCAGCGCGTCTGGTTTTCGCCGAACGCGTCAACGCGCCGGCCTACCTCAGCTTCATTTTCTGCGTTGATCCGGAGCGGGTGAGCGAGGCTGATCTGCGGGGCTGGCTGACGATTGCCGGCGAACTCGGCATTATGGGCTTCCACCAGGAACGTCAGGGTCAGTTCGACATCGTCAATCTCCACCCGGCCTTACCGCAGACGGTTGAGCGCTTGCTTCACCGTGAGGCGACGAAGGAACCGGAACAGAACGATCCGCATTACGATCGGTACTGGATCGCGGAAGAGGCGTAACTTCGAGATCGATCTGTGCCAAGGACAAACACCCATCAGCATCAACTGGTGGGTGTTTTATTTTATCCTGAGCCTGTCGAAGGATTTGTGTTAAAATAAGGGTAGTTCGATATATCTGATCGGTTCCCCGTGGATCGGGGTATGGCGAGATTGGCTACGCCACTCTACCTTTTTGGTTCATCGTTTCTTGATGTGTTTTTATCTGGCTCGACTCATCTCTTCGGTTCTCCGCGGATCAGCGTGTGGCTGCGTGGGGCGGACTTAGGCATCTCCTCGATTCTTTGCCCGATAGCCCTTCGCAATACGAAATATGCTTGTTCACCTCTTCGGTTCATCGCTTGGTACTGTGGGTTGGACTGCGACACGCCTTTTCCTCGATTCTGGGTGTAATGATGTGCTCTACGGTGTGACCTTTCGTCTCCTCGGTTCGACAGCTGCAAACTCAGTGAGTTTGCAGCCTTTCGTTTTGCCAAGAAAGTAATTTGCCCTAAAATGTTATTAGCTCGATGCATCTTTTCGATTCTGGGCGAGTCTTGCTCTGACAGGTTCTCTTAAGGTAAGCCTGGCCATCTCTTCGATTCATGGTTTTGTTTGTTCATCTAACACATTACACCTCATCGGTTCTGGGCGAGACATTGCTTTTTGAGCCCCCGCCATCTTATTGGTTCTTCGCGCGGTGATCCAGTCTGACATCTGTCGGTACTAGACATCTCCTCGATTCGTCGGCCGCAAACGACCCCTGTTTGCGGCCCTTCACTTTGTTAAAAAAGGAATTTATCGTAAAATATTATTAGTTCGATTCATCTTGTCGGTTCTGGGTAGGTCGCTTCTCCGCGCTCTCTTGCCTCTCCTCGGTTTTTTGCGGGACGGGCTTGGTTTCAATCCTCCGCTTCTCTTTACCTCTTCGGTTCTGGGTTTGGTAGTGTTTAGCCTGTTGGCTTTATCTTTCTCCTCGGTTCTGGGCTCGATAAGATCTGGTAGTTCTGACTCTCTCCGTCCCTCTCCTCGGTTCTGGGTCAGATGTCTTGAAGCTGGATATTTCATCTCTTTGATTCGTCGCCGCGAGACAAGGAAGTCTCGCGGTGTTTTGTTTTTAATAAGTACACGAAACGTCGGTCATTCCCGGCTTGCCAGCGCCTAAAGCTGTAGGCCGATGGCGGGCAGGCACGGTTGGCGGCGGCGGGGGAGATAGTACGCGGTACACTGAGACCAGATCATTAAGTCAACGGATTAGAGGAGGGGCGTTAGTGAACGAAAATAAAAATAAGTGCCCTGATTGTGGCGGGAAGCTTCGCCACGAGTGCAAAAACTTCGGTTCATGGAGGCGATGTGAGCAGTGCGGTCGAATCTACGCACCGGACGCCGGGATCGCCGCTGATGAATTGAGTCGCGATGAGCGCTTAACCCAGCTGGGAGAGCGTCTGGCTGAGCTGGAGCGAGTAGCTAAAGAAGCACCCCGACAGTGAAGTCGGTGGCATGAGCGATGAAGGCGCTGCGGGGAATCATCTTCCGCCGCAGCGCCTATTGTTGTAGATACAATGTGGTGATGCGGAGATTTTATATATTTTTTTTGATTAGCCTCATTGTATTTTCATGCGCGATGCCTTCGTTTGGCAGGACGGCAGCGAAGCGACGGGTGGCGAAAACCGTCAGAAGAATTTTAAATCCAAAACAGAAAGCACCAACGCGAGCTGAGCTGATTGAACAGGCGCGGCAGCTGATTGCAGTACTCATCGCAACGGCGATGCCGATACCAGTAGCAACAACGGCACCGGTTGTAGTAAACACAGCACCGCCAGCTGATCCCGAGCTTGATTTACGCGTGGTCGTTGGGCTTCGCTGCTATGAGCGCGATTCGATCGGGACAGTGCTGCTTCGTCGCAAGGGCACCGGTGTGCTGATCAGTCGCTCCGGTCATATTTTGACTTCGCGCCACTTAGTTGACCCGGACTGGCTAGCCCTGAGCGGGGCCGAAGGGCTAGCGAAAACGAGCGGTCAGCCGAATAACGTCACTTTCGACCACTGTGACGTCGCCCTACCGGACTCACCGCATACTCCAACGGATATGCAGATTCGACTGATTAATCCGCAGCTACCGCTCGGCTTCTTTCTGTTCGTCAGTCACCGAGTCTTTACGCCGACCACCACCAATCTCAGCGACGGGGAAAAAAAATTACTTGACTTCGCTCTCCTCAAAATTGATGGCCCGACACCGGAGGCGCAATTAGTGCCGGACGCACCGAAGTACTCACCCGACCACTTTCCTTTTGTCAGACTAACGGAAACATTGCCGACCGAACAGACCGAGGTGGTGACTTTTGGCTACCCGGCCGAGGCGGGGTTAAGCGCTGGCTCGCGTTTTGGCGAGTTCTACCTCAAAGGTTCGATTGAGCAAGTTATTAGTTATGGTCGTGGCGACGAACATTTTCGTGAAACGCCGCTCATGGCTGAACTTCGGGCCGAGTCCGGTATCTTCGGCGGACGCTCGGGTTCGCCGATTTTCTACCGCGGCAACGTCTTCGCCCTCATCTTCGGGACCGACCCCGAGCTGCTCAGTAAGAATTACGCCGTCACCACGGCGGCAATCCTCAGGACCCTGCGCGAGCAGGGCCAAGCGGCGGAGTTGGGGTATTAAACAAGCGGCGCCAGGAGTAGCCGACTGACTTTTTGACGCAGACTATTTTGGTCTTATAATTTAGAACAGCAAAGTTAACGCAAGGAGGGCTATATGCGACACGTTGTGATCGTGAATGCAGGCGAATACGGTGACCTGTCAGCGGCTAAAGGCAGCTATGATAGCTTCGCCAGGGGTCTCAAGGCGACGATCGAAGAGCTGACCGAGCGAGTCCAGAACGAGATTAGACCGGCTGCCTTGGTTGAGGTGATCCAATCTTTGGACCAAATCACGCCAGGACGGAGCGTTGACGTTCTGATCTTCGTCTCGCGGAGTATGCTGGAGGAGTCTCGTCGGTTCAAACACCAGCACCCCCGAACCACCGTCATTGTGCTCACGGGGCTCGTCTCCGATGACGAGGTTATCATCCTGGATAAGCTTTGGCTCGCTTTCCCTGAGGATATGCTCAGAAACTTGATTCTGAGGAGAGAGGTGTGATCACATGGCGCGGAAGTTGCTCGTACTACGGCCGCCGGAAAACAGAACAGAACGACTCTGGGTAGCGGAGACAGAGGCAGATCTCCTGCACTGGCTCAGGTTTACATACCTGCCGGAACTCCACGGTCTCAATCCAAGAGTCCATATCGGGATTAGCCATAGATACGAAATTCTCCAATCGCAGGGCAACTACAACTTCGTTGTCCAGTATATGTTGCCGCAGGAGGAGCGATTTTGGCCGTGGTTCCGGATGGCAACCTTCTGGCTGGAGGAGGTCGAGATGGCCGAAATGACTACTGCGTCGGCGATTCTCTCGGGGTACGACGTCATAGAGGGCGAACCACTGGGCGGCGCCTAAGCATCACGGGCAAGAGGAAAAGCGCGGTCCAAGCTGTCTGGATCGCGTTTTTTTATTGCAAAAACTATCGTGTTATAATGATGTCTTCCCATGCCGCGAAAGACGGTTACGGTAGTTGTGATTGCTGGCCTCATCATCGGTTATCTCTGGGGCAGTTTTGCTATTCAGAGCGCTGGCTTTGCTATTCGTTTAGCTGATCCGTCTGGCTCTGGCCCTTGTCGCGAGCACGATTTTTGGCGCTGCCGACCCAGTCGCGGCACCTATCTTGACGCCGTTAATCCATTTCATTTCCAGCTCAATCCGTTTATGTCAATGATTTTGGAGGGGCACGAGGGATCACGGTGATGGAGACGATCAAAAAGCTTCTGCTCGGTTTGATAATTTTTTCCCTCGCCTTTTTTGTCGGGGCGTTCTCTCGCGCCTTCTGGTTTTTCACCTTTCAAAAGGGTCAATTCGAGCGCCGCTACCTCTACCGCGAGCTGGCCGAGTCAAAACTCGGCGGCAAAACCCCGCAGGAGACCTGGAATCTCTACCTCGACACCTTGGCCAAGGGCGACATCGACACCGCCGTCCAATACTGGGTGCCGGAGAAGAGAAAAGATATAGGCAAAGTTTTAAATGATGAAAAACGGGCAGGAGTTCTAGGAAAACGAGCTAAAAATATAGACAAAAATCTTTCTCAGGCAATAGATAAAAATAAGTCTATCGGACAAGATGAGAAAATTTTTTCTTACGAGTACATAAGAGAAAAAAATATTGATTTTGTTGGAGCCACTGATGAATATAAGAAATATTTAGAAAACTATTGGGCAAAACAAAAAACAAACTCAACCAAAGATACCGACGAGATAATCTTTAAGCTGAATAAATATTCCAAGCGATGGTTAATAAAAGAATAACTCGTCGTGTCATTACGCGTGGCGTAATTCCAATCGTAGTGATCGGCGTGATCGTGCCGCTGTTGCTGTCGCAGCGTTCATTTGCCTTTGATAAGTATCTCGCCCACCCCTCGCTGACGCAGGAGGGGGTTGAGTTCTATAACGCCAGTGCTGACCGAAAGATCACGCCACAGGAGCTCGAGTGGATTAAGGAGGGCTCGACCCGTGAGGACGACTCGCCCCGCTGGGCCAATCACTTCTACGACGCCGTCCACGAACGCGGCTTAACGCCGAAGTATGTTCGCGGTGCGCCGCCGTTTTCGACCTGGAAGGATATTTTTGGGTTTGCGCTGCCGGCCGAGCCAGTCACCTCGCTCAACTGGGCTGAAAACGACCAGCTCCAGGCCCTCTACGGCGATAATCGCACCTGGCAAAAGGGAATTGAGGTTTATGACAGTAACCGACACGAGGCCATGCTCAATCTCGGCGCAGTTCTTCACCTGGTCGAGGATCTCGGCGTGCCCGAGCACGCTCGGGGCGACTCGCATATGGGCTTTAGTAGCGATCCTAAGTCCTACTACGAGGAGTATACCGATCGTTACCTGGCCCAGCAGGGCGAGCTCAATATTGCCGAGGAGCTCGTTGCGAAGGGTGATCGGCCATACAAGAATGGAACCCTTGATCGAATTTTCCGCGGGATGTCGCTTTTCACTGAGAATCGTTGGTTTTCGGAGGATACGATTAGGGTTCAGGAATTTTCTGAACCAAAAATAGCACGAGAGATAGAGAAAGATTTAATTTTTTATTATTCTAGTAGTGATAATTTGATAGCGGTTGGCGAAAAAGACAAAAAGAATAAAAAAATTTTAATAACAACCCATAACGATCAACTTGATTTTAGTTGGATTCAAGAAGCATTCCCCGAAATCGTAAAGTACGGCGCCAATACCGTTCAGCTCTACTTCGACGAGGTTAAGAAGCGCGAGCAGGATCCGACGCTGGGAACGATTGATCGTCTGCAGGCGCGCGATAGTCGGGTGCGCGGGCTCATTGGCCGCGCGGCGCATCCAGAATTAACTGCCCGAATTTTTCTCGTTCGAATTGGTTGGCACGGAGCTGATATTGCAGCGAACGTCTATCAGGCCGCGCAGCGGGGATTGAGTGCAATTGCGAAGCGGATCACCGGCAATGTCGAGAACGTTACCCAAGATAAAGCAGGCCCCGTTGAGACCTCGCTTGCGCGCGTGAACGAGGGCGGAAACAATAGTGGCACCACCGATGCCTCGACTGGCGGCACCAGCTATGAAGAAACCCTCAGTCCCAAGCTAAGCAGTAAGCGGCTGGACCTAAAAAATATTGTTGACCAAGGACCGCGCTCGAACGATGAGTTTGCTGCGCCCGCAACCGAATCAAGCATTGACGAGGCCACGATTGAGCCATTTTCGTTCGGTCCTGATCTGGGGCCGTCAGTGTTGCCACCGTGTAATCCCGAGACCCTAAAGTCAGCTCATTACGGTCAGCGGAGCGAAGCGGTCTTGAACGTTAAGGCCTGTCTGGCCGAGCTTAGTTACTCAATGATGCCCTCTAATTACTACGGCCAGCAGACCATTCGGGTGATTAAAGATTTCTACGAAGCGACGCTCCGGCGCGACACCGCTGGACGAATTCTCGGCGCCGCCGGCGTTAAGGCGCTCCACGATGCGATCATCGCTCGCCGCACCCCCGCGGTTTCCGGCGCTGCCCCGGCCCCAACCCCAACACCAACACCAACACCAACCCCGGCGCCGTCACCCGCTCCAGCACCCGCACCAATTAATTTTAGTGGCGGGGGTGGCGGTGGCGGTAATACAACACCGAATTCAAATAGCAACACAAGCTGCAGCGCCCTGGCTGGCAACACCTACCCGAAGGTAGTCATCTCCGAGTTCCAGTACGAAAGTGCGAATGATACGAAGGACGAGTTTATCGAACTCTACAATCCGAACGACACCGCCGTTGATCTTCGTTGCTTCCAACTGAATAAGTTCACCAGCGGTTCACGCGATGTCCCGCCACTCATTCCCGCTTCGAAATTTACCGGCACGATTCCGGCTCGCGGGTTCTTTCTTATCACTCACCCGTCGGTGGCGAACCGTTACGGTGCCGATCTCAGCTATGCCGAGAGCTACTCGATCGCTAAGAACAATAGCCTCTTCCTCGTCTCAGCCGCCGGTCGAACACTTGATCTCGTCGGTTACGGTGATGATGGGACGAAGATTTTAGCGGCTGAGAGCGCCCCCTTTGTCTTCGTTGAACCAACCGCCACGACCGCTTCAATCGAACGATTAAATCTCCAAGACACCGACAATAATTCACTTGATTTTTGGCTCAATTACAGGCCAAATCCAGAAAACAGTCATTCGCCAACAAGAATTCCCCGGACTGATTTTGTTGACCTCCGCGGTATCACGCTGACTAATCTCAACGCTAGCTTCGATCAAGAAGCAAGCGCGCTCTCGTTGAGTTTCCATGAGCCAGTGCTTAGCCTTTCGCCAGCGAACTACGAGTATCAAATTAGTTTCAGTACGACCAGTCCGTCGGTCGGCAGTCCGTATGCGCTGTCAAACTTCGGTTCGACCTCAACTATTCCGGCGCCGGTTTTCCAGGCAGCGACATTTGCTCTGACGACTTCACTAACGCAATGTCCCGAGACAACCGGAACTTACATCGTGACCGTGGCGCTCCAGGATCGGCTCGCCTCATCAAATCGAACCAGCGCAACGACCTCACTTGATCTGACCCCATTCTGTAATCCGGCCGGTGCCAACCGTGATCACAGCGGCGACAGCGTCGTCGGAACGCAGATCGGACCGATTCGGATCAGTGAAATTTTGATCGCTTCTGCCAGCTCAACCCAGGACGAGTACGTCGAGCTCTACAACCCAAATAATTTTTCCGTCAACCTCGCTGGCTTCAGTCTTGTTCGGGTCACCCGCACGAGCACCGAGCAAACAATTCTGCCCGTTTCGCGTTTCACGGGCGTCATCCAACCGTTCTCCTTTTTCCTCTTAGCAAATGAGTTGGCGAATATCCCTTCGGCAAGCTCAGGGCAAGTGGTCACCTCTGATCTGACCTGGGCGAAGTCATATAACCTGGCTCGTGATAATGCCATCAAGTTACTTAATGCCTCCGGCACGATTCTCGATCTGGTTGGTTGGGGCACAGCGCCAGTTTTTGAGGGAACTGTTTTTCCGGACAGCCCAACCAGCTCGGCCATTCAGCGAAAAGCTGGCTTTAATTCGACACTTTTAACCCTAATTAGCGCTGGAACCGAGCAGAGCTATGGGAATGCCTTCGACACCGACAACAACGCCAGTGACTTCATCCTAGCGCCACGTGAGCCACAGACAGCCGCCTCAGCGGCTGAGCCACCACCGCTTGCACCGACTAATCTTACCCAGACCCTTAACACCGCCACGGTCACCCTGACCTTTGTTTCACCCTATCGACCGACCAGCACTGCCCTGAGCTACGAGTTACGAAAAACGAGTTCGAACTTAAGCGATACCGACGTCCAGACGCAGTGGGCAACACTGACTAGTGTCAGCGCGTCGTTACCGAGCGTTCGAATCGGTGGTTATAACGAATCAGTTTCGTTTCGCGCCTGCAGCCAAGTTAGTCAGAATGATTACTTACTGCTTGGTGTTGTTCGGGGTGGGGCACTGGTCGGTTTTGCGCGGGTTCAATTGACCGGCAGTCCGAGCTGCGCCCAACCGAATAATTTAACCCTCAATGTTTCAGATTCGCGGACCAATCAATGTGATCCGGTCATTATTGACGTCACTGCACAGAATTTAACTTCCAGCACTACTCAGATGTTCAACCCGCACGGTCTTGACTTGACTACAACTGCGAGCTTGAGTTTGTCCCAGGGACAGACATTTTTCCACTCCGTCCGTTATGGTAACTGTGCCGGCTCCGTCTCTGATCCTATTTTTACCTACACCCTGACCGCTAGCGGCGTCGACAGCGGCGGCGTAACCGTTGATCTGACAAATCAACTCTCTGGTGTTGGCACGAGCGTCCCCGCCAACCACCCGACTGATTATCTGACCACCGGTTCACTGATAGTGCCAACCGGGTATAGGAGTATTAAATTTAGTTTTGTTGGAACGCAAGCTTTCGGCTCAGACCGGTTCCATTTCCCCGTCTTTACTGAAACCCTAGAGGTTGTGACCCAATAGTATTTATATTAATATAGAGAAACGTGGTCTTTTGGTGTTAATTTATGCTAAAAATTGGGCCTGTAGCTCAGCCCGGTAGAGCACTGCATTCGCATTGCAGGGGCCAGGGGTTCGAATCCCCTCAGGTCCACGTTGGAAGGGTGAATTTTCGTAGTAAAAAGACAAGGGATAAAAATGGCTTAAAGTCACAATAAACAGGTTATCCACAGTTTGCTTGACTTTGTGCGCTATAGCTTTATAATCCCTTCAAGAGGTCGTAGTATGGAAAAATGTCGCTAAGGGCTTGACAATTAAATACGAGCCCTTTATAAGTAAATAGGTATTTGCAACACAACTCTTGCGTGCCCGAAATTGTGGTTCGCATGGAGAAAAGGTCAAATTTATGAATAGCAAAAAAGCTATCACACTCGGTGTGGTGATCGCCACGATCGTGTGGTCGGTAGCACCATTCGGCCTGGTCGGATTTGCCCGGGCTCAGGAAGGGTGCAACGCTGACGCTCTGAAGTCGGTAAAGTCCGGCCAAAAGGGTGCAGCAGTCATGAACCTCCAAAGTTGTTTGGAGGAGTGGCAGAGCGGTGTCATTCCCGCTGGCGCAACTGGCTTCTACGGAGGTCAGACCGTCAAAGCAGTAAAGGCCTTCTATAAAGAAGTTGTCGGAATGGCCTGGAATGGGAAGAGCATTGGTTCAAAGGGGATCAGTGCGATGAAAGATGCCCTAGCCGGTACCTCGATGGCAGTGCCACCAACTGGCACGAAGCCACCAACTGGCACGGGAAGTACAGGTACTTCTAATAGCCAGCTCACACAGCTCCTGAAGGGACTTGGTCTGTCTGATGCTCAGATTGCCGCCATCGTGGGGGCAGTTGGAGCTCCAGCAACTCCAGCAACTCCAGCAACTCCAGCCGCCGGCGCAGTGGCAACTCAACCAGCCGCAATGACTGGCAACGTCAGCGTTGCCCTGTCGCCGAACAATGCCGGCGCTGGTACGATCATCGCTGGTGGCGCACAGAACCCAACCTTAACCGTTCGCGTTTCGAACGGGACCAACGCGGCGGTGACGGTTACCGGGATGAACTTCAAGAAACAGGGGGTGGTGTCTGATTCGAACATCTCGAACGGCTACATCTCCGTCGGCAGCAACATCATTGCTCAGTACCAAGGTCTGACCAGTGGCTTACTCACCTTCTCCGGCAACATCATCTCGATTCCGGCCGGTCAGTCAATTGATCTGACCCTCCGCCTTGACATCGGCAGTGGCACTTCGAACGGCAACACGATTGGCTTCAGCCTGACCTCGATGACACTCAGCAGTGGCACGGTCTCAGATGGATCATTGCCGATTGTCGGAAACTACTTCACTGTTTCCTCCGTTTCCAACCCATCATTGGCTACGTTTAGTGGAACCTACCAGACCGTCGCTTCGAGCGTTGATGCCGGCACGAATGGCTTCCGCGCTTCGGCGATGAACGTAACGGTCAACAACAGCCCAGTGCGGATGTTGTCGGTTCGCTACACTGTGACCGGTTCGCTTAACCTCGCCACTGATTTGGCTAACCTCGCCCTTAAGGTTGATGGCACCCAGGTTGGAACATCAACGATGTTGTCGGCTGACGGTAAGGCCTTCTTTGACCTGTCCGGCTCGAACGTCGTGGTGAACACTGGTTCACACCAGCTTGAAGTCTTTACTGATATTCTTGGGACACCAAACCGGACGATGAAGCTTGAGGTGCTTCGCCCGTATGACTGGGTTCTAACCGACACTCAGTACAACACTAACATCTCCGGTGGGACTCCGTCTGGGTCAGCCACCTCAGTTAGTGTTCGAGCCGGGACAGCCACGGTTGCCCTGAGCGCCGATACGCCGACTGGGAACATTCCGCTTGGCGCGACCAACATCACGATTGGCAAATTCACCTACCGGGCTTCCGGTGAAGCGGTTAAGGTGAAGTGGCTGCCGTTCAAGCTGACCGAGGCTGGCTCAGTCGCCGCCTGGTCAACCGGAACGAACGTTGATGCTGATATCCGCAACATCGCTCTTTACGATGAAGTCGGCAACCAGATTGGAACGACGATCAACACGCCGTCATCCTGTACCTACGGGACGGTTGAGTTGACCGCCACGACCTACATCTGCTCGTTCGGTTCACCGACCTCAAACATCAACTACATCGTGCCGGGCAACACCACCCGGGTGCTTAGTCTTCGTGCCGATGTTCAGTCCGGGGCCGACATGACCTCGCTCAAGGGTTCACTCTTGGCGCCATCCGGAACCTCTGGCTTCACTGGTAGCAACAACGAGGGTCAGATTTCATTCCAGACCAGCGCTGCTCCTGGTGGAACGATTGATGGCTCGAACCTGACGATTGTGACGGCGCCGTTCACGGCTGGCCAGAACTCGTCGCTGTCGAACCAGCGTTTGGTCGGTGGCAGCTACAACGCCAAGATCGCCTCGTTCAGCATTGGGGCCTCCTCAGCTGAAGGGGTTAACCTGACGTCGCTGACCGTTCGCACCTCGGCAAATGTCAACGACGGCACCGCGGCTGCATTAACAATGCAGAACCTAGTGGCGAAGGTTGGTAACACCACCCTGAACTACACCGTGCCGACGATTGCTCTTTCGAGCAACTACACCTTCTCGGTCCCAGCGGGTAAGCTGCTGATTCCGGCTGGTGGAACGATCATCGTTGATGTCTACGGTGACGTGCTCCAGAACAGCTCGACCACAACCTTTACCGCACCGCTGCGCTTGCTCGATGCAGTTGGGGTCGGAGCGACCACGAACACAAACCAGACTCTGAAGGATTCAAGCGGGAACACCGTCAGCGCGCTTAACAGCAGCACTGGTCTCGCCGGTCAGAACCTGACGATCGCTGGTGCTGGTGCTCTAACAGTTGCACCAGTCTCGAACGACCCAGTCTCAACCCAATTCCGCAAGGGTCAAACTGGCATCACTCTGGCGAAATTCCAGCTGCGTGAAACCACCAACAACGAAACGATCCGAATCGTTAACTTGGGCGTCACCGCTTCCTCGACCAACTCGACCGCTTCGGCCTCACCGTGGTCGAACCTCAAGCTGGTTACGGCTGACAGCAACGCTGGTGTTCCGATTGGTACTCTGATTGCCGGTCCGCTCGCGATGACAGTGACCAGCGGTATCGGTACGGTCACCTTCTCGCCCGTTTCGACCTTCTCAGTCCCAGCTAACGGTGTGGTGAATGCTGCCCTGGTTGGTGATGTCTCGAGCGATGAAACGTTCTTCTTCAACAACAACAACACCGCCTGGGTCTTCAATGTTGCCAGCACCTCGAACATTAGTGCCGTTGGCGTTTCGTCAGCCGCCTCGATCGTCGTGACCGGGACCGGTTCAGGGACGAACTCGGCTAGCCAGAGCGCCCTCGCCGCTAAGCTAACGCTGACCGGCTTCGACAAGCTAACTGGAGCAACCTTGAACAACGCGGATGTCAGGGCGGCTAGTATCACCGTTCGGAACGATGGCTCCAGCTATAGCGTGCTCAAGCAGGTTAAGGTAACCTTCGCTGGATCGGCGCTTCAGACGACCACTCCGGCGACTAGCACGATCACGCTCTACGATCAAGACGCGAGCACCGTTTTGGCGACGACCTCGATCGCCTACTCGTCGTCAACCTTCTCTGGTATTGTCGCAACGCTGAACCTCTCGACCAGCACCACTAATGGTCAGGTTCAAGCGGGAGCGGCGAAGACCTTCTACCTGGGCTTTGTTCCGACCACCTTGGTAACACAGAGCACCAGCAACCAGAATCCGGTGGTGACGATGCAGATCGGTGCCTCGTCGGCGCTGACCGATATCACCTACGCGACCTACACGACTCAACCAAACTTCACCGAGAGTATCAACCTCGATCGAACGCAATCTCTCCCGAAGTCGGTTACAGTCAGCTATCAGTAATCGCTGACCAGACGGTAGTCTGATCAGTGGTTACGGAAGCCGAAAGCTTCCAGTAAGATAGGTAGGACTACTTAGGTGAACCGGTAAGGTTCTCGGAAAAGCCCCCACGTTAGTGGGGGCTTTTCCTTTCGCGTTATAATGCTGCGATGGATAGCTTTGATAAAAGTTTACTCACGGTGCTCCGCGTCTGTGCCTATCTGGTTCCGTTTACGCTACTGATTGTTTCGACCGGGCTACTTTTTCCTTATATCACCGGTAAGGCCTTCGCCCTTCGCCTCTTGACTGAAGTGGCGGTGGCGGCGGCACTGATACTGCTCCTTCGCCACCCCGAGCTTCGTCCCGCCTTCGCGCTACGCGCTACGGCGGGCAAGCCCAAACCTGACTGGGTTATCTGGGCCTCGTTTGCCCTTCTGGCCAGCTTGTTCCTGCTCGTGCCGTTCTCGATTCGACCGGGCTTGAGCCTCTGGGGCAATGCCGAGCGGATGGAGGGTGCCTGGGGTGTTATGCATTTTTTTCTTTGGTTCTACGCGCTAGCAGTACTCCTGCGGGCGCAGCCAGAGGCCGGGCGGGGGATTTTTTGGTCGTTCGCTACGGTTGGTTCACTTATTGGCCTTCAGGAACTGTATGAGGGGCTGGTCTTAAAAACAGATCGTCCCTATGCGACACTGGGGAATGCTACCTACATTGGTTTCCTGTCTGTGCTACTTATCTTCCTGGCCCTGACCTTCTGGGAGCGTTATCGAGGCGATCGCCTTGTTCGTGGCATTCTGGTGGTGTTGATAGCCATTCTTTCTGGGTCGCTCCTGGTCTCGCAGACGCGCGGTTCAATCTTGGCGCTTGGCGTTGGCTTAATTGTCTATGCCATGGCCAGAATTGCTTGGTCAAGCTGGCCACTAAAACGAAAGGCGTTGTTGGTTGTTGTCATCGGTGCGCTCCTAGCTGGTTCCGTCGGTTTCTTGCAAACACCACTAGCGTTGCGTATCCCTGGCGTTAGCCGCGTCGCCAGCTCGCTGGCGGTGGGGGGAGGAGACACCTATAAGCCGCGTCTCATTTCTTGGGGGATTTTCTGGGACGGCTGGCGAAGTCGACCACTGACTGGCTATGGCCTCGAGAATGCGCCGATTGCTTACTACGAACATTTCAATCCGGATATGTTTCGGTACGAAGAGGTTATCTTCGACCGTCCGCACAATAAGTTCTTGGAAGTCCTAGTGACTCAGGGTGTCGTTGGTTTTGGTTTATGGGTGATCTTCCTCATCGCTGCCTTTCTTGGGCTCCGCAATCTTCCCCGGGGGCCGCAGCGAGCGGCGCTACTTGGTTTCCTCGTTGCCTATCTGGTCGGGAACGCCACGCTTTTTGATATGCAGGCGAGTTATCTGGCCTTTTTCTTTGCTTTAGCCTTGATGATTCGGTCGGTCACGCCCAACCGTCCAGTCAACACCTCGACCACCACTATTTTGGCTGCCGTGCCGGTGGCGCTCCTGATTGCCGGGCTTACTCTTAATATCTGGCACTATCTGATTGCCCGGCAGATTATCGACAACCTTGTTCGTCCACC
>OBEQ012738059.1_pt1 | contig 17392 bp, 9 predicted proteins | sample 1670901 | NCBI WGS metagenome assembly OBEQ01 (sample SAMEA104232315, study PRJEB22302) | groundwater metagenome | biome: forest; feature: aquifer; material: groundwater | place: USA | collected 2011-08-07 | depth 5.4 m
CCAGTTTGCAAACCATTTCCATTGAGACTTAAAAGAGATTTTAAGTCGCTTTTCGCCGCCCAACGCCCGTCGTTTTGCGCCTGAATGATTCCGATCATCTCATACATTGCGAATTCTCTTCTTTCCTCAAAATTAAAATAGTACCGGTCAAATTGATGAATAGCTGCAACCGGAATATTTTTTCCTTCCCGCTGCCAAATCCCCCTTGCACGATCCAATGCCTTGGTAAGTTTTAAATCCTTCATGTCAAATAAATGCCTCAAGCCCCGATTGGAATCATAACGATACTGCCATTCAGTGTCAGGAATTCTCCACCGACCGTCTTCTTGAACTTCAAGAATTCCAAAATGGATAAATCTAGCAAATTCTTTTTTTTCTTCGGTACTTAAAGAATCTACGGATAAAATTTCATGCTCTTTTAGAACATATAAATTCGCTCCCTCTCCTGGAAATTTATAAGGTTCTGAGTGGCTCGCAAGAGAAGTGCCGTTTGATGAATTAACGTTAACAAACGACCATGTCTTTTTCTTCGCATCAAAGTAAATTTGAAGATGTTTCCCTGAAGCCCGAGGATTGTCGACAACAATTTTGTTGTCGAGTCCTCTTCCAATTGTAATAGTCAAATCTTCTCCTTCGCTGGGGGTGAATAACTCCGACTTAAGAAAATTGTCCTTTTCATTTGGACCTGCTCCAAAGTTAAGAACCCTAACTTCCAATTGATATCCCCGAATTTCAAACCAAACCCACTGAGAGCCTACACCGAAGGTGTCTTGGTAGGGTTCGTATTCCGCCGCGCGGGCGCCGGCGGGCTTCAAAAGTTTCTTCAATGCCGCGCTATTGTTCCGATTTAGAAGAAATCCGTATGCTTCGTACTGTGGCGTTCTGCCACGTTGTGTCTTCGGCAATTTGTCCATTGCATTTTTTATATCCCAATCTGTCGGATATTTACGATAGAATTGTCTAGCTTTATTCTTATCGAACAGTGTGTCCAGTGCCTGTTTATAATTTTCCATTAATTTTAAATCTTTATCTGGTATATGAATGGCGGGTTCAACCACAATGTCTCGCGCCCAATCAGGATATGCTTGTCGAAATACTTCGTAAACACCGTCTTGGTTCGTTTTGATAAGATACCCAATCGCGTAAATCATACGCCGCGTTTCATCGTCCCACTCTCTGGTGAATACGTCACGAAAACCTTTGTTCGTATTGGGGACGCTTTTATTGGATTTTTTTTCTAATTGATTTATTGAAAAATTGCTGGCATCCTGCGCCGCTTGTTTAAGGTATCCTGATAACTCATACCGATTCTTGACCTTTCTAACCACTCCTTTAGCAACGTCCTTAATATGCGGCTTGATCTTCTTCAACATTTCTTCTAAAAGCTTAGGATGGGAGTTTTCGCCCTTATCTTCGGTATTTTCCATACGGTTAATTATTTTTAGGATAATCCCCTGATAATGCGCCAGATTCTTATTGACTAATAAAACTTTTTCTTTCAGAATTTCGACTTTGTTCTGTAATTGATCTGGCTTTCCTAAATTTTTGACATTAATACTTCCTAGAATTCGCGATACAATTTCGGAGGCAATGTCTTCTACGCTAGACCTGGCTTGTTCAGCAAGACGTTCATTTTCTTCAAGATTTGTATTAGCAATAAACTCGATAGTATGACGAACATCCTCAGAAGTAATGTTTGTGGATAACTCCAATATATTTCGATAACCTAACTTTCCCTCAGCGGCAACGCGAAGTTTTTTAAGAACTTCCTCATAAATCAAAAGCGCTTGGTCAAGATTCGATTTTTGAGCAAGCTTAATTAATTTTTTTGCCTTCTTCTGAGAATCGTTGGCATATCTAAACATATGATTGACTTGTTTTTGAAGTGAATCATCTTGGGTAATTCCTGCCGCGCGGGAGCCGGTCGCCACAGCTTGGGCTTTTTCCCCAGGCTCAATAATTTTAACTTCGAGTTTAAACGCAGGGTTACGAAGCCTTTTCTCTAATTCTTTCATCGCCGCCTCGATCTTTTCTTTTGGAAATTGCTGGCCGGTCTTGATTTTAAGAACTCTATTGAATGCTTCGAGTCTTTCCACAACTTCGGCTACTTTCACGCCCTCCTTCTTCTTCGCAATCATTAAATCCTTGTCAAGTGCGCTTAAAGGCTTGTCGATTCGGCTTTCACCCTGAACAAAATCCAGCGTTTTAGTTTCCTTGCGAACTAAACTGAGAAGGAGTTTCTCGTATTTGGCTTGGTTGGTTTCTTGGGTAACGTTCGGAGTCAGAACAACGTAGGAATACCCTTTTTCTTGGAAGAGTTCCGTAAGGTGTTGGGTGTGATAGCCGCCTGAGATAAGAACGGCCACTGGTTGTTTTTGTTCCCCTAAGATTCTTTCAGAATTTTGCATGAAAGCCAGGTCTCTTTGGTTAACAGAATCATAAAATGCTATGAGAGCTTTCTTTCCTTCTTCGAGGATGGGTTTATAAGGAATTATGTCTTCAAAGAAACCTTGTTCTGCTAGCTTTCTGTTTAGGAAGGCTTGATAGGAGACGGTAGAGAAGTCTGGTTCGTTGACTTCAAACATCTTAAAGTCTTTGGTCGTCATTTGGATGCGGTAGGCGGTGTTGAGTAAATTAAGATATCTGTCGATGGAGCGGAGGAGAAGGGCGTCACGACCTTTTGTCACCCCCGAAATTTCTAATCGGGGGTCAAACGTATGATCCCCACTTAAAGATTGCGGGGATGACAGAGAATTTGATCCGCCATCCAACATCCTCTTGTAAACCTGGTCTTCCAGCTTCTCTGTCTCAGACAGAACTTGATCGAGATCTATGTTTGTGAAGTCTTTTAGGTATTCTTGGTATTTTTGAAGGTTGGGATACTGGTTTAGATTGATTTTCTTTTCATAGGCGATATTGAATATTTTTTGAAAGTAGGAAAATTGAGAAGTTTTTTGGTTTTTTAAGTGACTGAATTGTTCAAGGGAGTTTTTGAGATCTGTTATGCCCCCTGCTTTTTCTATTTCTTCGATAAGAGAGGCTTGTTCGAGATTGGCGAGATTGAAGTTGATGAGTTTTTCTTTGTCTTGGAGAACTTTTAGTTTCGTTAGGTTTGGGAAAGAACCCAGGTCTATTTTTTGATTCTCTGAAAGGCTTAGGAGTTCCTTGAAAGCGGTTTCAAAATCTGCGTCCTTACTTTTAATTTTCTTGCTTTCATAATTTAAAAGTTCTTGTGGATAATGTTTCTTTTTCAGTTTTTCAAGCGCTTTTTGCATCGTATTTAAATACCGAAGGATGGCCTCTCTCTTGTCGGAAAGTTCGCCGTAGCTTTTAACGCTTTTAAAATAAAGACTATGATCTTCTATTCCCATGATTTTCATGGGATGGTTACTGGTAAGGTTTAAGTATTCCTCACCGGCTATCTCGCCTTCCATGAGAAGGCTCTTGGCGATTCTTTTTAGGGTTTCAGCAGGAATAGCGGATTTGATGGGGTCAAGCGTCGCTTCCTTGGAAGCGCCTTCCACAAGCACGAGAGATACTTTGTATTTTGTCATGATTTCATCCAGAGTGCTGGCTAGATTCTGTTGGCCTGAAAGATTGGAATGCGCGTCTTGGATGTGAATAATAAGAGTATTGCCTGTTCCCTTGTGGATTTCTTTTAGAGTGGAAAAATCAAGAGGGGCTTCGAATCGGGAGGAGTCTTGTAGAAGAGCTTCAAGCGGAGCGCTAAATCCTCCTAGGGGGGGGGCACAGTATGAGACTTCTTGGAGACAAAAAACCCCGATCAGGATAAGTGAAATACCTCTTAAAAAATGACTATATGTTTTGGACATGGATTTGACATTTTTAAGCATCTTTAAGCAAAGTATACATGACAAATCCGCGAAACTCAAAAAAATTGCAAAGCAATAAATGCCTAGCCCCGTGTAAAAGCGTCAGCACTCCTAAGAGTCGCTTTGTCAAAAAACACTCCCTCTCGAATCCGCACGGGAAGTCTGGTGTTCTCACCCTCCCGTATGTGTTTTAATCCTCTGTCGGCCAAGACAGAGTCCGCTGACCTATAGCGGAGACCGAGGCCGACGGCCCTATCCTCGACAGCGCAGACAACAAGCACCGCGAGGCGTGCCAAGACAATAAATCTTATACCTCACTGTATAAGCTCCCAATACCCGCCTCTGTTAGCACCCACTCGTTGAATGATCTTCTTATCCTTTAAGATATCCAAATGCTTTTGCACGGCGGATTCGTTGATATCTAGTTTTTTGGAAATATCTTTTCTGGATATGGTTGGATTCTGTCTTACAAGCTCTAGGACGACCAACTGTTTTGGGGTCATTTTCTGACCACCTTTTCTGACCACCGCCTAACCCCTCGCCCTCTTCCCATCTGGGCCGGAAGAAACATACGACAAAACCCGTCTTGGCCCGCTTGAATTCGACTTTGACCTGACTAGCCTCACATTCTTCATGAATTCTTTTAAGACCACTCGCCCATTTTTCAATATCCTCAGATTTGTACATAGTTTCGGCGATGAGAGGATTGCGTAAAATAGAATGTTCTTCGCCTTTGAAAAAATCCTCAGGGTTTAAATTCTCTGGAAACATACCGGGATTGTAGATCTCAATTCTGTCTTTGAAGATCGCTATCTCGTTGCCTTTGGGATTAGAGTAGTCTCTGTGACAAAGTGAATTACCGATGGCTTCTGAAAACGCCCTGACTGGGACTTTCGTGTCCCCATCCTACCGTCTTAACTCAATATCCCAGGAGCCGTAAGTCGACCTTTTTTAGCACAATTATGTTGCCAATTTTTTGGTGCGGGATACCATTTCGCTTAACTTTTTGGTATACCGCCATCCGGCCCAAACCTACGGCTTTTGCGATCTCGGAAAGACTGAAATAGTCCCGTTTTAGGGACTTTAGGAAGCGGGAGTGGTATCCAGATGGTATCCGGAATGACTTTTTTCTGGATCGGCGTTTTTTCTGGATTTTATAACACCAATTATTTAAATAACTTATATTTCTAAAATGGTGGAGGCGGCGAGATTTGAACTCGCGTCTCTAACCTTCGAGGTCCGTAGCCGCTACATGCTTAGCCGGTTTTTGGGTGTCCCGGTCAGACTCGAACCGACAAGATTCTAACCGGTGAAGTCCTCTGTCGCTTTAATCCTATTTGCCAAGGACGCGCAAATCGGACGAGCCCACTGTCGACGCCCGACCTCACCCCGCAGGCTTGGGTGAGCGGACGGTAGCCGATTTTAGGCGGCTAACGGTAACGCCATGGGCCCTGCAAAGGGCACATGCACGAGATTTAGGTTCGTGTTTTTAGCGTTTATGTTTTGTCAGGTGTTTAAGGAGGCCTCCCGACCACCTCCGCATGCTGCTATCAGATCAAAGAGCTAGATCGATGCCTGTCGCCCCCTAAGAAAATTATAACAAATTAACTTGAATCTTGCCAAATATTAGGTAACAGCTCAATTGACCTACTCCTGGAATAGGAGTATCTTGTTTTTTCAAGAACCAAAAAAATCAGAGTAAAACCATGAGATCAAATTCTACTGAGTTTATTTTCTTCATGAGCTTCCTCATCAGCTCTTTTTCTTTCATTCTTTCCGCCCCTAAAATTTTCGGCGCGGATGAAAAAACAGCTTTAAATTGGTCTTTGGAATCTCTCAAAAAAATTGAGCCGCATCACATCCAAGAGTCTTCTCTAGATAACTCTCAAGATAAAACTCGTCTCAAAATATCTTTCGAAGCCGCAAAACCCGAAGAAATGTATCCCGGCATCTACCTGAGCTTCTCAAAAGAAGACTGGAGCGCTTATAATTTCTTTTCGACAAAAATCCAGAATCCGGAAGCAGATCCCGTGTCGCTTTGCGTGGGAATCAACGCCGATGGAAAAAGCCCGGCAGATAAAAATTTTCTTGCGGCTTGCGGAAGTCTCCCCGCGTTTTCAGAAATAAAGCTTCTTCTTCCCCTGAAACCGGGTGGATCTTTCGGGCTCGAAGGCATCCTGGGTCAATATTTTCTTCCGAGAAAATGGATGGATTCTCTTGACTCGAAAAAAATCGAATCCGTTTACTTCGTCCTCGACAAACCCAGCATACCGCGAACGCTATTTTTTAAAAGTTTGACTCTGACAAATGAAACCCTAGCGCTCCCGTTGACCGACTCCTTTGGCCAGTTTAATGGAGTCGATTGGCCCGGGAAAATACACTCACTGGATGAGCTTCGCGAAGCACACGAAAAAGAAACGATTTCGGAACGGCCTTCCGAGCAAGATTCTTATGGTGGTTACGCAAAAGGACCGGAACTCAAAGCGACCGGACATTTCCGCATAGAAAAAATGGGGAGGCGTTGGTGGCTTGTGACTCCTACCGGACATCTTTTTTATTCCGTCGGTGTCAATGCTGTCAACTGGAGCCAAAACACGATCACGGAAGGCCGTGAAAATCTATTTGGATGGCTCCCGGATAAAACTGATCCCCTTCATCTGGATCAGTTTTTTGGAAAAGATAGTGGAAAACAAACGTTTAATTTTTATTTGGCGAACGTCAAACGTGCTTACTCCAAAAATCCTGAAAAATTGTCCTTCAAAATTGTCTGGACCAAAAAAAGTTTAAAGCGCCTTACTGCCTGGGGTTTTAACACCATCGGAAATTGGTCGCGACGCGAGACGATAGAAGAAAAAACGCTTCCTTATGTAAACTCTTTTGGCTTACTTTCATCGGACTCTTTTAAGGAAAGCGGCGTTCCATTTTTTGAGATAGGGGGAGGCCACTGGCTTCCCGATGTCTTTCATCCTCAATTCAAAAAAACTCTTCTTAGCAACACGTTCAGCGAATCTAACGGATTTCAAAAATTAAACAGCGATCCTTTATGCATTGGTCTTTTCACGGACAATGAGATCCGCTGGACGGGCGGCGGAGCTCTCACCGAACATCGGCTCGTGCGGGCGCTTTTGAAAGAAAACGAGGCTTCCTATGGAAAAGGAATTTTCATTGATTGGCTTCGAGTGAAATATCAAAATGATTTATCCGCTTTGAATAAAAGCTGGGAAACAAAACTTGCCGGAAAAAATGTTTCCGATCTTCTTTCTCAAAAACTTGAACTGCCTTCGCAGCCAAATGAGAAACTTGCTTCGGATCTTGATTCGCTCTTGGGGCTTTACGCCGACGAAGCTTTTAGGTTGTCGAAAGAAAGTTTTAAAAAATTTCTTCCGAATAAACTTTTTTTGGGTTCCCGCTTCGTGAAAAGTTTTACGCCGAGGCCGGTGATTGAAGCCGCGGCAAAGTATGTGGATGTTCTAAGTTTTAATATTTACACAAAAACATTAGACCCTAAAGAATGGGCATTTGCTGACAAACTCGATAAACCTATGCTGTCCACGGAATTTCACTTTGGCTCAGTTGATCGGGGAATTTTTCAAGCGGGTCTTGTCCCAGTCAAAAATCAAGAAGAACGCGGTCGTGCGTATCAAAACTACGCGCAAAGCCTTTTAAAAAATCCTCTTTTTGTCGGCTTTCACTGGTTTATGTACGGCGACGAACCTCTCACAGGTCGTTCCCAAGACGGCGAAAACTACAATTGCGGCCTTGTCACCGTCACAGACTTGCCTTATCCCGAACTCACCCACGCCGTGTCCGACTTCAACCGAACGATCTATACGAGAATTCTTGAGACAGCTTTAAAGGAGTCGTAGAAAAAACGACTAACCGCTCTGGAAACAAAACTGGTGGAGGTTGTTTATGTCCCCTTCAATCTCGAACCAGCACGTTCTGCACTGGCACCACCAATCATGCGCGTTCGTGCGCGTGGAATGTCGGTTGGAAAAAAAACAAAGTTAGTTCGAAAAATGATGCTCATATGTTAGCAGAATTCCTTTTAGAGTGAGATGACGGTCAATGGTAGAAATCTTTCGACAATAACGAGACATAAAACCAGCGTATCCTCCCGTTCCAATCACGACAGCGTTCAAGCGGTATTTTTTTTCAATCTCTTCCACAATCCGGTCGCAAAGGCCGCCTATCCCAACTGAGCAGCCCACGCGAATGCTTTCAACAGTGTCTTTTCCAATTAAATTTTTAGGATGCCGAAGGCGTATTTTGGGTAAGAGCGCTGTCTTTTGGAAAAGCGCTTCGAGTGAAATTTCAATTCCCGGCGAAATGACCCCACCTAAATATTCTCCTTTTGCCGAAACAATATCAAACGTGATCGTCGTCCCAAAATCGATCACGATCGAAGCTTTTTTGTGCTCATGAAACGCAGCTAATGCATTGAGCAAACGGTCAACACCAACTTGGCTTGGCTTCTTATATGTATTCACGATCGGAACAGGAAATTGTGGGCCTAGCATGAAAGTCCGGACATTCAAAACTTTTGGAACGATCCGTTTTAAGTAATTTCCGGCCTTCGGCACAACGCTCGCAACGACCGCGTCAAAGTCCTTATGTTTTACGTATTTCTTTTTTAGGATCGCAGCGGCTTTGGTTTCTATTTCATGAGTGACAATGCGAAACTCTTCTTTCCAGCGTCCTTGGGAATAAAAAGCAAAATGAACGCTGGTATTGCCCACATCCATAGCAAGCAAATTTTTCATCTTAAGCTCTCAAGTGCCGAATATCCCCGGAAACGATCTTTTCCTGCAGCCCGTTGTCTTTCCGGATCCACAGCGCGCCGTCACGGTCGATGCCGGTTGCGTGTCCTTGCACATTTCGGTCCAATAGCGTCGCGATGATACGTTTGCCGGTGGTTTCGGAATGCTCTTCCCATTCCTGGCTCAGCGCGTCAAAGTCCTTTTTTCTCAAACGTATGAGGTCGTTTTCCAATTCTTTTAAAAGAAGCTGCGCTAATTTTACACGCGAAACTTCCCCGCCCGTGATTTCGCGAAGCGATGTCGCTCCTGGCAAAAGATCTTTGGCTTTCGTGTTCACATTGAGGCCGATCCCAAGCACCACGAAACGCACGCGGTCGGTTTCGGCACTCATTTCGGTCAGGATACCGCAAAGTTTTTTTTCTTTGTAAAGAATGTCATTCGGCCATTTGATGCCAACCGGGACACCCGTTAATCGGTTAATCGCTCTCGTCACGGATAAAGCGGCTACTAATGTCACGCGCGGCAATTCCAGAGGCGATAACTTGGGTCTTAAAAGAACCGAGAGAAGAATGGCTTTATTTTTCGGCGAAGACCAACTGCGCCCCAAGCGGCCTCTTCCCTTTTTTTGGTGCTCGGCGAAGACGCAGGTCCCTTCGGGCAAACCTTGTTCGCCCAAGCGCCAGGCCACATCATTGGTAGAATCCAACTCTTCATAGGAAAAAATTTTGTGCCCCATGAATTCTGTGCCCAAATTCCACTGGATTTCATCGGCGAACAAACGGTCCGGCGCGCTGACAAAACGGTAACCCCAGTGAGGCTGTGCTTCGATCGTATAACCAAGCTGACGTAAATTTTGAATTTCTTTCCAAATCGCTGAACGTGATACATCCAAACGGCGTGAAAGCTCTTCGCCAGAAATGAAATGTTCTGAAGAGGACTTTAAAAAATTGAGTAGCTTGTCTTGGGTTTTCATTTTATTAAAGATCATATTCTGTCATTCCCGCAATCTTTAAGCGGGAATCCAGACACGAATGGAAAATTATTGTTCGTGCCTGGATCCCCGATATCCGCCGGAGGACGGATCCGCCGATGCCTTGATGGCGGAAAAGCATTCGGGGATGACAAATTCTTATAAATCCTTCACAAAACAATCGAATGACTCAACGCCTTAACTTACTTTTTATCTTTTTTCTACCTTCGACCGGTTTTTCTTTTTCTAATTTGGTCTTAATTTTTTTGATCTGGTCCCGGAGTTCAATTGCGCGTTCAAATTGCAAATTTTTGGCAGCTTCCTCCATCTCCGCCTCAAGATCACTGAGCACCTGAAGCATGTCCTCCATTTCGCCGCTGACACCTGAAACTTCTTGGATGATTTCACGCGCTTTTTTGATCGCTTCGATGCCTTCGCGGATTTCTTTTTGGATCGAAGTCGGCGTAATATTGTTTTGCTGATTATACTGGATCTGAAGCTTCCGGCGGCGTGTTGTCTCTTGAATCACCTTTCGCATTGCCTCGGTAACCTTGTCCGCATAAAAAATGACGTGGCCATTCACGTGCCGCGCGGCGCGTCCCGCCACCTGTGTAAGCGACGTTTCGCTTCTCAAAAAACCTTCTTTGTCTGCATCAAGGACAGCGACCAACGAAACTTCGGGTAAATCAATTCCTTCGCGTAATAGATTAATTCCGACGAGGCAGTTGTATTTCGCCAGGCGCAAATCCCGCAAAATCTCGACCCGTTCGATCGCGTCCACCTCCGAATGAATGTATTGAACCAGAACGCCGGCTTTTTTAAGATAAGCCGCCAAGTCTTCGGCCATCTGCTTGGTCAGTGTCGTGACAATCACCCGTTCTTTCTTTTCAGTGCGGCGCGTGATTTCTTCCAAAAGGTCGTCAATCTGTCCTTTCGTGGGCCGCACCTCGATCGAGGGATCCAGCAGGCCCGTCGGACGGATTAACTGTTGGACAATTCGTGAGGATTTTTGAATTTCAAACGGCGCTGGCGTAGCCGAAACAAACAATGTATTTTTCGTGACGCTTTCAAATTCTTCAAAACGCAGCGGCCGGTTGTCGAGCGCCGATGGGAGACGAAAGCCGTATTCGACCAGCGTTTCTTTTCTCGCGCGATCGCCAAAATACATACCGCGGATTTGCGGGATCGTGATATGGGACTCATCGATCAGCGTCAAAAAATCTTCGGGGAAATAATCGATCAAACAAAACGGCCTCGAGCCTGGCGGCCGCCCCGTGATGATACGCGAATAATTTTCAATGCCAGAACAGAAACCAAGCTCCCGCATCATCTCCATGTCGTAGCGCGTGCGCTGATCAAGCCGCTGGGCTTCCACAAGTTTATTTTGTGAGCGTAATTCGCTCAGCCGTTCTTCGAGTTCTTTTTCAATATCAACCAGCGCTCGTTCCAAACGGCCCTGGCTTGTCACGAAATGTTTGGCCGGATAAACTGCGATTGATTCAAGTGGATGCAGTAGGTTTCCGGTGAGCGGGTCGATGCGGCTGATCTTTTTGATTTCATCCCATTCATATTCAACACGTAACGCCGTTTCTTCGTAAGCAAAAAAAATCTCGACCACGTCGCCGCGCACGCGGAAACGTCCGCGCTGGAAATCCACGTCGTTGCGCTGGTATTGGATGTCGATCAATTTCTTCAATAATTCTTCACGCGGCAGCGTTTGGCCTTGTTTCAAAAAAACAAGCATTTCCGAATACTCTTCCGGTGAACCCAAACCGTAAATCGCCGACACCGAAGCCACGACCAAACAATCCCGGCGCGACAAGAGCGAACTGGTTGCGCGAAGCCTCAGTCGGTCAATGTCTTCATTGATCGCCGAATCTTTTTCAATATAGGTGTCTGTTTGCGGAACATACGCTTCAGGCTGATAATAATCGTAATAACTGACGAAATATTCAACGGCATTTTCGGGGAAAAGTTCTTTGAATTCGCTGTAGAGTTGAGCGGCGAGTGTTTTATTATGTGACAACACGAGCGTCGGCACAGAAAGCTGCTCGACCACATGAGCCATCGTGAATGTTTTTCCGCTGCCGGTCACGCCGAGAAGGGTTTGGTATTTTTCACCCTGGCGGAATCCTTCCACCAACTTCTTGATGGCTTGCGGCTGATCGCCTTTAGGTTCTAGAGAGGATTGAATTTTAAATTCCATATTGTCTATTCTATTAAATGATGTGCTAGTCCAAAATCATTTTTTGCGTAGCGTAGCGCCGCTTGTGTCCTTGACTCTAAGCCGGCAAGAGGAAAGCAGCAAACCGAAACTTGTCTGAGCGTCTTAGCGAGTTTGTTTCGGTTTGCAGGCTTTCCCCGGCTTAGAGTCAAGGACACGCGCTCCGCTACGCAAAAAATGATTTTGGACTAACACTTACTTAATTAGCCTACAATATCCAACGAAAGATCCAACCATCTTGAACTATGCGTCAGCACGCCAATAGAAATGCGCTCAATTCCCGTTTCCGCGTAAGTGCGGACCGTTTCTAAGTTGACGCCGCCGGAGACTTCAAAAAGAGGACGGCTTTTTGGCGGCATTTTTTCACGCATGGCTACGGCTTCTTTGACCAGCTCCGGAGACATGTTGTCCAATAAAATGTAATCCAATTTACTTTTCATGGCTTCGGCAAGTTCTTTTAAATTTTTGACTTCCAGTCCAATCAGGGTATTTTTTAAAACGGATTTTTTTACGTTTGCGACGATGACCGGAATGGGCGTGTCTTTTAAAATACGAAGATGATTGTCTTTGATTAACACTTGGTCGAACAATCCCATGCGGTGGTTCACTCCGCCACCCGTGACGACCGCATATTTTTCAAGAACGCGAAGATTGGGCGTCGTTTTACGGGTGTCGAGAATTTGAGCGCGGGTTCCTTTGATTTTATCGACGTATTGGCGAGTCAGTGTCGAAATACCAGAAAGATGTCCGAGAAAATTGAGCGCTGTTCGTTCGGCGATTAAAATTGAAAGTGCGCTGCCCTCGATGTAAGCGATTTCACGATCTTTTTCGACGCTCTCGCCGTCTTTGGCGACCGGAAGGAAACGAATATTTTCATCTACGTGACGGAAAACAGATTCAACGATCTCAATGCCGCACAAAACGCCGTTTTCGTGGGCTTCAATGTCGGCGCGGATGTGTTTGGTGCGGTCTAAGAGCGCCGAAGAACTGATGTCGCCGCGTCCGACGTCTTCTCTTAGAGCCAGTTTCACGATCAGATCGATCACGTCGGTCCTGATCATGAGTTTACCCGCTCAGCGTGCGCAAATTTTCTACAAGCCGTTGACGCCGGTTTTGGAGCTCTTCGCTTTTTTTGCGTTCCTTGTCCACAATTTCTTTGGGGGCTTTTTTAAGGAATTCTTCGTTGGCGAGCCGCCCCTCGAGACCTCGGATCATTTTTTCCACGTCGCTCAAAGCCATTTCGATCCGCTGGCGCTCGACCTGAATGTCGACCAAACCCGAGAGAACCACATACGTCTCAACGCGGCCGATGTTGGCGACAGCTGATTCTTTAGGACGTGCGATGTTCTTGCCCAGTTGAAGCGAAGAAACTTTGGCCATTTGAACGATCGTCGTTGAATGATTTCTTAAAACTTTGAGTTCTTTATCGCGCGAAGCTTTGACCGCAACGGTCACGAGTTCTTTCGGGTTGATTTGCCACGCCGAACGCACGTTGCGGATCGCCTGGATTTCTCCGATCACAAGGTCCATTTCGGATTCGATTTGCCGGTTGATCCATTTTTTTTGGACTTTCGGCCATGCGCTGATCATGATTGATTCGCCTTCGTGCGGCATGGATTGCCAAATTTCTTCGGTCAAAAATGGCATGAAGGGATGCAAAAGTTTCAAAGCGTTTTCAAGCACTGTATCAAGCACCCAGCGCGTGGCGTTGGATTCGATATTGGGTTTGGCAATTTCCAAATACCAGTCGCAAAACTGATGCCAGACAAAATCATACAAAACGCTGGACGCTTCATTGAAACGCATTTTTTCGAGACAGTCCGTAATTTTCAAAATGGTTTGGTTCAAGCGGCTCAAAATCCAGCGGTCGGTAGCGCTCAGATCGGCGAGTTTTGGTGTTTTTATTTTTCCTGGCTGCTTGGCGCGATTCATTGCAACAAAGCGCGACGCATTCCAGATTTTGTTCGCAAAATTTCTTCCGACTTCGAATTTTTCTTTCGAGCAATAAACATCCTGGCCTTCGGCCGTGATCGAAATGATCGCAAAACGCAGCGCGTCGGCGCCAAATTCGTCGATCACTGCAATCGGATCCACCGCATTACCAAGCGATTTTGACATCTTGGCGCCGGTTTCGTCGCGCACAATGCCGTGGATATAAACATCCTTGAAAGGTTCTTTGCCCATAAACTCGATTCCCGACATGATCATGCGCGCGACCCAAAAGAAAATAATTTCATAGCCGGTCACAAGGCACGACGTAGGATAAAAATATTTTAAGTCCGCATTTTTCTCCGGCCATCCGAGCGTCGAAAACGGCCAGAGCCATGAGGAAAACCAAGTATCGAGAACATCGGGGTCTTGCTGTAACTCAACGTTGCGGCAAAGCGGACAGGCTTTGGGAGGTTCGACCGACACGATCATGCCGGGCTCTCGATAAACTTTGTCTTTCTCCGCTGAATTGCTTGCGACAGGTTCTTTGGCGCGGCAAGCGGCGCAATACCAGACAGGAATGCGGTGCCCCCACCAAATCTGCCGCGACACGCACCAGTCTTTGATGTTTGTCATCCACTCCAAGTAAACTTTTGTCCAGCGTTTGGGCGTAAAATTGGTTTTTCCTTCGCGCACGGCTGCAATGGCTTTTTGAGCCAGCGGCTTCATGCGGACAAACCATTGAGGCGAAAGATATGGTTCGACGACGGTTTGACAGCGGTAACAGTGCCCAACCGCGTGCACGTGTTCTTTAGTTTCAATCAAAAGACGTCGATCTTCAAGTTCGGTAATAATTTTTTTGCGGGCTTCAAAGCGGTCCATACCTTTGAATGGCCCAGCTGCTTCATTCAGCGTAGCATCGGGGTTCAGGATATTAATGCTTTCAAGATTGTGTTTAGCTGCAAGAACAAAATCGACTGGATCATGTGCCGGCGTGATTTTTAAAGCGCCGCTTCCAAATTTCATATCGATAGTCTCATCTTCAACAATGCGAAGGCGACGGTTTAAAATCGGCAGCAAAGCGTTTTTTCCAGACAAATGCTGATAACGAGTGTCCTTCGGGTTAAAACCAATCGCCGTGTCGCCAAGCATCGTTTCAGGACGCGTCGTCGCGATCGTCACGTATTGGTCCGTTCCCTCAATCGCGTATTTGATGAAATAAAGATGCCCGGTGATGTCTTTGTGCTGGACTTCTTCGTCGGACAAAGCGGTTTGACAGCGCGGACACCAGTTGATGATGTATTTGCCGCGGTAAATCAGGCCTTTTTCATAAAGCCGCACGAAAACTTCGCGGACGGCGCGCGACAAGCCTTCGTCCATCGTAAAACGCGTACGGTCCCAGTCGCAGGAAGAGCCGAGCCGTTGAAGCTGGCGGATGATCGTGTTGCCGTATTTTTCGCGCCATTTCCAAACGCGTTCGAGAAATTTTCCCCGCCCCAGCGCTTGACGCGAACTCCCCTCTTCGCGCAGAGATTTTTCAACAACATTTTGCGTGGCAATCCCGGCATGGTCGGTGCCAGGAATCCATAAGGCTTCAAAACCCGACATGCGCTTATAACGGATCAGAATATCTTGAAGTGTATTGTTCAGCGCATGTCCCATATGAAGAATTCCGGTGACATTCGGCGGAGGGATCACGATCGTGTAAGGCTTTTTCTTCGATTGGGTGGAAGCGTGGAAATAGCCTTGCTTCATCCAAAACTGGTACCACTTTTTTTCAACCTGTTTTGGTTCGTAAACTTTCGGAAGCTCGGATTGGGGAACGGCCTTGGAATCAGCCAATTTTTTCTTTCAATAATTTATATTCGTACGCATCCACGAGCGCTTTCCAGCTGGCTTCGATGATATTCGTGGACACGCCGACTGTGGTCCAAATATTTTTTTTGTCGTGAAATTCAATCGTGACACGAACTTTGGCGGCAATACCTGCCTTGGAGTTGACGATGCGCACTTTGTAATCATCGAGCTGTACGTCTTCGACTTCGGGATAAAAATCCGAAAGCGCTGCGCGAAGCGCCTTGCCGAGCGCATCCACTGGACCGTCACCGGTTTTGCTGGCGGATTTTTCGGGCTTCCCGGCCGCTTTCAAAACAACTGTCGCCGTGGCATTCGGATTTTCGTCGCCGATTCGTTCGTTCTTGATTTCGGCGCTGGCTTTGAAAAATTCTTTGCGCTTCCCGATTTCTTTCCGGATCAAAAGTTCAACGCTGGCTTCGGCGCCTTCGAATTGATAGCCTTCGTTTTCAAGACGCTGCACTTCATGCAAGATTTTTTTTGTTTCAGGCGCGTCTTTTTTAAGATCGATCCCCAATTCCTGCGCTTGCAAAATGATATTTGTACGACCTCCGACTTCCGAAACCAAATGCCGGCGATGATTGCCGACGAGTTCGGGGTCAATATGTTCATAAGTGATCGGATTTTTTTTGACCGCGTCGATGTGTACGCCACCTTTATGAGCAAACGCGCTTAAGCCTACATAGGGCTGGTTTTTTGCAGGCACCATGTTGCAAACTTCATTCACAAAACGCGAAAGTTCAGTGAGATCTTTTAATTTAGACTCCTCCAAGCAGTGGTAACCGAGTTTCAATTGCGCATTCGCGATTACGGCGATGAGATCGCAATTACCGCAACGCTCCCCGATTCCATTCACCGTTCCCTGCACTTGCGCAGCCCCAGCCTGGATGGCGGCCAACGCATTCGCGACACCCAACGCCGCATCGTTGTGCGTGTGAATTCCAAGCGGACATTTCAATTCTTTGTAAACTTCACCGACCATTTGATAAAGCTTCGAGGTCACGGTACCACCGTTGGTATCGCAAAGCACGAGCGTTTCGGCTCCGGCTTCGAGAGCCGTTTCAAGCGTTTTTAACGCATATTTCGGATTGCGCAAATAGCCGTCAAAAAAATGTTCGGCATCGTAAATCACGCGCTTGTCTTTCGAACGGAGATATTTGACCGAATCCTGAATCATGCTCAGGTTTTCTTCGAGCTCGGTTTTAAAAACTTCGGTGACGTGCAAATCCCAGCTTTTTCCGAAAATTGTGATCACGTCCGTGTGCGCGACCAAAAGCCCTTTTAAGTTGTCGTCTTCGGATGCCTTCGTATGTGCTTTTCGCGTGGAACCAAACGCCACGATTTTTGCGTGTTTGAATTTGACCTTTTGAGCTTCCTCAAAAAAAGCGATGTCTTTAGGATTCGCGCCCGGCCAGCCGCCTTCGATAAAATCAAAACCCATTTCATCGATTTTCTTGGCGATCAAGAGCTTGTCCTGGACCGAGTATGAAATCCCCTCGCCTTGGGAGCCATCTCTTAAAGTCGTATCGTAGATCTGTATTTTTTTAGAGCTCATTTTTTCTCACTTGCATGTCATTCCGTAATCTCCCAATGTCATCCCCGCAATCTTTAAGCGGGGATCCAGACACTAAAACCCATCATGTCTGGCTCCCCGATAAAAACATTCGGGGATGACAAAGTCGTCATTTCTTCTTTTGTTTCCCTAAATTAAACTTCTGGTGCAGCAGCCGCACAGCCTTTTCCATATCTTTTCTTTTCACGACGCAGGAAATTTTGATTTCACTGGTCGAAATCATTTCGATGTTGATTCGATTTTTTCCCA
>OBEQ010726153.1_pt1 | contig 17386 bp, 19 predicted proteins | sample 1670901 | NCBI WGS metagenome assembly OBEQ01 (sample SAMEA104232315, study PRJEB22302) | groundwater metagenome | biome: forest; feature: aquifer; material: groundwater | place: USA | collected 2011-08-07 | depth 5.4 m
ATCGAGAGTTGTGGATGATATAATCACTGTGGTCGCTATCGGTCGTGCATAAAACATTGACAACGCGAATGCGGAAAACTCCAACGATTTTCCGGTAGAACTAGGTCCGAAAAGTGCGAGCCGTCCGGTCTTGCAAAGTTCCGGCAGGATCAATCCTTCATTCCACCGATGCCAGTATTTATCCGGGAACGCCAGCTTTTGGAACGCTCGAACGTGGTAAAATAATCCTTTGCCGCATGGTTGTCCCTGTTTGCCTTTCCAGGTTCCCATTTGAGCGACGGCTCCAAGCTCGATCCGTGCATCATCATCATTACCGAAGACATCCCAGACCTCGCCGTATTTCTCTACAGTTTTAGGTCGGATGCGGCGTTTCATAAATCAAAGGTCGCTCACGGCGTAGAAACCGGGTCAACGACAGACGCATTGACCCAAAGACGCCGGAGCGACCGAAATGTGAGATGGCTTGGTTTCATAAGCCGCCGTGAATGTGGTTGCAGGATGAATGAAAGTCAAGGATAGTTCAGCGAATGCGATAGGAAACTTATGTCACAAGCGCTCCCCAGCCCTATTGATTGCTGTTCTCCTTGTCCTGTCACAACGGCTGTTCCGCTGCCTGGCATTCCAGGTCCTCCAGGTCCTCCGTGCGTCCCGTGCGTCAACGGGATTGATGCCTTCACTTTGGTTGCAAATTACGCACCGAACCCGCAACCACAGATGCCCTATCCGATTCAGGTGCTTTCCAGCACACTGACGATTGGATTTCCTACTGTCGCGCTTGTCTCAACAGCGACTCTCGTCCCTGGAATGGATGTTTCCGGGACTGGGATTTCTGGCGGAACAACGATTCTTTCTGTTGATAGCCCAATCCAAATCACATTGACGACTAATGCGACTGTGGGTGGTGTCCAGAGCATCACATACAAACAGAGCGTGACGGTCAATACGACGAGCAGCACTGGATTCCTGACGCCCGGAGAAATTGCTTTTGTCCAGTCTTGGGGCTACATGCTGGTGATTTCATTGCCATCGGCGACAAGCGTAAGAATTCAGAATATCGCTGATGGATCTAATCATTATATTCCAAATGTCGCACAAGGGACGATCTTGGCTGCTGCAAACAAGATTGTGCCTGGAGGTTTACAGGGAATTGATGGCATTTTGATAGGTGCGGCAGGTGGAGACTTGACTGGAACATATCCAAATCCAGTTATCGGTGCAGGCAAGGTTACGACAGCGAAAATGACCGCGACAGGAGTTGGTGCGATTACAAGAGGAGATGCGTTAAATGTCGCCCAAGTAACTACCGATGTTTCCGGTCGAATCACAGCAATGGTTAACGTGCCAATCGCTGGTGTCGTTCCTGGAGGTGGTGCTGGAGGTGATCTCACAGGAACATATCCGAGTCCAACATTAGTGACGACAGCGGTAGTAGCGGGTACGTATGGAGGTTCGACAACAATCCCGCAATTCACCGTGGATGCGAAAGGAAGGCTGATAGCGGCATCCAATGCAGTAACTAAATTTCTTCCGAGATATGGTCTTCTTGGAGTTGTTATTGGAGTTAATCTGAATGTTGGAGCAACAGACACACCAATTCCGATTTCTTCCGTAAATTATATCGTGCGACGAGTAATCGGAGTTAATGCTTCGATCAGTCTAACGGTCGCAACGGCTGGAGTTTTCAATACAGCGGGCGGTGTGGGAGCGATCTGTGCTGATCAAGTCTTATCTGCTCTTACAGCGGCGTCCAAGTACAAGGATTTGACGGTTGCGGGTGTTGGATTAACAGATGTACAAACGCCGGTACAACTTTTCTTACGTTGCGGGACACCACAGGGTGCAGCGGCTACGGCGGACTTTTATGTATTCGGGGAGAAGCTTGATTAGTCATGGCTGCTCCGATTCCCAATGCTTTCCTAGAGAAAATCTCGATCACGAGCCAGGGCGTCCACAGTGGAATCAAGCCGACTGAACTTTTGCCCAGTCAACTTGCGTGGGCACAGAATATCACGAATCGAGGAGGACGGGCAGGAACGCGACCGGCCATACGTAAGATCAAATTGACTTGGCCAGCTGCGACGAAACGATTTGCGCGATTTCAAGGAGCTGGATTTTACGAGGCAAATCTTGGAGGACAAAGCTGTCTCTTGGCCGCTATCTCCGGGAGCATTTATCGTTTTCTGATTAGCGGCAATATTGGCACCGTTCAGAATATTTCGCTGGGGGGAGATTTGAATGATCCGAATGTCAGACAAGTCTGGATGTTTCAGGGGGAGAATTTCGAATTTATCAATGATGCCCAATCCAATCCACTCTTCTGGGATGGCGCTGGATTGCGACGAAGCAAAGGAATTGCTGGGTCCGAACTTCCAGCAGGTGCGATGGGTCACTATTCAAATGGACGTATTGTCATGGCATTGCCAGATCGAAAATCCTATATCGCTGGCGATTTGGTGTACAGCCGAGGGACCAGTGGTGGTTACGGCGGTCGTGATGCTATTTTAAAGACGACGGAAAACAAAACAATCCTGGGCGGCGCGGCTTTTGGTGTTCCAGCCAACGCCGGAATCATCAATGCTATTTCTTCCGCGGGTGTGCCTGATACGTTCTCAGGACAAGGCCCAACACAGATTGGAACTAGGAAGGGCATTTTTACAGTCAACCTTCCACTTAATGCTCAAGATTGGATTGATATTCAATTTCCGTCGCAGACCAATTCGCTTCCTTCCTACGGACCGCTTTCGCAGAATGGGACAGTAACGATCAACGCTGATCTTTGGTATCGTTCTGTGGACGGTTTCCGATCTTTCGCCATCGCACGACGAGATTACAATACTTGGGTTCAGACACCGCTTTCTACGGAGATGACTCGTGTTTTGAAAAGCGACATTCCTTTCTTACTGGGCTTTGGTAGTGGAGTAGTTTTTCAAAATAGGCTTTTAGAGACATGCTCACCTTATGAGGTTAAGGATCGCGGCGTTGCTCATCGTGGTCTTATCGCGTTAGACTTCAACAATGTAAGTAGCATAACGCAACGGAGTAATCCTGATTATGACGGTTTATGGACCGGGCTTCCGATCCTTCAAATTCTCACGGGAACAATTGGCGGTGTCGAACGGTGTTTCATCTTTGCATTGGATTGCACGCTCGGCATTTGTCTTTACGAACTTCATCCAGACGAGGCTTACAGTTTCGACTTTGATGGCGTGAACGATGTGCAAATTGGCTGTGCTATAGAATCACGCGCATTGTGGGGTATGGACGCTCGTACCGCATACGGTCAGGAATATCAGCCAGATTCGGTGAAGTTGCCGCTTAAAAAATTGCTTACTGCTGATCTGTTTCCAGAAAAGATAACCGGAACAGTTAACGTTAAAATAAGGTACAAATCGGATCAAAATCCGAACTTTGTTGATTGGCATTCATTTTCATTCTGTGCCACATCGAAGGATTGTTCGACGGCAAATTGTCCTACGTTCCAGGATGTTCAGCAGCAATTCGCGACGTTTGTGCGATTGCCGTCGCCAAAGGACGATTGCAATACAATTACTGGTCGCTTGATGCGAACCGGGTACTTCTTTCAATTACGGTTCGAATGGAAGGGGCACATGCAGTTGCATCAAGCGCTTATTTGGGCTGTGCCAATACCGGAAACCATTCCGGAATGTCCTACCAACCAAGCTTGCACGCTGGTTGAGATGTGTCTTGATCCTTTGTTCGACTACAGCATTGAAGCTCCATGCGGCTCTGGATAACTCGCCTTACCGTTTCATGCCTTCCGCGCCTGCCAATCTATTCCAGTCCCGTTCCGTCCATTCCGTTCCCAGGCAATCCCAGCCTGCCTTTCCAAGCCAAACACATCCCTTCCCCATCTCGTCCGTCCTGGCCAATTCATACCTGCCAAACCCTCCCGGTCTGTTGCTGACCATTTCCAACCACTCCATGCCTGCCTTTCCCATGCTCTCCCCTGCTCTCTGTGTCACGACCTATCAGACCCTTTCGCTCTTTACCTGCCATGTCTTTTCTATCCCTGCCCCTTATTTCCCCACCCCACCCCACCTGCCATGCCTGCCATTCCGATCCCATCTCAACTACACCAGCTCGGTCCCCACTGCGCCTAGCCTGCCACGCCTTTCCAACCCACGCCTTTCCTGACCCAGTCTTTCCTGCCGTACCTAAGCCCGGATTTCAGCCTGTTGACGCAGTGTCGTGCGACGATGTTGTACATGGGTCTTTTTCATTGCGCGAAATACTTCCGCTAATTCTTTCAATGCTCCAAACTTTTGTTGGAAGTAGGAGAATTCATCCAACGCATCCTGAAGCAGTTCATCACGCATTTTAATATTGGATAGAACCTGAACTAACGGGCGATACCCACCGCCTTCCTTAACGCGATCCGTTTTTAGGCTCACCCACATCCGATCCCCATCTGGATTGGGAGAATTCGAAATCACAGTTATACAAAGCCGAATCAACGAACGCGCTTGCCAAATGCGGTATTCATCTGATGCCTTCACGTTATCCCATTCAAATCTGGAATGGAGCGGAGAGGAAATCGGACGCGCGGCTTCCACGATAGCGGCAGGCTGGAGTATTCCTCCGCCAGCCTGTTCAATGCGCTGTAGTTCACTGATTATTTCGATTGTTTTCATTGGTTAGTTCAAAACATCCCCAGCCTAAACCGGCTGAATTTTTAGAATCGTAACGCCCTTCACAAAGGCCGACTTGTTGACCTACACGCATAAGTAGATTGCTCACGTCCTGAATGCTGAATTGATCGGCATCCCAGCGGATTTGCACTTTAGCCGACCAATCGTGGTAAGCAGCACGAACCGTCACGTACGGTTGTCCGGTTTCCACCCGCGCCATATCTTCCTGTTTGACAGCCTTTCCATAGATTCGGATCAATGGGATTTGCGGTTCCAATTTATCGGTTCCATCGGCAACCACGAAAACGCTTAATTTGGCCAGCGTCATTTTGAAGCTGACCAACCGGCAGGCTGAGATCATGGCGTTACGAATTGATCCGGCGTGGAAACCATCCCAGCCTTCGGCGCTGATATACCGTGCGTCTTGGAATAGTTGATCTGTGGATTGGGCTTCGCGATTCTTTTTGGAAGATGAAGACTTGCCCGCCTCCATTTTATCTTTCATTTGCTGTTTGGTCTTGGCGCTGAACCGATGGATGACCAGCGGAGATGTTCCCCTGATTTCAAAAACAGCAGTTTTAAAATTCGGGGCCTTGATTTGAATGGCGATTGGAGTGTTTTGTTCTCCATTAGTGACTGACAAACGCGGTGTTGATTTGAGTTTTACCATGATGATTGATGAGGAAAAGGCACGCACTCGGAATATCGGCAAAGGAAGTTGTGACGCTTACCAAAGCTTTTGGCCAAGCGCGTGCCTACATTGGGTTCCTGATATTTAAGCGTCACAAAAGAATCAATCGCTGAATCCAGGTTGAAAGTCAAGCTTATTTTAGCCTTCCCAAATGTGCCCTGGTGGTTTATAGAGAGATAACGAAAGGACCAATTATGGCCAAAACTAAAGCCGACCCTGACGCTGATGGTGATGCTGGGTTTCACGCAAAACAGATGGCTTCCCACGAAGCGTTGGCATCCAAGCATCGTGCATTAGCCGATCATCATAGACGGCTTCACGACCAACGCATCCGGGCCACCGAGGAGGACAATACGCCGAAAGGCCGATTACTCGCTGCGGCACGCCAAATTTCTCCAGCATCGCCGATGGGAGGCTACTAAACAGTGGGAATGATTTGAACATGTTTCCAACATCTTCTTCTGGCTACATGACCAACGGTATGTTTGTTAAGAAGCATTATTCGGGCAATCGACGACTGTTTCTCTCCATTGGCGAGGCGCCGTTTGATCTCTTTAACTATTGCCTCAGTAAGAACCGCTCTTCCAATTTGCTCACCTTTTGGACGAACACGTGGTTTGCGTTCTTCTACGGGAAGATGTTTCCAAATCTTGCCTCTAACAATAAGGCCGACATCAACATTGGAGACTCCAAATTCGCGTGCCAACATTTCGTAAGTAGTTTTTCCTGGATGGTAACGTTTCCTGATTTCCAAAACGATAGCATCAGTAAGATTACTTCGTTTCCATGCAGCCCCTTTCGGATGGCGTCCTTTTGCCATCATGTCTGCATGATTATCTTGCACGGTGCCTGTAAAAAGATGATTTGGATTGCAACAAGGAGGGTTGTCGCATTTGTGGCAAACAAAATGGCCATCTGGAATATGACCTCGCTCCAATATCCAAGCGATGCGGTGTGCTCGCCATTGGCGACCATTCACTGCAAATTGCATGTAACCGCGTGGACTGGGTGCACCTTGATATGGCCAGCATTCGTCAGGACTACCGATTTTGACTTTTCCCCAAAATCTATCGCGCAATGGTTGCGCACAAAAATTTCTCCATCGCTCAAATGCGCCCCTCAACGCTGGAGGAATATCTTCTGCTCTCATCAGATTCGTAAAATGCATCAGGACAACTTTGCCTTTTGTCTTTTAGAAAGGCAACTGAATTAAATGGCAACAATTTTACTTAGCTTACGAGTCGGTACACTTTCTCCAAATTACTGTTTCTCAAATTGGCAGCAGACCCTTCTGGATTTCGGGGCTCAGTACCAAACCGAATTGACTGCATCCACTTTCTTTAGCATTGGATCGACCAAGCCTGACCCAGCTTTCAACGCTTTCCCTTGGTTCAAGACTGTGACCGATGCTTTCGGTCCGACTGGATTGTACCAATTCAGCGGTATCTGGTTCATGCCGGTCTGGCCTTTTGATGTCGATGAACGGCGGTCACGATTTGGAACTGAACCATCGGTCTGGTCGTTCGATGGTGGCGACGGTAATAATCCTACGATCACTCCACCGACAGCCAATAGTGGAGCGATGTGGGAAGTCGATCATACTTTTGATGGACGTTCACCTATTGGCGCTGGTTTGATTCCAAACGATATTTCGCCTGCAAGAACGCTCGCTGTAGGAGATACGGTTGGAGAAGGTGGACATTTACAAGGTAGAGAAGAAGTGGGTCCACATACGCATCTGGTCTGGCCAGCGGATGGAGGAGATAACAACATTGGTAAGAAGTGGTCGCATACCGATCCTGGAGGAGAATCCTGTGACGTTAGGCTTATGCAGATGATTCGGCCTAATATACTTTGCGCGCAGCAAACCGAATTGCTGGCGGATACGATCAAGTACGCCGCAACCCAACAGAAGGGAAATGTTCTGCATCCAGTAAAAGCGCTTTGGATCATCAAGAGAACGATTCGATCTAACTACGTCGTGCCATGACACTTCCTGATTCATAGAATTGTTGAAATGAGCAATCGCCATACATTTGCTGACCTCAAAAATTCGCGAGTGCCCGCAATTTTAACCGTCTGTCCTACAGACCCACGGCTTGCTCAATGGGCTATGATGTTCGAGGAAAGAGCATCCGCATTAGGACGATGGTGGGGCACAACTCGATTGGTCCGGTTCTGTTTGACAGATGGTTGTTTAGTTCTGCCGCGTGAAGTCGCGGTTGTCGAGAAAGCGACGATCAATGGGATGCCGTTACGCACTGAGAATGAATGGTTTCAGTTTGTCAGACCGCATGTGAGTTGCGATCCGAAAAGTAATTGTTTCACTGGTAGTTGTTCGGTATGCAATTGTTGCGGCTGTGGTGACGTAGTTCTCGAAGATCATTTGACCGATTGTTCGTTTACCAAAACAATCGGGACGAACAAAAAGATTCGGACGTACATTGGTGGTCTTTCTGATGTTGGGAAAAAAGTTATTTATCAGGGTTATGACAAAAATGGTGTTTGGATTCGCACTAACTTTGGAGGCTTTGTTCAGGATGGAGAACAGGTAACGCTTGCAAGTCCATTCGTGGACACGACAACAATCTGGGCTGCTGGTTCTCCGACAGGTGTAATCAAGGATGTGACTGACTGGCGTTTACTAGTTTATGAGCTTGATACAGGTACTATTCTGGAAGGTAAACAGTTGGCTATTTACCAACCGGATGAAACGATTCCAACGTATCGGGTGATGAACATTACGAATTTCAATCGTGTAGGAGGTTGTTCATCGACAAGCACGACGCGAACACTGCTAGCCATCGTCTCAGTCAATCCGATGCCGATCAAAAATGATAACGATTGGTTGCTCTTTCAGAATCTCGCGACGTACCAGGATGGAATGCAAGCGATTAAGTACTGGGAGGAAGGCAACGCTGCGATGGGCAACTCATTCTTTTACGGCGATGCCGCACCAGCGCGCAATCGCGAAGGTAATCCTCGAATGGACTTCCGGCATGGAGCTATTCCTATGCTTCAGGCTGAGCGTCGGAAGATGACGGGCGATCGCACGACAGTTAATTTGCAACATGATGGAGTGAGTACAGCAGGATTTTTATGAGCGCAGTAGGACCAGCATTAGGATTAGTTGGAGTAGGGCTTAGTCTTTGGGGCGCTTCTGAAAAAGCGGCAGATGCAAAAAGGCGTCAGCAAGTCTTAAAAGACTTGATGGCCACACCAGATGTTGACATCGGTGCTTTAGATCAAGCTGTGCTTGGCCGACAAGAAGCGGCGCAATCGAGAGTCACCGCCCTGGCGCGGCAATATGGTTTGGGCGCTGCTGAGACAGCCAAGCAAGCACAAGAAATCGCCCAGCCCGGAAGTGCTGAACGGGTAAAAAGTTTCGGATCGGCGATTGATCAAATTATTTCCGGCAAAGCCGGAGGAAATCCTTGGTCTATTTTTGGTGAAGGAGCGGCTGACACACTTGCCAGGGGATTTGGCGGAACAGGGGCCGGGGCGATCAATACCTACAACCTCGGTCGTCGGACGAGAATGGCCGAATTGGCGCACGTACCTTCATTGCTAGCAGCCCTTGGCGGGTACGCCCCGCATTATTCAACTCCGACTGGTGAATCATTCATGCCATTAAGTACCCAGGGCAACCTCAGCGCTATATTACAACAGCGTCAACAACGATTTGCGTTGGGATCACAGCTTTCCCAAACCGAAGGTCCTGGCGGAGTATGGGGAGGTGCACTGGAGGGTCTTGGAGGAACAATGATGGGTGCGGGACTATTTGCTGGAATGAGCAATATGGGTGCTGGACCTGGACAAATGGCTCAGAATATGGCGGCTTTTAATGGCCAAAGTTTACCTTCGAATTTTGGAAGTCTTAGTTCAATAAATCAATGGAAGTATCTGGGAATGTTGAATCGGGCTGGTCCTTCCGGTGGGTACGAATAGATCATGGCCAATGAATTTCTATCCGGTTTGCAGATTGGCGGTCACATTGCCAGTGAAGCGCTTGGTTACAGCGCGCGGATGCAGGAATTGCGTTCTCAACAAGCATTGAGACAGTTACAAGAACAACACTTGGCAGCGGAGACCCAACAAATAACGGGAAACATCCATACTGGTATTGCGATGCGCGGTGACATGGAACATGCAATGGCTCAACACGCGATTGATACATCCGATACGATTCCAGGCAGCGGGGGAATGCCGCCACTTCCAAACACCCATAAACTTGAGCAGGATGAATCACTGATGAAGAACGTTTTGCCAGTCGTCGCAAAATGGCGTCCTCAGGAAGTTCCTGCCTTTATGCAAGGTGTTGCGATGATACCTTATCGAAAAGCGGCAGCCGAATGGATGGGAACACGAGCACAAACAGAACAGGACAAAATCGCTTCTCATGCGGAAGCAAACGCGGCTTTAGCAGAGCAACGTCGGGCCGCTGCTTTGCTCAGTGGCGCTCGCGCTGGTCAGATCGGATCACAGACGGATGCCTTCGATACGGGAGAGGCAAAAGAATTCACAAACTCAAAGGGCGAACTTATTGGTTATGGTTTGCCAAACGGCAAAGGTGGTATGCACTTCATGTCGCCTCATGCCGATGGCGAGATTAAATTCGGAACCACACCAGCGGGCGAACAGTACATCTTTAACAATCACGGTCATTTTCAGATGCTCCGTGACCAGAGTCAACTTGTGAATCTCCATCGGCTCAATTCGGAGTTGACGGATATTAACAAGACGATCCGTAAAGTGGAAACCGATCCGACCCGGAATGAAGAAAACAAAAACACGGTGATTCTTAAGCTCAAGCAAGATCGTAATCGGATTCAGAAGCAGATGCAAAAGACAACTCCAATACCTTCGACCGAACTGCCTGCCGCTGCCGCTCCAAAAGAATTCAATTGGGACCCAGCTAAAGGGTTAATCCCCTCTCCGTAATATGCCGGTTAAAGTCAACATTCCAGATGTTGGCGCGGTCAATTTTCCTGACGGGATGTCGATGGAAGAAATCGCTTCGACGATTCGAGAGAAGATTATACCAAAGGCAGAGACATCGACTGCTGTCTCATCTCCGTCTAGTGCTCCGTCTAGTGCTCCGTCTGGTGCTCCGTCTGGTGCTCCGTCTGGTGCTCCGGGTATTATTCCGCCCGAAGTTATCCGTGCCAATCGCTCCACAATGCCAGGCACATTTGGTCGGCCAAGTGAACAGGGCCTTGGCGCTTTGGACACGATCAACCAAGCAGCTCAAACTCGCGGCCCGCAACTCAATAAGCCGTTGAGTCAGACAGAGAAGTTTGTGGAAGGTCTGGGGTCTGGAATGGAAGAAACAGTGAGGTCACTTGCTACACCCGAGGGGGTCGCTACCGCGGTTGGTCTAACAGCGCTTTCACTGTTTCCACCGACGGCTCCAATTGGACTCAGTCTGACCGCTGGTTTAGGTGCGAAGGGCCTGGGCGAGTCGGCGGGACGCGCCAGCGTCGCTATCCAGCAAAGTGATATTCGGGAGGCCGCAAAAGAAATCGCACCAACGGTAGCGAGTTTGCTAATGACAGCGGCTCCGGCGGGGACCATATTGCCCAAGGCGAGCGCCGCGCTTAAAGAAATTCAGGGTGGCTTGGAGAAAGGCAAGGAAGCACCTCCAAGGATTCCCGGAGAACAAAATCCAGCAGGACCAGAACCTCCAAAACCAAATCCTTTCCATGAGAGTTTTGTTAAACAAGAAGAAGAGGCCCGATTAGCCAGGGAACAGGAAAAGCAGTCGGCGCGTGAAGCCCGAAGTCAGGAGACTGGAAAGCCAATCTCGGAACCTGAGTCACCCATTCCTCAATCTCCAATCGTACCTCCAATTAGGCCAGTTACAACTCTTCCAGAAGTTCATGGAACCACTTCCCAAGATGATAAGTCGCCTTTGTTAAGCGCGCCAGAAAGCGCACTTCCTCCACAAGCTTCTCTCCCTGTTAATCCTCTTCCAGAATCTGAACGAACTCTTGGCATAGTAGCACCCGCGGCGAGGGGCATATTATCTATCGGCCTTCCAAATTTTCATCCAATCAAGGCCATTCAAAATCTCTGGGATACCATTTCTGGAAAATCAATGCCGCGCATTACAGAAGCCAATCGTGATGTGGGTGAGCTTGGAGTCCGTTACGCTTCCTCTCGTGTCGCCGCTGAACATCAAGGAGCTTTGTTTGGCGCGAAAGTTCTTGATGGTCTTGACATCAACGCTCGTTCCTTTGGAGCGTGGCTGACCGAAGATAATCTTCGTTCGATCCGGCAAGGACTCTTCGATCAAGCACACGCGGCCCGACGCGAGGGCAATCCCGAATTGGCGCGAGAATTAGATTCACAAGCAGGAGAAGTCCGAACCATCATCGGCGAGAAAAATTCCCCCTTCCGAAACGAAGAAGATTATCAAGATTTCTTTCGCAAGCCGGAAGTTCAAGAGGCTTTGACTCGTCACAAACAGTATTGGCAAGAGACGGTCGATCCCATGTACAAGGCCGCAATGGACATCGACCCGAATGTTGAGCTTCCTTCTCGCGGTTTGCAATCAGGTGCCCGCATTAACCTTAAAGCTATCTTGGAAGGCGATGCACCGAGCACAAGTCCAGTGACAACCAGCCGTGGCAACCTTACATCATCGTTCAAAAAGAAATCTCCTTTCGGACGGCAAGCTTTCGGAACGGCGGATAATTATGAATCATGGTATCCTGACATTGTTGCGCATACGTTCAACCGACAGCTTGAGATAGCAAACCAGAATCGGTTCAACAAATCTCTTGTGGAAAATGAGCTTGCGGAGGTGGACGCGCCTGGTCAGAAGGTTGAAATTGATGGTAAGCCAACGGTGTCTTTCCCGTTGCAACGCCGCCTGATCATTACAACTAAAGAGGGTCAAACCCAGACGTATAATGCCGGTCAGAATATCTACGTGCGTGCCGATCTTGCGCCGGAATACCGACAGGCGCTTAATGTGGATTCGCCGCACAAATACCCGCTCACCGAAGACATTAACGGACTTCTAAATAAGTCTGCGCTAGCTGGTCTGACCGATGTCAGCACCCATGTACTTAATTTGTTTGACGCCTTAATACGTTCGCCGAATGGCAATCCGATAATCGGAACGGCAACAAAACTGGCGGGTCGAAGCGACTTACTCGTTCAAGCCGGGCGTGTTCTCGCGAAATCTTTTTCCGATAATCGCGAACAACTTGCGGAGCTTGCGGGCATTGGAGCCTTGCGTGATAAGCTTGCGGTTGAACCTTCACAGAACGTCATCGGGGCCGCCTTACAAGCTCCAGGTAAGGTTACCAGATCAATTATCCAGTGGGCTGATAGCACAACACGCCTGGTTCTGGATGATACTTTTCAAAAAATGGCCGAGAATGGCCTTGTTGAAAACACCGAAACTGCGCGCCGTGAATTCGTCAATCAAGTTGGACAGTACAACAAACGCCTTCAGGATAAATTTACGGTTTGGCTTAGAGACACCGGTCTTGGCCCTTTTGTGACTGCGGGCAAGACATTCAACTCAATGGGCGTAAGAGCCGCCACACTTAATCCCGGCGTCAAAGGAGCTACGGCGGCGGCGGAAGTGGGATTGCGCACCGAGCAAATCTCCAACTGGATAGGAACTGCTGTCACTGTAGGCGTCTTGAATTACATGTTCACCGGATCTTTCTCTGGTCGTGAAGGTAACAAACTTGGGAATATCGACTTTGGATTGAACGATAAAAATGGAAAACCGACGAGCTTTCCGGCTTTCGGGCTTCTTGGCCTGGATCGTGCCGAGCGCGTTACGGGTGTTAAAGGAGCTATTGAATCAGTTCGTCAAGGTTTACCTTTACAAAATGCCGTTGATTCCGCCTTCCGTGATTTGTTTAACTCATGGACCGCGCCGATGGCCGGTCCTGCCGTGCGAGCCGCCTCTGTCACAGCTACGGGTTATCCGCCTGCCATTGGAGTTCCCAGAGAAGCTGAAGCCGCTGGACCAAATCAAAGCCAGGCGTTAGAAAGATTGTGGGCCGCAGGTCGTGGCGCAAATCCAGTTCTCAAAAGCTATCTGGATTATCGTGAAGGTAAACCTTGGTCCGATATAATGGCAACCCAACTTCCCAGGCTCGTTATGCGGCCCGGAATGACGCCGGAGAGATTTGAAGCCATGCCAAAAATCGTAGAAGGCGCGCGTCTTAACGATTTGATTGATGATTCCGCAAGCCGTTTGCGTAAACTCGGATTGACCGAGCGCATAGACGCCGCATCCAAAATAGCGGACGTGCGCGAACTGAATGAAGCTCAGCGCAAAAAGTTCTTCGACGGCTTGATGCTCAAAGGCATTTTTAAGCACGGGGACGAAACCTCGCCCGTATCTCGCGCTAAAGGCGGTCCCGTTTCCGCAAACCAGCCTTACGTTGTGGGTGAGAAGGGGCCTGAGACATTCGTGCCCAATGGGAGCGCCAACGCGACAACATCGGCTGGACGCAAGCATCTGTTAGTCATTGGCGGTTCAGGCTCGACCATAAACGAGAATCTTTTTCCACTCGTGCGAGACGCAGCGGGGGACATGGCCAAGAGCATTTCGTATTATCCTTTACGTGGAACCGGGCAGGGAATGGATCAAGTTGGGATTGGCAAATCCACCAAGGAAATCGGAGATTTGCTCAAGCAGAAAACAGCGAACGGGGATGAGGTAAACGTTGTCGCGCACTCGCTCGCGGCACCGATTTTGTTCAACTACCTGAGAAACAATCCAAATCCGAACGTTCATCCGACCTACATTGATGCGCCTAACCTAAAACCGTGGATGCATCCCGGACCTGATTGGACTCTTGGTATATCTCCAACGGCAAAGTCTATTGTAACAGCCAACAAAAACGGAATCGCGAGTGATCCAAACCATATCAACTGGACGAGTGGTGATTGGTTGTTCAACAAGGCAAAACATTCACCCTGGAATTATCCCGATGCCCCAGGTGCCAAACAGCAAATAAGCGACCTGCAAGACCTCATTCGCAATTCGCTCGGAGGCGGTGCCACAAATGCGACTTCCCCTAAAGTTGTCGGCGCGCAAGGGCCGGAGGTAATCGTTCCGAAACAATCCGGGTCGATCATTCCGAATCCTCAATAGTTTATGCCAGTCACCAAAGGATCATCGAAAGCCGTGATTAGCCGGAATATTTCCGAATTCCATGGAGGAAAGTCTTATGCCCATACGCAGTCGAAGTTTGGCAAGAAGAAGGCCGATGCTCAAGCGGTCGCCGTAGCCCTCAGCACGGCTCGCAAATCGCTCGGTCGGAAGATGAGGAAACGACGCTGAAAGATTGGTTGCAGGCCAAGGAATTGCACCTTGCTAAAGTGGTTATGAGCCACCCATCTGCGCTCTAGCCGATTCGCCTGCGATGGTTAGTAACCGCCTTTGCGCTCTTCGGGATAACCTTGGTACTTGCCGTAAGTCGGGCCAGGAATCACAACTCCACTGTCCTTAGGTTCGGAGTAGGATTGGCATGGACCGGCTAAGATTGGATCGGCACCACCATCACCGCCGGGTTGTTTAAGATCGGATTCGATTGCAGGTTTATCAGTCATAGTGAACTAATCCTACCTTTGTTGTCATCATAGTCAACCTGGTTGTGGTATTCATTTGTTTCTAACTTCCAGCGGATACCGCAGAAATTCCTTCTCAATATGGTCACGAATTGTGCGCAGGCGGTCGTACACCTTATCATTGTCCTTCCAATCTAATATGGCACCGTCCAGTGCGAGCAAAGCGTGCCCGATGCGGATGCGTCCAAAGCAGAGCCGGTTCATTTTGCGGTTGGCTGTGGGATCGCCCTCGGCGGCTGGCGCACCTTGGTAAGCTGAGAGCGTTGTTAGTGGCCATTCGCTATCAATGACATCACTTTGGCGTTTGGGACTGGCCGCGCGCCGGTCGGTGGGATATGCCCTTGTTGTTCGTTCGTCCATGATTCAATTCTTTCTTTTCAGTTCATTTATTTTACGTGGCGGCCTATGCGCAAGCTCCCTGTTTATCAACCACTTTTTGATTGTTCCACTGGCCTTTTCTGCACAGCCATCCGTTATTCCTAGCTTTATCCATGTTGTGATGGATGAATTCGTGACCCTTCCGGCTAACTTGTAAGAACCCCGGCTCCCACGTCAGAAGTCTTCCCACCTTTCCGAATCGGTGATGAATTTCCGTCGCTTGGCAAGATGGGAACACCGCGCAAAACTGATTCAGTGCAAGAAACAATTTCCTCTGCACAGAGTACTGCCGCATCTCGTGCGATCTGCGTTTGGAGATAGGCCGTAATCCTCGCCACATGCTTCGGAAAATCTTCGGGTCTGCCGCACACCTGACAAGCAGCCTGGTGCTTTTTGACATCCTCTTTGGCTTCTTGGCAATGAACGATGGTTCGTTTCCAAATTTCTGCAATTCGATCTGTTTCCATAGGGCTAACTTTCTCACTTTTTTTCAATCACTATTTCAATTCTTTCCGGTTCTCCGCGCGCGCATTTTCTTTGGGTGACTTCGATACGGGTCGTTGCTGGATCATCGTTTGGGATGAAGCCGTATCGGCGCAGACAATCGACGTGAAATTTTTCTGCAAGGTTGTCTTCATCGAGAAGCCGTTTTCGAATGCTGGTAATGATGACTCGAAATCGTGCCGGATTTTCCTCTTGAGGCGATGGCGTTCCCAATGGCTCATGGCCAGCACCTGATTCCATGAGGGCAATCTTCCGAGAATCATGATCACAATTCGCTTTGACGAAACTTGGGCTGGCGTTTGGGAATTTGCTTCGCAATTCATGGATTGTCATAGATCAAACTGATTTCGATTTCGATTCGACTTTGTTGGTTTTGGATTACCGTACAGAGCAATCGCAGCACGGAATCTTTTTACGTTGAGTTCTTTGGGTTCACATTCAGCTACATCGCTATAGCCGTTTTCGATACACCACCGGAAGAATGCTTCGAACGGCCCAACTTTATGATGTAATGATGATTTCATTCGTTCTCTATGGATTTGACCAGATTGTAGTAAGCGTCCTTCTCATCCTTGCCTTCGGCGCCATAGTTGGAAACCAAGCTGTCACAGGTGGACCACGGACAGAAAACGACGATCTTCTTTTCCGACTCAATCCGGTGGAGTTGTTTGTCACACGTCGGACAAAAGTAGAGGGATGGCGTTCCGGTTCTCATAACAAAGATGTCGCATCAAATGAACTTCATGAAATCAGATTCGGACCAAGACCCCTCCCTCCTCCCCATTGGATGGAGAGAATGAGGGGAGACCTGCGGCGCTTGTTTTTACCGTGGCTTTTCCTGCCGCACCCGCACTTCGGGGCCTCCCGCCACGTCGGAACTCGCTTTTTCTCGTGCTCGTTATCGAACGGGTTCGTGAACGTTGAAAAATCAGCGTTCGCTCAGTTGAAATCCTCATAACAGCGGAGGTAGCCCGGAGCGGGCACTGAGCGAACGCCGAAAGCGGCATTTCGTTCGATTGCACTGTTATGCCAGATTTCATACTGGCTCGAACGTCTTTAAATTGATTTGTCATGGGGTCTTTGTCAACTTCTAAATCGGTACGGTTCTTAAGGGGACTGATAACGCATCACGGACCGCCATCATGCGCTCATAAATTTAGGGCCCGGTCCTCTGGCACTCGCGCCGGGCGTCGCGCTTTTCAACTCCTGTTTCGCACAGGACGCCTACTCAGTCCAAGGCAGTTTATCAGCCGCCTCTTCTGCCACACGGCAGGTCGAATGTGTGTGCAGTTGACTGAATCGCACAGCGAACTGATTCGATTCAGGGTCCAGGCTCCGCGAAGAGTCGGACAGTGGTAGTTTCCCATTTAGTAGCACACATTGGCCGGAGAAATTCGTTGAGCGTATAGAAAAAGATTCTGAAAGCGCCAGTAAAAAATTCCTCGCGCGTGCGGTTCAATCCTGACATCCGCTTTTTCACCATGCAATCTCGGCGCTTTCTTTATCATCGTAATTACTTTTTGTGAGTTGACAATTAAAAGGCCCGCCCAAACGGGCA
>OBEQ012863394.1_pt1 | contig 17385 bp, 23 predicted proteins | sample 1670901 | NCBI WGS metagenome assembly OBEQ01 (sample SAMEA104232315, study PRJEB22302) | groundwater metagenome | biome: forest; feature: aquifer; material: groundwater | place: USA | collected 2011-08-07 | depth 5.4 m
GACATCAGGAGTTTATATCATTCATTGGTCGGAGTTGTTTAACGCGTGATCAGGCCGGAGACGAGTGGCTTGCTGAAAATAAAGTAAGCAAGGAGAAGCTCCTTAAGTTTTGGGATTGGGCATTGGAACATGTTACAGAGGCGGAAGCTCTCGCTGGTTTTGGGTTTTGGGTGAATCCAAATAAAGAGGTCTTAGATGATACCGCTGTTATTGAAAAAATGGCAAAGACCCTAAAAAAATCGGATGGTGATATTGATTGGGATTATGGTCTGATGAGACGATTACCGGTTTTCTCGGAGAAAAATGGGGTTAAGACGTTGGAAATAATTTCAAATTTCTTATTGGACTCAAAAGGCAATCTCAATCAGAATCGCCGAGCACCTTTGTTCAGTATCGATAGTGAAATTAAACAATCACTTGATGTGATCTATAAGAATGCAGACTTAGCTACGAAACAAAAGGTTGTTGATCTTATAAACTTGCTTATCGAGAAAGGCAGTAGCACATTCTGGGGCCTCAAAGAAGTCATAAAAGCATAGGCATAATTTGCTTAACTTAAGCAAATTATGCCAAGCTCACAGTTTTGGTCAAACCGGTGGGTAGTGGTTGTAATTGGTGACAAGCGTGTGTCGGCGGGACAAAGCTCGCCACGAGGGCAATTATGGGGCAGGAACGGGTTGATCCTCTCGGCACTCGGCCAGTAATTGGTTCATTTGTGCCAAAACGACGGTGGGATATTTGTATTCTTCCGCCCAATCAAAGGTTCGAAAGTCATCAAGCAGGGCGAGCCGCTAGAAACTCGCTAAATTATTTGGTATACTAATTATCTATGAAATCATGTATCACCTGCGGAATGCCGTTTGTGGGAAATCATGTCAATGACATCAGCCTTGAACTCTCCGAAGGGCTGATATGTAAATTCGACTCGTCCAATGGTAAAGTGAAAAGCGGCGAGGAGATTTTTGAAGGCGGCGTAACGTTTTTTACCGAGGCGGTGGCGGGTGGCGACCGCGAGCTCGCGGCGCGTCTAACCCGAAAAAATATGAAGTCCCTCTCCTACTGGCAAGCTCGGCCATTTGCCAAGCTCGCAGGCCCCGAAGCAACTGATGCCGAATTTCAAACCGCGATAGCAAAACTGTAATTAAAGATACCTGGCCCTATTTCCCTCGACTAGTTTAATAGATTTAATAATAATAAAATAAACTTATGAAAATGAGTCCCGTTAGAGACAGGAAATGTTCTCATTTCCGTCATCAGCGCCAGATAAATCTAGAATTATTTATTAGAATGTATAAAACGTTATGAAAAAAAATCTTAACAAAGAAGTCTCTAACGGGATGAATCCCGTTGTTCATTTTGAAATGCCCTATGAAGACCGCGACCGTATGGCCGATTTTTATGCAAAAGCTTTCGGCTGGCAAGCCAATAAGCTTGGTCCAGAAATGGGAGATTATGTAGTAGTTATGACATCGGAGGAAGATAAGAAGACGAAATTTCCCAAAAAGCCGGGCATGATTAACGGCGGCTTTTTCAAGAAAACCGAGGAACACCGATACCCCTCGGTGGTCATTTCAGTTCTCGACATTCGGGAGGTAATGAAAAAAGTTGAGGTAGCCGGCGGCAAAGTGCTCGGCGGCTCTTGGAAAGCGGGAGAACCCGACGACATTCCCGGAGTTGGTCTCTACATTTCATTTATAGATACCGAGGGCAATCACATAAGCATGCTTCAGCCGTCCCGCATGTAGTCGCGCAACTAAGGCATACCGCCCCTTATCCACATCCTTACAAACTCCAGTTTATAAGGATGTGGTGTATGATGTGTGGTATGAGTATGGGAAAAGTAAAAACTCCGAAACAAATGGAACGGCATCTCAAGGGAATGTCGAACCATTATCGCATCGCGATACTTCTCTTCATTGGGGCCCGAAAGGAAGCAACGCTTGAGGAAATTATTGAGGCGCTCAATGCCAACGAAAAAACGATTGGGGAACACACGAGAAAACTTTTTGTCGCGGGGTTGGTCAACAAGAAATACCGTGGGAGGTATGTGGAGCATACACTCTCGCCGTACGGCAAAACTTTTGTTCAATTCCTGAAATCATTTCAGTGTATTTAGTACACCCTTACAAACTGGGGTTTGTAAGGGTGTGTTTTGTGCGGGGCTGTAATTGGAGCAACTTGGCTGGAGGACGTTGATTATGATAGAATACGAGCATGCAAAAGATAACTCCATTTTTGTGGTTTGACACGCGGGCCGAGGAAGCGGCAAAGTTTTATGTGTCTGTTTTTAAAGGAAACCCCGCCTCGTCAGACGGAAGATCAGAGATTACAAAAGTGAATCGTTATGACAAGGCGGGGGCGCAGGCCTCCGGCAGACCAGAAGGTAGCGTAATGGTTGCCTCTTTTGAACTCAACGGGCAGGAATTTGTAGCCCTCAATGGCGGCCCGCACTTCAAATTTTCCGGGGCGGTATCATTTGTCATAAATTGCGAAACGCAGGAGGAAATAGATTACTTTTGGCAGAAACTTTCTGAAGACGGCGGAGAAGCGGGACAGTGCGGGTGGATTAATCACGACAAATTCGGCCTCACATGGCAGGTCGTTCCTACTATTCTAAACGAGCTCCTCGGCGACAGAGACCCCGCAAAATCGCAAAGAGTCATGCAGGCGATGCTCGGAATGACTAAAATTGATATTGCAGGGTTAAAGAAAGCATATGAGTCCAGCTAGAAGTACCCATCCACTGAAGCTGACTTGCCTAAAAGTTTTTTAACTACCTGCTCGGCAGCCATGAAGCAGACAACCTGCGAGCCGGCGCCAGAGATTGAAATCATATTGTCCTTCCATACAATAATCGGCTCATAATTTTTAGTCACGCCGAAGTTTCCTGCCCAGGCGTATTCGAAGGTGAGATTAAGATAGGGAAAAAGCTTTTTGGCAAAACTCTCAATCTGCTTGAGGTGTGGAATATGGGGCTCTGTTTTTCTATGCTTTTTATGAACTATAATAATACCAAAACCAAAAAGAAGTCTGTTGTCTTTTGTGACTTTAAAATAATCGTAATTTTTCTTTGTATCCCAGACAATTTTTTTCCTGATAAGTCCGGTTTTGATGAGTTCTTCTTTTGTTAACGGTCGAGTAACGACAACGGTCGTTTTTTGAGTTCTGACTTCGTCTGTTGGGTCATCGGCATCTATAGCCACAACAAGTTTTTTATATGTAATCTTGCCGTATTGAGTTTTAGCTACAGTGCCAACTGACCCAAGAAAAGGAGTGTTTTCATATATGTTCACTCCATATTTTTCAAGAGCAACGGATAAGTTCTGAGTCAATTTCAAAGGATTAACCGAAAGCCCATGAAGCGATGATAACATTCCGTGAGTAAATAGTTCAGTATTTAATTCTTTTTTGAGTTCCTCGCCTTCCAGAAATTTTGTGGTACTTTCAATGCGTTTCTCGGCCTCGTACTCTTTACGAAAGTCAACAATTGATTTATGTTTGAAACCGCAATAGAGCGTGTCTTGCGATTCAGCGTCACAATCTATATTTTCTTTTTCAATGACTTTCCGTATACCATTTAATCCTCTATGAATTCCTTCCCAATACAATATGGCTTCTTCTCGTGAATGAGTTTTAAAAAGGTCTAGCAAATCGGTCTCACCTCGCAGAACAAGCGTACCGGCAGCCATACCCGTTGCTCCGCTTGCAATATGGCGTTTTTCAATAAGAACAATATTCTTTACCCCATGCTGGGTAAGGAAATATGCCGCAGATACTCCCGTTATTCCCCCGCCAACAATAAGGTAGTCGCACTCTATGTCTCCATGCAATTCCGGCCTTACCTGATATCCTGGATTTTTCCAAAATATTTCATATTTCATAGATGTCAATAGCATACCATATTCATATTATGATGTTGTGATATACTAAAAGGAATATAATCAAATCAATTAATGTATATGAAGTATGATTTTTTAGTTATGGGATCGAGCGGTATGCAGGGCAGAATTGTTGCTCGTGATTTACTCGAGTCCGGATATAAGGTATATTGCGCTGACTTATATCGTGATAATTCAGAAAAGAACTTGGCACAATATCCAGGTACGCCGTTTGAATTTGTAGATTTAAGAAAATTTGCACACTTAAAAAGTTTTGTTAAGAAAACTCAAGCTAAAACAGTTATAAACTGTGTGGAGGGTGATTGGAATCATGATGTGTATAGAATTTGCCTTGAGGAAGGTAGACATGTTATCGACCTTGGCTCTGACATTCCGATGACAAAGGTTCAGTTGGGGATGCATGAAGATTTCAAAAAGGCAGATCTTGTCGCCATTACCGGCTGCGGCTCAACTCCGGGAATAAATAATATTATGATGAAGTACGCATCACAATTTTTTAGTGAAATAGACACAATAGAACTTGGATTTGCTTGGGATTCTAATGTCAAAAAATTCGCAATTCCTTTTTCTCTCGAAAGTATCGTTGAAGAGTTAACAGAACCAGCGTCTATTGTTGAAAATGAAAAATGGGTGGAAAAAAATCCTATAGAAACCGAAGTAACAAGAGAATTTCGAGAAATCGGTTCTCAAAAGTGTTATTTAGTACGTCACCCGGAAACCTATACATTTATGCAAGATTACAAAGAATATAAACCGAAAAATATAAGATTTTACGCTGGTTTTCCAGAACACTCCCTTGAAATTTTAAGGACGATCATAGCCCTTGGTCTTGGCGAAAAAGAATTATTGACTTTCGAAAAAACCGAGATAAGACCGATAGACGCTGTCTCAAGAATCCTGACCAGATTACCTAAACCAGAAAATTATAGCGAAAAGGAAAATCTTTGGGTTGAGATTTCTGGAAAAGATAAAAAGGAATCCATTGAAATCATGCGTATGGAATGCATAGTCATGACTCTACCTGGTTGGACTGAAGCAGGCTGTAATATAGATACTGGTTTGCCGGCGTCAATTATCGCGCAGATGATTTTAGACGGCCGCATTACGGCTCGGGGCAGTTTCGCGCCGGATATGGCTGTTCCCACGGATGAATTTTTCAAAGAATTAAAAAAAAGAGGCATGACGGTTTCTCAAGACGGAAAAGCGATAAATTAATAGAAGTCGGCTAACAATTTTCAACATGAGCAATAGAGTCGTGCATTTTGAGATTCAGGCGGAGAAACCAGAGAGGGCAATTGCCTTTTATAAAAAAGTTTTCGGCTGGGAGTTTCCAAAGTGGATGGACCAGCCGCCTTATTGGGGAGTAATGACCGCAGAAAAGAACAGCAAAGAGCCGGGAATTAATGGAGGTCTGTTACCTCGTCCGGCGAAAACACCAAGCGCAGAGCGGGGCGCCAACGCGTACGTGTGTACCGTGCAAGTTGAGAATTTTGACGAAATAGCAAAAAAGATAAAAGCGGCCGGCGGTATTGTCGCCATGCCGAAATTCGCGTTTGCTGGTATGGCCTGGCAAGGGTATTTCCTTGATACCGAAGGCAATACTTTCGGCGTGCATCAACCTGACAAGAACGCTGAATAAATAGCTCCGCCACCGCGAAGCGGCGGCGGACAGCATTATTCACCACAGAATGGCAACAGCTCGGCTCAAAATCGTTAGTGTGTTTCAGTAAGTGTGCTACAATCAATTCATGGAATCGTTAATGAAAGCGGATATTTTCTTTTTTATCTCTTCCGTGGCGACGGTCGTACTTACAGCGTTGGTTTCCGTTCTGCTGTTTTATTTCATCAAAGCCGGGAAAAATCTTTATACGCTTTCGGAGGCGCTAAAGAGCGATTTCAAGCAGTCGGAAGAATTCGTCGCGGAGCTTCGGGAACGTTTGGAAGATAACATGGTTTTCCGGCTCTTCTTCCCTCCGTCACGCAGAAGTCATCGGGTCGCGGCGAAAAATGAGAGTGTCAAGAATGGTCATTAACAGTATTTAATAATTTTTTAAGACAATGAAAAAGAAAAAAACAAATAGGGATTCAAGGGCGGTGAGATTGGGTGTCCTCGGCGCCAGTCTTGCCGGTTTGGCGGCAGCCTATTTTTTCCTTGGACCGAAAGGAAAGAAACATCAGCGGCACGCAAAGGCATGGGCGATAAAGATGAAGGGAGAGGTTATAGAAAAATTGGAAATGGCCCGTGGTGTGAGCGAGCCTGTCTATCGCGAAATCATTGATTCCGTGGCCGCAGAATATAAGAAAGGGATGAGGGCCGGCCACAAAGAAATAAACTCGTTGGCACAGGATTTGAAAAAACATTGGAAGACGATTGGCCATAGAGCACGAGCCGTAAAGCAAAATGTGGTGAAAGGCGCGAAAAGAGTGACAAAAAAGGCCGGACTTTAGATGCGGCACTTAAAAGCATCGCCCATATGCTATACATAAAAAATATAGTTAAGGAAACGGAGAAGAACGTTTATTTTCGAAAAGTGCTTTTCACGGGCGAAAGAAGCCAACTTGTTGTCATGGATATTCCCCCGGGTGGAGAAGTCGGCGAGGAAACACATAAATATACTGAACAGACTTTATTCTTTTTGAGCGGCGAGGGCAAAGCGATTTTGGACGAAAAAGAAAGCTCGATTGGTGCGGGAGATGTCGTTGTCGTAACGGCGGGCATCAAACACAATTTCATAAATACAGGCACTGATTCACTTAAAATATACACGGTCTATGCTCCGCCAAATCATATTGACGCACGTTTACATGTCACAAAAGCGGACGCGGACAAAGATGTTGAGGATGAGGCACGGTCAAGAAATAAAGAAATAAAAGGAGTCTTGCGACTCCTTTAGCTGTGCTTATCAAGACGCCTTTTGATTTTTTCCAATAAACCGTCGTAGGTTTCAAAGGGATTGCCAATCGGCTCGGAAAGGTACGAACTGCTGGCCACGTCGCTATTCCGTCGAGATTCCACATCAACCACAGTGAGATGGTCCCAACCGTTGGCGCAGAGTGATCGAGAACCGCCTTGAGCCTCGAGCTGTTGAGTAATTTTCCCTCTGACATACGCCCGGGTATCAGTCGGCGGTTCAACAGTTGCCTTCATTATCAGCTCGTCACTGACAATCCGCTCTACCTCTCCGCTTTGACACAGGTGATAGTAGAGTCCTTCGCTCGGATTAAGGTTGTGATACTCCATGTCCTGACTGCGGAGCCATTCAAAGGTTGAACTTTCCTCCGATTCCTCAAAAATACGAAGAATAACGAGCTTGGCCACCCAATCAAGGCGGCGCCACAACTGCATCGGGTCGGATGACAGTTTATTGAGCGTGGCTTCCCAAATGACCAGAACCGTGGTAGTAATTTCATCCCGGCGCGAGAAGAGTTGCTTTGCCCGATTTAGGTATAGCCACAGGAGTTCTATGCCATCGTGGGGGCCTTTGGTTACACCTGCAAGATACCAACCATAAGTTCTTCGAGAAATGGCCTTGAAATCATTCACGGCTATTTCATTTTTATACCCAATGTCCGGCAAAGCGCCCATCTCTAGCATCTCAATAACAAAGCTTGTCATCCCGATACGCAGAAATGTCGCTACTTCATTCATAGTGGCATCGCCACAAATAATGTGGAGACGGTCCCAGCCTTTTACGTTAGCTAACGGCTCATAGCGAAGGTTAATGATACCACGGTCATTCATCGTAGAATTACTCTCCGCGCGGGCAATGTACTGCGCCCGTTGGGTGATTTCAAACTTGTGTTCACGGTTTATCCAGCCGGCGCCGCACATAATGCTACGAGCGACGAGAAACGGCAGGAGCCGAAACCACTCTTTCCGAGGAGCGCAGGTGAAATAATTTTCATGCGCGCCGAAAGTATTTCCATACCAGTCGTTGTTGTGGCAATAGAGCTTCTCCGACAACCGGGAGTTCCAACAAAGAACCTTGCCGGCTTCGTAATAGGCGACTAAGGAAGCGGCATTGGCGCATTCCGGCGAAGCGTATTCTACGTGTCCGACATCCTCATATATTTCTCCGCCGTTCGAAAGTATTATCGGCAACTGTTTGAACTTGGCGACTGGTTGCCCCGCTTTATTGGAAATCCCAAATTCACTTTCTGTCCCGCAAATACGTTTATATCTGACCTTCGGCATGGTTTGAAAAAGCGGTATGCCCAACTCAAGTTTACTAAGTATTGCTGTAGCATCCATAAGGTTTCTCCTTGAAAAGGTTTGTGTAACGAACAATCTGAAAACAAGCCTACCTTGCTAGCGGCCTCTAAGTCAATGCCCGTTTATTTTTCCTCTCAATGGCTATGGAAATGCTCCAGCGCTTCGGCCTCGATTTTTATCACGGGGTCTGGCGCAATGTTTTTAACTTTAACCAGTATTAACACGGCAAGGAGCGTTGTAATAGGCACCGCGAGTATGAGTCCCATACTGCCGACAAGAGTTCTCACAATTTCCGTGGCGAAAATTTCTCTGTTTAGAATAATTCCAACAGGACTTGTTGACTGAGTAAATAAAAGAAGAAGCGGCAACGAAGCTCCCACGTAGGCGATTGCCAAGGTGTTGACCAAAGCCCCTATGTGTTCGCGTCCAATGCGAATGGCCCGAGCGTAAATTTTCCTCCGCGATATATGTGGCGCGATATGATGCAATTCTTCCACCGAAATCGCTTGTCCGATTGCTACATCGTAAAGCACGCCGAGAAGGCCTATCATGATGCCACCGAGGAGAAGTCCGACTATGTCAATATGCCCTTTCGTATTGAGATTGAGATAAACGGCGTCTTCTGACGCAAAGCCCGTCAGTTTAGTGAAATGAACGGCGGCAAAAGCCAAAATGCCCGTCAGTATCACGGTGCCAACCATGCCGAGTACCGCCACGGAGGTTGTTTTATTGAAGCCGTGAGTAATGTAAGAACCAATGACAATAATAAATGATGATACCAATATACTCGCGATTATAGGAGAGAATCCTCCAAGAATGGCGGGCAATAGTACATACAAAATTATCAAAATACTGCCGATAAGGCTTAATAAGCCGCGCATACCCTGAAAACCTCCGACGAATAATACTAACGCTAAAAAGAGCGCGGTGAAAAAAATCAAGGCAGGCAGACGGTAAGGCTCATCAACTGAATAATACTCAACATTGTCTTCTGCCCGAATGGTATCTCTCAAATAAAAGACATCGCCTTTTTTCATCTGGGCGTAATCGTTTTCAACCGTAACTACGTTTCCAGCATCAGGCCCTTCAAGAATTTTGACGGATAGGGTTTGATATAGGCTACCAACATCCGTGCCCGGTATAGTTTTCTTCTCTTGCTTCAAAACTTCAAGCACCACCGCCTTAACCGTGGTAACTTTGTCCTGAAGCAAGGTATTCTCTTGGGCCAACACCGGCAGAGTAAGTGAACACAGAAACAGAACAACAAAAAACTTTTTCATCCATCTATTGTAGCTCTTTATCCTAAATTTTCCACTGTTTCTTCTGATATAAACTACTTGCAAATTATTTGCATTTAGTTTATACTTTGGAAACCGTGAAAAAACAAACGCAAAACAGTTTCTTAAAAATAGTCAGAGACGCGGGACTCAGGGCCACCAAACCTCGCTTGCTTTTGCTCTCTCTTTTACAAAAAGCCAAGTATCCCGTCAGCATTAAAGATTTAAGATCACAGTTGAAGCGTGCTGGCATTGACCAAGTTACGGCTTATCGCACACTCACCTCTTTCAAGAAAATAGGTATTGTCAGTCAAGTTGATTTCCAGTTCGGTTCCGCCTATTACGAATTGCATGATACCAAAAATGACCACCATCATATCGTCTGCACCAAATGCCGCAAAGTAGAGGATTTTAAGGGTTGTGAATATGAAAAATTGGCAGTCAAAGCTTTGAAGCAAGTGAATCACTTCGCGAGAATTACCAGCCACTCGTTTGAATTTTTCGGACTTTGTAATGTTTGTGTTAAAAGTTAATAAAATAAAATATGTACAAAAAATATATCGGGGGTTTTATATTTGTTCTAGTAATCATATTTGGTTTTATTATTCTGTCGCAAAACCAATCACAACCAGAAGGATTTGCGAAACCCCAGGTTGTCGCTAGTTTTTATCCCCTATATTTCTTAGCGGAGCAAACGAGCGGAGACAAGGCGAATGTTTTCAATATGACACCGGCCGGAGCCGAGCCACATGATTACGAACCCACTCCGCAAGACCTAATTCGTATTGAAAATAGCGATTTACTGATTCTTAACGGCAGCGGTTTGGAAACTTGGGCCTCCAACATAACGAAAAATATAGGTGACAAAGTGTCAATTATTATTGCCGGAGAAAACCTGACTACAAAAGAAATTGAGGAAGAGGGTAAAACCATCGTTGACCCTCACATCTGGCTTGACCCTACGTTGGCGCAAAAAATGGCGGACAAAATCACTCAAGGTCTTATTAAAATTGACCCCATGAACGCGACCTACTACCAAAATAATGCCATAACACTCAAAAATAAACTGGCCAACTTGGACTCGCTGTACAAACAAGGCTTGCGTGATTGTCTAAAAAAAGACATTATTACTTCGCACGCCGCTTTCGGTTATCTTGCCTCGGCTTACGGATTAAACCAAGTACCCATCTCCGGCCTATCGCCTGATGCCGAACCGTCTCCTGCGGAATTGGCCCAAATAGCACAATTTGCAAAAAAACATGACGTCCGCTACATTTTCTTTGAGAGCCTGGCTAGTTCGAAACTCTCCGAGACTATCGCTCGCGAAGCGGGAGCAAAAACTTTGGTATTAAACCCAATTGAGGGATTGACTGACGAGGAAATAGCTAAAGGTCACGATTACTTTACGGAAATGGAAAGCAATCTAACGAACCTCCAAATTGCCTTGCAATGCAAACAGTAAACCACAACGAAAATATCATTGAAATAAAAAACGTCTCGTTTTCTTACGACGGCAATGAAGTATTGAAAAATATAAATCTCAATATCCATAAAGGCGACTACCTCGGTATCGTGGGTTCAAACGGTTCCGGCAAAACAACTCTCCTAAAAATAATACTCGGCTTACTTACCCCCCTAAGTGGCTCCGTAAAATTATTCGGCCAGGATTCATTTAATTTCAAAGACCGACAGAAAATCGGATATGTGCCGCAGAAAGCCACCCATTTTGACGCCAACTTCCCTGCAACCGTAACAGAGGTTGTGCTTATGGGAAGATACGCCAAGAGAGGTTTGTTTCATAGGGTAACGGAAGAAGACCGCGTAAAAACGGCAACCGCACTGACTCAAGTTGAAATGTCGGATTATAAAGACAGACTTATAAGCGATTTATCGGGCGGTCAGCAACAAAGGGTTTTTATCGCAAGAGCTTTGGCCGCCGAACCAAAAATTCTTTTTCTTGACGAGGCGACTATCGGGGTTGACAAGGAAGCCAAGCATGAATTTTACACTCTGCTAAAACGGCTCAATCAAGAATTGCGTCTTACGGTAATCTTGGTAACTCACGACATAGAAGGAGTCGCCAATGAAGCCATGCACATAGCCTGCATTGACTGCACGCTATTCTTTCATAACTCCGTGGAAGAATATCTGAAGGAAACAAGTTCCTCGCGGATGCGCGAAAAAGAATTCCGCGTTTTGACTCACGTTCATCATTAACATGTTTACCAACCTTTTTCAATATGGCTTTGTGATAAGAGGCCTTGAAGCGGGTGCTATTGTGGCCTTAATTGCTCCGCTTATCGGTATTTTCCTCGTACTCCGGCGGTACTCGCTTGTAGCCGATACGCTTGCCCATGTGTCTTTAGCGGGCATTGCCATTGGCTTGCTTCTTGGCATCAATCCAGTTTTAAGCGCATTAGGAACAAGCATCTTGGCATCGCTTGGAATTGAAAGATTGCGCGTCTCAAAAAAAGTCTATGGCGAATCGGCCTTGGCCCTATTTCTTTCAGGCAGCTTGGCGCTAGCGACCGTTCTTTTGAGTCTAGCGCACGGATTCAATACAAATCTCTTCAGCTATTTATTCGGCAGTATCGTTACTGTTACGCAAGGCGATGTGTATACCGTGGGCATTTTGGCTCTTATCGTAATAATTATTCTCTCGGCCTTTTACAAAGAACTGGTCTATATTTCGTTTGATGAAGAATCGGCGCGAGTCAGTGGCATTCGCACAAGACTGATTGATACCATTCTCATAATTCTCGCGGCTTTAACCGTATCTCTTTCAATCCCTATTGTAGGCATTCTACTGATAGCGGCGCTCATTGTCATACCGATTGTTACCGCGCTTCAATTAAAGAAAGGTTTTATTCAAACGATTGTTTGGGCGGAAGTGATTTCACTCTTTTCCATGCTGTCTGGAATTTTCGTTTCTTTTTATTTAAATCTTTCTACTGGGGGTACAATTGTTTTAATCATGCTTGCCGTATTCGTAACGATGCTTGTTGTAAAAAGGAATTAATAACCACAAAGCAAATTGACCGAAATTGTGGCATAATTCTCTTATGAATACGAGCTTTATTTCTATTTGGCGAAAAATCAAACGCCACGGAAGCGCGTCTGCCTTCATAGCCGGTTTTATTTGGGACAACTTTATGCTCACCCAGATTGACCACTTGTTCGCCAACGTCATGCTTGGAAGCTATCTTGTAGTATCAGCTGTCAGTATTTTGGTTATGAACGCGCCGGCCATTTCTGGCGCGGCTGCCGCCGGGCGCGGAAAGTTTTCAGAAAAATTCGCCAAGTGGTTGCCCATCATATTGCAATTTTGTTTCGGCAGTTTGTTCAGCGCCTACATCATTTTTTATACCCGCAGCGCTTCCTTATCCACCGACTGGCCGTTCCTTCTTTTTCTCGTGAGCTTGGTCGTAAGCAATGAACTCCTGCGAAAGCGCTACCTCTCCATTACCTTGCCGGTGAGCATCCTCTTTACGGTGCTTTTTTCTTACAGCATATTTTCGCTTCCGGTTCTTGTTGGCTCAATGGGGACCTCAATTTTTATATTAAGCGGCCTTGCCAGTTTGTTCGTCATCTATCTTTTCGCGAAACTTTTGTCCCGCGTCGCGAAGGAGCGTTTTAAAGCAAGCCATCCTTCGCTTGTGGCAAGTGTCGGGATTATATATTTGCTCTTTAACGTCGCTTATTTTACAAATGTCATTCCGCCGGTGCCGCTGGCGCTCAAGGAAATCGGAGTTTACCATTCCATCACCCGCTCGGCCGGCGAAACATACACCCTGACATTTGAGCCTGGATGGTGGTACCCTTTAACATCAAAAACGTCCGGAGTTTTCCACAGGAAAAGTAACGACCCAGTCTATGTTTGGAGCGCCATCTTCGCGCCGGGAAAACTAATAGTGCCGGTGTTCCACCGCTGGCAGTATTTTGACGATATAGACAAAAAATGGGTCGCGACCGACCTGGTTCAATTCCCCATCAAGGGCGGCCGAGATGAAGGTTTTCGCGGCTACTCAAAGAAATCTGGCGTTTTCCCGGCACGATGGCGCGTTGATGTTGAAACCGCGCGCAAAGACCTCATCGGCCGCGTGGAGTTTACGGTAGAGGATGCCGCCACATCCCTGTCCAATCTAGTTACCGATATGCGGTAATGACTTTAAATTTAGAATTGGCGTTTTGCCAAAAGCATGAAAGCGATAATGAGTATAAATGCCGTCAGAGACATCATGGGGATGGTAATGTAGCCGAATTCGACAAAATATCTGACCGCGCAAGATGCCGCGCCTGTTGCGTCGCAGGCTGGCAGAACACTTGGATTAATTGATTGCCCGTAGAAATGGTAGAGGGCAATCAAGGCACCGACGCCGGATAGTGTGAGGCAGTACATGGCGGCATCTTTGGTTTTTTTCCATAGCGCTAATCCCAAGATTATAACCTGCGGATAGAGAAAAATCCTCTGAATCCAGCAGAGCTTGCATGGTTCATAGCCGATAATATCAGAATACACAAGACTTAGAACAACAGAGGTCAGGGCGACAATGAAGCCGATAGTTAGGCCGTGAGAGCCGATTTTAGCCAAGGTTTTCCTCGCCCATTCTCTACTTTGGGAAGTTTTACCGAAACGGGACGAGAGCCAGAGAACGAGAATCCAGACAAGAAAAAATTGCCCGGCAACAGTGCCGATGGCGGCGAGTGTGTTTAGGTTTTCAGTAAAACTTTGCATCACTACTTTGGCAACGGACAGTTGCTTTTCGCCGACAGTACGTCAAGCGCCACTTCGCCTGTGCTTGTACTGTGGTCAGCAAATACCCATGTCGGATAGCTTGCGATTTTGTTGGCTTTGCAAATATCGGTTTGACCCTGACCATTAGGCGTGGAGCACTCCACGTACGGAAGAAACTTCTTTGAATTACCAAATAAAGCTTTTTGATTCTGGCAATGCGGACACCAAAACGCGCCGTAAAAAGTCACGCCTTTGTCCTTAAGACATTGGGCAAAACCGTCGAGCTTCCCCGGCCCACCTTCCGCCCGGCCGGCATAGAATAATAGACCTATTATAGCTACTAAAGCGATTATTCCGATGATAATAGTGATTCTGGTTGATTTTTCCATAAAATTTTTATTCTTAATTATTATGGAAAGTATAGCATACTCGTCTAATATAAATAAATATACTAATATATTAATGCGCAGGAATCAGCAAATGGCTACTAAATGCTTCGTGCGAGATATTGGTAACCATTAGTATATATTAGTAACATTAGCCCGCCCGACTTCGCCTGAAGCTCAGGCTTTGGCGGACAGGTATATTGGTATGGCTTTAGCCAAAAAAACGGTCATGGTCTTCGGGGTTTTTGACGTATTGCACGACGGTCATCGTTATTTTTTGCAGGAAGCCAGAAAGCTTGGCGACAAACTTGTGATTGTCGTAGCGCCAGATGCTTCGGTTCAAACACTAAAAAAGTTTCTCCCCAGCCAACCGCTTTCGGAGCGGATGAAAAACCTTGTCCTTGAAGCGTTGGCTGATGAGGTTGTGGCAGGAGATGATACTATTGGCAGTTGGGCAATAATCACCCGCTACAGACCAGGTATTGTTGCCTTGGGATACGACCAAGACACACTTGGCGAGACGCTTAAGAAATTTATTGCTCAAAACAAACTCAACATTACGTGCGTGTCCGTTCTACCTTTTGTGGACAAGTCAATTCATTCGAGCAATCTGCGAAAAAAGTAGTATAATAAAAGTGTATGGAGAATCTCAACGTCGTAATCTTTTTTTTGTTTAATCAATTCGCCGATCAATCGGTGTTTGTGAATCGGCTAATCGTCTTTTTGGCCGTCTATCTCGCTTATATTCTTGTCGCCGCTTTTATTATTGGACTCGTTTTCTGGAATGCGCTCCGCGCGGAAAAAATTAAGGCGGCAGCCGCCGCTCTTATAAGCGGCGTAGTTGGCAGAGGTATTTTTGTGGAAGCTATCCGCTTTTTTTACCATCATCCCCGCCCGTTTGTAACACTCTCCGGAGTGCATCAACTTTTTTCCGAAACGAGTTTCTCATTTCCCTCAGGCCACGCCACATTTTTCTTCGCTCTTTCGGCGGTTGTCTATCATTACAACAAAAAGGTCGGCGTCGTTTTTTTTGTCCTAAGCGCGATTATGGGACTGGCGCGAATCGCCGCTGGCGTCCACTATCCGTTTGATATTATCGCCGGCGCCTTCATCGGGTGGCTTGTGGGACTAGTAACTTGTGTCTCGGTAGAAAAATTTAGTCCTAAAAATATTTAAATGAAAAAAATCTATGTAACTTTGTGCTTGGGAATTCTTGTCCTCCTTTCTCCCGCTCTCCAGAGCGACGCTGACACACCCACGGTAATCTCTTTTAACGCTCCTACGAGCCTTGAATCGGGGCAAATTGCCAGTTTTGCCTGGACCATAAACGGCGGGGGGCATTCACTCATCATTTTTTGCTCGCAAGGCATCAAGCTCAAATACGTTTCAACCAACCAAACTTTTCCTTGCGACACCAAAACATCCGTCAGCCCCGCCGCCTCGGATGGTGTCTCTCTCATTGTCGCCAATGTCAGCGGCAGCGCGAGAATTTTAACCGCCAGGCTTATCCCGAAAGATGGAAGCGGTGTTAATTACGACGCCGGCGCCAAAGAAGTTTCTATATATGTCAATCCTTCCCGCCAGCCCATTACGAATTTTTATACTACGGGAACCACAACCCTCTCCGGCGCTACCACTAGCTTTTACTGGACATCAACCTACCTTGACGGCGTTAATCTCAAAATCGCCTGCAATGATTTTATTACGGCAACCTCATCAACTTTTAGCGGAAGCCAACTACCTTGCGGACAAACCATTTTCTCTACCGACCTGCCAGGCTCCGGCTCGCTCACTGTTAAATTTAAAAATACTTCCCCGTCGGAAATGCCTCTTGATGTCACGCTTTTGCCGGCTATGTCGCCCGGCGTCTATGATGGCACGCACGTTTCGACCATCTCTCTATCAATCGCTTCAGACGCCCAAAAGCCCGTTGCCCTTTCATACTTTACGGCCTCGCGCCAAAATATATTTTCTGGCGATTCGGTCTCTTTTTCCTGGTCATTCCTAAACGCCTCCGGCATTAATCTAAAGCTCTCGTGCGCATCCTCTATCACTGCGAGCTACTTCACCTCCGCCACGACCACAGCCTTGCCGTGCGATGATTACGCCTGGAAAAATGCGCTGGGGCCCACAGGCTCAACGTCCATTACTTTTTCCAATATTGGAATGTACGGCCAAACTTCCACGGTTTCTATTTTCCCGCAACTCAATGACATGACCTACAGCGGTAGCCAGTCCGCCAGCATCAAAATCAATGTAGAACCCGTCACGAAAGTCCCTACGACTTCCGCGGCTCTACCTTCCACCACTCCGACTTCATCACCCGCCGCAAACTCTCCCCCGCCTGCCCCAGCGCCCGCTCCAGTCCCTCCTACAAGCCCTGCCGGTAAAAATATTTTTAAGAGGGCTCTGGATGTTGGCTCGCGAAGCGATGATGTAAAACTTCTTCAAATTTTCCTTGCCAAAGACAAGAGTGTCTATCCTGAAGGCTACACCACAGGCTATTTCGGTCCAATCACCGGGCGCGCTGTCGGAAGATTTCAGCTTAAATACGGCCTGGTCAAAAGTAGCCAAGATTCAGGCTACGGTTTTGTAGGCCCAAAAACGCGGGCGCTCTTAAACTCGCTGCAGTGAACAATCGCACCGCAAGAGGTGCGGTATCCCGTACCAATTACGGATTGCGGTTGTTCACCCAGCACCAATTTCACAGATATGGAATATGGCAAATGAAATGAGGATATGGTCGATGTTCTCATGTTGCTGTTACCAGTTGTTCGATAAAATTAGTGCTGGGTTTATTATCCGCAAGCCACAGAACCCCGCCTGAAGCGGCGGTATTCTGCGGGCGGATAATAAAGTTTGGCCTCGTCCTATC
>OBEQ011398294.1_pt1 | contig 17377 bp, 9 predicted proteins | sample 1670901 | NCBI WGS metagenome assembly OBEQ01 (sample SAMEA104232315, study PRJEB22302) | groundwater metagenome | biome: forest; feature: aquifer; material: groundwater | place: USA | collected 2011-08-07 | depth 5.4 m
AACCACAAGCATCTCCGCTCTCGAAATTTCAGGAACAGGCTTCGGTACTACCACTCTCCGTGGACTAAACATTTCCGGTCAAGCTACTAGCACTTCAAACGTCGGTTACAATATTACTAACGGATGTTTTGCTATCTCTGGCACTTGTGTTGGTGGCGGTAGCGGAAGCGGCTCCGGTACTGTAAATTCTGGCACCTTTGGTCAACTTGCTTTCTATGGAGCCAATGGGACTACGGTTTCCGGCACTTCTACTATTACCGTAAGTACTACTACGGTTACGGCAAGAGTGGGAATCGCAACGACAACAGGATTTAATGCCACCCTTACTCTTCAAGGAGCGGCCGGACTGGATATGTTGAGATTTGCCTCTTCAACCGGAGCTAAAGTACTTACCGTAAGTGAATGGGGCGGATTTGTGCAAAATATTGCTTCAACTACTGCGTTGAATGTCCAGGATGGTTCGGGTAATTCGGTCATGACGGTCGATACCACGCTAACAACTGGATCGGGCATAGACATCACCGCAAGCGGTTCCCAAACTGCCAATCTTTTGAGTTTGTACGCCTCCAACGGCACCACTTTGCTTTCCGGTTTCAATAAAGTGGGCGGTCTGATTATCGGCACTTCAAGCGCTACTACCAAATTTGCCATCGCCACTTCCACCGATTCCTACGACTCTACTATCGAAATAATGTTTAATGCTACGGGCGCAACGACCACTGTCGGCTTCTTTACTTCGACCACGACTGGCCAGACAGCGGGCGCAGGTTTGGCTCTGCCTTCATCTCTCCGCAATTACATGATAGTGGGTAACGGCAAAATCCAGGCGGGCATAGCGGTCGTTAATGGTGGACTTTGTGTCGATAACGATGGCTGGTGTACTGCTTCGACGACTGGCCGCATAAGTTCGGTCGACTCGACCACCGGCGGTTCGGACGTAGCCGAAATTTACAACTCACTCGATCCTCTGGAGCCGGGCGATGTGGTGGCGATCACGACTCCAAGGAACTTTGTAAAAATAGCGAACGGAGTGAAGGGCGAGACCGCTTTCGGCATCATCTCGACCGAACCTGGCGTAATATTGGGTTTGCCACCCGATGAGAGCGGCAAGCGTGGGCTAGTCAAAGACGTGGCTACCGATGGCGCAAAGAGTACCTCGACCGAAATTATCAACGAAAAGACAGTCAGTAAATATCCTGTTGCGCTTGCTGGAAGAGTGCCGATCAAGGTCTCTGTCGAGAATGGCAATATTTATCCTGGAGATTATCTTGCCCTTTCTTCTACTACGCCGGGAGTGGCAGTAAAAGCAGAAGAAGCTGGAAATGTTTTGGGCCAGGCTATCGAAGGCTACTCCAGCACTTCGACAGGCAAGATCTTGGTCTTTGTCAAAAATACTTACTATTCCCCGAAAGTAACTGTAGAGAAACTGGCGGTAGCTACAAGTTCTACGTCTGACTCGGCTACGACTACCGAAGCCACTTCAACGCCGCTGGATTCATATTCAGCAAAATCCGGATTTACGAATGCAATATTAAGTTTTTTTGAAAAGCTAGGAGTGAAATTTATGGATGGTATTGCCTATGTCAAAAATATTTTTGCCGGACAGTTGACCGTTGGCAGTAAGGAAAAGCCAACTGGCATCACGGTCTACGACGAAGTGACAGGCGAACCGTATTGCATCAAAGTGGTGAGTGGAGGTATGAAGAATATTGCTGGCGTCTGCGGCGCTCTGGCTTCCTCTCCTTCGCAAGGAGAGAGCAATGGTGAGGTCGCCACCTCGACACCGATTTCCATCGTAGGAACTAGCACTCCGCCGATAATTACAGAACCGAAAGCGACTTCGACTTCGACTTCCACGATCATCGCTCCGCCTGCGACTAGCACGACGGAAATTATCGCTCCGCCCGTCCCTTCGGCAGGTGGAGGACAAGCAACTAGCACGCCAGAAATTGTTCTGCCGGTAGTAAGCACTGACACAGCCAGTTCGACGCCGGGAACATAAATTCAAGGGTTACCCTTGTAATTCCCCTTGTAATTCCAAAAATTAAAATTATAAAATTAATCCAAAATCATGCAAGACATAAAATTTAATACCCCTGCAACCATAGAGCCGCCAAAGCCAGATATATTAGTAGAAAATAAAAAGGAAGTTAAAAAAGACGGAAATAAAATGAAGACTATTTTTACGTTTCTTTTGGCGCTAGCTACAGTTGGTCTGCTTTCTTATGCTTACATCAATCATTATAGAAATTTAAAGAACACCGCTCTCGACTTTTATGCCGTCTTTTTGGACAACAACCAAGTGTATTTCGGTAAAATAGTCTCGCAGTCGGAGCACGAATTAGTTCTTAAAAATGTCTATTATCTGGCCGCTAATTCAGCGACCACCGCAGATCACTTCAAACTGGTCAAACTTGGCGACGAATTGCACGGTCCGACGGACAATATGATGGTCAATATGTCGCATGTAGTCTTCTACGAAAAGCTACGTCCCGACAGCAAAGTGGTGGAGTCGATTAAGAATCAGCCGTAATTGAAAATTATGACTATCTTTTTCAGAGAAAAAAAATTTATTACTCTCTATATAGTCTGCACTCTCCTGCTTGCTCTTGTCGCGATCACTTTCCTCGCTCAACCCAAAAAGTCTGAAGCAGGTTGGTATGTGACTGGGGGAGTCTGGAGCCAGAGGAAAGCCATTACCATTCAACGTAGTAAAGTGCCATCTACTCAAACTAACTTTCCGGTACTCGTTGATATTACTGACTCCAGTTTACAGGCTAATGCTCAATCAAACGGTAACGACATCCTCTTCACTTCGGGTGACGGAACCACCAAACTTTCCCATGAAATCGAACTCTACACTTCAGCCACTGGCCGTCTGACCGCCTGGGTGAAAGTACCGACCCTTTCTTCCACGCAAGATACTGTCATCTATATGTATTACGGTAACGCCTCGGCCGCCGACCAATCTAACGCTAGCGCGGTTTGGGACAGTAGTTTTAAAGGGGTATGGCATTTGAAAGATGGAACGACTCTTACTGCTAATGATTCGACAAGCAATGCCAACAACGGAACTTTGGTAAATACACCGACGGCTACGGCAGGCCAAGTAGACGGAGCGGCAAATTTTGTTTCCGGCAGCTCCCAAAATATTACGGTGTCCGCCATTTCTTCTCTTGGCAGCGCGTCCACAGCGGTTTTAAGCGGCTGGATAAAACGGACAGCTAGTTCTGATGTGATAGCTGTTGGAGAAGATGGCGGGAAAGGAAAGCGTTTTTCCATACGCACTGCCACAGGAAATATAAATTTTTATGCAGAAGGCACTTCTGGCGTAGACCAATTTGGCACTTTTGCTTTGAATGATACATCCTGGCATCATGTTGTCATGGTGTATGACGGTACCCAAAGTACAAACGCAACCCGTCTGGTAGGGTACGTTGACGGGGTGGTTCGGACACTCTCATTTACGAATGGGACAATTCCTGCCACGCTTTTTACTGCCAATACTTTTTACTTTGGCCGTTCACCTGGAACCTTTGATTATTCCAACGGCAGTGCGGATGAAGTGAGATTAACAACCGGCGCAACCCGCTCCGCCGACTGGGTTACCACCGAATACAATAATCAAAGCGCCACTTCGACTTTTTACACACTATCCGGCGCGCAAACGAGCGAGCCGGTCAAAGAAAAAGTTCGTGGCGGGGGAACAATCACCAATTCTAATGTCAAAATTCGCGGCTCTGGAACCGGCAGTGTCAAATTCAGATAAGATGCAAGGGTTACCCTTGCGCGGGACTCCTTGTAATATTGTTGTTCTAATATTAATATAATATTATATGAACACTCGCGATTATAAATTATTTGCGGAGGGGGAACACTATCATATATACAACCGAGGGGTGGCTAAAATGGACATCTTTAAAGATAACGAAGACTACATGCAATTCCTAATTCGCTTGAAGCTTTCGCTGGGGCACGATTCGGAAACAATTCCAGAATTGCAAACAAACTTGGGTAAATTGAGCAAATTAAGGATCAAACCAGTGCCGCTAGACTCATATATAATAGTTTCTTATTGTCTGATGCCGAATCATTTTCACTTCTTAATTCAGCAAAAGTCAAAGTTGCCGGTAAACCGCCTGATTTCAAAAGTTTGCACGAGTTATGCCATGTATTTCAATTTAAAATACAAAAGAGTGGGGCCGATTTTTCAAGATACCTTTAAGGCGGTGCATGTGGATGAAAACAGTCAACTGCTCTGGTTGTCGGCCTATATTCATCAGAACCCAGCGGTAGCAGGCTTGGTTTGGGATTTGAGGGAATGGAAGTGGAGTAATTATCTCGAGTCGATCAGCGAAGAAGATAAGAAAAAGCCTAGCTTGTGTAATATGGAAATAGTATTGGGACAATATAAACATCGAGATCAGTACAGAGAATTTGTAGAAACCAGCTTTGATGAAATAGCACGGGTGAAGAAAAACAAAGCTTTATTTGATTAACGCAAGGGTAACCCTTGTAATACAAGGAGTCTCTTTAGAAAAATGTTATTCACAATAGGTATTTTGAATACTATGTTTTAATGTATAATTTAATTATTAGCATTAATTCTAAAAGATGTTTACACAAAATCCGACCGCTCCCGCTTTTAGCACTAATAAAAAAGGCGGTCTGCGCAGTGTTTTGGGAGGTCTGTTTCTTATACTCACTTTTCTCGTGCCACTTGCATTTTTCCCTGGAATAGCAAGTTTAGGTTTTGCCGCTAAAATTTCAGTTATCGCTATTCTTGGAGCTTTAGCTCTTATAATTTTCTTATTAAATGTCTTAGGCACAGGTAACATCGAATTTCCAAAGTCCAAAATAATTTCGAGTCTGCTTCTCTTGCCGGTTGTTGCAATAATCTCTTCTTTCTTTGCTGGCAGTGTCCCCAATTCTATAGTGGGAAACGCATTCGAGGTTGGCACCAGCGGCTTCTTTGTCTTGATGTATTTTCTTTTTATAGTGGCTATTATTGGCAGTTCTCGCGAGTCGATGCTTAAGAGGTCTATCGCTGTTTTTCTCATTTCTATTGGCTTCACTACCATCTATACCTTTACAGTAACTATAGCTCAATATGCCGGCGCAACTTCGCTTGGAATTTTCCCAGCCTCTCTCATCGGCAGTTATATTGATCAGGCCATTCTGCTCTCCGTAGGAGCTCTACTTTCAGTCTATGCTCTGAACTTTACGGATATTTCAAAAGTTTTGAAAACATTTATCGCCATTTTTCTTGTTCTTTCTCTTCTTATCATTGAGGCGGTAGGCTTTCAGCCGATTGAAATCGCATTGGCCGCCTTCTCTCTCCTTATATTTGTGTATCTCATAGCCATTTCTCGTAATGAAGGCGCCTTCTGGATCAAGAAAACTTATGCTACTCTCTCGATCCTTATTGTCTCTGTCATCTTTGTGATCTCCGGTACCCCCCTCTCTAACTCTCTCTCCAATATTCTAAAAATCAATTCATTTGACGTCCGGCCAAATTTTGCTACTACTCTTACTATTACCAAAGAGCAGTGGAAGAAAAATATCATCACTGGTGCCGGTCCTAACCGTTTTGTCGAGCTTTGGGCCAAATATAAATCACCGGACATAAATCAAACCGCTTTTTGGAGCACTGACTTCTTCTTCGGTTCAGGCTTCTTACCTACTCTTTTTGCCACCCTAGGCATTTTGGGAGTCGGAGCTTTAGGCCTTTTCTTCTTTTTCCTCCTTAAAAGGGGGATGAGCGCCTTTTTCTTTCAGACCGAGGATTCCGGCAAAAGAATGCTCGCGATCATCTTGTTTTTAAGCGCACTTTTTCTCTGGGTATCCTCGTTCCTCTACAATACTGGCCTGACCGCGCTTTCATTCGCTTTCATATTTACCGGCCTCTTTGTCTCTTCGCTCGCTAACCTGGGCCTAGTTCAGACTATTAAAATAAATATTTTTGCCAACCAGAAAAGCAATTTCGTGTCCGTCTTTCTGGTGGTCCTTCTCATGATAGGTACTGTGACCGGCAGCTATTTTCTGCTTGAAAAAATTATCGCTTCAGTCGTCTTCAACAAAGCGGCTCTCAAATTCAACACTGACGGCAATGTCAACGCGGCTGGTCTTGCGATCGAAAAAGCGGCTGGCATTTATCCGACTGACACCTACTATCGAGCTCTCGCTGAACTTTCTCTTCTTAATATTGAATCGGCGGCCGCCGCGATGCCTGCCGGCGCCAACGTTATTCCCGAAGAGGTGAAGACTAAATTGCAGGCGAGCGTCGGGAGTGCTGTCGCCTATGCTCGGTCGGCCATAGCTCTCGACAAAGACAATTATCAAAATTACCTCATTCAGGCGAGAATTTATGAATCCTTAGCTTTGAAAGGCATTCAAGGAGCTGGTGAGAATGCCAAGGAAGCTTACACATCTGCCGAGAAACTCTCGCCCTTGAATCCTGAAATTCAGCTTGGATTCGCCAGGCTTGCCGCTATCGCCGGAAATACGTCCGAAGCCAAGGGGAGAGTGCAAAAGTCTATCAACTTCAAAAATAATTACACCCCGGCTTATTTCTTACTTGCCCAACTGGAAGCGGCCACCGGGAATGTCTCGGGGGTGGTCAAAGCGATCGAGGGGGCTACTATTATTGATCCGCAGAATTCCGGTCTTTATTTCCAGCTCGGTCTTATCAAGTATCAAACCAAGGATTTTGCCGGGGCGGCCACGGCGCTTGAGAAAGCTCTTGCTATCGCGCCTGATTATGCGAACGCGCAATATTTCCTGGGATTAACTTACTTCAACCTGGGTCGGAAAGATAATGCCATCAAACAATTTGAAAATTTACAAAAAACTAACGCAAACAACAAGGAAGTGGCTCTGATCCTCACAAACCTAAAAGCGGGCAAGGATCCGTTCACTGGGGCTCGTCCACCGGTAGACGCAAAGCCCGAGAAAAGAGCCAAGCCTCCAATCACCGAAAAGGCTCCTAATCAATAAGTAAAAATGTGCAAGGAGTCCCGCGCAAGGGTTACCCTTGTAAGTTGGGATGGTTGCATTTAAATGCTAATATTGAAACATGGTCCGAAAAGCTATGAACGCCATCACTGGTAAAATTGGCGGCTTGCAGAAAGCCGCTTTTTGGTTAGCGAGCTTTTCGGCGGTCTCATTACTTCTTGGTTTTGTGCGGGACCGGATTTTGGCCCATTATTTTGGAGCGGGATTGGAACTCGATATGTATTATGCCGCCTTTGAGATTCCTGATATTTTATTTGCCACCGCCGCTTCTATTGCCTCTACTTCCATTCTCTTGCCAATGTTTTTTGAGAGGGAATCAGATCGCGAGAAACTCCAAAATTTTATCAATTCGGTATTTTCGTATTTTTCTATTTTTCTAATTTCTTCCTGCGCTGTCGTTTTTATTTTCATGCCGGAGCTTGTCAAAGTATTTTTTAGAAGCTTTAATCAAGATTCCGCTCTGACCGTCATTCATTTCTCTCGCATCCTGCTTCTCTCACCTCTTTTTTTGGGTTTGTCCAACTTTTTTGGCAGTATTATCCAATATGAAAAAAGATTTTTATTGTATTCTCTCTCGCCGCTATTTTATAATATGGGAATAATCATGGGATTGTGGATGGGGGCAGCGACCTTTGGGGTTATTGCGGCTGTTTACGGAGTGGCGCTAGGCGCTTTCCTTCATCTCTTGGTTCAAGCTACCTTCGTACTCACGAGCAAAGAGCGGCCGAGATTTTCCAGGAAAATTTTTTCTAGCGCGTCATGGAATGAAATAAAAAAAGTATTTTTCCTTTCTGTTCCACGCACTATTTCCTTGAGCGTCGGGTCTTTGGTCGGTCTTTTCTTTGTCAGTCTAGCCTCTGGCTTGAAGGAGGGTTCGATTGCGGTCTTCACTTTAGCTTTCAATTTGCAATCAGTCCTGCTTTCTCTCATCGGTGGCTCCTATTCGCTGGCTACTTTTCCGGCACTCGCAGAACATTTTGCCAAAAAGGAAATGGAGTCTCTGATCAAATGCCTTTCGCAGGGTCTGCGCTATATTATTTTCTGGTCGCTGCCGACCGCGGCGCTTTTTATTGTTCTGCGCGCTCATATTGTGAGAGTGGTGCTTGGCTCCGGCGCTTTCGACTGGTCAGACACGCGCATGACTGCGGCAGTCTTGGCGCTTTTTGTCGCCTCGGTGGTATTTCAAAGTATCCAATTATTCTTGACTCGAGCTCATTACGCTTTTGGCAAAACTCGTTTGCCCTTGATTATGAACCTTACCGGAGCGGTTTCGACCATACTTCTCGCATATTTTATTCTCCACAACTTCAATCAATTTAATTTTATCTTCAGCTATTTGAATAGTGTTTTAAAAGTGGAAAGCTTGGGAAGGACGGCGGTTCTGGCTCTGCCTCTTTCTTTTTCTCTCGGCGCCATCCTCTCTTCCTCTCTGCTCTGGCTCTCGCTGCCGAAAGAAGTGAGCAAGGAGATTGGCAAAGCAATTCTGCGCACCTGGATCGACGCACTAGTCGCCTCTCTTACTCTTGCTTTGAGCACTCTTTTGGCTCTCCGGGTTCTTTCGCGGTTCTTCGTACTGGATACAGCCTTAAATGTTTTCCTGCATGGACTTCTATCCGGCATTGTAGGTATCTTTTTTGCTATTCTCGCCCTGCTTCTTTTGAAAAACAAAGAATTAAAAGGGCTACTCACAGGCACTATTTTAAATCACTAATTTTTTTGATATTGTTTGGTCACTCTCATGCAAAAATATACTATTGGTTTGGTCGGCATCGTCATCTTGTTGGCTCTACTGCTTTTCCATAGAATAAACCCATTCGATCAGACAGCTAGCATGAACATGGTTATGGGCACTCCGACAAATGTCGGTCCGGCTGGCTCTCTGCCTCACTGGCTTATGTATCATTCAGAAGACAGTCCTGGCGGCATGCTTCCTCCTTCTACCTCACCTCTTAAGGAATGGGTACCAGATTTAGCTAATAAACCCACTAAAACAGCTACAGCAGGAAATTGGTCACAGATCTGGGCTTCTTCCACTCCAAATGCAACAGATGTTGTTATGATTCCAGCTGGAGTAACTGTGAACTATGATATTCAAACAGCCAGTACTACTGTCAAAACAATTGGCGTTAAGGGCACTTTTATTTTTGATCCAAATCAGGATACTCAACTCAAGGTAGGTACTATTTTTGTCTATCAAGGCGGTTCATTAATTATCAAACCATCCTCTTCTGTTAAGCACGAAATTAGTATCTCTGGAACTCTCAACACCAAAGAAGATCCCGGACAATACTCTCTAGGTATTGTTGCTGTAGGAGGAACAGTGGATATAGAAGGTTCTAACAATCCCACTTCTTTCTTGCGCTACACCAGAGCGGAAGCGGGAGAAAGTACTATTACTTTTGCATCATCCCCACAGAACTGGAAGGCGGGGGATGAGTTGGTGCTGGCGGGGAATATAAATACCGCGTCTGGTTCTGCGGTTGTTAACGAAGAGCGGATAACTATTCAGGCGGTAAGAGGCAGCACTGTTACTCTGACTGCGCCTCTGAAATACACGCATCATATTTTTATAGACAGCGGTGGCACTTACCAGCGTGTCCCTGGTATTGCCGGCCACATAACCAGGAACGTGTTAATCCATTCGGAAAATCCTTCTGTTCTTATGCAAAGGGGACACATTATGTTGATGGACCAGACCTATGCCACAGTTAAGAATACAGAAATAGAAGGCTTAGGCAGGACTACTAACTCCGTGCTTAACGACACGAAAAGAGATAGCACCGGGAATATGACTTCCGTTGGCGCTAACCCAAGAGGCAGATATCCGCTTCACGCCCACCATGTTACTGTTCCTTTTCTGTTCGAAAATAATGCGATGGTTAATGAGGTGGGCGATATCCGCTGGGGCATTGTTAACCACAATTCTTTTGGCACCATTAAAAATAACATTGTGGTGTTTAAAGGCGGTAGTGGCATTGTTACTGAATATGGCACGGAAACAGGACCCATTGTGGGAAATGCTGTGATTGGTTTGGGAGGAGGCAGTGGAGAGGACGATGGATCGCGCATAGATGCCAATGGAGTAAAATCTTCTGTTTACGATTTCGGCCAGGGAGGCTTTGGCTTTTGGTTTGGTAATCGCACGAGCGAAGTTTCTAAAAATATTACGGACGGGCTGTTTCTTGTCGCTGGCTTTGACTATTATGTTGACTGGTATGGCCGAGGCAACGAACAACCGGTAACTCGTCCGGATAATGTGCCGGACCAGTTGCCTTTTGTGCAAGAAGCCGCTCCGGATCTGTATGGAGGAGTAGCTAACCTTACCCTAACTCCTAACCGTCTGTTTGAAGGCAATGTCAACTACGCCCATAGCGGAGGGCCTGCTTTGCTTAATGAGTGGGACATTAGCGGCAGTTCTATTTTCCGCAACTTTACTTCTTATGATGGAGGCGTTGCCTTGCAAAACGGCGGTGAAGAAAGGGATGTGGTGCTTGACGGTGTTCATTTATATGGCTTAGGCACTAATCCGGGCATCGGGGTTTATGGCGGGGACAGAAATCAGGATGAGCATATTTTAAATTCCGAAATTATAAATTTCTCTACTGGCATAACCGGCCAGAACCAGTTAATAGATTTGCGAAATACCAAGGTCGTTAATGCAGTTGTCCCGATTCGGCAGGCAGCATTACTGGAATTCGGATTATTGCCGGATGTCGCGCCTATATATAAACAAAATTATTCCGAAACTTCAAACTTAAGAGGCTCTAACCAAGCGCCCGTTGTTTCTTTAGTTAACTTAGACCGCGGCGCTGTCTTTAATACCCAATCCACAGTAAGTTTGCAGGCCAGCGCCCAAGACCCCGACGGCAGTATAACCAAAGTGGAATTTTATAATTCGGAAAAAAAGGTATTTGCCGACACTAATTCTTTGTACAACAATAATGCCTATAATTATTCCAATGAGGGAACTAAAATCGGCGACGGCGTTATCAATAACGGAGTGTGGACGTTTGCTTGGGTTAAACCTCTCGCGGGAAAATATAAAATCAGCGCCAAGGCAACAGACAACAACGGCGCCACAACTATAGTGGGCAATATTCCCATAGACGTGGTAGCTGGCAATTTGGGCGCTCCCGTATTTTACCGTGGCATTGATTTTGGATCGGCTAATAGCTCCATTATTGATGGCAACATCTGGGAACCTGCTATTACCGCAAACAATGTTGACTTTAAAAATTATGCCGCTGGCGCGTTTTGCACGGATATTACCGACAACCGTTGCCCTATAAGCCTTTCCACTTATTCTTTGAATTTAACTCCTGTCGTAAGTGACCAGGCAAAGGCGGATATGATTAGGAGCGGTTTTAGGTACAGTCTTTCGGCTGATGGCACTGGATCATATATCCCAGGAACAAATAAGGGCCTGACGCTTACCAATGTGCCCGCCGGAGTTTACCAGGTATATTTGTACAACTCCACTTACGCGGCAAACAATATGAGTTTTTTTTCCATAGCAGTTCAGGACAACATAGAGAGCACGGTTAATTCGGTGGATAGAAGCGGTAAGTGGTCCAAGTTTGGTCCTTACACAGCAGTCGTTGACAGTAGCGGCCGGCTGAATATTAAGTATTATTTTCCGGCCCGGGAAGGATTGCCGCCATTTGTTGCCGGCTTGGAAGTCTACCGGCTCATGTCCACAAACGCGCCGTTAAATATGCCTCCTCATGTGCTAGCAGGCATAAGTAATATAGACAGAAGCAATCCTTTGGTAGTATCAGCTCAACTTTCTGCCGCTGTTACGGATGATGGCCTATCCGGGATACCGGTAAGCGGTTTTTGGAAAGTATGGAAAGGCCCAGCTGACGTTTACTTTACCAACCAAAATTCTTTTAACGCTAACGCCCAGTTTTTCAGGGCCGGTACATACGAACTGCAGTTTATTGGGAGTGACGGGCAATATAACACCGAGAGTAATGTTGTGACTGTAGATGTCCCCATAATGCCCACGGTATTTTCTTCTGCCGCCAACGCCGCTTTATCCGGCGCGACTTTCTATAAAGCTTACAACTTAGGCGGGGGAGCTGTGACTATAAACGGTCGCTCCTGGATGCCTGGCAATAGCAGTGAGGTGAGCGTAAGCGTCCCTTTTGAGGTCAGCAATACCTATAATGCAAGCGGTATGCCTTTGTATCCAAACGACAGTAATGCTCAAGATCCAAGTTTTGCCAGCATGCTCCGTGACGGCAACCGCAACAGCAGGGTCACAATTAGTAATATTGCAAGCGGCAATTACGAGGTATATTTTTATACGGTTGATCTCGGGGGTGGCTCTAATGTTGCCAATATTGAACTCAATAATCAAAGCGTGGCTTTTGGTTATGATGATTTTGGTAGGGGTTCCTGGAAAAAAATGGGTCCATTTACAATTCCAATTACAGGAGGCGCTCTTGTTCTTAGTTCTTCTTTTGATTCTGTTTCTTTCGCAGGGGTGGAACTCTGGTCAGCGCCAGCCTCTGTCCCGGTAGTCTCAATCCCCCCGCCATCTCCAAGCCAAATCCCGCCTCCAACGCCGACGCCTGATCCTATTTCTCTGCCGCCTCCCGTTATTTCTCCTGTTCCTCCACAGCCTTCACCAAGCCCTGCCACTAGCGGCTCCTGGTATAATTCTTCTTGGACTAATTCCAAAAAATTAACCATTGACCATACTAAAGTTCCTAATATCGACCAAACTAATTTCCCAGTGCTCATCAGCATTACAGACTCTAACCTCAAGACCACAGCCCAAAGCTCTGGCAATGATATTCTCTTTACTTCCGCAGACGGAATAACCAAGCTAAACCATGAAATAGAAAGTTACGATCCAACCACGGGCAAACTTGTTGCATGGGTTAAGGTTCCTGTTCTTTCCCATACATTAGACACTTCTATATACATGTACTTTGGCAACGCTTCTGCGGGGGGCCAATCTAATAAAACCGCTGTCTGGGACAGCAACTATAAAGGCGTCTGGCATTTGCCGAACGGCGCTATTATTTCGGGAAGTGATTCCACAAGCAATGGCTTTAATTTAACAAATAGTGGCGCTACGGCAACTACTGGACAAATGGACGGAGGCATTTCAGTCGCGACAACTCCAACCTATCTTTCCGGTTCTAACCCCACTACCGCCACCAATAATCTTACGCTTTCTGGCTGGTTTAATCCGGCAGTGGCAAACACCAACCATACTGGATTGTATAACGGCGGAGGCGGTGATGGCTATGGCATTGGATTTAACGGCTCTAACTGGGTAATAGATATGAATTTTATAAGTTATTTTGACACCGGAATTTCTGTACAAACAGGTGTCTGGCAGTATATTGCTCTGGTATTTGACTCCGGAACGGCTAAACTTTACAAAAATGGCGTATTGGCGCCAAATACCACAGGCGCTGGTGCCAGCGCTCCGACCACTGCTTTTTATGTTGGCGCTAACGTAGGGGCTCCTCGAACCATGCAAGGATCTATAGATGAGGTCCGTATTTCCAATGTTGTCCGCTCCACAGATTGGATCAAAACAGAGTATAATAACCAGTCTGCTCCTCTTAGTTTTATCGATGTTGGTAGCCTTCTTTCCCAATCGACTCCAACTCTACCACCTACTCCTCTCTCCGGCGACTTCAATGGCGACGGACTAGTCGATCTCCTCGATCTCAATATGATAAGAGCCAAATGGAATCAGACTCTAAATATTTCTCCATATGACCTCAACAACGATGGCATCGTGAACTTTCTGGACTTCAGCATCTTGAATAGAAATAGGAAAATATGAAAAAAATATTACTCCTAATTTTATTTTTGACTTTTGCTCTAACTGCAAGTGCGGCCACTCTTTCCATTTCCCCAGCAATCAAAACGGTTTCAGTGGGCGATACTTTCACAGTAGATATTGTACTGGATACGGGAGGGACTGATATTGACGGAGTGGACGTATTTTACTTAAACAGCAATCCGAGCCTACTCCAACCCATAAGCCTCTCTCCCTCAAATGCGCTATCAATAACTATTTTTAATTCTGTCGACAAAGCAACAGGCAAAATCGGTCTCTCCCAAATTCCGAATGGCGGTACTCTTTTTAGGGGCAAGGCGACTATTGGTATAGTTACCTTAAAAGCTTTGGCCGAGGGTACCGCAAATCTCACTTTTAATTTTACTCCTGGCAGTACTTCAGATTCTAATGTTGCTTCCAACGGTTCTGATCTCTTAACTTCTGTTACTAATGGATCAGTAACAATTAATGCAACTGGCGTTAGTACTCCTCCTGCTCCCACTCCTACTCCATCTCCAAGTCTGTCCGGGGGTGGCGGAGGCGGGGGAGGTGGCGGAGGCGGTTCGTTTTCTGGAGCGCAGTCTCCAAAAATCACTCCTCCTGTAATTCCACCTAGCGCAATTCCACCAGTAGTTGCTCCGAATCATACTCCATCCAAAGTTATTGGTATTGGCTGGAATCTTTTTCTCGGCGCTCGCGGTGGTGATGTTATCGTTCTTCAAAATTTTCTAGTTAAACAGGGTTATCTGACTTCTGACAACACCACCGGCTTCTTTGGCTCTGCGACTGAAGCGGCTGTCAAAAAGTTCCAAACAGCTTACGGTATTGTTTCCAAAGGCACTCCCTCTACAACTGGCTTCGGCGCAGTCGGCCCAAGCACAAAAGCAAAAATAAATGCCTTGCTCGGAGTTTCTATTCCGACTGTGATTACACCAATATCTCCAACTGTCACTCCTTCGACTCCTGTCATCGCTGGCTATTTGTCTAAAAATTTGAGCTTCGGTTCTAAAGATCAAAGTGTCGCAATACTTCAAAATTTCTTAGTCAAGCAAGGCTATCTCTCCGCGGATCTAGCTACCGGCTTCTTCGGTTATTCGACTGAAGCGGCTGTCAAAAAGTTTCAGAAAGATAACGCTATTACCGCCTCTGGTTTTGTCGGTTCCGCGACTAGAGCCGCGATAAACAAGCTTCTCAAATAACAAAATCAAAGGTAGTATTTCTAAATGCAACAAATTCGGAACTTCTGCATTATAGCCCACATTGATCACGGCAAATCGACGCTGGCTGATCGAATGCTCGAAATCACGGGCACGGTCGAGGCGCGCAAAATGCAAAACCAAATGCTCGATTCGATGGAACTTGAACGCGAGCGGGGCATTACGATCAAAATGCAACCCGTCAGGATGGTATTCCAAATTGAAAATTCCAAATTGAAAATTCCAAATTCAGAATTTATTCTGAATTTGATTGACACTCCCGGTCACATCGACTTTTCTTACGAAGTATCGAGAGCGCTCAAAGCAGTGGAAGGAGCAATCCTGCTCGTTGATTCCACTCAAGGCATCCAGGCGCAGACGCTTTCGGTCTTAAATATGGCGAGGGAAGAGAAATTGGTCATATTGCCAGTCATCACAAAGATAGATTCGCCGCTAGCAAGAATTGAGGAAGTAAAAAAGGAAATTGCCACCCTTTTGAATTGCTCGGAGGAATCCATTTTGGAAGTTTCCGGCAAAACTGGGGAGGGAGTAGAGCGACTGCTTCAAGAAATTGTTGCAAAGATCCCCGCTCCCGAAAATGCAAGGGTTACCCTTGTAAGGGATTCCTTGCAGGCGCTGGTTTTTGATTTTAAATATTCGACTCATCGGGGGGTGATTGTTTTTGTCAGGATTATGTCTGGGCAAGTTAAGCAGAACGAGAGACTTATTTTCAGAATATCAGACAAACAATTTTCTTCTCTCGAAGTTGGTATTTTCCATCCGGAAGAAAAGGCCGTCGATTCTCTCGGGAGCGGGGAGATCGGATACATAGTAACTGGCATGAAAGAAGCTGGCGCGGTTTCGGTCGGAGATACAGTTGGCAGAGCAAACGAAAATCTAGAGCCATTGCCAGGCTACGGAAAGCCATCGCCAGTAGTCTGGGCCTCCATTTATCCGGAAGATCAATCCAGTTTTACCCTTTTGCGACAGTCTCTTTTGCGCCTAAAACTTTCCGACTCCTCACTCGCCTTTGAAGAAGAAGCCTCGAGTATTTTGGGCAAAGGATTTAGATGTGGTTTTCTCGGCATGTTGCATTTAGAAATTATTTCCGAGCGGTTGAAAAGAGAATTTAATTTAAATATTGTCATAACTTCGCCTTCGATCATGTATGAAGTGCAATATAAAAATTTAAAGAAAGAAAAAATCTTTTCTCCAGCCTTTTTCCCGGATGATGGCTTGCTCGAAAAAGTTTTGGAGCCTTGGGTAAAAATTAAAATAATTATTCCGTCAAATGTTTTGGGGGAAATCATGCCCCTGCTTTATGAGCATGAGTGTGAAATAGAATCTACACAAAGTTTCGGAGAGGATCGAAATATTGTTATTGCAGCGATTCCACTCCGAGAATTGATGAGAAACTTTTTTGATCGGCTGAAGAGTCAGAGCAGTGGATTTGCTTCTCTTTCTTACGAAATTCTGGGTGAAAGGACGGCAAACGTGGTGCGGCTTGATATTTTAATCAACGAAGAAGTGGTGCCAGCTTTCTCTCGGGTGGTTTCGAAGCGTATTGTGGAAGATGAAGCCAAGCGCGCGGTAGCTAGACTCGCCGAATCCATGCCGCGGCAGATGATTCAGATCAAAATCCAGGCCAAAGCACTCGGCCGCATCATTTCTTCGGAGACTCTTAGCGCTTTCAGGAAGGATGTCACCCAGCACATGTACGGCGGCGATATCACTCGCAAAATGAAATTGCGTGAGAAGCAGAAAAAAGGCAAAAAGAGGATGCAGATTCGCGGTAGTGTCAATATTCCTCAAGATGTTTTCCTCAAAATGATAAAACCAGACTAAATTGGGGTCGCAAGGGGAATCCTTGAAATTAGTTTGCTATAATTTATAAATGAGATATAAAGTCAGAGATAACAAAGACCAACTCTCCTTTTCTTTCCGCAAAAAGTCTTGGAAGCAGAATTCTTGGTTGCTTCTTCTAATGCTTCTTACTTTTGTTTTTACTGGTCGGGCCGCTTATAAAGTGTATTTAAATAGGGCCGATAGCGCTAAAGCGGCGCAAGAGAAACAGGCCGAGCTTACTAAACTAGAAGAGAGAAAAGCCTTTCTTTCAGAAGAATTGAAAAAACTGCAAACAGTTGAAGGCCGAGAAGCTGAATATCGCAAAAAGTTTGGTGTTGGCTTGCCCGGCGAAAATGTAGCGATCATAGTCGAATCAAGCGCTACTTCCTCTGACTCAAGCAATTTCGGTTTCTGGCAATCTATCAAGAATTTCTTTAAGATGTAGATAGCTTCGCGTGCTTGCCCGCCGAAGTTTTGACGAAGGCGGGTATAGTTTAGTGGTATGATGCGACCT
>OBEQ013016791.1_pt1 | contig 17376 bp, 18 predicted proteins | sample 1670901 | NCBI WGS metagenome assembly OBEQ01 (sample SAMEA104232315, study PRJEB22302) | groundwater metagenome | biome: forest; feature: aquifer; material: groundwater | place: USA | collected 2011-08-07 | depth 5.4 m
CCGCCATCTCGCGCCGGACTGTCCGGGATCACGTCACGGCCCGGCGCGGGGGCCTGTACGACTACAAGCCTGTCAACGACAAGGCCAAAGCCTTCCATCTGTCCGAAGCCAAGACCCGATGTATTTTCAAGGGCAACCAGGCCGGAGGGTCCACGACAGGCCGGGCCGATGTCGTGGCGCGGATGCAGGGCACGCACCCGCTTCAGATGCAGGGCAAGGCCCCGAAACCGCCGCTTCAGTGGCGCATCCTGTCCACAGACTTCCCAGCCCTGGAGAAGCACCACATCCCGCAGTATCGGGACATGGTGAACCCGGCCAGTCTGAGAGGTGGGTCGTGGGGAACCGCCTATCACGCGAAGAACAACATTGTCTGGTACGCCGACGGGGGGTTCGTGGAGTTCATGTCCTACGAGTCCGATCAGTCCAAGCACGCCCAGGTCCAACGGGACGGTTGCTGGTTCGACGAGGAACCTCCCAACAACATCTGGATGGAGAATCAAGCCCGCCTGATGCGCCGGGGAGGAATCAACATACTCACGATGACAGCGGACCAGGGTGTGACGTGGGTCTACGACTCGTTCGAGTTGCCCTGGCAGACTGGAAACCTGAACCCCAAAGAGGTCGAGTGCTTCCGGTGGTCTCTGTTCGAGAACCCCTACATCCCAAAAGAGGAAATCGAACGGTTTATGCGGGGGATGGACCCCCAGACCATCCGCATCAAGGTCTACGGGGAGTTCGTCCATCGTTCCGGCCTGATCTTCGAGGACTTCAAGAACCGGACCCCCTGGGTCTACGACGAGTTCAAGATCCTCCCCACCTGGCCGCGCTACATCTGCATCGACTCCCACCCGCGCAAGAACCACGCTGTCCTGCTGACCGCCGTTTCGCCCTCCGGCGAAATTTGGGCCTACAAGGAAATCTTCCACTCCAACGACATCGACGTGACCTGCGATGCGCTCCGGGCTGAGCTGGACGGCATCCAGCCTCACGACATCCTGATAGATTCGGCCTCAAGGGGTGATGACTACAAGCACGGCGTCAGCCTGTTCGACTACTACGAGGAGGCTCTGCATGAACGCCACCTGCCCACCCCCACGATGGCCCTGAAGGAGGTGGGCGCCGGGGTGATCGCAGTCCGGGCCTGCTTCCAGTGGGACTCCAAGATCGTCACCAGCCACGCGATTCCCTACGACGCGACTCAGGCCCCGGCCCTCCTGCAAGGCAACGTTCGGCTTCACATCTGTCGCCAGGGATGCCCCCGGCTGATCTGGCAGTTGATGCGCTATGTCTACGACGACTATACCAGCCGGAAGATGGCCGACCGGCGCGACCCGAAGGGAGATCCGCGCAAGAAAGACGACGACCTGATCGACAACCTGCGCTACATCGTCATGGAGGAACCGCACTACACGGAGGCCGCGCCGGAGGACGACAGCCTGCGGCGCAAGTGGCGGCGGGTGGAACCGGAGGATGAGGGGGACGCGCCGGACTGGGGCGAGACTGCGGAGTACGAGGAAGACTGGAGGCTGGTTTGATGGAGGGTCACATTGAAATTTTCTTGTAAAGTTCTCTGTCGTTTTTTCGTATCCAATCTTCTACGGAATGGCAATACGAACACAGAGCTATCAAGTCGAATAATTTTTCTTGAAAAAGAGTTTTGTAATGTTTGTGATGAACAGATATTTTAACCTCAGACCCACATCTTTCACATTTTTTATTGGCCCTACGCAGCACTTCAAGTCGCTTACTTCTCCATTCGGGAGATGACAGGTATTCAAGGTACTCTTTGCTGTGTTTTGTTTTCTTAGTCGGTTGCTGCTGATGAAGTTTTTTCACTTGCTTCTTTTTCAAAAATGCAATGTATCTATGGCATAGCGGACATTCTGCCCGAACGTGTGGACCCTTGGGCAAGAGTATGGGATCAACTTCAGCGAAACATCTTTTGCATTTCATAAAAATGGTATCAAAAAAATACCCCTGCATCTATTCGTGATCGACCCAAGCGCGGTTTAGGGCGTTTGGCACGATAGAAACAGGGGTAAGGCTTGGGCGCAAAAATACCGGGCTTAGGTCGATGCCTCAAATATAAGCCCTGTTTGCCAGAAAGTCCAGGTTAGATTTCTCTATGGGCGAAGTTTTCTTGGTGACGAAGGAGCAAATGGAACAACTGAAGAATGACCCGAACTGGCTTCCGGCCCCAACCGTTCCAGCCGCCCTGAAGGGCGACTCCCCGATGGACGCCGTGAGGCAGTCGCTCCTCAAGACCGTGAAACTCAAGAAGGATGTTGTGATTCTGGCAGGGACGGTCTTTGCGACGGTCGGCAACCTCGTTGTTTATGAGGTTGCAAGGGACGACCCACAGTTCGCAGATTGGTTTGAGGAGGTTCCTTGATCCTCGCCCCCCGGCTTCAGGCCGCCCTCAGCCAGTTCACGGCCTACCTGCTGGTTTGCATCAGGCGGGGGCAGGCGTTTGAGGGCAGCTTCAAGTACTCGCCACAGCATCAGGATGTGGGGAAACGGTTTGTGTATCGCTTTATGGTAGACAACCCGACAGAAGAAACTTCAGCACCTTTGTGATAGGACAAAACCCACGAGACGAAGTAGTCTCCAACGATAGGCCGAAGCATTTCGGCCATTCCCCAATTCGGCACGATGTAGCTCCGGCGGGATGCCGGGGCTGAGTTTCACGCCACATAACGCCGCAGCACCTTTTAAAGGCTGGCGGTTTCCGTCCTCCTCCCGTTTGGGATTGGGGCTACAATCCCTTGCCGGTTGACCGGCATAGAAGCTCCCGCCATAAGGCCGGAGAGTAGTCACAAAGACAGCCAGAGTTTCTGATCTCGACATAGCACCGCAACACTCATTAGAGGTCGGTGGTTTCGCTTTCCTTCCCGCACGAAGGATTGTGATTCCATCGACCTTTTTTCATTTCCGGCATCATGGCCCTTTCCGCCTACAAAGATAGCCAACGCATCGAGGCCGCCCTGTCGGGCGTCGTCGCCGAACCCCTGGCCCAGGACATCCCGCCTGCGGCCCGGACTGCCGACCGTGACGCCATCGAGCAGGCCACCCGCGTCAACGACAACTACGCACGCGGGATGTCGTACCGCGCACCCTGGATAGACGACCGCTCGACGGCTTACGACTACAAAGAACACCGCCAGTGGCCCACAACCGGCATCCGGTCCAAGAAGAAGGTCCAGATCACGGTCAACAAGATCATGCCCGCGATCAACCGGATCATGGCCTTCATCAGCAAGACCAAGATGACGGTCGCCATCGAGGGTGTCGGGCCGGAAGACAGCATAAAGGGCAAAATCTTCAATCTGATTTTTGAGCGGTCCGTCCGGGACGACCAGACCGAGTTTAAGTTCCACGAGTGCCTGAAGGACAGCCGGATCAGCGGCCTGGGGGTCGGTAAGGAGATCTGGAATTGGGAGCGCAACTTCCCCTTTGGCCAGCCGGAACTCCAATTCCTGAAGTCCGACGAGATCATCATCGAGCCGGGCGCGATGGGGATGCAGTTTGAGGATGCGGACTGGATCATTCATCACCAGCGGGTCACGGTCGAGAAGCTGAAGGCCCTCTACCCCGAGTACGACGACCAGATCAAGCCCGACACCGACTGGCTCCGGGAGGCTGAGCGGCCCCACTGGTTCTCGGCGTACCCGGCCTACGACCGGCAGGGCATCAACAGCGCAGGCGGCTCGATCCTGTCCGACATCTCCCGTCAGCCGGAGATGACGACCATTAAGGAGATGTGGTATAAGGATTTTCAGCGGGTCACGAAACGGTTCGCACTGCGCCAGATCAACGCCCTGATGCCGCCCCAGACCCTCACGATAAAGGCCGGGGAGGAAATCCCGGACAACGTGGTTCAGGGGCTTGAACTCCAGGCGGAACAGGATTTCGTAGAGATCCCATTCGTCATCACGAAGATCAGAGTTTCGACCGTCATCAACAACATCCTGGTCCACGACCGGCCTTCCCCCTATGCGCACGACCGTTATCCGTTCGTGTTCTTCAAGGCCAACCCGCTTGACAAGTTCACCTACCCGGCTGGGGACGTGATCTTCGGCGTGGAACTTCAGGATGTGATCAACAAGCTCCACAGCATCAACGTGGATCAGATGGTCCGGTCAAACTGGTCGCCTCTGACGACCGAGCGCGGGGCGCTCGATCCCAAGACCGTCGAGACTCTGGCGAAGTACGGCATGTCGAACTCGCAATTCCTGGAACTGCGCCGTGGGGCCAAGCTGCAACGGACCCCGCCTCCGGTCGGCATCCAGGACGGCTTCCTGCTGCTTCTGCGTGAGTTGTCGTCGTCGTTTGATGAACTGATGGGATACCACGACATCGACCGGGCGGATGCCCCGGCGGGCACGTCCGGCAAGGGGATGGAGCAGCTTCAGCTTTCGAGCGACGTCTTCCACTCTCCCAAGAACAACCCGATCCAGCAAGCCCTTTTGTGGTGGGCCAAAGAACTCAGGATGCCCAACGTCCAAACCCTGATGAAGCAACAGGAGATGATCCGGGTGGACGACCGGCTCGCCAAGCAGATCGGGGCCACCCCACACGCCGCTTTCCTGGCCTCGTCTCCGCAGTCTTCGGGTGGTCACTACACCATCAACCAGCCCGGCTTGTCCGAACCTGGCCCGGACGGGCAGATGCAGCCCATCACCCTCAACGCCCTGGACGTGGGCCGGTACGACCTGAAGGTCAATCTGGCCGCCGACTACGCCGAGACCCGGCGCAGTCAGACTGAGGCCGCCATCGGTCTGAAGCGGATCGACGTATACGACGCAAAGGCGGTCCTGGAGGCCATAGACGACCCGCACGCCGAGGAGATCATGGCGCGGGTGGATGAAAAGAACTCTCTGCTTCAGATTGGGAAACAGGTCGCCGAGAACCCTGTCCTGATGGCTGTCCTGAAAGACCCGAATATCCAACAGGCCGTAGAAGCCATGCTCAAAGCCGCGCCACAAGGGGCGGCTCAACCGCCTGCACCCGCGCAAGGAGTCCCACAGTGAAAAAAATGAGATCGCTCTGGCCGGGTGCGCTGGTCGTGGCCCTGGTCCTGCTGATGACCGCGATGCTCCGGGCTGCCAACACGCCCGCGCCGGATCGCCTTCACTACGAGCAGATTCCTCCGACTGCCATCTCGTTCCACAATGCGGCCCTCGACACGGCGGGGACCGTGGCTTACAGACCTGTGGTGCGGGGCACGTTTACGCAGATGACCTCCCTGGACTCGTTTCGCATCCGGTCCAGCAACACCGCAGATTCGTCGTGGACACGGCTCTACTTTCTCAAGTCCGATACCACCATCGGGGCTGTCATCGTGCGGCAGTCCGGGACTGACACGGTGGCGGTCCCCACCTATCAGGGCCTCTACTTCGAGAAGATGGTTGCGGACTCGGCGGCGTTGGGGACCGTGACGGTTTACAGCAAGACCGGTGGGGCCATCGCCATCATCGTGCCCGGACAGGAGGAATCCTACGGAGCCTTCCACTTCTTCAGCAAGGGCGGCGGTGGCCTGACGGGGTGGGGTTGTAGCATCGACACCACGACCTCATCGGCCACGACCAACCTCAACACCGGGGTCCGGTTCCAACTGCGTCTCTACAACCGCCAGATCGACGCCGTCAACACGCCAGAGCAGGGCTACAAGTTGATCGACGAGCGACTCCTGATGGACCAGCCGACTGCCATGCGGTCAGAGGACATCCCTCTGGAACTGAGCAACGGGTGGGCGCTGTCGGTTCCGCCCGCGGGCTACGCGGTGGTCTATGCGTCTTCCACACACGGCAGCATCACCACGACAAGAATCAAAGCCTACATCAAGGGCTACGACAGAGTTTCACCAGGTAGGTAAACCACCCACATCCGCCAACCGTGCGACGCTGTAAAGGATCGACGGACGCGCCACCCCTGCCGACGCGCAAGGCAGGAGCCAACGTCCCGATGATCCTGGCCGGCCAATCCACCGGAGCGCAAGGAGAGCAGCATGGCAGACACACTCGAAGTTATCAGCGATCTCACGGCGGACCAACTCCGCGAGATGACCGAACCCACCGTCATCACCATTGCAAGTGATGATGAGATGGCGTCCATCCAGAGGGCGCTTGACCAGGATGTCCTGGGGGACGGCGACGAACCCGAAGCCCCGCCTGTCCGACCTGCGGCAACAGCCAAAGAGCCGCCCGCAACACCGGATAAGCGGAAGATCGGAGACAAAGAGTATTCGGCTGAGGATGCGTGGAAGTTCCTGGAAGATCAGCACAAGTGGAACGCCACCAACACCCAGCGTGCGGAGGAAAACGCCCGTATTCTTCGGGAGAACGCCGCCCGCAAAGCCGAACTCGACGCCGCCGAAAGGCGAATCCTGGAGGCGATCAATACCCGCATCCCGGAACCGCCGCCCGCGCCCGTCATCCCGTCTCAGATCGACCTGTCGGTCGTGGGGCCGATGCCAGACGTCACGACCCTGGAAGGCCAGGAGCAGATGCAGGTATGGCTCCCGAAGGCTCTTGCGCAGGTTGCCGCTACATCCGCAGCTTCGGCCCGCGAGACGGTCTTGCGGGACGTGGACGGCAGGTTGAGCGGGGTTCCGGCGACCACGACCGCGACGGTGGACCGGGTTTTGACGGAGCGGGAATCTGCTGCGTTGAACGCCCGAATTACAGGCCACAATGAGGCCCTGAAGAACGATGTGATTGGCAGGGCTTCAGAGTTCAACCTGACACCGTTTCAGGCGCGGGCAGCTCTGGATGCAATTGCGCGGGGAGACGTTGACGTGGCTGACATCCAGCCCTCTGGCGATATGACGCCCGTGGGGAGGCTCTACACCGCTGACGACATCGTGAAAGCAGGTCACAAACTCATGAACACGCAATCGACCGCCGCCGCAGCGGCAGATACCGCCACCGCCCAGACCCTTCAGACCATCAAGCGGGCGCAGAGCGCCAGCGACGTGCTGAGGACCGGCAAGGCTCCCGCAGTCCAGACCCTCAAGGCCAGCGACGTGCTGGCGATGAGTCCGCAGGAATTGCGGCAGCGGGTCGTGGGACCGATGAAGGGCAGGCCGGGGGCGGCGGCACACGGGATCGGACCCCTGATGAAGACCTGGAAGACCGCTGAGGAACTCCAGGGGTAACATCGGGCCATTCCATAGCCTGTAAGGAGAAGCGAAATGGCAGCGACGATTTTGACTGGCAACAACAACGCCATCAGAATCCCCGACACCATCATGCATTACCAGGTCTTCAACCAGTTGTTTTGGCGGCAGGCCGGTTTGATGGGCGTGGATATTGGTGGCGAGAACAGCCTGACGGGGAACCGGCCCTACTTCCCTATCGTGGAGAAGGAGGAGTTCCGAAAGAACCGTGGCAAGGGCGGCGACACCATCCGCATGAGGATGGCCCGCAAGCTCACCAGCAACCCGACTTTTGAAGGCACGGACCCGACCGGCTCGATGGAGGAGCAGTCCTTCGACTACTTCGACGCCATGATTGGCGTCGTCCGTCACCAGACGGTCCTCAACGAGTCCCGCGTGTCGCAGGGGCGCGTCAACTTCGACGTTCTGGAGGAGAACATGCTGTCCCTGGGGCAGCACGGCCAGAACTTCGTGGACGACGATATCTTCTACGCCTACTACTTCGGCTACAGCCGGAGTCTGGCACAGGCCGCTGGCGTCGGGAACACCCTGAAGACGCAGGTCCGGCATCCGAACTGGTACTTCGCCTCCGGCGAAGCGAAGGGTTGGACATCCGACAAGGAGTCCACCTGCTCCACCAACGCGTTCAAGTTCGGGACGGCGGTGATCAACCGCATGAAGGTCAACATGGACGTGTTGAACTTCGTCCCGATGCGGTGGAAGGATCAGGAGACCTACCTGTGCGCCTGCTCGAAGGAGCAGCTTCAGGATCTCTACCAGGATCCGGTCTGGCAGAGCAACGCGGAGAAGGCCGACGAACGCGGGACTGGCAACCCGCTGTGGCAGGGCCTCGGCGACGGGGGCCTGTACAACGGCGTCTTCGTCATGGGGTCCAACCGCGTCCAGAAGGCTTCGGTGGACAGCGTGCCTGGGGGTGAGAACATCCACCGGGCGATCTTCACCGGCGCTCACGCGGTCGGGTTCGGGCTGGACGGTGAGACGAAGTACACGACCCTGCGGGAAGACAAGTTGCAGTCCCGCGAGGGCCGGGGCTACGAGATGGTCTACGGAGCCTCCCGGCTGGACTGGACTGCCGTCGGCAACCAGTCTTCACTCATCTGTTCCACCTACGCTCAGTCTGCGGCCTAATTGCCGCTTTAGGAGGTGATTTCAAGTGGTAAAGAAGATTCTCTACGGGCTGATGGTGGTGGGGTTGACGATCTCGATGGCCGCGCCTCTGGCACAGGCCCAGCAGACCCAGACCTCGAACGCGGGGGCGAACACCTACCGCGAGGGCGTATTCCTGGCGGACTCGCTCCGGTCCATCACGGGCAAGATGGGGAAGCCTGGAACGGCCTGGTACGTGCCTGGCGACTCGACGTTCTTCAAGATCATCGGATCGGGTGATGACACCAGCGCAGTCATCCCGGCAGTCAACGCCATCCTGGATGGCGTGCAGTGGTCTTCAAGGGGGACCGGCACGTCTTCCGTCGGCTCGACGATCATCGGCCTCTGGCTTCAGGGGTCGTTTACGGGCGGGACGCAAAAGGGCACGCATTGGTTCAACATGGGCAAGTTAGATTCGTTTGCTCAGGTGACGGATACCACGACGCCCATTTATCGCGTCGTTCGCGTGAACTTTAACGGCATCAAGGGCGATACCATCGGTCGAGGTGTCCCTTACTGGCGCGTCCGACTCAACGGCGCAGGAACGTCCACCGATTCGTCCTGGGCGACCGTGAGGCTGCTGATCCGATACCCACGCACCCAGACGCAGTAAACGCAGTCCGTCTCATTCTCCGGGGTGGCGGGAGCCTAAAACCTTCCGCCACCCTACATCAATCACGAAAGTCAATCCTTTATGCTAATCGAATGTATCGGCCCGCAGGCGTCTTTCACGGTCCACCGGCGCGGCATGGCCTTCACCTGGGAACCGCAGGAGAAGTACGGCGGCGCGAAAGTCCTGGACGTGACCGATCCGGGCCTGATCCTGGAGTTCGTGTCGTTTCACTACCAGGGCAAACCTCTGATGCGCCGATTTGAACTCGACGCCCTGCAAGACCCGGAGTTTATCCGACAGGTGATTCGTAACCCGGAGGCGATTGACTACATCAGGGCGCACCCGGAGGAGTTTGTCGAGAGTATCGAAAAACTCCGGCAGGAACTTCGGGAGATGTCGGAGGCGCGGCTTCGGATGCGGGCCGCTGAACTGAACCTTCCGGTCGCGCCCACGATCCCCCACCACATGCTCCTGCCTGTCGTGGAGGAATACTACGCTCGGAAACTGACGCCGAAGGCCGACCTGCCGGACCTTCCCGCAGAAGCCGTGCCGGAAACCGTGAAGAACAAAGGGGGTCGTCCCCGAAAGGTCGCGTGATAGCCGATGGCCGGTACGATCATCTACAGCACCGTCGCGGACGTTTTCTCCGCCGCCGAAGTCATCCTGCATCAAGATGGCGGGATCGCCCGGCAAGACCTCGAACTCATCTGGCTCAATGAAGGGCTGGTAGAGATCGAGCAGGAGTTGCGCCTGAATGGGATGGTCTACGAGGCCCTTCGGGCTTCCGGCCAGTCCGGGACCAACATCCCGGCCCTGGTTGCCGGAACCTCGGACTACGCCTTCACGACCCGGATGTCGGCCATCGACCTCGACACTGTGCGGGACGACCGGCTCCCGATCTCTTATCGTCGGGAATCAGAGATTCGATCCACTCTTGACCGGCCCTGGACCAACACCGGCTCCATCGTCCACTTCACCCTCCGGCCCTCGGCCTTCAAGTTCTGGCGCATCCCGGACGCGAGCTACATTGCTGCGCATCCGACGATCTACTTCGACTACTTCGCGCGGTTCAACAGCTTCACGCTCACGACCGACCCCCTCACACAGTTCTACGAACACGACCGCTTGACCCTGGTCCGGTACGTGGTCTACCGGGGCTACCAGCAGGCCGACGACACGCGGGAGGAGGAGGCGCACCAGCAGTTCCTCGACCTCGTGATGCGGATGGGGAGTCAGGGTAACGCTGTGCAGGGCGTCGGCGGGCCACCGGACGAGATCGGCCTGGGGGCCTACTTCGACCCAGACTACGAGCGGTGAGATGCCCAACCTCGACTGGTGGATGCAGACGGCCCCGGACCTCTACGTGGACCGGATCGACCACAAATCGGAAGTGTGGCCCTACAAGAACGGGAGCGGGTCCACGATCAACGCAGGAGCGCCCTGCTGCCTCCTGGTCAGCGGATTCGATGGTGTCCTGGCCTCCATCCCGGACGCGACCAACATGGGGCTGTTCCGGGGCGTGTGGCTCGGCACCCTGATCAACGGCGTCCTGTCCAACATCCCCAACGGGGCTTACGGACTGGTCCAGCAATGGGGGCTGGTGCAGGACCTGTCAGGCGTCGGGGCCGCCCGCGTCCTGGGGTCCAGTACAGGCGGGCCGGGTAACACCGGGATCAACGCATCGGGAAGATTGCTCAGGTACAGCGCCGGGAACGACTACTTCGATATTTTCAACGACCTGTTCTCGGACGGGGAGGAAATGGCCTGGAAGGTGGTGTCGGGGGAAGCGTGGACAACGGTCTCAACAGCACTCAAGAAAGTCTGGCTGAAAGGATAAGACGATGGCAAAAGGACAGATTCCTCCGGGGCTGGCGAAGTATCTCGCCTCCAAGCGGACCACTAAGCCCGCTCAGGCAGTGGTACCGCCGCCACAAGCCGCAACAGCCCCATCCATCCATCACATGATGGGGATGCACAAGATGGGTGCAAAAGCGGGCGGAATGATTCAGCCGGGTGCCGCGCCGGGCAACATGATGAGCAGCGGCGGTGTCAACGGTCTCTCCCCCCAATAAGGAGGTTCGACGTGGCAAAATCAGTTCATCACGCGATGGGGTTTGATCCTCCAGATGCGGACGACACGAAGGCGGGAAAAGTCTGCAAGTCTCCGCACGAGATGATGGGGATGGGCAAAATGGGCAAAGGGGCTGGTGTTGCGAGGGATCAGGTGGACAGGGGCCAGATGATGTCCTCCACCGAAATGCCGCTCAGGAAGTGAGGCCCGCGATGTCGAAGTCCGTCCATCACGCCCTCGGCCACAACGACGCCGACTCCGGCAACTGGATCGCCGGAGCCACGAAGAACAAGGGCGCATTCCACCGGGCACTTGGCGTCCCGCAGGGTCAGAAAATCCCGGAGAAGAAGTTGGATGCCGCCGAAGCGAAAGGTGGCAAGGTCGGAAAACAGGCCCGGCTTGCCGAAACCCTGCGGTCCTTTCACAAATAGGTCACGATGGCAACCCGCCAGGTTCCGGTCCTGTTGCGCGGGTGGGAAGGCGGGTACAATGATTCCAAAAACCTCCTGTCCCTCCGGCCCAACGAACTGGCCGACATCTACAACTTCTACGTGGCCCGCGATGGCCACGCAAAGCGCCGGGCGGGTCAGGCGGCGGTCTATGCCTCGTCCTTTCAGTCCAGCAACGTCGCCCACGGACTTCAGCAGGTCCGACTTGGCGGGGTGCAATACCTGATCACGACCGCAGGGGCGGTCATCTACTACGACAACGGGACCGTCATCACCGGCACGGCGGCCCTGACTGCCGGGGCTGACAAGCCGGTCAGCATGGCGGTCTTCCAGGGCCTCCTGATCGGCTGCCAGTCGGACAACACGACCAACAACCGCTTCCTGGGCATCAACGCCCCCTTCGCGTGGAACGGGACCGGCACGGCGGCGGCCCTGACGACCACTCCCCCGACGCGGGGTGTTGCCGTGGCGACGTTCAAGAACCGGGTCTTTTTCTGGAACGTGACGTTTGGTGGGACGGTTTACCCGGAGTCGGTGGTGTGGTCGCTGTTCAACACCGCGACGACCTGGCCGACCAACCAGATTTTCGGTATCTACGAGGGCACGGGCGGTTATGGGACGGCCCTGAAGCGGTTCTTCCGGGCGACCGACGGGAGCGACGGGGAAGTCCTGCTGGCCTTCAAGGACACGGGGCTTTTCTACATCTACCAGAACCCCAACGGCTTCGGAGCCTCGGCCTTCGGGGTCGGGGTGATCTCCGGTTCCATAGGCTGTCCGGCCCCGCAGGGCGTCGTGGAGGCCGGGGGTATCGTGGTTTGGCCGTCTTACGGCGGGTTCTACAAGATGGACGCCTCGATGGTCCTGGACCCTCGGAGGAATTACATCGGCGGCCCCATCGAGCAGTTGTGGTCGCGGGTTCCAAAGAACCGCATCCCGTTCATCAAGGGCGCGTACCTCGAAGACCTTCAGCAGATATGGTTCTCAGTCAGTGTCGCGGCCACGGTGGGGGGCGCGCAGACCACGAACAACACGGTCCTGGTGTGGGATGCGTACTTCCAGCGATGGGTGGGGGTCTACCAGGGGATCAACGCCAACGTCATGGCGCAGGTGATCGACTCGAACCTGAACCGATGGATTTACGCAGGGGACTACGCAAACTACCTGATTTACAAGCAGAACACCGGGACCGACGACGCCGGGACCGGGTTTGAATCCTGGATCAAGACCGGGTACTGGGATTTGGGCAGTCCGAATCAGATGAAGGACTTCCGGCAGAACGTCCTGGAACTTGGAACCGACACCGCCAAAGTCGGGACGTTCTACACGACCCTCTACAACCTGACTTCCACCCGGTCGGCGTCGGTCTCGGTCGGGACGACCGGCGTGCCGCTGGATCAATTCACGTTGGATGTGGACATGCTGGCCGGGTCGGACTACGGCCAGTGGTTAGGCCGGATCGGGGGACAGGCCCGCTACGCGCAGGCGCAATTAAAACTCCCCAGGGGTAGCACAGCGTTCGATCTTTATGGCCTCGGCTATTACGTGGTTCCGAGGCGGTCGCTCCCAGGCTCATCGAGGTGACTTCATTTTAAGCAAAATATAGGCATTTGTATATTAGACGCCGAACTTGCTTAAAAGTTTCAAGTGTTTCAGGAAAATCTTGGAACGCTTTCACCCACGCGCTTACGCACGTAGCCCTCAGCGTAGTTAGGATAGTAAGGCAATGCGAAAGACAATTTCAATTCTCCTGATCTGCCTGATGGCCCTGAGCGCCGGGCCGCTGTGGGCCACCACCACGATTGCCCGCGTTAAGACCTGGACATCCGAAAAGTTGTATGCGGCGGATCTGAACGCCGAACTTCAGAACATCATTGACTACCTGAACAACAACATCGCCTGGGTGACGAACGTCACGGCGACCGCGACGGAGATCAACCAGCTTCACGTCAACCGCTTCGCCAACGCCTACACCTTCGCGGCCACAGTCACGGACTCCGCCGCTGAAGTCATGAACGTGGGGTTCGTCTACACGAACAACGGACGGGCGTTGCTCGACTCCCTCCAGGCCGACACCCTCATTTCGCGGTCCAGCGGGACGCAGTTGGGCGGTTCTTTCTTTGCCGTTCCCCTGACGGACCTAACGACCTACTTCGGAACGCCCGCCAAGCGGGTACGGTCTTTCACGGCTGATACCGGGCGGGTCCAGGTCGCGACCATCGACAGTTTGACGGGTAATACGATTTCGGATTCGTGGACCCTGACGCCCAAGACCAACAGCACAGGGCGCTTGGGTTCATTGTCAAAACATTTTCAATCTGTCAACGGAGACACTTCAGCTTTTTCGACTGGTGTATGGACAGCTGTGGCCCCTCTTGGATTTGGTATAAAGCCAAGTGCGTGGGGTGCGGGATTCTCAGGTTTTCAGGGCCGGTCTATGGCTATGTTAGATGATGGGAGTGCAGGCATTGATTTTGTGAATAATGCGTATTACGATGGTGCAAATTGGAAGCGAATTATCACGAGTGCAGTAAGTAAAATAAGCCAGACCGCTGATGGGAAGACGCATATTAATTGGGGGACGGCCGGGGGAAACGGGGGAACAACATTGTTTACCCAAATTGCTGAATTTGACACAACCGGACGAGTGGGAGTAGGGACTGGAGTTCCAGGGGCACAGTTCGATGTGAACAGTGGGGCATCATACAGCCGTGTTAATGCTGGCGATGCTCTATGGACATCTTCGTCGGATTCTACGCTGAAGAAAAACATCATACCTGTTAATCCCGAAGCAATAGATATTTTGAAATTGTTACGTTCGTTGCCCATTAGTAATTATAATTGGAAATCTGGAAATCCTTTGAATCGTATTGGGCCTATGGCTCAAGACTGGTATCCCATTGGCAAGGCTTTGGGTTCTCAGACCGACAGTACGGCTATTGATTGGCAATTCTTTATGGTGGCCCAAATGCTCGCTGTGAAACAGTTGGACTATCATAATCAGGGGCTTCGAGCATGGAACTTGAAGCTACAGACCAGTTTGGATTCCCTGAACGCAGATTACAATAGCACAAAAAATAAACTCCAAGTGTTACTGCCTGGATTTAAATAAAATCCTCTTGCAAAAATGATTTGCTCACGCGGGTTGCGAAGTTGGAGGCGAAATGATATACGACGATCCTCTTGCTCCGGCACGCGGAATGGTGTGGGGCACGATATTCGGACTGGCGATGTGGATTATACTTTATCTTTTGTGGAGATGTTTTTAAGTGGACCAAAAGTATCTGGATTGGGGGCGCAAGCTCGGTATCAAGATGGAGTTGGGTAGTCTGCCGGCGGAGGCTATCACGGCCCGCTGCCTGTTCGGGGAGGCGCGGGGAGAGCCGATGTCCGACAAGGTAAAGGTGGGGGCCGTGATCCGAAACCGTGTTCATTGGCATATCGCTCGGCCTGTCGGCGCAGCCGGGTGGGGGCTGGTGGTCCTGAAGCCCTACCAGTTCAGTTGGACGATGGACTCCGACCCCAACCTTCTGAAAGTCCTGGACCCTCTCACGCACGAGCTACCCGCCGTGTGGGAAGTTTGCTGCCAGGTCGCCGAGGGTATCGTGTCGGGGGCAATCCCGGACGAGACGCAGGGTGCTGATTACTACTATGATCGGTCAATGGACGCCAAGCCCCCTTCGTGGATTCACGACGCCGGGATGGTGGCGACAGTGAGGACGGACACGTTCCGGTTCTGGCGCAGCGCAAGGGTGAAGAATTGGGCATAAAATACGAATGACACTTTTAAGGTCGGGAATGATGAACTCAATCGAGCAGGCTATCTTGGGCGCTTTATCTGTACTCGTTGTTGGGGCCATTCAACCACTTTTTCGGATGTGGAGAGACATAGGTATCAACAAGCAGGTTATCGACCAGCACAAGGAAAGCATTGACGAGATCAAGGCACGCCTGGACGCCTTGCAGAATATGGACCGGAATTTGAATGAGGCGCTTGGGATACTCCGAGGGATGAAAACATGAACACTGTTGACTTTCTCGTCATTGAGGACTCAGAATTTACGGCCTCCCTTTTTGAGTTTGTCATCAAAAAGGTCATCCCTGCCGCAATCGTGAAAATAATCAAGACGGGCGCAGAGGCCACAGAGTTTTTGTCCGTGAACCGCCCCCGGTCGGTCTTGCTTGACGTTTCGCTTCCAGGCTCAGGCTCAGGCTCAGGCTCAGGCTCAGGCTCAGGCTCAAACCAGTCGGTATTGATCTCCTGACTCGCATCAAGCAGGCGGATCATCTCAAAGATGTACCGGTCATGGTTGTGTCGATGGTGGACGATCCCGAACTCAGGGCCTTGTGTTTAAGCCTCGGCGCACAGGAGTTAATTGTGAAACCGGCTGAACTCGAAACCCTCATGGGGCACATTCACAAAGTGGCGCTTCAGATTGCACATTCCCTGTTTGAGAAAATGGGGAGTGACATGGCAACCGTTGCAAGCCCCGGAGTGGCATGATCACTCTCACCAGCACAGACCCCACACCCGACTTGCTCCCCCTCCAAACGCACTTCCCCCTCATCGGCTACCCAGAGGGCCGACAGGACATCGACGGGAAGGGCGTGACGGTGGTGATGATCGGAAACGGGTGGAACCTGAATCACGAGGCGATAGGCCACAACCCGAACATCGGCGCTCCGCCAACAGTTTCGTGGCCCGTCACCGAACATGACCATGACACCGCCGTTCTCGGCATCCTCGGCGCGGTCTACGGCGGGACCGGCATCCGGGGCATGTGCCCCTCGGCTACGATCCGGCCCGTCTACTACGGGACGCTACGGGACACGCTCTTGGCGGCGCAGAGCATCCTTCAGCCGGGGGGAGTGATCCTGATGGAGCGCGTCTCTCCGTCATCGACCGCAGAAACCCCCTCGGAACTTTCGGACGATGTTTTCGACGCCGTGAAGGGCTGCACGGACGCCGGGATCATCGTCGTACAGCCTGCAGGGAATACGAACACGGACCTTGACGAAATTCGTTTCATGGAGAAGTTTCGCAAGGAGTCCCGCGACTCGGGCGCAATCTTCATGGCGGCCGCCTACACGAAGGGCGGATACGTCGGCCCGACCGGATTCTCGAACTATGGGAGCCGGATCGACCTGTGCGCGCCGGGCGTGGACATCCTGAGCGCCGGGTACGGGACGTGGGTCGGCGGCGAGAACGAGAACCGATGGTACGGGAAGGTGAAGGGGACGAGTTACGCCGGAGCGATAGTGGCAGGGGCGTGCGCCTGCGTGAACAGCGCCCGGATCGCGGCGGGCAGGCCCCCCCTGGGGGCGCTGGATATGCGGAGCCTCCTGGTGACCACCAGCGCGGAGACGGACCAGAGCAGTTGGCGACCGGGTATCCAGATTGGGCGGATGCTGAACATGCGGAAGGCCCTGGCCACAGCCGCCCCCGCAAGCGCGGACTTCGACGGAGACGGCAAGGTCGGGATGAAGGACTTCTTGGCGTTCTGCTCGGCCTGGGGCGGGACAGATGCTCGGTTTGACCTGGACGGGGATGGGAAGGTGGGACTACCGGATTTCTGGATTTTCACAGCAGCTTTTGGGAAAGGAACTGGCTGATGCCTGACTTTGTGACGGACCCAATGGCGACGGTTCTGCCGAACGCAACGGCGGTTGTGGTGGGACCGGGTAGCATGGGGACCGATGGATGGAAGTCGGCCTGGAGGCACGGCCTGACGGCTATGGCAGGAGCCATCGGGACGGAATTGTTTTTTCAGTTCGGAGACAAAATCAAGGCGGGGGACTTCTCCTTCCTGTCCGACTGGCACACGTTCATCGGCGTAGCCATCGCGGGCGCAGTCGGTTTCCTGATGCGGGGCGGGTGGTACTCCTCCACCACGCAGAAGGAGGTCATCAGTGCGCCTACCCC
>OBEQ011794085.1_pt1 | contig 17368 bp, 16 predicted proteins | sample 1670901 | NCBI WGS metagenome assembly OBEQ01 (sample SAMEA104232315, study PRJEB22302) | groundwater metagenome | biome: forest; feature: aquifer; material: groundwater | place: USA | collected 2011-08-07 | depth 5.4 m
GAACTTCTTCCACATCATAGAAAAAGGCATGTGTTTGGCCTTTTTGAAGTAAGGCTGTGCGTTTTTGAAGGCGTATCATAGGGCGAACTCCATGCCAATCCTCTGTCGTACTTACTTCCAAAAGAGCACGATTTAACCTCAAGCTGGCAATTTCCAACATCCCAAGTTCGTTGCTGTGACACTCACCCCAAACAATCTCATCCTGTAAGGCTTTAAATTCCACCTGCCCTTGCTTGCGACGCATATCCAACCAATCAATCCCCAATAGATAGGGTGAAGTCACCTCTTCTAAGCGGCAAAGAATGAGCTTTATCCGACTATAATGCCAGTCCTTATCCGAAAAATGTTTCAATGCTTTATTAACGACTTCCCCCCACAAAGCCATATCCGAAGCACTTGGGATTGTGTTACTTACAGCAATTTCAGTATTTTTAATTTGAGCTGCCATAAAAGAATCTCAAAAAAAAATGAACACAATCCAAATCGGTACTGTCTTAAATTTAGTTGTAAAACTTTTACGGGCACCTTCACGTTTTCGAGAGATCTCCATCTCTCCCACCTCCTTGGCGTGTGGTGCCCGTTTTATTTTTCACCTCCCAACACTCTTATGAGGTAAGCAACCCTTGCACTATGACAAAGACGCCGATCAACATAATCATTGTGGCGCTTACCACAGGAAGGAAACGCATCCAACGGGCGCTACTTTTCCAATAAGCATCCATTGCACGAGCCGCCTGCTGCATGGCAAGACACATCACAAGCACCACTAGTCCAAGGCCGGCACTAAAAACAGCTACCAACATGAGACCTTGCACAGGTGAAGCGGTAGTCCAAGCCAGCACCAAAACTGCTAGACCACTCATGCAAGGGATTGCACCACTACAGAAACCAAGCAAGAAAACTTGCCGCCACGAAGAAGGAACTGCATGATGATGAGAACAATCATGATGATGGAAAAAATGGCCGGCGGCATGGTTCACTTCACATTCATCCCTGTGAAAACCAGCCTTCCATTCGTTCCAAAACATCCATCCACTAATCCCCATCATTAACATACCTCCTATAAACTCGCTCCAGGATTTGAAAACTTCGTGATGAAAGAGCGGACCCAAAGCGTAACCCGCCAAGGCCAGCAGGTAAATCACCAAGGTATGAGCCAGGGTCACGGTGACAGCAAAGATCACAGCCTCTACGATCGTGCGCCTTCGATTAAGGAAATAAGCCGCCAACACTGCCTTGGCATGGCTCGGCTCTAGGCTGTGAAGCAACCCTAAAGCAAAGGCAGAAGTAAAACCAAGTGAAACTTCACTCATCGTCTATAAAAGCTATCCTTAGAGCTTATCCTGAAATAAAAACGCATGATGAAGCTCTTAGAACCATAAACGCTAAGCATGTGAAAAGATCTATATTTTGCAAATCAAATAATCAGGAATCGTAGGATTCAGTTTTCCAAAATCCTGTGGTATAATGGCTTTTGTGCGCCTTCGCTTAAAAATTTTCCTTTGTATTCTCACCCTGCCAATCACCCCTGCTTTCTCAGAAAGCAAAATGGTGGTGGAAATCCATCCGCTTGGGCTGGCTGATTTCGAAGCAGCTGAAAAAATCGCTAAAGATCTCGTTTCTCCTGAAGGCAAATTGGTAGTAGATCGAGAACGCGATCGCCTCATCCTCTACGACTATCCGGCAAAACAGGAGGCGCTACGCAAAGCACTTGCTCACGTCACACCACCTACCCATCTCGTGCATATCCAGATCAACTTTAAGGAAAATTCCACTCTTCAAGCAGAATCTGTGAACGTGAATGGACTGTCATCTGCAAGTTTATCACCGGCTCAATCTTCTTTTCCATCTTCCGACAAATCACCTCCTCTTCAAACCCAAACATTGAATTCCTCTCGTGTATCCTTTCTCCAGCAAGATCTCATGATCATGAGTGGGGCTAAGGCACGATTTCGGATGGGTACAGATCTTCCTTATGCCGATTGGATCTGGAATTATGGACTCCGACATAAGCTTTGGTCTGGCACAACTTCCTGGAGAAAAGTTGGCGCCCAAATGATGGTAGAACCCTACGTCTTGCCGGACAGACAAATTCGAATTCGTCTCACACCGGAATTCAGTTATATCTTAGGCCAAGAGACATTCACCACCGCCATCGAAAAACTAACAACGGAAATTATTACTCACGAGGGACAAGAAATTGAACTAAGCCAACTCTCGGTCCCCGACCGCGAATTTTACTCCCGATTCCTCGTAGGTTACACTTATAATGGCGAAAAATGCCTTCTTCATATCATTCTCAAACCAACTCTTGAGGAATAAGGAACAAGCAATCGTCTGCTTATGATTTACCGCTCACTTTCCACGAAGTCCCAAAAAATTTTTTAAGAGGGCTTTCCCATGAAACGTCAGGATTGATTCGGGATGGAATTGAACTCCCCAGATCGGAAACTCCTTATGGCGTAATCCCATAATTTCCTTCTCTTGGGTCTCTGCTGTAATTTCCAAATCATGGGGCATTGTTTCCCGTTTGACGACAAGAGAATGATAGCGCGTAGCCTCAAAGGGGTTAGGTAAACCACGAAACAGCTCTTTGTTGTTATGATAAATCAACGAGGTTTTACCATGCATCATACGATAATTTTGGATCACCTCACCTCCAAAAACATATCCAATACATTGATGTCCTAAACATACACCTAGCAACGGAATCGTAGGACCAAATTGTCGGATAATTTCATTGGAAAGTCCCGCTTCCTTAGGAGAACAAGGGCCCGGTGAAATTACAATTCGTTCCGGCTTGAAAGAACGGATTTCCTCTAAACTCACCTCATCATTGCGTTTGACCAACATTTGACACCCCATCTCGCCGAAGTATTGAACGAGATTGTATGTAAAACTATCGTAATTATCGATGATCAGAAGCACAACATCAGCAATAATAATCTAATCAGACACTAGTATCCAATCGAAGACTCACTTTCGGGACTCAGCACTTGGTAGTGCCGATCAAACCACTCGCGAATGGTTTCGGATTCTTTAGATGATGGCAATCCACTTTCGGAACGCGAAACAATAGCCACTTGAACCACCTGTCCCTCCAAAAGCTTCTTTAAACCCGTCCCGATAGGAGAAAGCACAATGATCTTTGGAATGTTAGTTCCCAACCTGGCAATTTCTTCATCCTGTAACACCGGCGCACCAAGAAAAGAAACGATCGCTGAGATGTTAGGATATTTGCTAAGAAGTTCGAAAAACATCTCCGAAGTAAAAGCCATTCCTGGATCACTTCTATACACCTTTTCCATCGGCACATTCTCGGTGCCTGCCATCGTAATTCCCTGATGCTTTCCAAGTATTTTTTGGAATGCCTCCCTTTGGATCTTACCCATCGGCCACTGTCTGATATCCATATCTACTACCACCACCTGACCTTGATTGTTCAAAAGCTTTGCCGTTTCCTCAGCCATTACCTCTCCAATGGCAATGTAAGGCTTTTTATCCCTTTTTGGTGTGCCTTGATATTGGGTTGCAAAAATAAAAACAACGGAGGCGATAATTGTTAGAATGGCAACCGCCACAATCAGAGATTTCTTACTCTCATCAATTCTAAAAAAAGCCATAGAGAAAATCTTTTTGGAACAAACATCCTAAACTGAAAGATTTGCAATTGTCGAGAAAGTTCTCAAGATGGGTAAACCCCGCCATGAATTCTCCCCGCGTCCTAATCCCACTGGCGGATGGTTTCGAAGAGATTGAGGGAATCACGATCATCGATATTCTCCGCCGAGCAAATATTGATGTCATCACTGCAGGTTTGAAAGAAGGCCCTGTGGAAGCCTCGCGCAAGACGCGCCATCTCCCCGATACCACTCTCGAGAAGGTGTTTCACCAAACTTTCGACGCGGTCATTCTCCCTGGAGGACAAGAAGGAGCTCAGCATCTAAAAGAAGATCCACGAATCCATGAAATTTTGCTACGTCACACACGCGCTGGAAAATGGGTTGCAGCCATTTGTGCTGCGCCTATTGTCCTTCATGAGGTAGGGCTTCTTAGTGGAAAACGGGCGACCAGCCATCCTTCGGTAAGAAAACAAATCCCAGAAATACATGCTGTTAAGGAACGAGTCGTGGTGGATGGAAACATAGTGACAAGCCTCAGTGCTGGGAGTGCTATGGAATTTGCCTTCAAACTCGTGGAGTTACTCCGCGGTCCGGAAACAGCAGAAGAGGTGAATCAAGGGGTTTTGGCAAAATGGTAATGATTCCATGATCATCCTCAGACTCGAGGATAAACACGAGAGCGAGGAAGAGTTATTTCCTCCCCTTTAACAATTTCCACTAGAACTTCTTCCAATCTTTCCAACACAATATTCAAGTATTCATAACTGATATTGAGTGCTGGTTCGATTCGGATTGTCTTGGAACTAATGAGTGTCCCGGCCACCAATACCCCTCTCTTAAAAAGACCTGCAGCAACACGATAACCAACTTCGTCTGACATAAAATCCATTCCAATCAATAGCCCGAGGCCATGGACATCCGTAAGGATACTTGGAAAACGATCTTTTAATGCTCTCAGATGTTTAAGAAGAAAGCTTCCTTTTTCGGCAGCTTGTTCAGGAAGTTTTTCCTCTAACATCACCGAGATAGCGGCGATACCGGCAGCGCAAGCAAGCGGATTACCGCCGAAGGTAGAACTGTGAATAAACGGGTTCTCCTCGAGAACCTTCCAGATCCGAGAATTCCCCATAAAAGCTGAAAGGGGCATGACGCCTCCACCGATACTTTTACCTAAGCACATGATATCGGGAACCACCTTCCAATGTTCACACGCAAAAATTTTCCCGGTCCGACCAAACCCTGTCTGCACTTCATCCAAAATAAGAAGCGTTTTATATTTGTCGCAGAGACGACGAGCCATCGGCAAGTAATCCGGCGGAGGAACAATCCCACCTGCTTCACCCTGGACAGGTTCGAGAATTAATGCAGCGGCATCATGTCCCACCGCAGCAATTTTTTTAAATTCATCTTCAAGAGCTCTGGAATCTCCAAAGGGAACAAAATGGATCTGCGGAAGAAGAGGCTCGAAACTCTGTCGATAGGTGTGCTTTCCCATCACAGAAAGCGATCCCATGCTTTTACCGTGGAATCCATTTAAAGCGGAAATAAACCCGATCCGTTGAGTCTGAAGGCGGGCTAATTTGAGCGCCCCCTCTACTGCGTCAGTGCCATTGTTAATAAAAAAGCACTCTTGAAGATCTCCTGGCGCCAACTCCCCAAGAAGTTCCGCAAGCGCACCACGTAGCGGATCCAGGAGTTCCTGAGAAGAAAGTGGCATACGCTTTACCTGAGCACGAACAGCTTCCACAATCTTGGGATGGCACATCCCCATGTTGTAAATACCGTAACCCCCTAAACAATCAATGTACTCACGTCCGAGAAGGTCCCGCATCACTGACCCACATCCCTCCCACTCTAATGCCGCAAAGTCCATGGCTTCAGCCACGCTTTTACGGTAGGTCAGAAAACCACGATTATAGAAATTATCGAAATTTTCTAATGTCTGCCGGATGATGCCGTATTTGACTTTTTTTGTAAGTTTTTTCCGACCTGTAATGATATCCAAATATCTCTTGGACTTCCGAAGAATCTCTTCACGAGTATCCTGAGAACACACCACCATTTTCTTTTTCAGCCCCTTGGCATCATAAAGAATTTTGGTCTTAAGGTTACAGGAAGCATTGACCGCATTACGCATCGTATCAAACACCGTACTACCGTGAGAAGCTCCCGGACCATGGGCTTTCTCTAGAGCGGGATTTCGCTTAGCAAAAGATTTCTTGAAGCGGGAACGATGGTTATCTTTCCCACGGGAGGTGCGGAGAGAGTTACGGGAAACCACTGGCAAACGCGTTTTCATCGTATGGAAATTGTTGCAGATAATATCACTCCAAGGGCACTCGAGTGCAAGAATGGGTAGAGGATCTTTTTTAGTGTCCTGTAAGTTTCTCCTGTCTTGGGAAATGTCCTCCTTTTTTCTCCACTTTTTTTAGCAAGCGCTCGGCATTCTTCCGATCATCACGAGCTTCAATGGCATAACATGGATCGACTTCCATCGAAATAACCTTTTTAAAAAGTTCTTCTGCCTTATCGAATAAGTGTTCATGAAGGTAAAGTTCCCCCAAGTATAAATAAGCTGTGGTGCGTTCCGGTCCCAACATCATCGCTTGCTTGTAGTATTGGATCGCTTTGGAATAACTGCCCCCAGGCGCGACATAATTGATCCGTCCGATAACAATGTAGGCACCACCACCATCATACTTATCATCAAGAACAAGAACTTTTTCCATATTCTCCAAAATGATTTTCTTAGCGCCAATTTTTGCGAAAATCGATCCTCGATCGACCCATTCCCCATAATTGATGCCAAACCAATAATAACCTTCAGGTTTCTCAGGATAGATTTCTCGGATCTTCTTACCCACCTCTCGTCCCTGTGCAAACCACTCTTGCTGTTGAGATTCTTCTTTCTGATGTTTCCCGAGCGCCCAACAGACTCTCGAAAACAAGGTCATTGTCTCGAAATCATACGGCTTCCTTTTAAAAATCTGCTCGCAAATCTTTGCAGCTTCCTCGAGAGATTTTACCTGCATCACATTCGCAGCCAATTTAGCAGAGCGTTTCTTGAGATCTGAAACAGAATCCGCCGCACCAAACACACCATCGACTCTGAACAACCAAAGCAAAATACTAAACCACATACACAACCGAAAAAAAATATTCATAAAATCGTTCTCTACCATTCTTTTTGTCTCATGAATCATTCCCACGACCTCCCTTCACCTTGATTGTGATTCACCTAAAATCCAAAAACCACTCAGGCCGCCTTCGTGGCTTTAAGAGAAGCACGAATGAGATTGGTGCCCATATCCCACATGGCGCTAGGGAATTTATGACATGCTGTCAGCGTATCATCGAAAGCATGGACCATGCGATCTACTTCCTTTTCTTCAATAATAAGAGGGGGTGTAATCTTGATGACATCCATGTGGTGACCCGCCACTTGCGTGAGAATGCGATGATTCTTAAGGAGATAAATCACTACCATTTGAGCAAAAAGTCCTTTCTCAGCTGCTTGGATGAATTTCCATGCCGCACGTAATCGCAACGATTTTGGCTCAGCAAACTCGATTGCGATCATCAACCCTTTACCTCGCACCTCGCATATAAACTCATGCTTCTCAGCCAGAACCCTTAATCTCTCGAGGAGTATCTTACCCATGCGCTCACTTCTTTCGACCACATGTTCGTTATCGATCACATGCAGTGTCGCAAGGCCTGCTGACATCGCCATGTTATTCCGACCAAAGGTTGTTGAATGGACAACACAACGATCCATCCGACTAAAAGTCTTATCGTAGATTTCACGGCGAGTAAGAATTGCACCACAGGGAACAAGTCCGCCACCGAGGCTTTTTGCGAGTGTCACCATATCCGGCTCAAGAGCCCAATGCTCAAAGGCATAAAAACGTCCGGTACGGCCAAGCCCTGTCTGCACTTCGTCTGCAATTAAAAGTGTGCCATGCTTACGGCATAATTCCTGGGCACGGGGCCAAAAGAGATCGCTCTTGGGATAATATACCCCCTTGCCCTGAACCGGCTCAATAAAAAGGGCTGCGTATTCCTTCGTGGAAAGCTCTCGCTCCAGCACGTCGAAATCATCCAGCGTAACAGCATGCCCCGGCAACAGACTTCCAAATCCTTCTCGAAACATCGAACTTCCGTTCAAGGAAAGCGACCCCATGCTAAGACCATGAAAAGCGCGATTGCAAAAAAGGAACTTTTCGCGTTTTGTTGCGCAACGGGCGAACTTGATAGCACCTTCCACAGCTTCCGTTCCAGAACTGCAGAAAAACACTGCATTAAGATGAGGCGGCGAATGTTTTACCAACGCTTCCGCAAACAAACCACTCAACAACGAACAATCCATCTGGACCATGTTAGGCATGTCCATGGCCATCAAATCTCCTAAGGCCTTTTTGATGATGGGATGGTTTCGCCCAATATTTACTGCACCGTAACCGCCTAGACCATCTAAATAATCGTTGCCATCGTGGTCATACAAATAGGCCCCTTCTGCCCGGACATACACCTTGTCGAAACCAATGGTGCGAAGCACCTTAACAAACATCCGATTGACATAACGGTCGTGCAGTTCGTAATTCTCGCCAAGACGCGACTGGATAAGACTATGGATGTCAAATGACATAAGAAACTAAATCATACCATTTCTCATCCAAATTGCAATGACTCTGCCGTATCGCTCTGTATTCTTAAAAACCTACCAGTGGTTTCTTTCCCGCACGAATCATGCAAAGTGAGGAAAGGCAAAAGTTCAGGACAAATTCTGACTTTGATCCGTCGTCCAATGAAAGACCACTGGTTTCTCAATCTCAGGACGCAAACTGTGATGCACAGGACAAGAGAGCGCAGCTTTTTCAAGCATTGCTCGCTTTTCGGTTGAGAGAGTCGCCAGGGAACATGGCATCCAGAGATGGCTAGAAAGTTTTGTAATTCGTCTTGGAGCTTCCGAAGTCATTTCTTTGGTTATCTCAAGCTTCATCTCTTTGAGATCAATACCATGTCGTTGGGCCACAATCCCCATCACCGTCGCCATACACGTCCCAAGCGCTGTAGCCACGAGGTCCGTGGGCGAGAACGATTCTCCACGTCCATGGTTATCCATGGGGGCATCGGTTTCCAATCTACGACCCGAAAGGCCGTGTGTTGCGATGCAGTGAAGATCGCCCACATAATGAATACTTATTTTGACCATCGAGGAATTTCCTTTCACGCAACGAAGTACTAGTTTTTCAATGATTTTGGAGGAATCCCAGGAAATAATTTGGGTTCCAACCACTGAGAAAGTGCTTGTGCCACCGCCTCCTGACCTCGCCAATTATAATGGCTATCCCTCGGGAAAAAAATTGGCTCATCCAAAGCTGCTCGACGTAAAGCTGGCCGCGTATCAAAAAGATTCCCGCGTGCTGCCTCGGTAGGAATGAAAAACCGGACCTGCTTAAACGGACGTTCAAAGTCCATCGTCACTTTCTCGAGTCCTGGAAGCCACTTCAACCTTTCGGGCCATCGTTCAGGCCACAAATTTTCTGGGGCGGGCAAAAACATCCCATACCATCGGCTTCCATCTTTCTGCACCATCTTTTCTAGCCGCTCGAGTAACAACCGCGTTAAAGTATCCGCTTCGGTTACCACAGGATCGTTAAGGCCCACTGCATAATAACGGTAGTTCCGGTATCCTCCTTCCTTCCAGAGTTGGTCCAAAGGAAGACTCCGATTCTGTTTTTCAGCTTCACGAAGTCGCAACTGTTGGCGAATCGTCCAGAAAATGAATTTATGTTTGTTGTAAAGATGGAGATGGTGATACCAACGGACTCGAAGTCGTTGTTGCAAAAATCGATAAGTCTGTTCCATTAGAGGCATGTTGGCCGGCACTTTTTCGAGGGCTCCATTCACCAATCGGAAATAAGGCCGCCCAAACCCACCCTCCAAAAGGTAAAATGCATTGCCCAAAAGATCGTTATCCACATAGATCGCAACCACCACAACGTCCGGATGATACTTTCGGACATAATCCTCGTAACAGAGAACATATTGTTGGAGATCATAACCACCTATTCCAAAATTCATGCATTCAATATGAAGATTTAAAATACCTTTCGACCTCAGTTTTCCATTAAGCAACGTTTCCGTACGGCGAACAAACGTTTGGGGTTCTTCAACTTGTTCAGCAAAAGTGAAAGAATCTCCCAAGAAAGCAATCCGTAGGGTGTTAGACGGTTTGGTGAGTGGATAATCGTAACCTCGAAAACCATCCCGATTGATCCGGAGTTCGGTATCGAATTCGCCAAACATGTTGGTCGCGCGCCCACGGAAACCACGTTGGGCCACCCATCCCACCTTTTCATCCGGCACATTCGTATAAGGATAACGAGGAAGAGGCGATAACCAGCGCACCAATCCCTCGAGCAACCCAAACCCAACAAGTAACCCTAAGAGAGCAATCCCAAGTTTAAAACCAAACGATTTCAATTTCTCCATCCATTGAATTGGGCGACCCATGAAAACAAAAAAGTCATCCCACAGCAACCTTATCGCGCACCCCCGCCAACTGTCGTTCATACCATCGAACTGTGTCTCCCAATGATTGGTCAAGAGCATCTGGTACAGAACTTTTCTCCTGGGTCACAAGAACTTCATAAATCGAATGCGGCTCACGACTGCGAATCGCAGGAGGATAAACATTCACTGAGGGATAACCCCGTGTGTTCGCATTGTTACGGATAATTCCCTCAAACAAATCTCCTGCGGCTGAAGACATTCCTGATTGGACCAGTAGGAAATGTTGTCCCCCTTCTTCCAAAGAACACTCGATCATCCGATCAAAGTTCATGGGTTGATTTGCAATCCCAGCCACTGCTTGAATAAAATCCTCACGGCTGCAAACCGGTTCTCCTGCATAAGAAATAAAAGGGAAAATGGGGTCTCTCAATCGTCCCTGCCGATCGTAGAGACGAAGCAAATCTGCAGTATGCCGTGCTGCCTCACGAAAACGCTGAGAATGCGGAGTCCCTATCACTCCGATGGGAATACGTTTCAATTCGATTTTGCGTTTTCCACCAAAAAGAGCTCTAAAACGTGCCATTTCCAGGGAATTACCTCCAAAGACAGCAGTATTCGGCGACATGGTAACTGCAAGGGAAACTCCGATTCGATTCTCCCGAACTTCAGCAATCAATCCTTCAAGAACAGACGCGTTAAGGGAAAAAACCAGTTCCATTTGGCCATGCAATTGATCAGCGAGAGTTTCTATGCTTAATTTCAGCGTAGGATCAACTTTTTGGCGAATCTTCTTAAGAAGTAAACGTTCTGATCCCGATAGCTTTTCGCGTTGATTGAAAAACCAACGTTCAACCTCCTTCAAGGAAACCTCCTTTTCACCTTCCGCCAACAAATAGGAACATTGATGAGTCATTAAAATCATATCTTCAAAGGATACCATTCCCGACAACCAAGATGCTAAATAGGTTCCTGCACTATAAGGAAGAATCTGGAGACGCGGGACCCACCCCACTCCTCCCACCTTTTGAACATCTCGAAAAAGTCGCATGATATGGACCAGCTCATCCGCCACAACCCAACAACAATGATCATGGAGATTACCAAACAACTCGTGCCCGGGAATCGGCCTTTGGGCATAGGCACGCAAGTCAAAACCGACAACTTGATTTATTCGCGCAAACACTTCACCCGCCAATTTTTGCTCATGAGGATGATAATGGACCTCTGCCTCCCCACGACGTGTCACACCCATTCCTAATAGGACAAGAACCATGTCACGAGCCGAACGATGGTCTGCACCATTTCGGTCCCGCCGTCTTCCAAACAGCTTTTCACGCACTCGGTACATCTTCCCCAAAATCCGTTCTGTCACGGAGTAGTTGGGAACAGGTGGCGCGGTGATGCTAATAGGATGATGAGGCGAAAAATCGATTACTAAACCGTCACCTTCCGGCCAAACAAAACCTGAATCGAGTTGTTCGTACTGGGTCACAGCAGAAATATTGGCGGCGCCTGCCTTAACTTCCTGCCACCCATGGTATTTCCCTCTCTTTGAAATGGCGTCTAAAAAAATCTCGTTCTTTAAAAGTGGCATACCTCCATATTGGGCAAGAACTGTTTGAATATTCGAATAGTCGTAGATCGCCTCTCCTAAAAGGTAAGGCGTAAGAAATCCGATCTGCTTGGCAACGTACTTTTCATAGGGATTACGAAAACCCGTGCTGGGATCAAACAATTCCCATCGCAAACCTTCCCACGGCTCGTTTTGTTTAAAAATCCTCTCTGCCAACCCGAGCGATGGTGGATTGGGATTGACGATATGATAAACACGACCCAACGAACGCGGCACAGCATAAATCTTCATCACCGTATCAATCACAAAATCTAGAGGAACAATGTTGAGGGTTGCATTCCGATCTCCCAAGACACGTAAATCATATTTGAGAGTTGTTGTTTTCGGGTCGAGTCCTTGTTGCTCACATAACTTCACGCGAAGCCGACTCACCACATCAAAGGCATGATTAAAAACATTAAACTGTTCGTAACGCCCAAGAACTGAATCACCTACCACAATACTAGGCCGATAAATCGTAGCCGAAATCTCTCCGCGAATCTGGGCCTGCCACACATGACGTTCGGCCTCCCATTTAGTCTGTTCATAGGTATTACGGAAGGAAGGTGGACGAATCCCAGGAATTTCACGGACAATTCCTTCGTGAAGTTTTCCACTCGATCCAAAGGTGCTGAAATAATGGAGTTCGGCGATGCCCTGTTGTTTAGCAAATTCTAGTACATGAAGCGTTCCCCCAAAATTGGTATCGTACACGTCCTGGCTTTTTGACTCAGTTAGGTCAAGCAAGGCTGCTAAATGCCAAATCCCCTTAATCCTAGGCCCACGGAGGACATCTAGCATCGTTGTAGGAATCCCCAGGTTTTTCTTCCGAACATCCCCTGGAAGGGGGTGGATTCGAGTCTCTAACGATTCATCAAAACGAGGAAGCAAATCGTTCAACTCATGAAAAACTTTTTGAAAACGTTCCCTAGCTTCATGTTCGCTTCCAGCACGGACCAGGCAAACCACTTCGTAGCCTTCTTCAGCCAGACGATAAGCAAATCGTTTCCCAAGAACTCCAGTAAAACCTGTTAACAAAATCGTTGGAAGATTTTTCATTTTTAAATAAGGCGAGTGTCTCGACGCCCATGCCGCTCCATGCGCTGGCTCTTATGACGCTCCTGCCATCACACGTTTTTACTTCAGGATAAGCTCTTAATATGCAATACGAAAATCCTTCCAATTTCCAGTGGCTGGATACCATTCCACGGCACACTCCCGAATAAAGGATTTAAGATAGCCTTCTATAATCGCTTTCAGAAACTCTTCAACTTCTGGACGTTCGCCTTCTACCACTAACTCCACACAACGATCTTCAAGATTTTTCACACAACCTGTTACTGAAAATCCCATGGCAAGACTGCGACATGTATAACGAAACCCAACGCCCTGAACACGACCACCAAACAAAACCACAGCCCGTTCGGTTTTCATAAGAAAAACCTTCCTTGTTGTTATCTTCGACCAGTCGTTTCTCCATATCGAATCACATGAACTTTTTCCATCGTGACTAAACCACTTCCCAACATTTGCTCAAGATGGGGCAAAAACCGATGAATCTTTTCCTCACTATCGACAATCTCGATAACCATAGGCAGATCTTCGGAAAGCCGAAGGATCTTTGCTGTATGAAGATGGCTCGATGCTCCAAATCCCATAGGCCCACGAAGAACCGTGGCCCCAGCTAAATGAAGCTCACGAGCTTTTAAAACAATGGCCTCATAAAGGGGCTGATGGTTCCACCGATCACTTTCGCCGATGAAAATACGCAGGAGTTTACCTTCTTCAGGAATGTTCATAAGAAATGATTTCAAAAGGTTTTTGCCAGAATATATCCGAGCCCTACAGCAACCAAGCAAAGAACGACGGAGAGAAGAATATTACCTCCAGCATAAAGCCATTCTCCCTCGCGCAAAAGAGTAAGCGTCTGCCAACTGAAAGAAGAGAAGGTCGTGTAACCTCCAAATATCCCCATCATGATAAATTGGCGTACCCCAGGATGGACCAGGAAACGCCCATCTGGATCCGTAAGAGTGGCAAACAAGCCGATCGCAAACGAACCCGTGACATTGATCACAAGAGTACCCCACGGAAAAGTTTCGCCAAAACGTTGTGCCACAAAACCGGAAAGCCAATAACGCATGATCGTTCCCAAAAAACCACCAACACCCACAAGAAAATACTTCATGGAATCCAATTCTGACCTACCTTTTTGTTTGTCATATCTTAGACATCTTTGATATAAAATTCAATGTCGTGCACGTTGAGGAAAAAAAACGGATGGGATGTTGGGCCAAAGGTTGTATCGTCTTAATTGTCCTTGGTGCCATCATAAGCAGCATCGTTGGGGTGGGTGTTTACACGATTTATAAAAAGGCTCTGAAGTTTACGTCTCTCAGTCCAATTTCCATTCTAACCCAAGAAGTTACTTCACAACAGTATGAGGAAATCTGTAACCGTGTTAGAGCCTTTCGAAAAGCTCTTCTCGAAGAGGATCGCCAATCAACCCTGGAATTATCAGAGAATGAGATCAACGCTTATATTGCCATGGATCCGAAATGGAAGAATGTGCGGGGAACATTTTACATCCGCTTGGAAAACGACAGAGTGGTCAGCGAGGTCAGTATTCCCTTGAGTAAGATCTTAGGTTTTAAAGACCGCTATCTGAATGCTACCGCCCATCTCAACCCGACTGTTGAAAATGGACGCCTCAAACTTTTTCTCACAAACTTCGAAGTCAGCGGGAAGCAAGCACCGCAAAACATCCTTGAGAAAAATCAGGAGAAAATCCAGCAAAGTATCTGGCAGGAGATCGCTAAGATCGATCCGGATCTCGCTTTCCTCATCGCTCGGATCAAACGTTTGGAAATCCAAGGGGATAAGATCGTTGTTGAAGGAGGCTCTAAGCCTCCTTTATTGCCACTCCCTACCCCAGAAAAGGCTCCAGCCACATCTGCCATTCCTCCTTTCTCTTCTACTCTCACCACCCCATCAACCTCACCTCCACAGCCCCCAGCAACTCTGGAAAAAACAGTCGACGAGCTTCAAACAACTCATCCCACTACTTCAGAATCGGTTACCCCAAAGTCCACCCTCCCAGAGGAACTATCTCCAGTAGAGAAATCCGAAGGGAAGTATCTCGGCATAACATTAGCAGACGTAAAGAAACAACTCGGTGAACCCATCATGACGACTGAAGAAGGGAATACAACGATCCTCCATTTTCGTACGGTGGAGCTTTACTCGACTAATGGGGTCACCGTCACAAGCGAAAAACCTATTTCCCCCTAGTACTTACTCACTCATTTTAGAGAGAAGATAGATGTGGAAATTACCTAGGGGAAATTCGTCGTCATGAACAAGGTCAATCCACTTTCGAGGATCATTTTCATCATGGATTTCCCGGCTATCTCTCTTCCACTTTGAAGCAATGTTAGGACTTACATAAGACGAAACAAGATCGTGGGCATCGAGCCAAAAATTCATCTTTGAACAATCTGCGCCCAACTTGTAAAGTTTTGCAATTTTCTCGCGAAGTTCATTTACAGCATCCGGCAACAGTTCCCACCGGACAGCTAGGCGGTTGTCTAACCAAATCACAACATCATGCTGATGAAGAAAGGCAAAAAGAAGCTGGCCACCTAAAGCATCGTAGTTACGGATACGTGAACCTGTGATAGGGAAACGGAAGACACGATCGAGGAAAATCGCGTAGGTAATGTTATGCGCAAAAGAAAAACCTTCTCGAGCAAGCCGAACTGCTTCACAAAAACTGCGTAGATCGACACGAAGCTCTTCCAACGCATACATCCAGTAAGGCGCCTTTCGTCGGATCATGAATGGATCGAAGGGCAACTCTCCCACACTATGCGATTGATCATGAATGAGATCCCACAAAGCCATGGCGTCTTGAATCAGAGACAACGAACCCAAAAAACATTCCAACTGAGGATGTAATTCTAAGTGGACCACAGCAGTTGCTTTCTGGGCACATCGCTGCAACCGTTTGGCCTCCCGATCACAAAAGATGATACTAAAGTTATTGGTAGGTTTCTCGTGTAACGAAATAGTTTCTGGAAAAAGGACAGCACACTCACTGCAATAACCATCGGTGAAATCAACAAGGTGACCCGGCACAAACTTATTGTCGCGGTAAGCAGTCTTTTCAAGTTCCGCCAACCAATCTGGCCACGGAACACGAAGGATCATGGCCTCAAAACGGATATCCCCAGAAGCATTTGGCGTATACAACGGAAAAATCACGAGATTCTCAATGTGATCGCGGCGATTCAATTGGGGATTGAAGGCAGCTAGCGATTTGCCAAAATCAGGCTTCTGAAATCCCCTCCTGAGCCACTCTTGAAAATCCTGCGGGAGTTGATGCAAATACTTTGTCTGATGAGGAAAATTTTCCCCGAGAAGATGTACCTCCTTAAGAATCGCTTGTACATGCTTTGTCGCTTCCGAATGATGCGAAGCAACAATACTTCCATCGTTATTTTGAAGGAACCGCAATTGATTCACCGACGACTTTAAAGAAAACCATGCTCTCGAACGGCTTGCCGGAGAAGATTCTATTTCTACTTTGGTACGGAAAAATGTCGGCGCCGAACACCAGTAGATTAAATTGAGCCAGAGTTGCAGATGATCGAATTCCCGTATATACCGATCACCAAATAAACTGGAATCCGTCATCAAGACGACTCGTCCCTCTCCATATTGTGCCATGCCCATTAAACCAGCATGATGAGGATGCGCACTTTCGGAAGCCCACCATGCAATCGATGCGCTTCCCCATGCCTTGCATGAAGCTGCACGATAAAAACAGACCCGGCGAACCAAGTAAGAAAGGCAACCTTCCTTCTTCGTCGGCTCCGCAAAAATCCAGGTTGGATTTTCGTGAATGCATGCCGTGTGATCAACAACAGTCGTGTTTTCAATCTTCAACCCAAATGGCGCAAGTAGGTCATTCAAATTATCCCCATACTTGTCGTGTTCGTATTCGGAAAGCACGATCAGGCTGCCTCCCTTCCGAACAAAATCATGGATGTTGATGATTTCACGCGAAGACAATCGAGGGGAATGACCTGAAGTCGTCTTCTCCCACTTCGGGTCGCATGGATGTACCAAAGCAAGAACATCAACTTGAGAGAGAATTTCCATGCGCAACTCGTGATCGATGTTACGATGAACAATAAAAGGATGCTCCATCAATGCATGGGCCGCGATCCCGTAGGAAGAATCCACCGGATCCTCCGGCTGCATTTCTCTGGCTCGTTCCTCCGAAACAGACCAACTCTCACTGTGAAATTCATCGAACAGAATGCGGCCTATTTTCCGCTGATTCGGAGCTTTCATCTAGAAGTGGTTTCAAAACTATGATATGTGGCGTTGCTGCGAATTTTGGCCATCGGCAAGGCGCGATCGCTCGGCGTATATCCGCAGCGATCTCGCCGAGCGGGCGCAACGCCGCCGATGGCCAAAAGACGCGCAACCCTCTGGGCGGTAGCTCTTTTGGCCGACTCCAGTGTTGGCTCGACAGTCAAAGCCCGCTGCGGGGATTTTCCTGTCTCGCCGCCTTGGATTCGGCCAAAATAGCTCTTCGCGCCACGCA
>OBEQ012959042.1_pt1 | contig 17364 bp, 15 predicted proteins | sample 1670901 | NCBI WGS metagenome assembly OBEQ01 (sample SAMEA104232315, study PRJEB22302) | groundwater metagenome | biome: forest; feature: aquifer; material: groundwater | place: USA | collected 2011-08-07 | depth 5.4 m
AGCTGTAGAGCTCTTTCATCAAAGATTCTCTGCCTCTCAATAATCCTGACTTAGCTCGAGGCTCATTGCGAAATTTAGTTTGAATTTGATAAGCCGAAAAGGGTAGGTCTTTGTAAGAACTTATGTATTTGGAAACAATTTCGGTGATAACCTCTTCGTGAGTCCAGCCCAAAGTAAATCTGGCTTCTTTTTCCTCTTTGCCTTTTGCTTCAAAAGAAATGTTCACATCCCAACGGCCGGTCGCATCCATATAACGCTTGTCAACCAAAGCCGGCATAAAAATTTCTTGTCCACCAATAGCATTCATCTCTTCTCTAATAATTGTCGCAATTTTGTTTATCACTCGCCAACCTAAGGGCAGGTAAGTATAAATTCCAGAATTGTTTTTGTAAACAAAACCAGCGCGCTCCAAAAGTTGAGCATTAACACTTGTTTCATCTTTCGGAGTTTCTTTTTCGGTTTTAGTAAATAACCGTGATAGTTTCATAAAAACTTAAATATTATACCACAAATTTCCGACTTACAAGGATGACCCTTGTAAACTTGTGTGGTTATTTTTCCAAAATATCAGAGGCATTAAGATAGCCTGACTTAAAATTGTATTTTAGCTGTTCCAAAAATTTCAGGCCATCCTTAAAGAAAAGTCTTGATTCGCCTGACTCGTCGATATAATCTTTGATACCTTCGCTTTTCAAATTTTCAAACAAATTCTCATTGCCTTCACACTCAACAACACCCTCATTGTTCAAGTGGCATGTTGCAATAGTCGTCTGACTGCCATCATTGTTTAGTTTGTAGAATTCAACTTGTTTAATCATAATTTTATAAATTTAACACTTTTGGACCATCCAAACTGCCATCTTCTGTAATCGCGTCAATAAGATTTAGTAGTCTTTTCATAAACCGAGACACAATACCGGATTCGAGCAATTCCTCAAGTAAAATTTTCAGAAGTTTTTGGTTTTCTTTTGAGGAACTAAAATTCTTCAAACCCACAACAACATCTTGAGGAATTTTTTCGCCTCCCGCAATTAGCTCGACAACCATACTCAAACAGCTTTCTGAAGACGACCTGTGAGCTTTCTCGTTTTTGTCCAATGACCTCTCGTTATCTATTGCGAATATTTTTTGCCCACTGACTAGATAGTTATTTTTATGCCTATCATAACTTCCGATTATAGCATCAAAAAGATGTAATCTTAAAAGCTCGCTCTTTAAAATAGGCGGCATGCCTTCTCGTTTCACTCTGCCTTCATAGGTATCAGCCGTTTCGGCGTTTTTAATAAATTCTTGCAAAACTTTTCCCCCTTTCAAAACTGTCGGCGGCACAAAATTAAAACCTAAAAACCTATCAATAAGACATACAGCTCTTTCCCTTTTTGCATAGTCTTCGTAAGTTTCTTTCAAAACACCAGAACCGTCATCCTTGATTTCAACAAACTCGGTTTTATTGATGCCCCCACCTAAATGTCGCTTCGTGGAAAACTCGCCTTCGGTAAGAACTTTTTCCTTTGGAGAAGTGAAAGGCGAAACTGGTGTTTTTTGTTCTTCTTCTTTTTTTGCTCCGCCAAGTATTTCCTTTATATTCATTAGAAAAACCTGATTACATCTTTTGTTGTAACATAAATCATAAGGAGTATCAAAAAGGCAAAGCCGACAGAGTTGGCCATGTTTTCAATTTTTCTGGGAATGGGCGAGCCTTTTAATTTTTCTATAATAATAAAAAGCAGTCGGCCACCATCTAGCGCCGGAAAGGGAATAATATTTAAGATCGCTAAATTAACTGACAAAATCGCCATAAGCTGAATTAAATAAGCAAAACCAATTCTAGCGGCTTGACCGGTGAATTTGGCAATGCCAATCGGTCCGGATAACTCCGCTCCGGCGTTGCCGGTAGTGAAAGCTTGTTTGATTATATGGGCATAACCGCCAACAGTATTGATCAGCAAAATTCCTGTCTGATTAGCTCCCTGATAAATCGCTTCGTACCACGGATATTTTACAACTCCGGTTAGAGCCAAAGAAATCCCCAGAGCGCCTTCGCCCATTGGCGGATTTACTCTAGGCATAATATTTTTTTCAAATAGCTGATTGCCTCTTTTAATCTGAATTGCTATTTGCTCGCCGCGGTGGCTGTTAATAAAATTTTGCACCTCCGCAATACTTTTGGCTTCAAAGTTTGAATCTTGAAACTTAAAACCAGTTATCTCATCTAACATCTCTAGTTTAGCAGAATCAGCTGGGCTATCAGGAACAACTTGCACAATTTGAATTTGAATGTCCTTAGTCTTAGAAGTAACTTGTTCTATGCCAACTCTTAAGCCTAAAACATTGCCGATTGAAAGCAGAACAAAAGCTAAAATAATATTCATCACCACGCCGGCAACTATGACCTTGGCTTTAGCACCCGCTTTTTTTGACGAAAAACTTTTTGAACTTTTAGTTGCTTCTTCTGTTCTGTCCTCACCAAAAATTTTCACAAAACCACCAAAAGGAATCCAGTTTAAAGAATAAATAGTCTCTCCCCTTCTAACTCCAAAAATTCTCGGCGGAAAGCCAAAACCAAATTCCTCAACTTTCATGCCGGCTCTTTTGGCCATCACAAAATGCCCCAGCTCATGCGCTAAGACTAAAATACCGAGAACAATGATAAAAATAACTACTGTAAACATTAGTTCATCAATTCTCCTTCCTTCTTCTTTTCAATTTCCTCAATTTTGTTATTGTACTCGTCCACGATTTTTTGCAAATCTTCTTTGGCTTTAAACTTTTCGTTTTCACTAATAGCGTGGTTTTTTTCTTTTTCCTGCACATCATCCCAAATTTCTCCGCGAACCCGGCGAACAGAAATGCGCGCCAATTCTGTTTTTTGTTTTAAAAGTTTTATAAATTCTTTGCGCCGCTCTTCGGTTAAAGACGGCATAATCAGTCTGATGCCTTGACCGTCAGAAACCGGATTGATGCCTAAGTTACTTGACTTGATTGCTTTCAAAATAGAATCGATGGCGCTTTTGTCCCAAGGCTGGACTAAAATTGTTTTGGCGTCAGGAATAGAAATTGTAGCTAACTCTTTCAGTTTATATTTGCTACCATAGTGCTCAACAACAATTTCGTCAACCAAAGAAGAAGCGGCTCGGCCGGTACGAATTGAACTTGCTTCATTCTTGAAGTGCTCAACAACCTTATCAAATTCTTTTTTATTTTGGTTTAGATCCATAAAAAGTTCGTCAAGTTAAAGGTTTGTTAGTTTATAAAGTACTTTATAAACTAACTAGTAAATTCTCAAAAGCTAATCGATGATTATATTGGGGCTTGGACAAAATATATCCTACCTCAATAATTTTTCTTAGCGCTTGAGCGCGGTTTATTTTCAAATTTTTAGATAAGTCCGACCTCAAATAGAACAACCAGTTTAAAATCATTGGGCTTACACTCTCTGGCTCTTCTTTTTTAAAAATCCTTTCGGCAAAGTTTAGACGCTCGTTAATATCTGATTTTAAAATTTTGTTAAATTCTTCCAGCGTCTTTTTTATATTTTTAAAACTGTCGTCATCTCTCATGCGGTAGGCCAAGCCCAGACGGCCATTTGAGAAATCCGCTAAAAACTGGCTTTGTTTTTGATTTAAGCCCAAACCTCCAAGATATTTTAAAAGCTGAAGTTTGGGATGAGGGCTGAATTTAATCTCTTCACAGCGAGAGTAAATAGTTTTTAATAACTGGCCATAGTTGGAAGTTATAAGAATTATCAAAGAGTGGCCAGATGGTTCTTCTAAAACTTTTAAAATCGCGTTAGCCGCCTCCGCTCCCATCAGATGACAGTCATCAATAATGCCAACCTTATAATCACCCGAGTAAGGTTTAAGGCTTAAAAATTTTTTAAAATCGCGAATCTGGTCGATGGTAATAGCAATATTTCCACCGAGCAAGAAAAGGTTGGGGTTAGAATTTAACACGTCAAAACCAGTAACCAGTCTGGCTAAATCCAGAGCAAAAGTTTTTTTGCCGATCATTTCTTGGCCAGTAAAAAGATAGGCATGGCTAAGCAGGTTTTCTCTAACCGCTTTTTCAAAAAAAGTTTTGTTTAAGTCAAAACCTAAAGTTTGCCAGTTCATAATACTAAGATAACAAAACCCAGCTTTTTTCGCAAAAAGCCGGGCTAGTTACAAAGTTTCTGATTTGAGTGATTTTACATGCCGCCGCCCATCTGACCGCCGCCCATCGGCATGCCGCTGTCTGACTTTTTCCCCTTCTTCTTCATCCACCAAACCAAAACCGCAACCACAACTACTACAACTAAAATCCAAGTCCACATATTGATATTGTTAAGTAAAATTTAAAAACTAAACTAAAAAACGAGCTTTACGACCTTAATTAATTATATCCAGATAGTCCTTAAATTGCTAACAAAACTTATCAACAGCCCGCAGAAGCCCGCAGAAAAACAAAAGCACCTCTTTTGAGGTGCAACTTTTCTTAAAGAATTATGTCTTGATCTAGAGCTAGTTTTCTAAAACGGTCTGTTTTATAGGCTAACTCTTCAAAGCTGGAAGCAATGGCTACAACTTCGCCACCGTGGCCATTGAGCGTATCAATCATCACAAACCTGTCGCAAATATGACGGACAGTCGCCAACCGATGAGTAACAATTAAAGCTCCGACGCTAGGTCCTAAAACTGTTTCCAAACCGCTCTGGACCAACTTTTCCGTCGTAGCATCAAGAGAGCTTGTCGCTTCATCGATTACCATAAACTTGGGCTTTTTTAGAGCCGCCGCGCCAATCATCAAGCGCTGTCTTTGGCCACCGGAAAGATCAATACCGTAGTGGCCAAGTTCGGTGTCCAAACCTTCTGTCAACCTTGTTCCCAGGTCAAGCTGAAGAGTTCTTACCACATCCCATAGCTCACTATCAGAAATCTTAGCTGCCTCTTCGTCAGATAAACCATAAAGAAGGTTGTTCCTGAATGACCCGCTAAAAACTTGTGGTTCTTGAGGAATATAGCCGACTAATTTCATCCAAGATTCAACTTTAATGTCGCGCAGATCAACGCCGTCAATAGTAATATGTCCAGAAGTAGGATCCATAAATCGAAGCAATAACTGCATCAGGGTTGTCTTGCCCGCTCCGCTTTGAGCTATAAGCGCTACTTTTTCACCCGGTTCGATAGAGAAAGTTACTTGATGCAAAGCTGGAAGACTGGCATCACCAAGTTCAGTTCTTGGGGGAAATTGGTAACCAACTTTGTCAAATTCCACCCGGCAAACTGCAGTTTTATCAAGAATTACAGAATTTTCCGGCGAAAAAAGTTTTTTTGGTTTATCAAGCGCTTTTTGGAAAGTTATAATTGATGGCGACCAATAATTGATTTGATGTTCTAAATCGCTTAACTGGTAAAGCCCGTCAGTTATTTTCTGCATATAATTTATTATTGGATACAATGCCCCCAAAGTTATAACTTTGGTGATAACCTGCAGCACTCCAAAAATAATTACTCCAACAAGAATTAGATGGTTCGCTATAGCGCGCCAGGAGATTTGCCTAATAACCCAAAGCCAGAATTTTAAGTCTTTCTCTATTGTTCTTTCGTAGAACTCATTTATATTTTTTATTTCTTCTTCTTCCTTAGCGTTGACTTTTACCCTCTGAACAAAACGCCATCTTTCCGACTGATAACGGCTGAGAAAATTCCAATACTTATCAAGCAGCAAACAAGTCTCCATAACTTTGTTGTTGAGAAACAAAGACCAGCTCAAGAAAATAGCAAGCATTATTGAGGCAACCAACCCCAAAACCCAACTTAGATACCATGTTGCCAGAAAAGCCAGACAAATATTGGTAGTATTTTCAATGCCTTCAAAAAGCATTGTTTTTTCAAAAGCCTCAACTCTTTCATAACCCTTTTTGACGGAAGATTCGTTGAGCAATCTATTTTGAGTAATGTGTTCGCCAAGAGACTTTTCAAAAAATTTTTTATTTGTTTCCTGCCTTAAGGAACGGCTGTTCTCGTCAAAGATGTGTTCACGGACACTTCTTTTGGCTAGTTGCGCTATTTCAGAAAGCACAAAAAGTCCGGTTAAAAACAAAATCCCTTTTGTAATTTGCCCGTTAAAACCATTTGACTTGGTAAGACTTTCAAGAACACCGTCAAATATTGTTTTGATAGCTATCGGCGTAAGAACGCCGATAAAACAAATTACAAGTAACGGAATAAGCATGAATAAAAGCAAACATTTGCCTTTACTACTGACTAACTCCGACCAAACACGATATAAAGCCTTATACATTCTTTCCAGATTTACTATATAATCTTTGACATTTTTCGCTGCCGGTCTATCTAGTTCCGGATCGTGCTCTAATTCAGGCTTAAATTCAATCACTTTTTCTCCTTCTACCCTAGTTGTCAAAGAGGATTTTGTATTGTACAATACAAACAAAAGTAAGTCAATACTGTGTCACACAAGTACCAAAAATCCTACCTGTCAATAGGATTTTACTGATTGAGTACGAACAAGATTAGCCCATAATTCCTTCGGCTATTTTTTCAGCCGCATCTAACTTGCCGAAGAGTTTTATTTTTTGGCTAAGTTCTTCTCTTTTCTGATAAGCCTCCCTAATCTCATTTACAAAAACACTAGTTATGAGATTGTCTTCCTCAATTAGCGTGTCGCCGTGTTTGGTAAATTCCACAGCGTTGAAGTACTGATGATTTTGAGCTGATTCCTTGATGGGCACAACCACAGCTGGCTTGCCCAATGCCGATATTTCAAAAAGGGAGCCGGCGCCGGCGCGGGAAACAAAGACATCGCCCAGAGCGTAAACTAAAGACATTTCTTTATCCATGAAAAAAGGATATAGTCTGTAACTGTTTTTTATCCGTTCGGCAACTGGGCCCTCCAGTTCTTTTGAAATTTGTTCTACTGATTTACTGACTTGGCTGTAATTTTTTTCACCGCATTGATGTATAACTTGGAAATTTTGAGTTAACTGCACTATTGAACTAACAGTAATGTCATTTAACTTTTTAGCGCCTTGGCTGCCACCTAAAATAGCGACTGTGGGAAGCTGAGAAGAAAATTTAAAAAAAGTAAGAGCCGATTCTTTGTTGCCGCTCAAAAGTTCCGGACGCACCGGGTTGCCTGTCAATTCGGCTTTTCCGGCAGGAAAACATTTTTTTGCCGATTCGAAAGAAACAAAAACTTTTTTAGCCAACTTGCCGACTAAGCGGTTGGCTATGCCCGGAACAGAGTCGGACTCGTGAATATAAATTGGTATAAAAAATAACTTGGCCGCCAAAGCCGGAAAAAAAGAAGCATAACCGCCTTTGCTAAAAACCACATCTGGCATAAGCCAGAAAAGATACCAGAAGGACTGAAAAAGGCCGGCCAACACTTTGAATGGATCCAAAAAACTTTCCAAACTTAAATATCTCCGGAATTTTCCGGCAAGTATTTTTTTGTATTTAAAACCGCTGTTTTTCGCCGCCTCTTCAAAAAACTTGCCCTCACCCAGAAGTATTATTTCCACATCTTTGTTATCTTTTACGGCTAAATTTTTTAGAGAATTGGCAACAGCAATAAGAGGGAAAACATGCCCTCCACTGCCACCACCAACTAGTAAAATGTGATAAGACATTAGGTTAAATCACTACGCTCTTAACTACTATCCTTCTCCTGTCTTAATAATTCTATCTTTTTCACAGTCCCTAGTACATAGCCGCCTGTTTTGCCATCAGAACGGATAACCCGATGACACGGAATGACGCCTAAGTGAGGATTTTTATTTAAAGCATTGCCGACAGCCCGATAAGCTTTGGGACTACCAATAGCCAAAGCCACTTCTTTGTAAGTTAAAGTTCCCCCTCTTGGGATTTTAGAAACAACTTTGTAAACTTTTTCTTGAAATTTTGTCATTTTTTGAGTCTGGCAGACACCGCTTTTGAAGGCTCTGCAGGCTGTGGATTGCTCGCGAGTTACTTTTTCAGCCCATTCGCCGAAGGCGAATAAGATGAAAAAGTAACGAGCTGGTCGGAAAGTCTTCTTTCCGAATCCACAGCCTGCAAAGAGCGAGTTTCTTCGCTGGAAAGAAACGAGCGTCCGGAAAAAGCAGTGTTTGCCAGACTTAACACTCCTTCGGCTATCGTTCAGGGCTAAAACTTTTACTTTAAAAGTTTTAGCATCTCTTCCCAGCTTCTTGTATTAATTACATCTTTTTTTTCTGCCCACCCTCTACGCGCTTGCGCAATGCCGTATTCCAAAAGTTGAAAATGACTCATTGAATGAGCATCGGAATCAATAGAAATTTTTACTCCTGACTCTATGGTCTGACGAATGTACTCGTCTTTCAAATCTAGACGTAAAGGTTGGGCATTGGCCTCAAGAATAGTTCCAGTTTTTTTGGCTGTTTTAATAATTTCTTCCATATTTATTTTATAAGCTTCCCTTTTTTGAATAAGCCGGCCGGTCGGATGGAAAAGTATGTCTGTGTTAGGATTTTCCATCGCCCGGATAACTCTTTTTGTCATATCTTCTTCGGTCATATTAAATCTTGAGTGGACAGAAACTCCCACCACATCCAGTTTCGCTAAAGTTTCGTCGTCAATATCCAAAGTGCCGTCTTTGTGAATATCAACTTCAGCTCCTTTCAATATCTTGATTCCAGAAACTTCTTTTTGAACTTTATCAATTTCAGCCATTTGTTTTAATAGCCTCTTCTCATCGTTGCCACCAGTCATGGCCAAAGCTGCAGTGTGATCAGTTATGCAAATATATTCAAGACCTTGTTTTTTTGCCGCCTCGGCCATTTCTCTTGTTGAATCTCTTCCGTCAGTCCAATCTGTTTGAACTTGAAGATCGCCTTTTAAGTCATCGTAGTTAATCAGTTTAGGTAGTCCGGGAAGCTTGCCCTGAGCCTGTCGAAGGGCCGCTTCAATTTCGCCGTGGTTGGTCCGCATCTCCGGCGGCATCCAGATCATACCAAGTTTTTCGTAAACTTCTTTTTCGTCAGCACCCGCTATTAGTTTTTCACCTTTAAACAGTCCGTACTCGTTCAGTTTGTAACCTTTTTTAATCGCAATTTCTCTGACAGCAATATTGTGGTATTTGTCGCCAACAAAATACTGCAGAGCGGCGCCAAAAGATTCTGGCGGTACAACTCGCAAGTCTGCGTCTATGCCGACCTTGAGCCTGACCGAAGTTTTTGTTAGCCCTTTGGCAATAACTTCCTGAACTTCCGGCATTTTTACAAAAAAATCCATCACTTTAGATGGCTTATCCGAAACAATCAAAATGTCAAGATCACCGACTGTCTCCTGCCTGCGCGCAATCGATCCGGCAAATTCCGCTCTTTTGACTTCTGGCAGAGAGCGAAGCCTTTCAACTATTTTTCTGGACATCGGCAAAGCGAAAGAAATTAACAAGCGGCCACGAGACTGTTCTAAAAAATTTATGCTTTTTAAAATTTTTTGTTCCGACTTTTCACCCAAACCCTCTACGCCGCGCAACCGGCTTTCTTCAGCCGCTTTTTTTAAAGATTTCAGATCTTTTATCTGAAGTTCTTTGTAAAGTTTCTTGATAGTTTTGGGCCCAAGGCCCTCAACTTTTTTGAGGCCGCTGATATCAACCGGCAGTTCGGTTTTAAGTTTTTGGTATTCTTGAACCTTGCCGGTTTTTATAAACTCTTCAATCTTTTCAGCGATGCTTTGGCCAACCCCGGGAATTTCTTCAAGAGCTTTCTGGCCGCCCCTTTTATATATCTCTTCAACATCTTCGGCCAAAGACTCTATGGCATAAGCGGCTTTTTCGTAAGCTCGCGGTTTAAAATCAATACCTTTGATATCCAGCAAAATCGCAATCTCGTTTAAGATTTTTACGAGTTCTTGGTTCATTTCATTTTAACACATCAACTTTGGCTGGAGGATTCTTCTTGCGCCTTCGCTGAATAATTTCCAACCTGTGTTCTCTTTTGATTTGCTTTAGATTCTTTGCGTCTCTTGAAATTGGTATCAGGATCATCGTGCCCAGATAACCCAACATGGACACAAATATAAAGACCACCGGAAAACCAAATTTATCTGCTAACAAAGACCCCAAATAAGCGCTTATGCCGACAGAAGTTCCAATCGCAATGTCCTCAAGAGACCACTCATAACCGGTAGAGCCGTGATCTAAGTGATCGGTAAATAAAATACGCCACGAGGGCACCGCCATAGAAGCAGACAGTCCGGAGATAAACTGAATAAGATAAATATGCCATGGTTCTTTAGCCAGCAAAAAAAACAAAGGGATGGACGACATAATAAAAGTACCCGTCACCATAAAATAAAACTCATCGCGTTCGCCGTCTGTGCGATCTATAAATTTTGATAAAGGAACCGTCGCCAGAGTTCTGGCAATCCAGTAAAAAGTTGTCGCTAACCCAACCACCCGAAGAGAACTGCTTTCAATATTTTTTAAAATAAAAATTGCAAAAATTGGCGCTAAAAGGCCAAAAGCAAAATTCAGCAAAAAATCCGAGAGAACCAAATGTTTGACAACACGGTTAACCACACCTTGATTATAACAAAAACAAAAAATACCGCCAGAAGCGGTATTTTAGTAGTTTGGCAAATATTGCTTTTTTCGGACACTCGTTTCTTTTCCAGCGAAGAAACTCGCTCTTTGCGGTCTGTGGATTCGGAAAGAGTGCAGAATAATTATACTCTTTCCGACCCAGTAACTAGCTTTTCCATCTTATGCTTCGCATGGGTTGGAAAAGCTAGTTACTAAGCAATCCACAGCCCGCAGAGCCTTCAAAAGCAACATTTGCCAAACTATATTAAAGTATTACTCTGACTATTGAACCCTGGCAAAACCAAAACCAGTGGCATTATCGTCGCCGAGACCGTCAATGTCTAAGGCGTTAGTGTGTAAGAAGTTTCTAATTGATTGCATGGGGTTGGCTTCTAAAGCAAACAACTGCCAATATTTTGCCGCTAGACCACTGACAAAAGGCGCGGCCATAGAAGTGCCTGATAAAATAGCATAACCGCCGTCCTTCCAAGTAGATTCTATGTTGACTCCGGGAGCGGCTAATTCCATATCTTGTTCCTCTACCACAAAGGGGGTGGTCTTGGAATTAATCCCGCGAGAACTCCAGTCTGGTATCACAAAATTTAAACCAAAAGCGCCGACAGCAATAACATTGGCTTGGGCCGCCGGATAATCAATACTTGCCGGATAAGGACCGTCGTTGCCGCCAGCGGCTACAACTAAAACCCTTTTTGATGTGGCATAATCTATGGCGCTAGAAATTAGGGAAGAAGGCTTATCAGAGCCTAGGCTCAAGTTAATGATGTTGGCGCCTTCGTCAGCCGCTTTCCTGACAGCAACAGAAATATCGTCAGCATAACAAGACCCGTTTTGAGAACAAACTTTAAAAGCATACAAAGAAGCCTGCGGCGCAACACCATAAATACCCAAACCGTCAGAACCGCCGTCAGCCGCAATTATGCCGGAGACATGAGTTCCATGACCATTTTTGTCGACACATTTGCCCTCAACCACCGGAAAACGCAAATCGGTAAAATCTTCGCATTTGGCGACACGAGCCTTGAGATCAGGGTGGGATTGAGTAATGCCGGTATCCAGTACAGCGACTCTAGTGCCGTCGCCACCGCCTCCACCAAGGGTTTTTGTGATGTTTGGGTCTTTATAAACATACTCAATGCCCCAAGGAGTTTGATCGCTTGGAACTAATCTTGTGACGCCTGTTTTAGCACTGGCTTTTAGCTTTTGAGGAGTTTCGGCAATGCTCTCTGGTAGAATTTGAAAAACCGGCACCTGTTCAATGTTTAAGCCTAAGATTCTACCAAACTTAAACTGCCAATCATTCAAATCAGCAGTAAATCCCTCTTCAAATTCGTTCCGAGCATTGAAGGCATTCTTCCAAAATTGGCTATTTGATTTTATAAAATACCGACTGCCTTCAGCCGCGTAAGCGCTAAAAGGCATAGTCATGACTGCAACAAAAAGTCCCAAAAAACAAAGCTTTTTCAAGTTTTTCATAGCTAATATGAATTGTAGCAAATTTTATAACTATTTTCCATGACTTATCAACAATGTCCCAGTGCCGAAATTGATACCTCGCATTGAGCTCCTTCCCTTTGTCACAGTCTTCCGGTTATCAGACTGCCATGGTTGGGTCAATGTCAGGTTTGCAATATCGGAAGTTAAGAGGTTTTCTTATTCCTCGCTCTCTCTATCTTCGTCCGACATAAGGTCATTAAGACCATCGCGCAGTTTTTCGCTCCAGTCTCTAAGTTTTTCCTGAACAGTAATATAGCGTACAAAATGTTTTTTAAGAAGGATTTTAATTACATACAAAAGAGCAATCGCTCCAGCCAAAAAAATCAAAAATAGGGCAAGGTTTTGGATAAAAGAAAAGAAAATCTTAAAGCTCTCAGCAAAAAAGTAACCGATAAAAACAGTGGTAAGAACCCAGCCAATTGAGCCATACAAGTTGTATTTAAAAAACTTTTTTAAATTATATTTCAAGGAACCGGACAAAATCATGGTCGCTATTTCCAAACTGAAAGTAAATTTGGCAAACATAATCGCCCGTCCGCTGTACCTTTTAAAATAGTCTTCTATTTTGCCAATGACATTGTGGCTGATTTTATTTTTGTGGCCCCATTTATCCAAAGACTTGGCGCCGCCCAAATAGCCAACTAGGTACCAAGCGTAACCGTTTAAGACATGGGCAAAAATAAATAAGGGAAGTATGATAAGCAAACTTACCTGTCCAGTAGAAGCAATAAAACCTCCGAAGACAAGCACATTCATACCTTCAATAAAACCACCGATGAATAAAAAAAGGTATTTATAAGAAATCAGATACGGAAAGTGGTTTTGAATTAAATGTAGTAATCCTTCCATAAATTAAGTTATCCAAAAGTAACAACTGCTCTAGGACTTCCGCGTTTGGCCAAGTTCGAGGCAAATCCGAGCATTTGGCCGAGCCATACTATAAGTATGGTGAGGACAAAGCGGAAGATTTAACGAAGAAGTTGGCCAAACCTTTACGGCTTGAGCCGCGAGAAGCCCTTAAGACTTCGGGCTTCTCGCGGCTCAAGCGCGGAAGTCCCATGCTCAACTTAAACTGGAGACTAACCCCAAGAACATCCAAAAAATAATCTGGCCTTGCTGAAGTGTCCAGAAAAAATGGTCAAACAAGCCGATGGACAAGACAGAAATAAAAACAATAAACAAAGACAGATGGTGAAGCGCACGCAAACCGGTTTTAGCAACAAAAGAGTAGGTCAGATAAAAAACAAAAAGCAAAAAAAGTCCTAAACCCACAAAACCAGACTCGCTGGCAATCAGAATATAAATATTGTGCGCTGGTTGGTAAAGATAGGGCTTGTCTAAGTGAAAAGTCTTAAGCGTGTGCCAGACAAAGTTGCCTAGGCCAACACCCAGAAACGGATTTGACAAGGCAGTTTGACTGGCCATCTTATTGTAGAAAATTCTTTCCGATACGGCTAGGTCATCTGTTGATAGACTGATTCTGGATTTTACCTGAGGCCAGTAAAAAAAACTAAAAACCAGAACGGTAACTACAGAAATAGTTACTAAAAAATATAGTCTTTTTTTGAAAATAAGGCTTAATTGATAACTTTTTCTTTTTGCGGCAACAAAAATAAGCCTTAAAATTAAACCCAAAATCCAAAGGCCGACTATTGTCCTTGAAAAGGTAAATAAAAAAGCTGTAAGAATCAGTGGATAAACAGACAGGACAAGCCAACGTCCCGGTGCCGAAATTGCACTGGTCTTTGACTGCAAGTCACTAAAGATATTTGGGACTAGTCCCAGAAGGGACCGCTGACAATATCGGGCTCGGGATGTTTCAACAAAACGACAATCTCGGGACGGGGACGACAAATACCAAAAATAAAAAGCAAAAATAGCCAAAAAAAGCCAAGCAGCAAGAAGGTTTGGGTGAGGCAGGGTGCCGTAAGCTCTTAAAAACTTGGTGCCGACGGCTGGAACCACCGCTACCGCGTTAAGATTGGTTCTTAAAAAAGATTCGCCCAGCAACTTTAAACCTAAACTCTTTTGAAACAAAGATTGTAATACAGCAATAACACTTTGAAAAGTCCCGGAAATTAAAATTGCTTTTACTGCTTCAGGGAAATTAAAAATTACATTTAAAGACGCATTGGTGTAGTAGTAGAGAGCAATAAACTCCAAAATTTTAACCAAACGGTATAAGCCAAGAGTTTTGTTTTCGGCTCCTAAAACAGACGAAGCAGAAACCAAAAAAAAAGCTAGCAGAAAAAAATCGGCCAGAGAGGTTTTTCTAATACGGTTAAAAATTCTCTTAGCGCCTAAAATAAAAAGTAGTAAAATCAAAATGTCAGTGCCATAAAGAAAAGCTGAGGTCCATTCATTAAAATTAACTGCCGGATTGGCTGTCCAAACTTTTAAGATGATCCTCGTCTGAAAAGGAAGAGCGAAGACGAAGAGGTAAAAAAGTAATTTTTCTAATTTGTTCACGTTTGAATTAAAGTTCCGCCAACACTGCTTTCTCCAGACGCCTACAAAAGTAATGTTGACAATGCTTGTTTAACTCCCCGATGGATTAGGGCTTGATGAATATATGTCTCTGAAGGACGCTCTGAAGCTGTGGATTCGGAAAGCTCTACTTAACAAAAGTTAAGATTACACCAACAACAAATATGGTTACCGCTAAATACCAAAACCATTTTGGTAAAGTTAAAGAATACTCTGGTATGCGATGGCCCATTTTTTTAACTCGGCCGTAAATAAAAATAAAGATAATCGCTTCAATGCCCAAGGCCAGAGCGCCAGCTAAACCGATGACATTAATAAAATTTCTTATCTTGAAAAGGAAAAATAAAAATGGCGGACACAGGGCCAGCAACCATGATAAAGATTTATTAATTTTAAAGTCATACTGAAACGACTCCAAAAGTACTCGGCCTAAACTTATAAACGAAGTGAAAATAGCCAAAACGCCAAAAATTGAGCCGATCAAAACCACTTTGGGATTTAAAAAAATCAACAATCCGGAAAGCGCGTCGGGTGAAGTTGCGTCGCCAGAAACACCAACAACCACAAAAGAAAAAATCAGATACAAAATAGGCGGAATCAAACTGCCCCAGATTACGGCTCTTTTTAAAGTGGATTCTCTGCCGTCTAAAACTTCTCTTTGCAAAACAACAGAAGACATGCCGGTTAGAGCAAAAAGCACTACTCCATAAGGCAAAAACCAAAATTCCTTATGCCACAAAGAAAAATTGTGAAGACCAAAGTGACCGACGCCCAAAATAGCAATCAGGGGCACAGCCGCCAAGTATAAAATCATCATTAGAAAGTCGGCAATAGATATCGTTTTTAGTCCACCGGCCACAACAAAGGCGCCGATAAAGAAAAAAATTATACTCAAAGCGTCGGCAGAGATAAAAAATTTATAAGATAAAATATTAGCCAAAAACTCGCCACCGACAATTATGTAAGCCAGCAAAGCAGAGTAGATAGAAAGGACAAAAGTAAAAAAAGTCAGCTTTTTAAAAAAACTGCCCAAGTAAACTTCGGCGTAACCGACAAGCTGATGAGCCTTGTCTGTTCTTAAAATTATTTCTCCGTAAGCCAAGTTTAAAGCTAGGTTTACAACCGCCAGCCCAACTAAAAACAAAAGACCAGTTAAAAAACCGGCCTTTGCAAAAACAAAAGGTACACCGAAAATACCAACCCCAACAGTTCCGCTAACCAAAACAGCAACCGCGTAGTAAAATTTTTTAGAACCCATCTGTTTTTTGGTTTTCTTCTTTTATACTTTGGTAGAGTATATTTTTGCCTTCTTTTTTTTCAAACAGCCACAAGACTGAAAGAATAAAGTAAGCTAAAATAACCGAAAAAATAGCTTCACTGTAAAAACCAAGGCCAATTGCTATGCCAATTGCCGCCACCACCCACAAAGTTGCCGCCGTAGTTATACCTTGAATTTTATGACCTTCCCTAATAATAGCTCCGCCGCCAATAAAACCAATGCCAACAATTATGTTGGAGATCATGCGGGTCGGGTCAATGGAGGGGTTTCTGGCGGCAATACCAAGAGCAATAACAGAAATCAAAGAAGCGCCCATGGCCACAAGAGCATTGGTCCTTAAGCCAGCTGATTTGTGAGATCGTTCTCTCTCAAGGCCAATTAAAGCCCCCAGCACTGTGGCAATTAGAATTCTTAAAAAAGTTTCTGGTAAACCAAACATAGTTATTCCATTATCCCCTATCTCAAAGCAACTTTCAAGACATCGTCCACAGTTTCAGCGTAAACAAATTTCAAATCTTTTTTTATTTTTGGGGGAATGTCCTCCAAATCTTTTAGATTCTCTTTTGGAATAATAATCGTTTTCAAGCCAGCTCGATGAGCCGCCAGAACTTTTTCTTTCAAACCGCCAATTTCCAAAATCTTGCCGCGCAAAGTTATTTCTCCGGTCATGCCAACATCTTTGCGAACTGGTTTTTGAGTAAACAAAGAAATTATTGCCGTTACCATAGCCACACCGGCTGAAGGACCGTCTTTAGGAATTGCTCCTGAAGGTATGTGTATGTGAATATCTTCCTTGTAAAAATCATTTTTGATTTTAAATTTAGCCGCACTTGAGCGAACATAGCTTAAAGCGGCGCTGACAGACTCTCTCATAACTTCGCCCAAATGGCCTGTGAGAATTAATTTGCCCTTACCGGGCATTTTAGTCGCCTCAACAGATAAAACTTCCCCGCCAACCGGCGTCCAAGCTAAACCTGTCGCTACCCCCACCTCGTCTTTTTTTTCGCCTTTTTGGTGAGTATATCTAGCCGGCCCCAAGAATTGATGCAAAGTCTTGTCGTTGATAAGAACTTTAGTCGCCGGACCATTTTCAACCACCCTTCTAGTTATTTTTCTAAAAATAGTTGAGAGTTTTCTTTCTAATTCACGAACGCCGGCTTCGCTGGTGTGTTTTCTAATAACATCCAAGACAGTGCTGTCGGGCATGGAAAATGTTTTTGACTTCAGGCCGTGTTGCCTGAATAATTTTGGAATTAAAAAGTCCTTGGCTATATGCAACTTTTCGTCCTCGGTATAACCTGGAAATTCAATTATTTCCAAACGGTCTCTTAGAGCTGGCGGTATCGTGTCAAGACGGTTTGCGGTAGTGATAAAAATTACATCTGACAAATCAAAAGCAACTTCCAGATAATTATCTGAAAATGAAAAGTTCTGCTCCGGATCCAAGGCTTCAAGCAAAGCGGCGGCCGGGTCGCCGCGAAAATCCTGGCCGATTTTATCAATCTCATCAAGCATAAAAACTGGATCCTTGGCACCCG
>OBEQ010481556.1_pt1 | contig 17361 bp, 13 predicted proteins | sample 1670901 | NCBI WGS metagenome assembly OBEQ01 (sample SAMEA104232315, study PRJEB22302) | groundwater metagenome | biome: forest; feature: aquifer; material: groundwater | place: USA | collected 2011-08-07 | depth 5.4 m
AGCCCAGCAACGACTCATCCGGATTTAACGAGAGAAATTATTAGTTTTTATGAGTTGTCAACCGGTAAAAAAATAACAGACGAGCAAAAACAATGGGTCATTCAGGGTTCAATGGATGAGGCGTTAGTCCTACAAAAACAGGCTTACCTTTTATATTTAGAGTTAATCTCTTAACAACAAGGCAAGTAAAAAGTGCTCAACTACTTAGAGAGCCAATACACATTTATAGCGGAAAGAGGGGTAAAAAGTAATTTACTCCTGAATTGCTTACTTTCTTAAGATATACAGTGGCAGATTTGCTTTATTGATTACTTACTCCATACCACCACTCATGATTGTTTATGCCATTAACTACCTCGTAATGCCACTTCTTTTAATTTTCCATGAATATTTAGTGTAAATTCGTGTAATTTAAGAAGTTCATTATTCGGTGGCTGTATGCCTTCTCGAGCATATTTTAATTTGTCTGGGACTTCTCTTGCTACGATAATTCCTCTGACGATTTTTTCTTGTGATAGGTTAATTCGTACCCACCCCATATATCGCAATATCTGTCCCATAACTTTGTCAGAAGCTCTCGTCTTCTTTAGTTCTATAACGACAAAACGACCACTGCTGTCTTTTGCTAAGAGATCAATCGGGCCGACTTCGGTGGGGTATTGTCTACCATTTTTTACGAGTTTTAGTCCTTGCTCAAGATAACTAACTTGTTTTTCCAGAAAAGATTCAATTAGTTGTTCATCAACCATCTGAGAGATAAGTTCTTCAAAAGAAACCTTATCTTTAATGTGTTCAGGAATTCGTTCTACTATCTCCTCTCGTTCATCCAATCTTTCTGCTTCGGTATAATAGCGTACTATATCTTCTGCGGGTACTTCCACATCAATTTCACCAATATAAGCATACCAATCTTCAAAGTGTTTATATGGCACAAAATTCAGCTTGGGGTTATAGAATTTAATGAGACTATTTAATTCATTTATATCTTCAACTTGTAGTGCTCCTTCTCTGAGAGATATTGTTGGTGTAAGGGCGAAAACTTGTAAGGTTATCATCGCCTGTGCAAGTTTTGGGTATCCGCCGTATTTATTTAGTAATTTTCTAAGCTCTGTCCTACTTTTTGAGTCTAACTTGCGGTATGAGTTAATAAGTTTTACTATGTTATCTACTTCGCCCATCCTTTTACCATAAACTACAAATAAGGCAAACTCATCATTTTTCAGTTTATGATCCGGTAATTTTGATAGTACCTCAAGAGTAAAAAGATAGGGGAAAACTTGATAATCTTGATAAGTTTTAAGGAATGGTTTTTTTAGAGATGGATTCCAAAATTGGAGCCGTAATAACTGTTTTTGAACAATTTTCTCCCATTGAATTTGAGTATTTGCTTTTAGAAACTCCTCGCCTATAGGACTGACAAAAAGGTGTTTTTCTTTATTCACAAATGCAAGCCCTAATTTTCGTAACAAGTTGATATAATTTCTGACATTAGCTAATCTATCAGCTCTATTTTGTCCTGTAGTATGGGGCTTTATGATATTCTCTCCTATCATTTTTTCCATCAGTTGTTCTTGAACATCAGGAGACCATTCTCGGTATACTAAATCATCCGCATTTCTCTGCACAAATAATGTTTGTTGGTGAGTTGGTAAATCGCCAATTTTAATCATCTGTAGATTTCTCATCCATGTCATAACAGTATGAAAATCGTGGAGATTTTCTTTTGAAGGAAAAAGGGTGCGAGGAATCAAATACCATCCAACATCATGTAGTAAATTTTTTCTTATTAATTGGGCAAGTTCTTCCTTGTGATTCATAGAAGTTTTTGCCGTCTTAATTTTGCATCTGCAATTCGTTTATATGTCTTATTGATTTCGTAACCAATATAGTGGCGGTTATTATCCTGCGCTACTACTGCCGTGGTACCCGAACCCATAAATGGATCAAGAACCAAATCATTTACAAACGAAAATAGCCTAATGAGTCGATAAGCTATTTCTTCCGGCATAATAGCAGGGTGCTCACCATAGGCAATATCACTCTTATTTGGTACGGGAATATTCCAAACTTGTTTAGTAAAATCAACCCATTCTTTCTCTGAAAGTTTACTTTTTTCTTTTATATCATTTTCTTTATTGTCTGATTTTCCATCCTTAACAAATACTGTGATAAACTCAATTGTATTTTGGGCATAAAAATTGGGTGGATAGGGGTAGCTCCCAAACATTAGTCCCTTAGTTGGGTTAGTGCGATTCCAGATGAAAACATCATAAAGATATAACTTTGTTTTATTTAAAATTTCCCACTCAATTCCGGCATTTATGTCTACAATATCTCGAGTATAATGTGTGTTTAGCTGACTTTTCAGAATCGGCATGAGGGGTGTATTGATACAGAGTTTTCCGTTTGGTTTCAACACTCGTTCGCACTCTTTCCAAACTATAGTCAGTTCTTCAAGGTATTTTTTAAAATTATTAATATCTCCGATTTGCCCCTTAATTTTGACGCCATTTTTCTTCTCTTGTTTACCATCTAATGAATAATCTTTGATATTCCAATATGGTGGACTGGTTACAATAAGGGAAACAGAACTATCGGGGAGTTCGCCCATTTTTCGAGCGTCCCCATAGAAAATATTGTCTACATAATGTGGTTTTGACTTACTATTTTTTGACATATTGTCGCAGTGGTTTTAGTTGGTGAGCAGACAACAGAAAAGGACACCCGCTCACCGATAGTCCTTACGGACTATCTACCACCTTTCGGTAGTAACCACTGCGACGTGATAGTGAGACAGATGCCCCTCTCTATGTCGCAGTGGATTTTTATGCCGTACCTTGTAGTTTAGCTATAAGGGTTAGGCAATTAAATTGTTATTGAATAATTTACCACAAATTCACTAAAAATGGAAGAACCCGACATTTCGGGTAAGGTATCTTTAAACCTTCTTCGAAATGTCATAAAGGTTGAAAAGATAGCTAAAATTTGGTAAAATCAGGTTAGTTTTAAATGAAAATGAGTATGAAAAATGAAAAGAAAATGGTATAGAAATAAAGAAAATAGTCACTATCTTGAATTTGCCGATTCACATATTGAATCCCTTTACACAACGCCGGACGGTAAACTTGCGCTTAAATATTTAGAAAAAAAACTAACTAAGGAAGAGTATGATGGGCTTAATAAAATCGGCGGATTTTTGGTTTTTAAAAAAGCCATTAGTTTGAAAAAAAAATTGGCGTGGAATGAGGCAGAAGCTAAAACAAGAAAAATAGACATAGCCGAATTACAAAAAAAGATAACAGAGGGCGAAGCATCAATCGACGCCTATAACAATTATATTATAGAACCGGCTAAAAAAGAGTTTGAGCATTACTATACATTGGTAGAAATGGAGGAGGATTTCGAAAAAGAGTTTACTGATTATTTCGGGAAATTTGATAAAAAACAGTTTCTTCAAGTTGTGGCAAAAACCTTATGCTTATTAGCGGTATTTAAAACTGAAAAAACTTTTCATCAATTAGCTAATTTGCAAAAATCTTGGCAAGCCGAATTTAAACAAACTATTAAAAAAATAAAGAATAGAAGAAAAGGAGTACAGGCTAAAGAATTGCTAAGAATTATTCTTGGAAATAAAATTGAAGATATAGAGGCAATAAGAAAAGAGGAGGAAAAAGATATTGAAAAATATGGGAAACGTCTTTTTGATATTTCGATTAATTTAGACGAAGAACTTGATTTGGACAAACTACATTGGGGTGATTATTCTATAAAAACAATGAAATTATATTCTCCGGAGATGCCACAAATCATAGAAGACCATGATAAGACAATTGACATTACAATAAATAAGATTCCAGAAACTTTTTCTCTCGAGGAATACTACGAATTAAAAATCAATACCATTTCTTCCGAAATGCTTAGGAACTCTAAAGATCTGCTTGATAATATATTAATTATTTATACAATAAAAAGGGCGCAGAATGGAGACGAAAAAGCTGTTAAGGTATTGTTTAATTGCTATGAGGATAGTGCTGAAGGTTTGGCTGTTAAGTTTATAAAACAAAGGGTAGAAAACCTTAATACTAAATTTTTTAACCCCAATGGTCAGATAAGTATAGAATCTGCTAAAGCAATTGTAAGGGACATTTTGGAATTACTTTTACGGGGAGATAGGCCGAGTTTACTTTATAAATCTTTAGATAAAACCAAAGAAGATAAACCTGATGTGGGGATGCTCCTTCATAGAAGGATTTACGATATTTTAATGGAATCTTACAACGGTGGATATATGGCACTTATTACAACAATTAAGACAATATACTCGCAAAATCTGATTTTCAAAAGACAAATGAGTAATATAAACTATCAAATGAATAAGGCTATAGAATCCCAAAAGGAATCCATTGAATTAGAATATTTAGCTAAGATTTTCAGTCTTTCTCTTCATCAGATTAATTGGGTTAGCATGAATACCCTTACCGCTACTGCGATGCTAACACCATACAACTCTGCTGTTTATAGTCCAAGCTTTAACAAAGCAGTTTTTAAGCCAAGTAAAAAATGCAATTTAACTACTTGGCTTTTCGGCTCAAAGAAATTTCCGGAGGAATCTCGAGGGATGCTATGGCAAAAACTATATGATTGGTACAGGGCATCGACATACACAGAAAAGGGTAAAAGGTTAGTCAAACCGGATGATTTTAGAAGGTTGATAGATCCTGCAATCATTGAATATAAAATGGCTAAAAAAAATCGGAGGAATTTCGACGGTGATCTGGAAGACATGGAAAGACAGAGAAAAAATTGGTCAATTTAAACTACTAAGACAAGGGCAATAACAAAAAAGTTAGGTTTTAAGCGGGTTTTCAGACCCGCTTTTTGATTTTCTATATATACTCCCGTAGAAGACATATAAGGATTTTAAATATGAAAAATATAATTAAAAATAAGGATAATAGATATTTTAGAACGAGCAGTTTTTATGCTGCCGCTTTTTTATTTACCAAAGGACTGGAGCTTGTAAATGTAGATAGAATCGCCGATCTAAAACGTGCAGAGTTTGTTTTTCAAGACACATCAGAGAGGGAGTTTTTATTGCATGGTTATGACTATGCAAAAGAGGATGCGCCAGAGGTAATGGTGGATGCTCGGAAACTGGTAATAGCGATAAAGGCGCTTAAAGAAAAACTTTATCAAGATAAATTTTAGCTCCTATGTCCTCTAATAAAGAAGATTTGAAAATTAAGTTTAAGTTCAATGATGCAATAAGTGAGGAAGAATGTGATGAGATATTTTTTAAAATTTTTGACGTGATATTAGCCTCTGGTGAGCCGGAAAATACTCAAACGCAAATAATAAATGAAAATGAGAAAAACAGACAACCAAATTAAACAATTGAGTCAGAGCGGCTTAAGACGCTCGGAGATAAAAGAAAAACTCCCATGGAGGTCGACTGGGAGCCTTATTAAGGGCTTGCTGGCGGTTTATGTTGGCCACATCTTCCGTTAGCAAGCTATAAATTAGATATTTTCATTATATATGAAAATTCAAAAAATAGTAATAGATGATTTTCTAACCGTAGAGCATATTGGTGGAGCAACAAAGAGTAATCCAGTAACTGCTGTAATTAAGGATATTGAGCTTGTAGAAGCTAAAGCAATGCCATTTACAAGTGATAAAGACAGATATCAGCTGATTTTAGAGCTAGACGACGAGGAAGTAAAATGGTTTGCAAATAAAACGTCGCTGAAAGCTCTGAGAAGTGGCTTTGGAACAAATGCAGTTGATGACTGGATAAACAAAGAAATTCAGTTGTGGTCAGTTGAAGAAAACGTCCAAGGCAAGCCGAAGCAAGTCATTTATGCTGATATAGCGTAGGGATGAGAAATTCTCCCGGTGGAGTAATCTGCCGGGAGAGTGCGCGGATAAAAAACACTATGAAAAATAAAAATAAAAATTTAATAGATTGCGCTTTGAAATATCAAGAGCTTGGTTTTTCGATAATTCCTGTAAAACAAGATAAAAGGCCGTTGATTAAGTGGGAAGAATTCCAAAACCGCAAAGCTACTAAGGAAGAAATAAAAGATTGGTTTAATAAATCAAAGGCGGTGGGGGTTGGTGTTGTTACTGGAGCCATTTCTGGAATTGTAGTCGTGGATGTAGAGGCTGGGGGTGAAACAAAAGATTTGCCACCAACGGTAATGTCAAAAACAGGCGGAGGAGGATGGCATTTCTTTTACAAACATCCGGGGAGGTTAGTAAAAAATGCGGTAAGGATCAGAGACAAAATGGATATCCGGGGAGATGGAGGTTTTGTAGTTGTACCACCTTCACTGCACGCCTCAGGAAAAAGATACGAATGGTTGGTAGCACCGGAATATGCCGGATTTGAGGAGTTGCCACAATGGATTTTGGAAAGTGGCGAAGGAAAAGAAGTATCTAAAACAGATTGGCAACAATTTATGGCTTCCAAAAATAGTGAAGGCGTGAGAAATATGTCTGCAAGTCAACTCGCTGGTAAACTACTTTACCACCTGCCCACAGAGTTGTGGGAAGTAGCAGGATGGGTAACGCTCAAAGAATGGAATAACAACCAAAATCAACCGTCTTTGGCAGAAAAAGAGTTGAGAAGCGTTTGGGAAAGTATCAAAGAAGCAGAAGCTGAAAGGCGTGTTAAGAATCAAGATATCAAGTTTGACCTTAAAAAAGAAAAAAGAACCCCAATTAGTTTTGAGGAGCTGGAAAAAATTGTAAGCAAGTGGCTTTTGATCAAAGATGAAGGACTTCTACGTATTCTATTGGCTTCTGTAATCGCTAATAAGCTTCAGGCTGATCCAGTATGGTTATTCCTTGTAGCAGCTCCTGGAGGCACCAAAACCGAGCTTATACGAGGCTTAAACAAGATAGATGGTATTTACCCAATATCAGACCTTACGCCCCAAACCTTATTAAGTGGTGAGCGGGGCAAGGATGCCAGTCTGCTTTTAAGACTACCATTCGGCACCATTTTCACTTATAAAGACTTCACAACGGTATTAAGTATGCACCGAGATAAACAACAAGCTATTATTTCGCAGCTAAGAGAAATATTTGACGGCTACTACCGTAAAGAATTTGGCACTGGGGAGACTAAAACTTGGGAAGGTAAAATTGGTTTTATTGCTGGAGTAACATCAGTCATTGATAGGCACTACGAGATATATTCAGTTCTTGGAGAAAGATTTATCCAGTACCGCCCAGTTCAGTCTGATTCAATAGCTCTCGCTAAAAAAGCTATGGCTAATAGTGGAGGTGAGAAACGAATGCGTGAGGAAATACAAAATGCCATCGCTGATTATATAGCTGGTATTAAAATCCCAGAAGAGAGAATGGCTGTATCAGAAGAGCTACAGGATCATGTGGCTCATCTAGCGGCATTCTGTGTAAAGGCACGAAGCGGAATTTTACGAGACGGCTATTCAACGAGAGAGATTGATTTGATTCCAGACACAGAACTACCTACTCGTCTTGCCAAACAGCTTATTACTCTTTTGTCGGCCTTATTGTTAATCGGGCATACCACATCGGAAGTTGATTACGAACTTATAAGAAAAGTGGCTATGGATAGTTTGCCGCAGAAAAGAAGATTGGCATTGAATATATTAATGTTAGAAGAGGAACAACTTGATACGGCTGATATCGCTCTTAAGATAGGTTATCCAACTAACACTACCCGAAGAATACTTGAAGATCTGCACGGCCTAGGATTGGTAGATAGAGAACACGAAGGCAAGGGGTACGCTGATAAATGGCAGATTAGCAAATATGCTAAAATGCTCTGGAATAAAGCAATGCCTTCTTATTTAAAACCTGAAAATTCAATAAAATCCGATATCCAAGAAGATGTATCCGACAAATCGGGTAACCTTAATCAAGAAATAACCAACCTTTTCGACAATTCGGAAAGTAATACCTTACCCGAAATGTCGGTGGAGTAAAATATATGGCCAAAAAAAGATAGTTTTATCAAAAGTTAAGCGTCTCTTTAATGAGTAATTTAATTTGCTACATAAGATATGGCATATAGCTTTAGACATACGAGTCCAGAATTAGCCGGAGTTCTTATCAAAGAAAAGGTGCGCTGTGGCAAGCCAAATTGCCGTTGTATGCGGCAGAAACGACTTCATAAGTGGTATTACTATCTTTATTGGCGGGATTACAAAAATAACGGCATATTAAAGAAGCAATATGTGCCTAAAAGCGAAATACGAAAATTAAGGCATAATATAAAATCAGCTAAAACAAAAGACATGGAAGAAAAACGAACATACAAAACTTATCGTGAACTAATTAAGCAACTTTTATGACTCGAGTAGCTCATCCAATCGCAGATGCTTATCGTGAAGAAGGTAAAAAGCGTCCTGAAGGAGGCGAAGAGTTTGTTAAGGCCGTTGATAAAAGGATTGAGGAAATTAAAAAAAGAAGTGTTGAAGAAAAGCTGCAAGGACGACTTAGTTATCGGGCTTATCTTTATTACTGGTCGGGTATCACTACACAAGAAGAATTTGATAAAAAATTTGATGAAACTATTTCAGAGTATAAGGAGGGTAATTTCTTTTTACAACGGATCGGCCGATATCGTGAAGTTGACGCTCCACTTACCATTGTTCTTTCATATCAAAGACAGGAGTGGATTAAAGAATATAAAATTAAAACAACTCCAGAACTGATTCTTTTAGATATGGCGCTTGTTAGCTACTTTCATTTTTTGCGTCTCAATGAAGCTATTAATAATATTATGAGTAGTATTGAGTGGGATTTCTTTGGCTTAGATGCTCCGAGTTTTGAGTTAAGAGACGAGTGGGGTAAAAGACCTTATGGGAAGCGAAGCGATAAAGGTGTGGCAGAAGAAATGGCGCATCGACTCAACGAGGTATTGCAACCGGCGCTTGAACAATATAACCGTATGTTTATTAGAAATCTTAAGGCATTAAGAGATCTAAAACGAGGCAACATTCAGCTAAACATTGAAAATGTTGGGCAGATGAACATCGGAGATAAACAGATTAATGTGGATAAAAAAGGTTGAAGCTATCTCTTATGATGAGTTATAATAAAACTGGACGTAGTTATCAAATTTGCGGGCTTTTGTATTCAAAGAGGGGTAACTCCGGCAAGTGCCTGCAAAGGTAACTGCGTCCACGGGGTTATCCCTTTTTGAATATAATTAGTAGAAAAAATATGAATCAAAATGAGATTAAAAAACAAAAATTAAGAGCTGCGGTATATTTGCGATGTAGCACGGACGAACAAGCTAAAGAAGGTTATGGCATTGCTTATCAAGAAGACAAGATTAAATCGTTTGTAGCTTCACAGGATTATTTATTTGATAATAAGAATCATACTTTTAAGGACGAGGGTTTTTCTGGCACTTTGCCAATTGAAGAAAGGCCGGAATTGAAACGCTTATTTGAAGCCGCAGAAAAAAGAGAATTTGACGTTGTTCTTGTTTATCGTTTGGACAGGTTTTTTAGGAAGATTATTTTATTACTATCCGCAGTTGAGAAGCTAACAGAATATGATATTGGTTTTAAATCAACTACAGAACCTTTTGATACATCATCCCACTTTGGACGATATCTGCTTGCCTCTCTTGGAGCATTAGCCGAATTAGAAAGAGACGTAATTAAAGAAAGAATGACCGGTGGCAGGATTATGGCCGCAAAAGCAGGTAAGTGGGTTTTAGGGCAGACTCCTTATGGATATAAAATTGATAAACGAACAGGTAAATTAAAAATAATTCCTGAAGAAGCTCAATGGATAAGGAAATTTTTTGATTGGAACATTAAAGAGCAAATGTCCTTAAAAGCTATGGCCAGACGAATAAATGAGTTAAAAATCCCATCACCTTGGGCTAAACGCAGGAAGTCCGGTAAACAATTTTCTGGTTATTGGTTGCCAAGGGTTATTAATAGAATGTTAAACAATGAAACTTATGGAGGAATATCTTATTTCAGGAAATATGATAATAAAAGACACTTACGGCCGGAAGAAGAATGGATACCGGTTCCAGTGCCAGCTATCGTAGCGCCGGATACGATTGAATTAGCTAAACTACAACTTAAGAAAAATAGGGAGTTCGCCAGTAGGAAGTCAAAATTAACCTATTTATTTGCTAAGTTAATTTATTGCGGTAAGTGCGGTCTTAAGCTCTTCGGTGGGTCTGTTAAGAAGGTTAATATAAACAAACATTATAGGGGTGTCCGAAAAATAGATTTGCTAAAACAATATCAGCTTAATACAAAACGTTGTGATTGGTGCGGTATGATTGCCGAAAGCAGATTAGAACCTATATGGGGAGCTATTGAAAACTTATTAAATAATCCAAAAATTGCTTTTAGCAAACTCCAAAAGTATATGGACAGGAGCGTAAACAGAAAGGAAATTAAAAATAAGCTATCTGAAGTTGAAAAAGAATTTATAGGCATTGAAGAAAGATGCAAAAGAGCAGATGTTTTATATTCAGAAACCAGAAGAATTGATTATGTTGAATATCGTAAGAGATTAAGCGAATGCGACAGGGAAGAAGGGGAACTACTGAAAGATAAAGCTCGTTTAATAAAACTTCTGGAAAATAGAAATTACAAACAGGAACGGATTAAAACCCTGAAAGCTTGGCAAGAAAAATTGGATGTGTTATCAAAAAATCAATCTTACGAGAATAAATATAAAATAATTCATTACTTAACCAACAGGATAACAATTTTCTTAAATAAAAATGAGGCAGAAGTGGAATTAAATTTGCCCCCGATTATAAATGGTGATATTAAATTAGAAGATGCAATATATCAAAAATCTAATTTTTTTGCCTCAAATTATGTTATGCAGGACAATCGCCGAAGATAAAGCGCCAAGGTGGATTAATCATTTTTATGACCCGATTTTTGAAAGGGGTTTTCAAGCAGAAAGTGTCGGCATAAGCGGCTATTTGGCAAAAAACTGGGCGCAATTTTCTTCGTATCAGACGATTAACCCTGGAAATATTGCCAACTTATGGACCGGAAACGGCCCAGTTATTTCCGGAAGCTGGTGGGGCGATTTTTCTTACGAGGTGGCTATTAAAGATTATTCAAAAAGCAAAGAAAAAGAAGCCTATTTGGCTTTGGGACATATTTTGCATTTAATTGAAGATATAACTGTGCCGGAACACACAAGGAACGATCCGCATCCGGGCGGGGATATGCCGAGTTATTACGAAAATTGGACTAAAGATAATTCAAGCGGTTTAACGCAGGATTTAGGAAAAAGAGTGTTTAATCAAGGTAATAAAGCAATTATTTATGCGGATTTAGAATCGTATTTTAATAATTTGGCGACTTATACTAACACCCATTTTTTTAGTCCTCGCACGATTAATTCCAAAATATATCAAAAACCAAAAATTGTTTATGAAGACGAAACTTTTGCTTATGGCAAGGATGAAAATGGGGAACTTTTTGATTTGACAGTGGTCACGACTGATAGAAAATCGAATAATAAAAATTATTATTTAGATAATTCTCAAATTCTTCAAGAATATTGGCTGCGGTTATCTCGGCAGGCGGTTTTAAACGGCGCGGGGGTGATTCAGTTATTTTTAACTGAAGCGGAAAAAGCGAAAGAAGTAGAACTGGCAAAACAAAAAGTTGATGCGCAACAAATGGCGCAAAAAAGTTCGTTTTTTGGCTCTATTGTAAATTTTTTCAGAAATCCGGGAGATAACAATCAACCGGCTTTGACGATAACAAGCAAGCCGACTAAGGCGGCGCCGAAAATAAACCAAATCCAGCCAAAGCTGGTAACACCGCAAACACAAATAGTTAATCCAGTGCCCATTTCGGTTCCGGCTTCAACTAAAACCCCGGCACCGGTCGTTCAAAATACGCCTAATCAAACGAATAGCCAAACAGTTCAACCGCCTCAAAATACCGCGCCGGTAGTTTACGGCGGAGGAGGTGGAGGCGGCGGCATAAGCACCACTATCAACACTAGCACCAACACCAACAATGCAACATCAAGTAATTCAATAACCACTAGCGATTCAACCGATCAAAATTCAAACACACAAACATTTCAAGCAGGCGATTTGGTGATAAATGAAATTATGTACAACCCCGAAGGTACCGATGACAAACATGAATGGATTGAACTTTATAATAATTCTGGCCATGAAATCACTCTAACAGGTGGTTCTGATGGTTGGAAATTTAGCGACGGCTCTACATCGCTCCATGGCTTAAATGAACCGCCGATAAATGGTTCGCAAGGATCAATGACTATCGCGCCTGGCGGATATATGATTTTAGCCGATAATGCTGTAACTTTTCTGGTCGATCATTCAGGCTTTGGCGGCACGGTGATTGACACGGTTATGGATTTAAAAAATTCCACTTCAACTATTAAAACTATAAAAATAATTACTCCTAACGGGACTATAATTGATGAAGTTTTGTATTCTAATTCCTGGGGTGCTAATGGCAATGGGAAAACTCTTGAAAGAAAATTAGCAGGTGGCGCCTCAAATGAGGCAAATAACTGGGCCGAGTCCTCGGCAAAAGGTGGCACGCCCGGTGCGGCAAACAATTGGTCATTAACTTCAAATGTTAATGTTGTTGCTTCAACGACCGTTGCTTTTGACAATAATGCTACCTCAACGCCGGAAACGGCGACTTCCACGGAACTTCTGATAGCTTTGGGAACCGATGTTCCAGCCACAACAACAATATCCACAAACACTAATTGGACTTTAGCCGGCAGCCCATATCGGCTGTTTTTTGATAGCCAGCGGCGACCTACGGTCGCCGCTGGCTCCATTCTCACAATTTTGCCCGGCGTAAAAATTGTCCCTCAAGGCGGAAATTACACAGCGCTGGAAATTCAGGGAACACTTAACGCCGTTGCCACCTCCGGCGCGCCGATAATTTTCACTTCAATAAATGACTCAGACAATAACGCATCAACAACGCCTCAAAAGGGCGAGTGGCTTAATATTGCTTTCAGCCAAGGCGCGCAAGCAAATTTGGACTATGTTGAATTTCGATACGGTGGACAGGGACTAGAGCGACCCATTAAAGAGATGGTCAAAGTCGTTGGCGCCACAATAAATATCAATCATTCTAAATTTGAAAACTCCCAGAGCATCGCCTTGCGCCTGGTTGACAGCGAAGCAGTTATAGAAAATTCAATTTTTTCAGATAACGCTTGCGGTATTTCCGTTGACTCCTTGGTTTTGCCAAGTTCGGGCACCGATGGCGGATGTGCCAGCAACGTTCATTCTTTTTATTCGCAAGCGGTGGCAACAACTACGCCTCAAATCAAGAATAACCAGTTTAGCGACAATCGTCTTATTGCCGTTGAGGTCAGAGACGGCTCCACACCTATTTTAGACAACAATATTTTTACCGACAACGGCTACCCAATAAGAATTGAAAATTCTTATCCCGATATCGCCAATTCTCAAATCGCTAATTTCACCACTAGTCCGAATATTTTAAATGGTATCGCCATTTCCGGCCGCACTCATTTTTCCAAAAATTACACGCTTAAAAAAGACCTGCCGTATATTTTAGAAACCGATGGGCCGGCCCTATCGCCATATGTTGATTCTGGCGCGACATTAACGATAGAACCCGGCGTGATTTTTAAAATTGGTCATACTTTTACAGCTCTTAATATAAACGGCGCGTTCATTGCTTCAACCACGCCGGACAACCCGATTGTTTTTACTTCGCTAAAAGACGATTCAATGGGTGGCGATACTAATAATGACGGTTTGGCTAGTACGCCACAAAATAACGATTGGGCGAATATTAAATTTTTTATCGGAAGCATAGGAAATTTCGCCAATACGATTTTTAACTATGGCGGTAATGGTTCGCCGCCGGCGGTAACTACGACCAGCAGTCAACTAATCGCTAATTTTCCTTCAAGTTCTGATGTTTTGAATCAAAGTTGCGACGCGATGACGAGTAATATCAGTCCAAATAATAGTGGAATTTTTTCAAAAGTAGTAATCCACAAATTAACAAACCATAATTCGATTACAACAGCATTTTTCCAAATAAATGTCATTGGCGGCGGAATAGTAGATCAAATATTGGTTCAGAATCCGAGCTATAATAATTCCGAAGTGGAACTAAATTTTACGTCGAGCTTTAATTCCGGAAGTCAATACAATGTTCGTTTTATGGGGGTTACAGATGGCAGTATTGCTACGGGTTGCGACTTTGGAACGGACGCAACAGGAAATTTAGTAAGCGCCTGGTATAAATCCGTAACTACAGTCTCTAACCCCGCGCTTTCTATTGACTCCGGCGCCACGGTTGTTATTCAATAGTGTTGTGGATAACTTTATAGGTTTCGTAAACCTATAACTTATATGGAGGATTTTTTTGATAATGAACTGGGAAGAAAAATTCTGGCTTTAACTAAAGCCAGTTTTAAAGTTTCTGATTTGATTTCCGACATGGCTTTGCGGGAAAAGATAAAACACCAGATTTTGAATGTTTATAAAATTTTTTCTGACCCCGCCCTTAAGCTTAAGGGCGGGGTTGAGGATAAATACGATGAACTTATAAAAGAAATTAACATTTTAGACAGCTTTTTCTTTTTGGCCGGTCATTTGAATCTGGCCAAAGAAGAGTACATAAAATCACTTAGAAATGGCTTATTGGTGTTTAAGTCACAGATTATTATAGAAATGCATCCACGCTCTAAGTTTCCGGTCGTCGATTTTCCACAAGCTACGGAACGAAAGCAGGAAAAACCTTCATTCGCTAAGGCCTTGGAAGGCAAAGAAAAAGGAGTGATTTTGTCTAATCAGAAAGATAGCGCGCTCAATGACAGGCAGGAAAGAATTTTAAAATATTTTAGAGAAAATAAAAGCATTCTTAGACTTTCAGATTTATTGACACTTTTCCCAGATATTAACGAAAAGACGGTGCGCAATGATCTAATAATTCTTATCCAAATGGGAAAAATATTAAGGGAAGGAATTGGCAATGGCAGTCATTACCAGCTTTTGGAATAATAACCTATATTTTGATTCGGAAATGATTCGGAACTTCCGAATCATTTCCGAATTGCCGAATTACTTCCGAATTCGGTAAAAGAATTTCCGAATCATTTCCGGATTATTTACCAAGTTTTAACAGTTTTTTTTCACTTTTCTCCCCTCCTCTCCAAAAATTAAACAAATCTTTTTCCGAAGCTTATGAAAGTGTTTTAGCATGGTTCCCCGCGACGGGGATAAAACGCTTTCATCGGACAGCGAGTCCCGCGCTGGCGGGACGAGCGCGCGAGGAAAAATATTTGTTTAATTTTGTTCTTCTCAAAGTTATCCACAATCTTATCAAATATTTTCCCGTTGTTGCAGTTTTTTAAGAAATTTAGTTATCCACATTTAAATGTTGACGGATATCATTTTTTGCCTTAAATTAAGGATATTTTCGTCCTCTTTGTAGGCACTTGCCTATGGTAAAATTTGGTGCTATTATGAAAGCGTGATAGAACAATGTAATATATGGTTGCAATCGTGAAAAACCGATGATATAATTCTTCATTGACTGCTGATGACATTTTTGTTATTATCACCTTTTGGGATTGAACTTTGACAAGTTAATATTTATAATGCGAACGAAAGTTCGCACTTGAGAAATCTACTTCTATCAGACAGAAGTATAGTTTGGCAATTCGGAAGTTAGGAAGTCCTATTCATTAGCTAATTTGGAAATGGAAATTTTCCCCAACCGGGCAAAAATTTCCGTATAACAAAAATTATAATTAATAAAGTTAATTAAAAGTTAAATTTTAAGGAGAAAAATTATGTTTAAAATTGAAAGTAGACAGATGTCGTGGCCGATCGCTCTCATTGCTTTGGGAGCCATTTTGGCTTTGACTCTAAGTTTGTCAGTGCCTAAAGCTGGCGCTGTAACTATAGAAGAGTTAATGGCCCAGATTAATCTATTGCAGGCCCAACTTGTTACATTACAAGGTGGTTCTAGCATGGGCGCTGCTTGCACCTTCACCCGCTCACTCTATTTGGGTGTTCGCGGCGACGATGTAAAATGCTTGCAGACAAAACTTGGCGTATCGCCAATGAGCGGTTACTACGGCCCCATTACAAGGGCGGCTGTTGCCAAATGGCAAGCGGCTAATAATGTAAGTCCGGCTGTTGGTTATTTTGGTACAATTTCACGTGCTAAATATTCAGCAATGGCTGGCACAACCGGCGGCACAACCGGCGGAACGACTGGTGGAACAGTTACTCCCCCAGCGGCTGGCGGTCTTAGCGTTGCTTTATCTTCAGACACTCCGGCGTCAAGAACAATCGTTGCCGGCGCGGCCAACATGGCTTTCAGCAAACGGAATTTCACGGCCGGTTCCGGTGATGTCACCGTGACCACCTTGAAGTACACTCGTTCGGGCATTTCTTCAGACGCGGAACTTGGTAGCGCTTACTTATATGATGCCGACAGCGGCGATTATATCGGGCAGTATTCCGGCCTTGGTTCCGGTGTTTTGACATTCACCAATTCGTCAGGTCTTTTCACGGTAAAAGCCGGTATGACCAAACACGTTGAATTGAGATTGGACGTTTCGTCATCCGCTTCCAACAATCACACGATGGCTTGGGGCTTGAATGCGGCGACCGATGTCGTTTCAAACGCAACTTCAGTTTCCGGCTCATTCCCGTCAGTCTCAAACGCCATGACCTTTGTTACAGTGTCCAATCCAGCGGTTGCCACTTTGACTTCAACCGCAGTTACAACCGGCAGTTCCGTAAATGCCGGAACAACTGGCTACTTGGCTGGTTCGTTCACTTTGCAATCTGCGAACAGCGCCGTATTGCTTGACAGAATTGTTTTGATTCAAAACGGTTCGCTTATTTCATCTACCGACGTTGGCAACATTAAACTGGTAACTACCGGCGGCCAACAACTTGGCGCAGTATTGCCTAATTTGAAATCTGACGGTACCGGTACATTTGTAATGTCCCCGGCATATGAAATTCCTTCAGGTCAGACCATTCAGGTAAATGTGTACGCCGATATTCTCGCAGGTGTTAATAGAACCTTGAAATTCAATGTTCTAAATCTTCGCGACCTTCAGGCGCGCGACAAGACCTATGGTGTTGGCATTAACTCATCTGGTTCAGTCGCTATGACTACAACATCAGTTCAGGCCGGTACTTTGACAGTTACGCTTGATCCTTCAAGCCCGACTAGCAATGTTGCTCCGGGACAAACCAACGTCACCGTTGCTAAATTCAAAGTAGTTTCTTACGGCGAACAAGTTAAAGTGTTGTTCGTTCCGTTTAAGCTTGTTCTTGGTTCAAACGTCGCT
>OBEQ011469023.1_pt1 | contig 17358 bp, 16 predicted proteins | sample 1670901 | NCBI WGS metagenome assembly OBEQ01 (sample SAMEA104232315, study PRJEB22302) | groundwater metagenome | biome: forest; feature: aquifer; material: groundwater | place: USA | collected 2011-08-07 | depth 5.4 m
GTTTTTATGTTTATTAATTTTTACTTTGAATTACGAAATGCGTTATGAAAAACAATTTTCGGGTCTTTTATCCAAATTTGGGCTAAAAACTCGCTATAATTGCAAAACGTAGCTTGTTATGTTTTGCAATTCTATCAAATTTTTATCTTCCAAATTTTCAAAAAATACCTCGAAAGCATTTCGTAATTCAAAGTAATTTTTAAGGTAACGTCTTTAAAAATGCGCTCACTTCATCTTTTGCCCCTGGCATTAGTTTTAAAAATATCAAAGCCTCTTCTCGAGCTTTTTTATATTCGCCTAATTTACTGTAAGTAAAAGCTAAGGATGAGTGGTATTGCGCTTCTTGTGGTTTTACTTGTATAAGTTCTTGGTAGATTAAAGCTAAATTTGCATAGTCTTTTGTGTATGCATATGCATTTGCTAATTGACCTAACGATGATATAGATTTTGTATCAAAATTTTTATCCTTAGCAGTTTGCGTAGTTTTTTTGGCGCTAGGCAAGTTTTTTACATATATTTCAAAGAGTGCTTTATACCACCAGCAGTCTCCCATAGTTGAGTATATGGCAACGCATTTTTGCGTTTGTTGCGCCATATCTTCAATATCTCCTGATATCGTATCATTCTTTATTTGTTCAATAATGACTTCATGGTGATTGGGAGCTAATTGGTCGGCTCTTTTTAAATATGATTTTGCTTCGGTAAGCAATTCAGTTTTTTTATTAATATCTTGTTCTGCATTTGCTTTAACGGTGGTAAAAGCCCCTAAAAATATCCAAAGTCTTGTGAAAAGAGGTTGCACGATTACGGCTTCCTGCATCATTGATAGGGCTTTTGTGGTGTAAGTTATATTATCTTTTGAATTAAATAAACTGGCGCAGCTTTTTATAAAATCAACATATTCTGCCCTTGAATGCACGTATAAAAAACTGTTTTGCGTGATTGCTTTATCCATGATTCTAAATGCGCCGTCGCATTTTCCATTATCTTTAAGATCGCTGGCAATATTAATTTTTTCATTTATCTGGAACGGCCCAATATTATAATGCCAGATAAAAATAATTAAAATAAAAAATAATATAAAAATTGCTATTAATTTTTCTGTTTTTTTTTGTAGCGGATGATTTTGTGTTATTTCTGTTTTTTGCTCCCCATATATTAAATGCAAAGAATAGCCGATGATCAAGAAAAACAAAAGATATGTCTCAAAATTGTCAAAACTAAACAAATTAGCTACAAAGTAAGCGATAAGAGCGGTTTGTATTCCGTGAATAGTAATGTGTATTTTTTTATTATCCTCTGTCTTATTTTCATTCGATTTGGTTTTTTGAAGTTTCCAAAAAAGATAGGACAAAAGCGCAAGATAGGCAAGTATGCCCAATATTCCAGCTTGGATGCCAATATCTAAAAGTATATTGTGTCCCTTGTCCCACCAATCACTTGTAGCGCTACTAAGGTAGGGTAGCGATGGATCGTAGTGTTTATCAAAACCAACGGAAAAATTTTCTGGCCCCCAACCCAGTATTGGTTTTTCTTTTAGTGCATTAAAGGCAATTTGCCAGGCAGAAAAACGAGCATCATTTAAAAACTGGCTTATTGAAAGCCTGGGGTATATGATTTCAACAACTTTATTTTGTTTTAGAATTATCGGCAGATTTGGGTTTGTGTTTGCATAATATACTAAAGAAATTACAAGTGCCAAAAAAATAACCAAAGCAAATTTTAAGGCTAACATTTTTTTAGGGTAAGTCCCTTTAGAAATCTGATTCGCTTGCAAATCACCAAACGCTTTATGGGATGCGGGACTTATCTGTGAAGCATAAATTTCCGTCTGTGGCGATTTATTTTTAATGGGGTAAAATAATAAAAAATAAATGATGCCAATAAATAAACCCAAGTACGCTGCTCTGCCTCCAGAAATTAATATGATATAAAAAAATAATGACAGGCAGATAAAATAGAATATTTTTTTAATAGCAGTATGTTCTTTTAAAGCCAAAGAGAGAGTAATAAAAAATAAAAATAAAAGATACATTCCAAGAGAAATACGATTTCCCAGAGTTGATGGCGAGCTATTTAAAACAGTGATGAAAATTTTAGGGAATAATCCGTAAAATTGGATAATTGCCACACAACAAACTAACACGCCGATGCCAATTGAAAAGTTCCATATTTTTTGCCAGTTAGCTTTTTTTAAAATAAAAAAAGCTAACATTGAAAATATAATATAAAAGCTAAAGTTGATAAATCCTCCGGAGCGCTCGGGCGAACCCCATAGGCTAAAATATGGATCTTGCGAAAAAATAGTTGCCAGAAGAAATACGCTAAAAAGCGTTATTAAAAGCCATAGTATGATATTTTTTTTAACTATTGGCCATTGAATTTGCCGCTTTGTGTATAAAATCTGCCAAATAAATAAAAAAATCAGTATTGATAAAATACTTCTAAAAATAATAGTTTTTCCCCAGTCGGGCGGAAAAAACCACGGTGGCATGGTTGTGATGGGCAAAAACAAGATTACAAAAAATCCTGCTAAATAAAGCCAGTGTAATTTATTGTCAGGTAGGTTGTTTTTCATGTATTCTTATGATATAAATAAATCATCAAAAAAGCAATTTTATTCTTAAAAAATGAAAAAAATAGTAATTACATCGGGGTTTTTTAATCCTCTTCATATTGGACACATAAATTTGTTTAGAGAAGCCAAAAAACTTGGAGATTACTTGGTGGTTATTGTAAATAATGACGAACAAGTAAAAATTAAAGGTTCTATGCCTTTTATGTCAGAAGCAGAGAGGTTAGAAATAATAAAGGCTCAAAAATATGTTGACGAGGTTTTCTTATCTATTGATAAAGATATTACTATTTCTAAAAGTTTGGAATTAATTGCTAAAAAATATGGTGGAGAATTGTATTTTGCTAAAGGAGGTGACAGAAATGCTGGCAATATTCCAGAAAGCGAAAAGTACGTTTGTGAAAAGTTTAACATTACAATAGTCAATGGAGTGGGTGGAGATAAAGTTCAAAGTTCCTCTTGGTTGATTCGCAATACAGCAAGGGGCAAATAATAGAAGTATAATTGTATGAAGAATTATCCATTATTAACAATCTGTCTTCTCGCCCATAATGGTGAAAAATTTATAAGTAAAACTTTGGACTCCATATTCAATCAAACATATCCTAACCTTGAGATTATTGTGTCGGATAATTATTCTGATGATAAAACAGCAGAAATCGTAAAAACATTTTTGAAAGATAAAAAAAATGTATTTTACCGTAAAAATGAAAAACCGCTCATAAAAGATTACGACTATATCGGGTGTTATAGTAATTATAATAGTTGCATTAACTCCGGATTAATTAAGGGTGAATTTGTGTCTTTTTGTCATGATGATGATATCTACGAAAGAAATATTTTTCAAAAAGAAATAGATTTTTTAATATCTCACCCAGAAATAGGAGCAGTTTTCACGACGGGTAATATTATTAGTGAAAAAGACGAAATAATCGGTAAGATAGCATTACCCAAAAGTCTAAGAGGAAAAAATATTTATAGTTTTATAGAAGTGTTTAAGTCATTTTTAAACAATGGGAACACTTTTTTAATAACACCAACTTTCACAACAAGAAAAGATATTTTAGATAATGTAGGGCTATTCAACGAAAAGGAATTTAGAACCTGTGCTGATTTAGACATGTGGTTAAGAATATTGGAAAAATACCCGATCGGAATTTTAAATGAAAATCTTATAAATTATAGAGTTGGCGGAGGCAGTAGGGCCTACGGAAAAACACGAACACAAAGAGCCGACTGGTTTTTAGTAATGGATTATTTTTTAGGAAAAAGCAAATTATCAAATAAAATTGAAAAATTATTTTTAAAACAGTACGATTTTCTGAAACGCATTGATGATGCCGTGATAGCAGTAAATTTTCTAAAAAGAAACAAAACCGTAGAGGCGAAAAAATTTATAGATAAAATTATTTCTCCAGATATTTTTTGGTTTTTTTCTAAAAACATAACTAAAAAAAAAATAAAAGGACTCATTTTAATAATTATTATTTTTGTTTGTTTTAATATGGGAATTGGGAAGCCAATAGGAAAAATAATATACAGATTCAAGTAGCATTACTACTGGTAATAATTTTTAACCCTTTTAATTAACTATATAAGCAATATATTTATGTTATTATTGATGATACAATCTGTGGGTGCAGAAAGCAATTTCCGTATTAAAAAACGAGATATAATATGAAAATAAGAGATATTCAAGCTTTATTTTTTAAAAATATTGGAATAAGGCAAACCATTTTCAAAAACACTTTTTGGTTAGTGGTGGCCGAAATAATATCAGGTTTTTTGAGGCTATTTTTGCTTATTTATGTAGCGAGAATTTTGGGCGTAAATGAGTATGGTAAATTTACGTTTGCCTTTTCTTTCGTTTCAGTAATGGTTATTCTTTCTGATTTGGGTATTATTGAAATTGTTATTAGGGAATTTTCCCGTAACAAAGAAAAAGAAAAAGATCTCCCGGCTCTTATTGCTTTAGAAATTATTTTGAGCATGGGGGCGCTTATATTAATGATATTCGGTTCTTTTTTTATAACGTCTGACCAATATATCCGAAGATTAATTTGGATTTTAGCTTTTTTTATTTTATCTAGCAGTTTTTTTAGCATATTTTTGGCATTTTTAAGAAGCCGGCAGAAAATGGAGTACGAGGCTGCAATTAAAATTATTCATACGTTTATTTTAGTAGGGTTTTCTTTTTTTTGTATTTTTTATTTTCCATCGGCTATTGCGCTAGGATACAGTTATTTGGTAGCTAATGTTTTTTTTGTAATAATGCTCCTGCTGTTTTTTAATTTCCACTTTCAAAAGATACGTATTAGTTTTAATAAAAGTATGTTTAATATTTTAAAGATATCGTGGCCGTTAAGTTTAGGATATATACCTATATGGATTTATATCGCAACAAGCTCTATTATGCTTGGTTATTTTAATTTAATTACTGAAAATGGTTGGTATAGCGCGGCTTCTAAAATTGCTCTTATTGCAATGATACCGGCTGACCTTATTATTAGAAGTTTTTATCCGGCGCTTAGCAACTTCTTTGTCAATTCTAAAGAGAAACTTCAAAGAAGTTGGGACTATTTAATGATTTTAATGATTTTTTTAGTAATGCCAATCGTGGTGGGGGGAATAACCTTGGCGCCACAAATAATACATTTTTTTTATGGTTTTGGTTTCAATCCCTCAATTCTTGCTTTCCAATTGCTGATGCTGGTCGTTGCAATTAATTTCATTCATTATCCCTATGGTATAATGTTAGTTGTTTCAGACCGCCAGAAAAAAAACTTTTTTCTCATAGCCGCAGGTATTTTAATAAATATTTTATTAAATATTATATTAATTCCTTTATACGGTTTTTATGGAGCCATAGTCTCGGTTATAGTATCTTCTTTAATCATCTTGCTTTCAACAATGATTATTTCTAGAAAATTTATAGAAATATCTCTTTTTAATATAAAATTATTAAAATATGGTATTATTGCCGGATTTTTCAGTTATGCAATGTTTTTTGTTATAAATCTTCCATTTGTTTACAACTTAAATATTTTTTATTCTGTAGTCATAGGGGCATTAACTTATTCTATTCTATGTTTTTTATTTTATAAAAATTCTAATCTTTTTAACAATGACAAGGGAATTTAACCCATCACTACCAATCCCGCCAAAGCAGGATGGTGTGGGGGCAAGAAAAATTAACCCTATTAAATCCGCTTTTGGCGGTGTTTCGCAGGATGCGAAACAATTTAACAGGGTGAAAGTTGCTTATTTTTTTCCTATTTTTAAAAAAGCATCAATGGCAAGGTGGGTTCAAAATGTTGTTGGCAACTATAACCAAAAAGAATATGAATTAGCATTTGTTGGGTTAAAAATAGAAGAAAGCTTTAAGAACGAAATCTCAAAAGATGTTTGCGTGGTAAATTTAAGCAATCCATATATCCCAACCGCGCTTTTTAAATTAATTTTATATTTCAGAAAAGAGCGTCCGGATATTTTTGTTTCTGCTTTTCCCCACATCAACGTTCTTGTTATGATTGCAAAAATCATATCGGGGGTTAAAGTAAAAGTTATTTTGACAGACCACAATCACTTTTTTGGCCTTGCCCGTAACGCAAGAAGTTTGTATCGGATATTTTTTGGGGTGTTTATTTTGCCACATTTAATGCGGATTTTTTATCCCTTATCCGATGCGATTATTTGCGCATCAGAAGGCGTGGCGGAAAGTATTTTAGAGGTGGTCAAGATTCCCGACAAGGTTAAGGTAATATATTATCCCGTGGCGGTCGATAGAATCCAAAATTTATCACAAGAACCAGTAGACCATCCTTGGTTTTTAAACTCACAAATTCCTATTATTTTAGCGGCCGGCAGATTAGTGACGCAAAAAGATTATCCTACGTTGCTGAGAGCCTTTAAACTGGTTATTGAAACCAAACCAGCCCACCTTGCTATTTTGGGCGAAGGGAAGGAGCGTGAAAAATTAGAAAAACTTATCCAGGAATTGGGAATTTCAAACAGTGTTGCATTTTTGGGGTTTGCTCCACATCCTTTTAAATATATGAAACGAGCTTCGGTTTTTGTTCTTTCTTCTTCACACGAAGGGTTTGGAAGCGTACTCGTTGAAGCAATGGCTTGTGGAACACCCGTTATTGCAACAGATTGCAAATCTGGCCCTGGTGAAATAATTGAACATGGCAAAAATGGAATTTTAGTTCCCGTTGGAGATTATAAATCTTTATCTTTGGCAATTATTAAAGTTCTTACAGATTCTTCTTTACGGCAGAGTTTTTCGGCAGAAGGCATAAAGAGGGCAGGATATTTTTCAGTAGAAAAGAACATAAGGCAATACGAAGAAGTTTTTAAAGAATTAATGTATCAAAACCACCCATAATAGGAAAAATATGTTGCAAAATCAATTAGCATTTATTGACCCCTCGTGAACCCTATTGACTTGTGCCGTAATGGGTCTATTATTAAATAATCATGTTAGAAGAAATTAAGCCAAACAAAATATATACCCCAAAAGAAGCTAGAGATTTTTTAAAGGTTTCAGAAAGCACGATGAAAAGAATGCTTAAGGGCGGAATTATAAAAGCTTATAAAGTTTCTGGGCAGTACAGGATTTGGGGAAGAGAAATTTTAAGATTGGTTTCTCCCGAAACTGTGAGAAAGGGCGAAAAAATTTATTTAAAAATAAAGGAAGGGGTTAAAAGTGCCATTAAAAAATGGTAAACACCTTGAATTCCTAAATACTTTCTTGGTATTTTCTCCAAATTTCAGAACGAAAATTTGATAGAATTATAAGGCATAGCCGAAGGCTTCTGCCGAATAATTATAGCAAATTTGCAGTTGAAATTTGGAGGAAAGACCTGAAATTACTTTTTAATAGAGTATTTAGGAATTCAAGGTGATAAAAATATGAATTTAGAAAATAAAACAATTTTAATTACTGGTGGTGCCGGCTCTTTCGGTCAAGAATTTGCAAAGATTATTTTAAAAGAATGTAATCCCAAGAGTGTGAGAATTTATGATAATAGAGAATTAGCCCAAGTTGAAATGGAAAGGGAAATAAACGATCCACGGTTAAGGTTTTTCATTGGGGATATTCGTGATATGAACAGATTATATCGCGCGCTAAATGGCGTTGATATTGTGGTGCACGCTGCCGCATTAAAACATGTTCCTATATGTGAATATAATCCCATTGAAGCCATACGGACCAATATTGACGGAAGCGTTAATGTGATTGATGCATCCATTAATAATGGCGTAGAAAAAGTGATATTAATCAGTACTGACAAAGCAGTGCAGCCGGTTAATCTTTATGGGGCGACAAAAATGGTTGCCGAAAAGCTTTTTATTCAAGGTAACAATTATGCTAGTGCCAGGAAAACAATTTTTAGCTGTGTTCGCTATGGAAATGTGATAGGAAGCAGTGGGAGCGTTGTCCCATTATTTAAAAAACAAAAAGAAATGGGAGAAATTACTATCACCGATGAAAATATGACAAGATTTTGGATTACATTAGATCAGGGCGTTCGTTTTGTCGTAAAATGTATTAAAAATATGCAAGGTGGAGAAATATTTATTCCTAAAATTCCCAGTACCAAAATCACCGATTTAGCGGAGGTGATTGCCCCTGGAGTAAAAAGGAAAATCATTAGTATAAGATCTGGCGAAAAAATCCACGAGGTGTTGCTGACGTCTGACGAGTCTAGAAATGCCAAAGAGTTTGACGAATACTTTATTATCAAGCCAGAATTTTCTTTTTGGGATAATGAAAACCATCAAGGCGGGAAAGGAGTACCTGCTGGGTTTGTATATTCATCAGATACTAATAATACATGGTTGAATAGAGACCAAATAAAGCATATTATTACATGAAAAAAAATATTCCCTATGGGCATCAATGGATAGATAGTGATGATATTAAAGAAGTGGTTAAGGTTTTAAAAAGCGATTGGCTAACCCAAGGCTCTAAAATTGAGGAATTTGAAAAAGCGGTTGCTAAATATTGCAAGGCAAAATATGCTATTGCAGTTTCTTCTGGGACATCAGCTTTGTATTTAGCTTATGTTGTGGCTGGAATAACATTAGGAGATGAGGTAATTACAACCCCTTTAACTTTTGCCGCAACTGCCAATATGATATTTTTTTGCGGGGCAAAACCAGTTTTTGCAGATATTAAAGAAGATACTTTAAATATTGACCCAAAAGAAATAGAAAAAAAAATTACTAAAAAAACAAAAGCTATAGTCACCGTTGATTTTGGGGGTCAGCCATGCGATTACGAAGAAATTTTAAAAATTGCAAGAAAATATAAACTGCTGGTAATTGAAGACGCCTCTCATGCGTTGGGGGGAGAATATGGGGGTAAAAAAGTTGGTGGTATTGCCGATATGACGATTTTAAGCTTTCATCCGGTAAAACATATTACCACGGGAGAAGGGGGAATGATTTTAACTGATAACAAAAACTTTTACGAAAAATTAAAGGTTTTAAGAAGCCACGGAATAATTAAAAAGCCAGAAAAAGGGGGTTGGTACTACGAAATAGAAAATCCCTCTTTTAATTTTAGAATTACCGATATTCAATGCGCCTTGGGTATAAGTCAACTTAAAAAAATAGATAGTTTTATCAAACGAAGAAGAGAAATTGTGGTAATTTATAATAAGTCATTTAAAAACATTAAAGAAATTATAATTCCCATCCAAAAAGATCCTGCCAAATCATCCTGGCATTTATATCCCATTCAAATAAAAGGACTTGATAGAAAAAAAGTATTCGAAGATCTGCGAAAAATGGGAATTGGCGTTCAGGTTCATTATATGCCCTTGCACTTGCACCCTTTTTATAAAAAGGAGTTTGATTATAAATTAGGAGATTTTCCAATAGCTGAAAGATATTACAAAAGAGCGATTACGTTGCCGCTTTTTCCAAAAATGACCGATAAAGATATTGAAAGGGTTATTTACGCAACGAAAAAAGCTATAGTTTCTTAGAAAAAATTATTTTTGAAATGGAAAATGCATTGGAAAAATTAGTTTTGGGTACAGTACAGTTTGGTTTAGAATACGGAATCAATAATCAAAACGGCAAACCAGACAGAAAAAAATCCCTTGAGATGCTCAGTTTTGCTTACAAAAAAGGTATTACAACTTTTGATACAGCCTTTGCTTACGGGGATGCCGAAGAAATTTTAGGCGAATTTTTGCAAAATCATAATTTTAATAAAAAAATTAAAATTATTACAAAGTTAAAACCAAATGTTCTGTCAGAATTAGAGACGGGGAAAACAACATATGATATTATTGCTGCAAATTTAAATGAATCTTTAAAAAGATTAAAAAGAACGTATGTTGATGGTTATCTTTTACATACCCCAGCCTATATCAATAATAAGGAAGTTGTCGTCACTTTGTCTAAGCTTAAGGATCAGGGATTAGTTAGAAATATTGGAGTTTCTATTTACGAAGAAGAAGATGCAATCAATGCGGCAAAAATAGACGAAGTTGACTATATCCAGATTCCATATAGTATTTTTGATCAACGATTAGATAAAACAGATTTTTTTAAATTGGCCAAAAAAAATGGTAAAAAAATTTTTGCGCGCAGCGCATTTTTACAGGGATTGTTTTTTATGGCAGAAGAAAAAATTCCATCGCACCTTCAAAATGCTAAAGTTTATTTGAGAGAGTTAGATAAAATCATTAATAAATATAATTTAACAAGACAGCAAGCAGCTTTAACATTCTCTTTAAAAAATAAAAATATTGATTATATTGTTTTTGGGGTTGATAATCAGGAACAACTCAAAGAGGATATTAGTATTGTTGAGCAGAATATTGATTGTGAACAGTGTATTAAGGAACTAAAGGATAAATTTATTAATATCGAAAAAAATATCATATTTCCAAGTTTATGGAAAAAGTAACAGGAATCATAATACAAGCAAGAACTGGCTCCACTCGTTTACCAGGAAAAGTTGTCAAAAATATAGAAGGAAAAACAGTTTTGGAACATGTTATTGAAAGGTTAAAAAGACTTAAAAAAGAAAAAAAAATAATTCTTGCTACCACTGACAAAAAAGAAGATGATGTTTTAGAAAAAATAGCTAAAAAATGCCAGGTATCTGTTTTTAGGGGTTCTGAAAATGATGTTTTAGACAGATTTTATCAGGCGGCTAAATTATTTGATGTTGACCCGATCGTGAGAATAACCGCCGATTGTCCGCTGCTCGACCCAAAAATAGTTAAAGAAGTAGTAGATTTTTATTCAGAAAATAATTTTGATTATGTCTGTAATGCCCATCCACCGACTTTTCCTGACGGGATGGATGTTGAGGTGTTCAGTTTTAAAATTTTGGAAGAATGCTGGCAAAAAGCAAAAACGCCAGAGGAGAGAGAACATGTTACGCCCTACATTTTTAAAAACCAACAGAAATTTAACGTCGGCAATTTTTTAAGCAAAGAAGATTTTTACGATTTAAGGCTGGTTTTGGACGAAAAGGAAGATTTGGTTTTAATTAGAAAAATTTATAAAGAATTATATAGACATAATCCAAATTTTGGCCTTAAAGAGATTATAGAATTAATTAAAAATAAGCCGGAGCTGGTAAAAATAAATCAGAAAGTAAATTCTCACCCAATAAGCCGTTGGCAGAGGAATCAAAAAACGCTATAGAAGTTGCTAAAGCAACTTATATAATTAATCGTGCGGTCGGAATATGAAAATGCGTTTTCTTATTTCTTCCTTACTCATAATTATGAAAACAAAAAAAGGAACTACTTTATGGAATAAGGCCAAAAAAATAATTCCGGGAGGAACGCAACTTTTGTCAAAAAGATCAGAAATATTTTTGCCGGAGCAATGGCCGTCCTATTTTAAAAAGGCAAAAGGATGCCATGTCTGGGATTTAGACGGAAACAAATTTATTGATATGTATTCAATGGGTATTGGCTCTTGTATATTGGGATATGCTGACTCGGACGTGAATAGGGCAGTAAAAAAGGTAATAGATTTGGGATCAATGTGCACTTTAAATTCCCCCGAAGAAGTTGAGTTGGCAGAATTATTAATACAACTGCATCCTTGGGCAGAACGGGCGAGGTTTGCCAGGGGCGGAGGAGAGGCTATGGCAATTGCCATAAGAATAGCAAGGGCGCACACTGGTAAAGATAAGGTTGCTTTTTGTGGTTATCACGGTTGGCATGATTGGTATCTATCCTCAAATTTAGCGGATGATAAAAACCTAGATGGGCATTTAATAAAAGGATTGGAGCCCAAAGGGGTGCCCAGGGCATTGAAGGGGACCGCTATTCCCTTTCACTACAATAAAATAGAAGAGTTAGAAAAAATAGTTGCTGAAAACAACGATATCGGAGTTATTGTTTTAGAGCCAGTCAGGCACCATGAGCCAGAAAATGGATTCTTGCAAAAAGTAAGAAAAATTGCAGATGATATTGGAGCTGTTTTAGTTTTTGACGAGGTAAGTTCCGGATTCAGATTTAATGTAGGTGGAGTCCATTTAAAATATGGAATTAATCCAGATATTGCTGTTTTTGCCAAAGGTATGAGCAACGGTTTTCCAATGGCGGCAATTATCGGCAAAAAAGAAGTTATGGAAGCTGCTCAGGAAACTTTTATTTCCAGCACCTATTGGACGGAAAGGGTGGGGCCTACTGCCGCAATAACAACTATAAAAAAAATGATAAAAAATAAAGTTCCAGCTTATCTTGAAAAAACTGGGCGATATTTAATGAAAAATATTAAAATCTTATCTAAAAAGCATCAGCTTAAAATAAAAATAATCGGATTGCCTGCTTTAATTCACTTTGATTTTCAGTACGGCGCAGAAGCCCAGGCGATTAAGACTCTTTTTACCCAAGAAATGTTAAAAGAGGGATTTTTGGCTTCTTCTGGTATTTATGTTTCTTACGCGTTCAAAAAAAATCAGATTGATAAATATTTGAAAGCGGTTAATAAGGTTTTTGCAATTTTAAAAAAAGCGGTTGATAATAATACGGTTGAAAAATTATTAAAAGGGCCTATTGCCCACGAAGGTTTTACAAGGTTAACTTAAAATGAAAAAAAGATTTAAAATTGCAAATCGTTGGGTGGGCGGAGAAAATGACCCGTGTTTTATTATCGCTGAGGCAGGGTCTAACTTTAACCAGGATTTTGAGACTGCCAAAAAGCTCATTGATGTGGCAAAAGAATCCGGAGCTGATGCGGTTAAATTTCAAACGTACAGCGCAGAGACACTTTACCCCAAAAATAAAGAGGCACTAGTGGCTCTGGGCGATACAGAAAAACCCTTCGATGTCATAAAAAAAGTAGAACTTCCACGCCAGTGGCAGAAACCTTTGGCTGACTACGCCAAGTCAAAAGGGCTTTTGTTTATGTCTACGCCTTTTGATAAAGAGGCAATAGATCAATTAGATGTGTTAGTGCCTGCGTTTAAGTGGGCTTCGCCAGAATTAATAGACAGGCCGTTGCTTGAATATGTGGCAAACAAGAAAAAGCCCTTAATAGTTTCCACAGGATTTTACTCATTAAAAGAGGTAAAAGAAGCCTTGCAATGGATTAAAAAAACCGGCAACAACCAAGTTGCTTTGCTTCAATGCACCGCACTCTATCCTACCAAGCTCGAAGACGTGAATTTACGGGCCATGATAGTAATGCAAAAAAAATTTGGCCTACCGGTTGGTCTTTCAGACCACACTATGAGCACTCTAACGCCGGCGTTGGCAGTTATAATGGGTGCTAAGGTAATTGAAAAACATTTTACATTGGATAGAAAGTCAAAAGGGCCGGATCATTCTTTTGCTTTAGAGCCCGAAGAATTAAAAGAAATGGTCAGCCATATTAAAGATGCTGAAAAAATGATGGGGTCGGCTATTAAAAAGCCGACACAAAAAGAGGTTACAAAAGAAAAACTGATTACACGAGGAATTATGGCAACGCAACAGATAAAAAAAGGTGAAAAAATATCTTTAAAAAATATTATCACCGCAAGGACTGGCCAAGGATATATCTTGCCGTCAGAATTTTATACGGTTTTGGGGAAAAAAGCAAAAAGGGATATTGAAAAATACGAACCAATAGCCAAGAAAGATTTAGCATAAAAGCAAATATTTTTATGGTAAAAAAAGCAATCATAGTATTGGGCGGCGGAATGATTAAAAATCCCGATGGTACTTGGCGAACAACTACCTACCAAGAAAAGGACCAATTTGGGGCACTTGGCGATTGGATGCGGGTGCTTGCGACTGGTTATCTTTACAAAGAAAATTATGGCCAAATTATTTTTGTACTCGGTGGCAAAGGTCAATTAAAAGATGTTAAAGATGCACCGCCGGTTGCCGAGGTTATTAAAAAAGAATTGCTAGCCATGGGTGTTTCGCCTGATCATATTATTACAGAGACACAATCCGGCAATACTCTTGAACAATTACTGGCATTTAAAAAAATAGTCCAAGAGTATGGCCTTGAAAGTATTGTGATAATTTCCAACCGATATCATCTACCTCGGATTGACGCGATGCTAAAAAACAGCGCATTAAAAAATGTGGTCGATACGTGCAATATTTCATTGCAAGAGGCAGAACAAATTGTCATAGACCACGAGCCAGAACAAAAGGAAAAAATTGAAAAAGCATATGAAAGCCAAGCAATACAAGATAGGATTGCACTGGAAAACAAAGGTGTAAAAGATATTTACGAGGGAAGGTATAAACTCAAATAACTTATGGAAAAATCTAACAAAAATTTACTTATTATTTTTGGGACTACCAGTGGAATCGGTAAGGCATTATATGAAAATGCGTCAAATTTTACTGAGAATGACTTTATTCTATTTAATAAAGATTCCTTTAAATTTTCCAGTAAGAATATTATTCGCAATTTAACACTTGATTTGTCTAAGCCATTTAATAAAAACAAGCTTTCTAAACTGCACAAATTATTTTCAGAACAAAAGGAGTACAAAAATATGTGCCTTATTTTAAATGCTTCTGTTATCGAGCCGATTGGAGCGATTGGATCTGTAAGCGATCAGCCACTACTTAAGGCTGGTTTCGTTAATTTTTTAAATTATGAGCGTCTGGTAAATATTTTTATTTCAGCTACCCGACATTCGCCTGTCAAAAAGAAAATTTTGGCTATTTCTTCGGGGTCAGCCGAGTCACCAAATATTGGGCTTTCTTCGTATTGCTCCACCAAGGCGGCATTGGAAATGTTTATAAGATGTTTATTTTTAGAACAACAAAAAAGCAAAGAATATTCAGTAATTGCCCTACGTCCGGGAGTAGTTAATACCAATATGCAAAAAAAACTGAGATTTTCCAAAAAAGAAAATTTTCCAAATGCGGATAAATATAAAGAAATATTTAAAGAAAAAAAACTATTAACACCGGAGATGGTTGCTAGTAAAATATATTTTTTACTTAATTCTAATAAATATTGGTCTTCGCCAGTTATTAATATCAGTGACATAAAATAAATTTAATACCATATGTATAAAATTTTAATTTCAGCAGTCGGAGGTGACATCGGGCAAGGGATTTTAAAATCTCTTCGCAAGGTTAGTCCGCGACTTAAAATTATTGGCTGTGACATGAATCCAGATTCTCCAGGAATTTTTTTGTGCGACAAGGGATATATTGTATCTGGTGCAAAAGATGATCCTAAAAAATATATTCAAGATATTATTAAAATTTGTAAAAAAGAAAAGATTGATATTGTTTTTTCTGCTCAGCCGTATGAATTAAATATCTTATGTGCCATGCGAGATGAGTTACAAAATAAAACGGGGGTCTATTTTGTCGTTCAGTCAAAAAATGTGTGGGATCTATCAATGGATAAGCTATCTATATATCAGTTTTTTAAAAAAAGAGGCGTGCGTTCTCCGGAGACTTATGGCACCAAGAGGGGGTTTGATATACTGGTTAAAAAATATGGATATCCATTATTGGCAAAGGTAAGATCTAGTTTTGGGTCTGGCTTCCATGATTATATATTTATACATAATAAGAAAGATTTTATAAAGACATGGAAAGAAATAAAAAATCCCATTATCCAAGAATATATAACAAATAGAAACAATGAAGAGTATACGGTAGGTATTTTTCTTGATAAGGATTCAAAAGCATTGGGTGCAATCGCAATGCTTCGACAACTACGTTTTGGGTTGACGTTTCATGCTATTGTGGATGATTACCCCGATGTTGTTGATACTGCGATTAGAGCAGCAGAGAGCATTGGAGCTATTGGACCCTGTAATGTGCAGTTAAGAAAAGACAGTAGAGGTAACCCGTGTGTTATAGAAATTAATGCACGAATATCAAGTACCACAGCTTTTCGATCTCATTTTGGATTTAATGAGGCCAAGGCATGCATTGATTATTTTTTAAATAATAACATACCTCATTTTTCTTACAAAAAAGGCGTTGCAATGAAAACATGGGACGAATTGTATATTTCACTATCAGAGTATAGTAATTTAAAAAGGAAGATGCTATATAGAAAATAATTTTATGAAGCAGTATATTGTTTTTGATTGTTATCAAACATTGGTGTATAAAAAAAATCTTGAAAAAATAGTTCAAAATTTTTCATTGAATATTTTGAAAAAGAGAATATATCTTTCCTATATAAAAAAAGCATACGAAATTATGTATGATAGGTATAAATTTAGGCATCCCAAATTTCAAAACCCAAAAGAGCGCGAAAATTTTTATATTGATTACAATAAGGAGTTATTTAAAATCATGGGAATTTCAATTTCTTCCAGTCTGTCCCTACAACTAAATAGGAGTCTTAAAAATGCATTTTGGGCCGTGTATCCAGATGTTATTCCAACGTTAAAATATTTAAAGAGAAAAGAAATTCCAATGGGTTTAATTGCCAATTGGACAGAAGGCCTTAATAAAGTTCTTGAAAACACTAAACTCGCACCTTATTTTAATTTTATACACTCATCCCACGTTCTTAATTTGACAAAACCAAATCCAAATATATTTACGGAATCTCTAAAAGATATTTCTCAAAAATTTGATAAAATTTATTATGTTGGAGATGATTATGAATTAGACGTTATCCCAGCAAAAGAGGCGGGCTTGATACCAATACTTATTGACAGAGACAATAAATACCCAGATTTAACGGATTGCATACATATTAAAAAACTAATAAGTATTAAAAAATTATGGAGATTATAATAAAGCCCAAAATATGGTTATAAAAGCGAGGTATTAAATAGTTTCTTAAATAAAAAGATTAAAACAAAATAAATATGTCCAGAAAAAGAGCTATCACCAGCAACATCAAATATAATATCATTAGCACCGCTGTTGGTTTTGTTGTGGGATTTATGTTGTTTCCTTTTGTTGTTTCCCATGCCGGCAAGGAAGTGTACGGCGCTTATTTATTAGTGATGACATTTATAGGATATTTTGGGGTTCTGGATTTTGGAGTCGGCGGCGCTGTTGCAAAATATATCGCCGAATTTAGCGGTAAAGGCGACCGCGAAGGGATAACCAGGATTATAAACTCCTCTTTATTTTTTTATATCATGGTTGGCTTTGTTTCCGCCATCTCTTTGTTCATACTATCTTTTTTCTTTGACCGCATCTTTAACATAGGGTCTGCCAATGTAGTCATTGTGCGCCAACTATTTTGGGTGGCTGCGGGAGCATCTTTGTTTATCTGGCCTGGCAGAACCTTTGAAGGCGCTTTGTATGGGTTACAGCGGTTTGACTGGCTGGCAATGAGCAATATAGCGGCAA
>OBEQ010026294.1_pt1 | contig 17350 bp, 25 predicted proteins | sample 1670901 | NCBI WGS metagenome assembly OBEQ01 (sample SAMEA104232315, study PRJEB22302) | groundwater metagenome | biome: forest; feature: aquifer; material: groundwater | place: USA | collected 2011-08-07 | depth 5.4 m
GCGAGCGGCGGCGGGGCAGTTCAGTCCTCGTCCGGATGTTCGTCAAAGTAGGTTCGGATTTTAACCAAAAGGTACCGCAACTTGAAAAGTATGAGCTTGAAGAAAGTAAAACTATGGGGAAAATAAGAATGCCTCCAAAAGATATTCGTTATCCTTATCCAAAGGCAGTTGGAGAGGGATTGTCGATAGGAAAAATAATCGGCCGGGCGATGGAAACAGAATGTTTCCCAAAATTCGGAGACTATATGCGCATTCTTGACCTTGTAGAGTTTCAGGCGGATTCCCGTCAAAAGCTTCACAGAGAACTTCGATTCTGCCAGTTTTACAGAAAGGCTGGGGGCACAGATGATGACTGGATTTTTGGACAAGGAGCAGGACACATGTCCGTTGAGACATTTTACAAACTTATCCACAAAGCCAGAACTAATCCCGACTGCGGAACTTTTGAGGGTGTTTTTGATAAGGTTACAAACTGACGACACAATTTATTTCTACACGCCAAGCTTTGATGAACCAGATAACAGCTTGACAGAATGTAGTGCTGGGTATATACATATAGTATTATGAGGGGTTCGGAGGAAGTAACTGATTTTGACTGGGATGCGGGAAACCGCGATAAGAGCCTCAAGAAACACGGAGTAACTGACGAGGAAGGTGAAGAAGCCTTCTTCGATACAAGGAAAAAGATTTTCAAAGACGCACTACATGCAAGCACTGAAGAGCGATATATCCTTCTAGGGCAAACGAGACAGAAGAAAATTCTGTTTATAGTCTTTATGAAACGGAAAAATAAAATTCGAATTATCTCCTCACGTCCGCTTAATAGAAAAGAAAAACATCTCTATGAAAAGACTTAGCATTCCAAAATTCAAAAATGAAGACGCGGAACGGGCGTTCTGGTCAAAAATAAAATTGAATGACTATTTTGAGCCGAGTGATTTTGAACCAGTGTCTTTCCCCAACCTCAAGCCGAGTTCAAGCCCTATTTCCATTCGTCTTCCATCTCCGCTTCTTTTTAGAATAAAAGAGCAAGCTAATGAGCTTGGCATCCCCTATCAGGCACTCATCAAAAAATATCTCTCTGACAAGGTGGAAACGAGACATTAACCATGTATCCAGTTTCAAGCGAGGGACTGAATAAGGAAACGAAGAAGGCTGTCTATTTCTACACGCCAAGCTTTGACGCGCTTAATAACTTCTCGGCGCATCGGATAGAGATTTGGGACGTGCGTTTCCCTACCGCCGAGCATGCGTATCAGTGGAAGAAATTTTATTATCCGCCCGAAGAATCCGAGGAGGATTCTGCGGTTGCGGACAATCAACCCCGCACCAACGGAGGGCGAGAGCGTGTCCGAATAGGACACCCCTCGGCGGGCGAAGCGCGAGCCCATCTCACCGTTGGTGCCGGGGTGCGTGAAATCCGTAACGCTATCGCAAAACAAATTTTAGAAGCGGGCTCGCCGGAAGAAGCTCAACAGATTGCGCGCGAGCATAAGCCGCTCATGCCGAGTGATTGGCATGAGAAAAAAGTCGCGGTGATGGAAGCAATACTGCGAGCGAAGCTTGCGAAGCACGAAACTGTGCGAGATGCGTTGAAGCGAAGCGGAAACCGAACTATTATCGAAAATTCTCCGACAGACGGGTTCTGGGGTTGCGGAAAAGACGGAAACGGCAAAAATATGATGGGTGCCCTCTGGATGAAGCTCCGCGGTTATTCTAAAAAAAATGCGACTCATGCTAGAATATCAGAATGACCACGCCGCTTATTTTGCTTATCATCCTCTGCGCGCTGTTCGGCTTTTTGCTCGCCACCTTTATTCACTTCAAAAAGAAGCTTAGCTCGCCACTCATCTGTCCCATCGGCCACTCATGCGACCCTGTCGTGCATAGCGATTACTCCCGCTTTCTTGGCGTACCGGTGGAATCGTTGGGAATGTTGTATTATCTCCTTATCCTCCTCTGTTACTCGCTCTTTCTTATCTTCCCCGCGCTCAAAGGAGAAAGTTTAGGGCTCGCGCTCGTCGGTATTTCAGCACTCGCCTTCTTGTTTTCTCTCTACCTTACCGCCGTGCAAGCTTTCATTTTGCGCGAATGGTGTACCTGGTGCCTCATTTCCGCAACCTTGTGCGCTATTATTTTCTTGATTGGATTGAAGCTTGCTGGGGTAGGGGTGATTGGTATGGTATTAGGCGAATTGGAAATTAGATGAATGTTTTTCTTTTTTGGAAATTGGTAATTGAAAATTGATAATTTCACTAAAATGGCTTCTCCCAAAATAACTTGGCAGGCTTACGACAGGTTGCCCCAACACAACGGTCCCGACTGGTACTGGGCGGTCAGCATCATCGCCCTCTCCATTATGATAACGTCAATTGTATTGAACAATATCTTGTTCGCCGTTTTAGTGGTGATAAGCACTTTCGCGCTATTTTTGCGAACGCTTCAAAAACCGAGGTTGGTCACATATGAACTTACAAACCGCGGACTGTGGAGCAACAAAGATTTTCAATCGTTTACCACTCTGGACTCGTTTTGGGTGGAGGAGCACGAACCCAAGCTTATCCTCAAAGCAAAAGGGCTGATCACTCCTCTCTTTGTCATACCGCTCGAACCGATTGATTCGCAGACGGTGCGGGAGTTTTTGCAAAACTTCCTTCCCGAAGAAGAACAGCATGAACCGTTATCGAAGCGGATTATGGAATACCTCGGTTTTTGACTTTGACAAAAGTGAAAGTAGAGATACTATGGCTATAAGCCGCTTAGTTCCCCTCGCACAGCACTTAAGGGCTTCCTGCCCACCTGTGCAGTGTGTGTGTTTCATTTCCTCCTCTAGCACCCCCCTTTCGCTCTTGGAGGAATTTTTATATCTTCTCGCCGCTCGACATATGATTTCTTTCTGATATCATTCGAGACCGATGAAAAGATTTGTTCTTACCTTTGTGTCCGTAAGGCGCCCGAACCCCGTTAAGGTTGCCATCACTGTCATCACCCGGAAAGCAAAAGAGGCGAGAGGGCTAGCCTCAAGACAAACCATAGACCAATTGCCCGACCAGCGTGTCTGGCTCGACCCAAGACAAACCTCTTGCAGGAGTTCGAAAACTAAACGCCTACAAATAGGCGTTGAATCAATCCAAACGTGGTGAGGCCAGGCGAGCGGAGACTCGCCTTTTTGTTGCCGACAAGTGTGGATATAGTGCTTTTCAATCGAACACTAGATGATATAATACTAGATACAGCATTCTATGAGAGGAACATTCTACACTAAAGATACAAAAAAATTAGTCGAGCAGTGGCGCGGTAAGGGGAAAACCTATAGCGAAATCACTCGTCGTTTCAATGTACCCAAAAGCACCCTTTCGACATGGCTGAACAAAAAATACAAAGGAATGTACAATCAGGAAAGACAGCTTGCGCATTTAGCTAAAGCGCGGCCGCTAGCTTTGGCTGCAATTCAAAGACGAATAGAAAAGGGAAATACGCTTATCCGGGAACAAGTTTCAAGGGAGATAGAAACGTACCCTTTAGCGGAGGTTGGTTTACAAAAATCAATTCTTGCCTCACTATACTGGGCGGAGGGTAGCAAAAGTGGAGCTGGTTTGAAATTCGCTAATACAGACCCGGACGTTCATCATCTTTTCATTACACTATTGCGAAAATGTTTTCGGCCGGATGAATCCAAATTTCGTGTACATATCTATGTGCATCATTACCATTCGATAAAAGAGTGCAAAAAATTCTGGTCGGAATTGTTAAAAGTGCCTCAAACGCAATTCTGGAAAGTGTACATAAAGAAACGAAGTACTACCAAACGCTTTCGAAAGAATTTCATGGGGATTTGTTTCGTCTATCACTCGGATTCTAAGTTGCGTAAAGAAATAATGGAGCTTGCACATCAACTGTACAACCATTACAAATAGAAAATGCCTTCGTCGTTCAACGGATAGGACATGAGGTTGCGGACTTCAAGATCGTGGTTCGATTCCACGCGAGGGCAATAGTTAACGGAGTATCTGTGGGTTCGACCTGCCCCGTAGGGAACCGAAGCCTTGAGGTTCTTCTGCTGGGGTTCCACGCGAGGGCACCATAACAAAAGCCGCCTCTAGAGGCGGCTTTTGTGTGTTCTTTTCACCTGATTATTTGCTTCGGGCGATGAGTTTGGCAAGGCGAGATTTCTTTCGGTCAGCGGTTCCCTTTAGTATCGTGTGCTCCTTGGCCGCTTTATCGAAAGCCTTGTAGGCTTCCGAAATAAGTTTTTGCGCCTCCGCCACTTTTTTCTCTCCTAGGAGTTTTTTGATTCTCTTTACGGTATTTTCGACGGCTTGTTTCCGTCGCAGATTGAACACTCGCTTTCTTAGCGAGCTTCGGTGAGCTTTTTTTGCTGAAGAGGTGATAGCCATGGTTTAGCTTCCTAGCTAACTAGCTTTTTAGCTTCTTAGGAATGTCCCGAAGATTAGCAAAGTTTGCCAAAAAAAGCAACAATGCGACTTACTTGCTAAAAAGCTAACAAGCTAGAAAGCTGATATACTAATTTTATGATTTCATACGTTTCCGGCACTGTCGTAGAAAAAAACACGCGCTTTGTGATTCTCGACGTGGGCGGGGTCGGCTATCGAGTGTTCGTCACCGAAGACACGCTCCGTAATCTGAAAACTGGCGCCAAGGCGAAACTTCTCACGCACCACGCGGTGCGGGAAGACACCGAGGAGTTGTTTGGATTTCTCGAAGAAGAGGACCTAAAGCTCTTTGAGCTCCTCCTTAGCGTGCCCGGAATCGGGCCGAAGACCGCGCTCAATATTTTGAATGTGGCAACGCCCGAGACGCTACGCCGCTCAATCACTTCAGGCGAAACCGCGTATCTTACCAAAATTTCGGGCATCGGCCGAAAAACCGCGGAGAAAATTGTCCTTGAGTTAAAAGAGAAGCTCGGAGCGGGACAGGAAGGCACGACACTGAAGGAAGAAGTTGACGTGCTCGAAGTACTGAAATCACTCGGCTATTCGCACGCCGAAGCGCGCGAGGCGCTCCGGAGTGTGCCCAAAGAAATCGCGGGCACCAGCGACCGCATCAAATATGTGCTGAAAATGTTCGGGAAACAGTGATTGACAATGTCTATACAATTGCTATACTGTCCGCATTAGCAATCTAACGCATCCCCATGAACTCACTTATCAGCATTCGCATTGATCCTAAAACAAAGCGGGCTGCGCAAAAGACGCTTGGCGAACTCGGACTTGACCTTTCTTCGGGGGTAAAGCTGTTTCTCGAGCAAGTAGTTGAAACCGAATCCATCCCCTTTGTTGTGGCGACACAGCAAGGACATCGACTTCGTAATGAGAAGACGTTACGCAAAGAAATTGAATGGACGCTGAAACACGAAAAGGGATATCGAACCGCTAAAGAAATGCATGCGGACATTTTGAAAGGTTAACGCGCTATTGTGTACTCTCTCCACCCCTCAAAGCGCTACAAAAAAGCACTGAAACGGCTTACTCGATCGGGACAATTCGACTGGAAAAAGCTTGATGCTGTTCTGGATATTCTTGCTTCGGGAAATGTGCTTCCTCCGCGATATGGCAATCACTCCTTGCAAGGAAAATATGCCGATTGTTTTGAATGCCATATCAAAAGTGACTTGCTTCTGATTTACAAAATAGACGAAGTGGAACGAAAGATAGCCGTAGTACGTATCGGTAGCCATTCCGACCTATTCAGATAGGAGGTGACCAAGCGCTTTAACGATTTTCGTATTCTCCTCTTTCTTCCTCGACGCAATACGGACAAACTCACCTTTAAGGCCAACCTTGTCGCCACAGGAGCGAATGTAGATGCCGTGCTTTACGAGGAGACGCACCATAAGATTGTTCGCGGTTGAACCGTCCAAAAGCTCCACAAGAAACAAATTCGCCTTGCTCGGATATACTTTCAATCCTCGAATCTTTGAAAGTTTCGCAAAGAAATCATCGCGTTCTCGTATCGCCAGAAGTCTCGCTTGTTCGTATGGTCTTAAAAACGCTTTATCATTTAGGAGGTCAAGAAAATATTCTCCAAAGCCGGAAACATTCCATAAATAACCCTTTTTTAGAAGGGTTGATACGCGGCTCTCGCTCATCACTCCATACCCCAGCCGAAGTCCGGCGATGCCGAAATCTTTGGAGAGACTCTTGATAACCACAAGATTCGGAAACTCTCTTACCAAATGACCGACCCCAAGTCTCTTGAAATCTAATCTGCGTGCATCTGCGTTTCTGTATCCGCGTTTATCCGCGTCTTGGGCGAAATGAATAAAGCTCTCGTCTACAATGACCGTTTTTACATGGGGCAACGCTTTGAGAAGCGAAAGCATCTTTGTAGCGCTGGTATATCCCCCATCGGGATTATTGGGGTTGATAATCACGACCGTATCCGGTTTCCTTTTTTGAATATCTGAAAGCAGTCTAGGCACATTTAACTTAAACTGTTTTTCTTTCTGAAGTTGGTGTTGAAGTATTGCCACTCCCTTTGGGGCAAATTCAAGATAGGGTGAGAACGTCGGAACCGGCACGAGTATTTTCTTCCTCGCGAAACTATGGAGCACCGCTTGAATAACTTCGGTTGCTCCATTTCCCACAAAGATATTGCGAGCCGACACTCCCGTGAGGTTTTCGAGTTTCTCTGCGAGCGCGGGGTTTTGAGAGGGATACCGTTCAACAAGCGAGTGCAAGTTGTTTCCTTTGCTAAAATCTTTCTCCCACCATTTCAAAAACAGCTCCGTGGCATAGGGATTTCCGAGAAAGCAAAAATCATGCTTCACCTCAATCCCCCTAAATTCGCAAGCATCGCCGGAGAGGGCGAATGCGAACCGGATTTCCTTTTTATCTCGGCAAGCTGCTTCGCTATTCTTTTCTCTGCGGTGGAAAGAGAGATTGGCATGGGAAAAAACCGCTTAAGACTCGTAGGTGTTGGAGGGAATCTTTTTGAAATCCTCTAGCATTTTCTTCGCGATTTTCTTTAACTCCGGCAAATGCTCGGTAACAACTGCCCATGTGACGCTTTGGTCAATTCCAAAATACTCATGCACGAGGTGGTTTCTCATTGCCACAATATCGCGCCATTCAATTTCCTGGTATTTACTCCTCACTTCTTCCGAAAGTGTGCTAGCCGCTTCGCCTATAATCGTCAAATTTCTGACCACGGCATCGTATGTCTTCTTATCAGAGAAGAAGGCATCGGCATCTTTTATTCCTACGACATATTCTTCAATGCTTTTGCTGGCACTCAAAATATCCGTGAGATACAATCCTATGTCTCTACGATTTTTCATATATACACAGTTTCTGCCAAAATACGCTCGCGAATATAGGGTTTGATTGCTTTTTTGGTTGCAAGGTCAACTTTCTTTCCAAGATAATTTTCAAGATGGCGCTCAAGAGAAAAGAATTGGAGGCCAAGCGGTTTTTGTAATTCAACGACTACATCGATATCGCTTTTCTCGTCGTTATCCCCCCGCGCGAACGAGCCGAAAATGCCTATTTCCGTGACGCCATAGGTCTCTCGCAGATACGCTTTGTTTTGCGCAATCTTTTGTTTGATTGTTTCTAAATCAGTAGACATGGATTGATACTATCATTTTTCCTTTAACCTCACTATGCTCACTCGAGCTGTTCTTTTGCGAGCCGTTTCGCTTCACCGATAAAAAAGCCTTGCCACGCAGTTTCAGAAAGATTTTGGAGCATCTTCGGATAATCTTTCAGTGTTTCTACTTTTGTAAATTGGCCGCAGAGCTGAATCGGGTCGAGAAAGGTATCGAATTTTATCTGTGCTTTTTTGGTGAGCTCATCAATCGTCCACGTCTTTTCCTTTTGCAAAATACAGTAGAGGTCAATGAAATCTCGGGAGCGCGGTTTTTGGTAGATAGTAAAAAGTTTGTTGACGGCAATGTCGAGCAGACTGTCAATCGCGAGTTTTCCTATTTTCTTTTTTTGCTCAATTCGCGGGAAAGGAAAGTAGGTAAACTCAGTTTTTACGCGGTCGTTCGGGAGCTCAAGAAAAAAGAGATTGCGATTGAAGCTTTGCTCATAGGTGACTTCGCGTATACCCATCTTCGCTTCTATCTTTTTAAAAAAAGCGGATATTGCTTGAGGCTCAAACTCCTCTTCGGCAAAAAAGTCCAAATCTTCCGAAAGCCGATGACCGAGATAGTATTCGGCGAGCGCGGTTCCTCCAGAAAGGTAAAACGCGCCCGTGATGAGCGCGTCATCGGAGATGACGGCAAGGAGTTTGTTCTGATTCTCGGAGAGAATGGGCATGATTTAGAAGAGCGCGAGAGAGAGCGCCTTGCGTTTGAAAGGGTCTATATCAATTTTCTCCCAGTATTCGATGAGCTCGGATTTTTTGATTTTCTTCTCGCCGAGACCGTAATTTATCCGCTGTTCAAGTTTCCAAATGGCGTAGGCTACGGGGTCTTTTTTGAGCTCGGTTTCATCAACCGACCAGTGCTTTTGAGTGTCTTTCATTCGTGTATTATAGCACATTTCTACAAATTTTTCCGTGCCCGTTACTTCCCGCCTGTCCAAAAGAAAACCGCCCCAACCTTTCGGCCGGAGCGGTAATTGTTGTGGTTTACCCAGCACTCATATCCTTGAGTGCTTTGGGTGAACTCCGCATCATTCACCGATTGACCCTGCCCAGCACCAGTATCCTTTGGTGCTGGGGCAAAGAACTGTCGCGCAAAGCGGTGCGCGAGCGCAGCTTGTTCCCACCCCTAAAATCTTTCTTCCACCATTTCAAAAACAGTTCCGTGGCATAGGGATTTCCGAGAAAGCAAAAATCATGCTTCACTTCAATCCCCCGTACATTCGCAAGCATCGCCGGAGAGGGCGAATGCGAACCGGATTTCCTTTTTATCTCGGCAAGCTGCTTCGCTATTCTTTTCTCTGCGGTGGAAAGAGAGATTTGCATGACAAAAACTTAACACTAAAAGTAGAAGTGCACAAACAAAAGCGCAAGGTTCGTCGTGAACCTTGCGCTGCGAAAATCCGCGTCTATCCGCCGCTACCTGGTGGACATATCGTCCGGGGCGGGGGGGATGGCGACTGGCATCAACCGACCATTTTCCCTCCCGAGAAAAGACGGCGCCGTGCTTGCTGGATGCACTTTGAAGAGATTGTAGTCAAGCACTTCAATCCCCTCCTTGCCCGTATACGTGTAGAAGACCTTGAAAACGTGCATTAGGCGCTGTGCATCGTCCACTGTCGTCCCAATGAAGGTATATCGACGATTCTTGTCGACTACAACGGACCCTTCAATGCGACCAAAGGTGACCTGCCTCTGAATCTGCTGCCATTCCGCGGACAACTTTTTCCACTCCTTGACGCTGGCATAACGCCGGTCCCGTTCCGTCGGGAAGTATTGCCCCAAGGCTATGACGTATTCCGAAAAATCCCTTTTCGGATACGAGATGTGCACCGCCGCCAGTTCTGTGGGGGCGTTGATTGGCGCGATGAACGTCCGTCCTGTCTTGGTCCTGTTGAAGTGGACGTAATCCCCTTCAATGGAGACCTCGACTTGGCCGTGGACGATGGGGGCAAAAACAAGAAGAGTGAGTAAGCCGAACAATGATTTTTTCATACAATGAGCTCCGAGTTGATTGCTGTTTATGAATAGGTCCGCAATCGTATTACCTCTTATTTCAAAGCACGTAGTGCCTCGAAACGACCTGCTTACGGAAGTTCCGCATAACAGGAACTCTGCCAGAATAGTACCATACACCTTGGTATTAGTCAATGTATTTTAAGCGGGGGAAAAAGCTATGATTAGAGCCGTGGAAATAGGTGAGATGATTAGAGACATACAAACAATTTTTTCAAAAGTCTGGAAAAACCCGCCGAGAAACGCTCCCTGCTGTAATGGTACATCGTACATACGTTTGCAAAAGGTATGCACGATATGATACTATACACGCCATGAAACAACGCATAACTTTAAGTATTGACCCATCGGCATCGGCGCGGGCAAAACAACTGGCGCATATCAGAAAAACCACCGTCTCCGGACTCATAGAACAGTTCCTGCAGAAAGCCTCTTTATTCGATAAGGAAGAGGAAAAATCTTTCGCCCTACGGTGGGCGGGAAAGTTTTCTTCCGCTCCGACCAAATCCGGTGATATACGCATGCGCGCGCTTAAAAAGCGTTTTGACCTCGCGTAAATTGAAGAGCGGCACCGCAGGGCGTTACGTTCCGCCTGCGGGCCGCCCCGACTTCCCTGCGCGGGAGCGCAGGGTGTCCTCGTTCGCATGCGCCATTCGTTAAGCGTATCCACTATGAAAGTCCTTCTTGACACTGACATCCTTCTTGACGTCGCACTGCGCCGTGTAAAATTCTTTGAAGATAGCGCGGCAGTGGTAGAATGGGCTGAATCGGAGCCAGGACAGAGCTCCGTGGCATGGCATTCGCTCTCAAATATCGCCTACCTTCTGCGCCCCGATGCCCGTCCTTTTATCAAAGAGCTCCTCACGTTCGCTGAAGTGCCCGCCACCGGAACGAGTGGCGCTAAACAGGCGATGAGCTTTCCGATGAAAGATTTAGAAGATGCGCTCCAGGCCGCGGCGGCTCTCCGTTTCGGAGCCTTCTATATTGTCACTCGCAACAGCGAGCACTATAAAAACTCTCCTGTCCCCGCACTTTCTCCAAAAGAATTTCTGCTTAAAATCAAGAGGTCTAAAAAATGAAAACGCACCGCGCAGACATGAAAACTACGAGATGCGTTCTCTTGTGGATGTCTCTATGGCAGCAAACCAAACAGAAAAGTCACATGCGGTAGCGGATGCGAGTACGCTTGCGGTAAGACAGTTAACTCCACAGCGTTTTTTTTGCATGCTCAAACTCCCCTATCATTATGCGCTGGCGTTTTTGGGGGCACTTTGGTACCGCTTTCCTTCCCGAAAAATAAACGTAGTGGCAGTAACGGGTACCAAAGGCAAGAGCTCGGTGGTAGAGCTTGTGAGCGCGCTCCTTGAGGAAGCGGGGTTCAAAACCGCGCACGCTTCCACTATTCATTTCAAGATAGGTGACAAGAAAGAGCGCAATCTGCACAAGATGACGATGCCCGGACGTTTCTTTTTGCAGGGCTTTTTGCGTAAAGCGATTAAGGCCGGATGCACGCATGCCGTCCTTGAGATGACCTCCGAGGGGGCGCGACAGTTTCGGCATAAATTCATCGCGCTTGACGGGCTTATCTTCACCAACCTCGCGCCGGAACATATCGAATCGCACGGCTCGTATGAGAACTATGTCGCCGCGAAAGTATCGATTGCGGAGGCGCTGGAAACATCGAAAGTAAAATCCCTCTCCCATCTTATTCCTCCTTTCCGCCAGCTGGCGGATAAAGGAGTTGCCGAGTCTGCGAGGGCGGAGGATTTAACCACCCCTCAATCCCCTCCTTCTCCCACCACCCCGCCTCGAAGACTCGGCACCCCTCCTCGGGCAGGAGGGGTGGGAGGGGAGGAAATCCCTCCCGCTTCGCGCCCTCCCTTTAGTCCGCCGGATGGCGAAGGGAGAATCAGTCAGAAGCTACTCGTCGTGAACGGCGACGATAAGGAGGCGCAAAAATTTCTGGATGCGTTCAGCGGCACGAAAATCGTCTATTCAAAGCAAGACGCAAAGAATTCGAGGGTCACGTCAGAAGGGATATCGTTCATGTGGCAGGGAGTTCGCATAGAGTCCAAGCTTCCTGGCGAATTTAACCTGTACAATATCCTCGCGGCGATTACCTACGCGGGGGCGGCCGGTATCCCGATTGAAAAGATAAAAGCAGGAATCTGGAATGTGCAGAGCATTAAAGGAAGGGCTGAGAAGATAACGTTGGACACTCCCACCACCCCCGAGTCCCCTCCTCAAGAACCCCTTCGCCTCGCGGACTCGGCACTTCCCCTTAGAAAAGGGGCAGTGGGAGGGGAGGAAAGAAAACAGGATTTCGAGATAATTGTCGACTACGCGCATACTCCCGATTCGCTCGAAAAACTGTATCAAACATACGCGGGTAAATACCGAAGATGCATCCTAGGGAACACCGGCGGAGGGCGGGACGCTTGGAAGCGCCCGGTGATGGCAGGCATCGCGGAAAAATATTGCGATGAGATTACGCTTACCAATGAAGACCCCTATGATGAAGACCCCGAGAAAATTATTAGGGAGATGGCCGCCGGTATGAAGTACAAGGAACCGCTTCTTGTTCTTGACCGCCGTAAGGCGATTAGGAACGTTTTAGAGCGTTCGAGCAAAGGCGACGTGGTGCTCATCACCGGCAAAGGCACCGACCCGTATATTATGGGTCGCCACGGTACCAAGGAATCGTGGGATGATGCAACCGTCGTGAAAGAAGAGTTGCAGAAGATTCTTTCACAACGGAACTTCTAACCTATAACTCTTAACGGTTAACACTTAAAAATTAACGGTTAAAGGTTCTCGCGCGCCTAGCGCGAGTATTTCTCGTTGAGCTTTTGCAGAGTGAGCTCTCCCACCATGCCCGAAGCCGGAAGACCATATTTCTCCTGAAAATTCTTTATCGCACGAGCGGTACACGGACCGAAACTTCCGGTGAGCGGGCAATCGCGTTTGCTTTCTCCTTCGGGAGGATAGAGGCTTTCAAAGAGAAGAGCGGCCTGGAGCGAGAGTACGCTTGGGTGACCTTTCATTCCCTGCGCGAGTGGTTCCGCCCACGTGTGTGGAAGAAGCGCCGTCGGATATTTTTGGAACACCTCTCCGTACTTTCCGAAAAAGCGGTTCAGTCCTTGATAGGTTTGAAAGGCGAGCTCTTTCAGCACGGCTTCCCGGACATCGGCATCTAGGAATTTCTGTTCGTAAATATATCCGTATTCGATAAGCACGCTCGCCGGGTCAACGGTATTGTACGCGCCGATAGCGATAAGCCCCTGGTCTTCCACGATACCGCTGTCTTCAACAGGCAAATTGCTTTCGGCATAAAATCGAGAGAACTGCTCAAAAAGAGACTCGGCAACCGAGCGGCTCGCGCGGGCATTGGAGAATTGGGGGTCGGGCACGTAGAGAGAAAACCCATTGTAGCGGCCCGGCCGTTCATTGCGGCGGCCGGAGTAATCGTTGAAGTGCAGGTGGAGGACGATATCAACTTGGTATTCATTCGCCCATTTGTTAATCGCGTAGAGCTTTTTAGCGATTTCCGAGGGCGCGAAGTTGTGCGACACCCCCACGTTCGTACGCACGCTCCCCGCCTTTATGAGGTCGAGCATCGTTTCCTTTTTGCCGATAATGAAGGCGTCAATGTTGTCTTTTTCTTTTTCAAGATAGTCCTCAAACCCTGGAGCGTACCCGGAACGCGCACGGACAAGAATCGGCTGATACATCGGGTCGGCGGAAAGGAGACGGGTAAGCTCCTCCCCCACAAGCGCGGTCATATCCGCCTCGCGCACTCCGTTGAATTCGGTGCCCCATGAATTATTGTCGTGCCCGGGGACAATGAGTATCCGCATTTTTGGGCCACCGGAGGCCGCGCTGGCATACTTCGCTTTGAGCGCTTCAGGCGTTGCGCTCTCCGAGAAAAAAACGCCGGCAACCATCGTGCCGACATCGGAAAACGAAAGTGAGGGAGAGCGGAGCACGCCTAAAGCGACCGCGATTACCGTCCCGCATGCTGAAAAAATGAGTAGCAAAAAAACACGCTTCACCTTTACAGAATAACACAGTTTGCGTGGCTTTTACCCAGCACCTTGAATACTCTAGGCTCAGCGCGGGGTTCGAGTCTTCCTTGACCAGCACTAAGGTTAGCTAGTGCTGGTCAAGGTGCTGGGTTTACTCGGATGTATTCGCCCTTCTGCGTGCAACACCTCGAACGGACAGGTATAATTCGTATTGTATGGATGACATCAAATGGTTTCTCGGATTCATGCTCATCATAGGTATGGTGTGGCTCACTGGGAAAAGCGCGGGGACAGAGAAGCGTGCTCGAACCGCGACGACCACGGCGCAATCGCGCACTATTTCTCCCGCAAAAAAAACCCCCGCGAAACAAGGTACGCTCCCGAGGGGAACTCCTCCCGCGTCCGCTCCGGGAAACATCATTTCGGAAACCATACTGCCGTCGTTTTCGAGCGACCCGAATATCTCGTATCTTCACGGCAAGGTCTTCATCGGCGCCTTGCGGCGAAACACTTCGGCAAACAGAGAATATGTTGTCCTGCAAGCGTCTTCCCAAAACAAAGAAGCGGTCCCGATTACCGGACTTACGCTCAAAAGCGGGGTAAGTTTCAATGGTGGAGAAATCCCCAAAGCGTGGAGTTTGCCGTTCCCCATCTATGGGGAAGGAGACGAAATAGTGATGCTACGCCCGGGGCAAACTGCCTATATCATTTCCGGACGCTCGCCGAACGGGCAATCGTTCCAGCTCAACAAATGCACAGGGTACTTTGAACAAGGAATGAATTTCACTCCGTCCCTTCCTTTGGAGTGTCCACATCCCGCAGTCGACCATCTTCCGCCTCCCCCAAACACGCTAAGTGACACGTGCATTAACTACCTTAACAAATTGGGTCGGTGTCGGGTCCCGCCTTCTTCAGTGCCGCTCCAGCTCAAAGCGGACGGGAATTGCCAGGCGTATCTTTTTAACCAAATCAATTACAATCAGTGCGTTACCTATCATAAAGATGACCCGAATTTCTTTCGGGGAAGCTGGCATATCTATTTGAACAGGAGCACCCGCCTCTGGAGAGACAAGCGCGAGACGGTGGAGCTTTTTGACGAAAATGGAAGGCTTATCGATTCGCGAAATTACTAAGGTTTATCGAGGAAACGAAACAACACGATTCCCGCCGCGACCGATACGTTCAATGATTCTTTCCTTCCCCGCATGGGTATTTCGGCGATACTATCACAAAGTTTCAGCACCTTTTCCGGAATACCCCCCACCTCGTTTCCGAAAATGAGAGCCGCAGATGTCCGAACTTTTACCCCCACACCAAACACTTGTTTGGTGTGGGGGTTTACTTTTTTATAGTCGATAGCATTGCCATCCTGTTCGACTGCGATAATTTTTACTCCAGCCGCTTTTAGTTTCCGCAGAAGCGCACGGATATTCTTGTACGCTTCCCACGGTACGCTTTTCTCCGCGCCGAGAGACACTTTTGAAAAATCTTTGCGGCTTCGCCTAAAACGGTCCACGGGCGCGGGTGTGTAGCCGGTAAGATATATCTTGGTTACTCCGATTGCATCCGCCGTCCTAAATATGGAACCGACGTTGTATACGCTTCGGATATTGTGGAGAATGACGTACACAGACGACATATAACTGAATGACCTATAACTGAATGACAAAAAAGGAATGCCTTTTGTATCTTTTTGTGTTTTGAGAAGTTTGTGCCTCTGTTTGGTTTTTGTGCAGTTTGTGTTTTGTGTTCTCTTCTTTATGGTATCATAAAGACATGCTTAACCCTTTCCCCGACCTCCTTACCTTTAGCTTCTTCGCGCCGTTTCTGTTGCGCGTCGCGCTTGGAGTTGTTTTCTTGGACTTTGGCCGGCACACGCTCGGCAAAGGAAGAGCACAGCACGGAGCGCTCTTTGAGGCGCTCGGCCTCGGGAAACATACGCGCCATATCACCACCCTCGGCACGCTCCAAATTGTCGTGGCGCTCATGCTTATCGCCGGTTTCTATACTCAAATCGCGGCGCTTATCACCCTCATTCTTTCCCTCACGGCATATTATCTCAAAGGCAAACATGGGGCGCACATTGAGCACCGTCGGCATTTGTTTTTCCTCACCGCGGCTATTTCACTTTCGCTCCTTCTCTCGGGCGCGGGCGCCCTCGCCTTCGACCTTCCGCTCTAACTTCAAAATCCGGCGGGAATGTGGTATAACACGTTGGCAACCCCGAGTGGTTTTTGTATTGCAAAACTCAAACGAGCAAGCCGCCCATAGCTCAATGGTCGAGCAGTTGGCTTTTAACCAATTGATCTAGGTTCGATTCCTAGTGGGCGGATACTTCTAAAGTGCGGTATACTTATCGTACTATGGTCTCTTTCAAAGAACGGTGCATTGCATTAAGAAAGCACGGTTTTTCACTTACCCAGATAGTGGCGAAAACTAAGCGGCCTAAAACATCGGTGTATTTCCACATTCAGCATATTCTTTTGAGTAAGAAACGAAAGCAAGAAATACGTCGTACAGCCATACAAAGACTCATCAATTATAGCAAAAGCATAAGAGGTAAGAGCCGACTGAATCGTCATCCGATACTGTTTGATAAGTGGAGCGCAGCCACAGTTTCGTTAGTAAGTCACATACTGTTTGATGGCACGATCAAATATGGAGGGTGTGTGTATACGAACCGAAGTGTGTCTCTGCTGAACCATGTTACTGCTTGCATGCAGGCGATATACCCGTTTCCGCCAAAAAGATATGAGTCTATCCCCGGGGTGTATAAAATCGCCTTTCATAATGTGGAATTAGAAAGTTTCTTCCGAAACAAGGAACGGGAATTGGTCAAAAATATTCAAGGAATGGATAGAGAGCTTCAACAAGTCTTTCTTCGAGCGTTCTTTGATGATGAGGGTTCCGTGTATTTTATAGGCAACCGAAGAGCCGTTCGCGGCTATCAGCACAACAGCAAAATCCTAAACCTTATTCAACGCATCCTTAAAAACTTTAACATACAAAGCAAGGTGGACAAGAAATATAATGAGATAACCATCACGCGTAGAGAAAATATTGAACGCTTTGCTCGGAAGATAAATTTCTCAGCGGGGGTTTGTGTCAATGGCAACCGCTCAAACAGCATTTGGAAACAATCGTTCGAAAAACGAACGATTTTGAAAAAGGCACTTGCATCGTATCAGAAATAGGTCGCGCTGCTGCTTGCGTTTTCGACCCCAAGAGCTAGGATAGAGTTTGGACACTCAAAACCTCTAACAGAAAGATCTTTATATGATTCTACGCGGAATTAACTTCGGACCCGTGCCTCAAGCATCGGGTGCAACCAACTTTCATGGACAAGGCTACTGGTACCACTCCCCGCTTCGTCTCTTCGGTCTCGACTTTCGCGGTTCAACGATAGTAACCAAAACCACCACACTGCTCCCGCGACTCGGCAATATGCCCCTGCGGAGCAATGGTGTCACGCCAAAAGAACTCATTCCTCGTTGCATTATCCGAAACAAAAGAAAGAAGATAGTGCTCAACGCGGTAAGCCTTAGTGGAAAAGGACTTGAATTCTACATCAATGCCGGCTGGTGGCAGAAGATTACCGAACCGTTTCAAATTTCGTTTAAGTCTCTGCAACCAACTCCAGAAGGACGGCAGGCGGAGCTTGAGGGCATCTTCTATCGGCTCGCGGTCGCGAAAAAGCA
>OBEQ011814055.1_pt1 | contig 17350 bp, 13 predicted proteins | sample 1670901 | NCBI WGS metagenome assembly OBEQ01 (sample SAMEA104232315, study PRJEB22302) | groundwater metagenome | biome: forest; feature: aquifer; material: groundwater | place: USA | collected 2011-08-07 | depth 5.4 m
GCCACCAGAGACCTCACTCACTGCAATGGAACAAACGGCTTCACCGCGAATAGCAGGCGCTAAAAATTCTTCTTTTAATTCCTGAGTACCAAACCTTGCCAATGCTGGTGTTGCCATGCAGGTTTGCACGTTGATGGCCATACCCACACCGCCGCAATTCATATTACCCAAGGCTTCATTACAGACCATCGCGTAGGAGTAATCCAAACCCAACCCGCCAACTTCTATTGGTTTGTCGATGCCGAGCAACCCTAATTCGCCCATTTTTTTCACTACCTCATGCATCGGAAAAATGCCCTGCTCTTCCCATTCATCAACGTAGGGGTTGATCTCCTTCTCAACAAAATTGGTGACTGTTCTTTTTAACTCTTCATGCTCTTGAGTAAATTTCATAGCCTTCTCTTCCTGAATAGTTTTTAGAAATTAGTTAAAGCTTTTTGGCGATTTCCGGCATTATCTCGCGGTGAAAGCCCTCATAGGCTTTTGAGTTGTTGTGTTCCGCTAGCGGGATAATAGGGCTGCCTAATGAAGCTGCGCCGTCAATTCTCAATGTCGCACCGTTAACAAATGCAGCTCCCTCAGTTAGGAGGAAGCAAATCACCGAACTCACTTCCGCTTCACGGCCCATACGTTTTTGCGGAATCGCCCCCCGCATAGACTGAAGTATTGGCAACATTTCCGGCGGATAGGTGTCCATGCCGCTCGATATGATCCAGCCGGGTGCCACGGCGTTGACTCTTACACCTGAACAGGCCCATTCATAGGCTGCCGTCTTGGTGAAGTTATCCATGCCCGATCTTGCCGCGCCTGAATGCCCCATGCCTGGCATACCGCCCCACATATCGGCAAGAATATTTACGATTGCGCCGCCATGATCTCGCATGGATTGTTTGTAGACCTCCCTAGCCATCATAAAACCGCCAGTTAAATTGGTACGCACCACGGTTTCCCAGCCTTTTTGTGAGATGTCCGCCAGCATCGCCGGGAACTGTCCACCGGCATTATTTACCAGCCCATCGATACGCTGCTTTTGCGCGACGATGGCCTGCACTGTTTCGATAACCTGCTGCTCATCGCGAATATCACACACTTGATAATCTGCCAGACCACCGTCTTCTCTGATTTCATCGCAAACACGTTTTAACTTATCTTCCTTGCGACCAATCAACGTGACGTTCGCACCCAGGGATGCTAGCTCATGTGCATTGCAACGACCAATGCCGCTGCCACCGCCCGTCACAAGCATATTTTTATCAGCGAAAATCCCGTCGCGTAATACTGATTTGTAGGGCATATAAACCTCAGTTAAATTTTACTTATAGTCCTAATTGTTTTGAAATCACTTCATTCATTATTTCATAAGTGCCGCCGCCGATAGACAGGATTCTATTGTCCCGATAGAGGCGTTCGACCATTGTTTCGCGCATAAATCCGCTGCCACCAAATATCTGCACCGCATCATAAGTAACCTTGTCACTGACTGATGTGGCAAAATTTTTCGCCATGGCGATCTCTTTAATTACCGGTTCACCTGCGGCAATCTGCGCAGCGACACTGTAGGTGAATTGTTTACTCACCGCGATTTGCGTCGCCATATCGGCCAATTTGTGGCGCGTCACTTGAAATCCTACCAGCTTTTTGCCAAAAGCCTCGCGTTGTCGAACATACTCAAGGCACGCTTCCAACGCTAATTCACTGGTGGTGTTTGCCATTACACAGAGGTTCAGTCGTTCCATGGCAAAATTTGTCATCAGACAAACAAAACCTTGATTCTCAACGCCGATCAGATTCTCCACCGGTACCATGACATCCTCAAAGAATAGTTCGGCAGTGTCACTTGCCCACCAACCCATTTTTTTCAATTTTTTGCCCAGCGTAAAACCGGGCATATCTTTTTCAATTAACAGGACACTGACACCGCCGTAACCTTCACCGCCGGTGCGCACGGCAACCGTGTAATAATCGGCACGAATGCCGCTGGTGATAAATGTTTTGCTACCGTTGACGCGGTAAAAGTCACCTTCTTTAACTGCTTTGGTGCGAATGTTTGCCACGTCAGAACCACCGCTGGGTTCGGTAATCGCGAGAGCTTGAATCTTATTACCCGCAACCACCTCGGGAATAATGCGTCTTTTCATGGATTCACTGCCCCACTTGGCAATAGGCGGTAAGCCAATGCCAATCGAACCCAAACTTGCCACCAAGCCGCCGGAAGATGAGCGCATCAATTCCTCACCGCTGACCACCGCCATAAAAACATCTTCGCCGGTGCCACCATACTCCTCGGGAAAACCAATACCTAATAAACCAGCTCTGCCGGCTTTCTGATATAACTCACGGGGAAATTCACCGGCCTCTTCCCAATCGTTAACATGGGGAAGAATTTCCTTCTCGACAAATTTGCGCAGGGTTTGGCGCATTATGGCGTGACTTTCATTGAAGTATCCGCTTGCATCAGCCATGTTTAACTTCCTTTTTTTTACCACCGATGGATGGACTGTCGATTTTTTGCTGCGGTATTTTCAATTCCGCGACTTCACTTTGCAGAATCTGTTTTGTCTCATCTACAGCTGTATCAACAGGTACGTCTATAGGAACCTCTACAGGTACTATAGTAGCAAGCAGTTGACGAATTTTAACTTGATCGCCAATTTTTACCTGTACCTGTTGCAACACGCCGGTGGTATCGGATTTAAGTTGATGTTCCATTTTCATAGCCTCAAGCACCACGATCGTCTGCCCCGCGACAACCTGATCACCTGGTTTAGCTAAAATATCCACGATCAAACCGTCCATAGTTGCCTTAATTTCGCCGCTCGCCCGCTGGCCTTTAGCGTTTGCTCTTTCGAAAGTTTTATCAGTAAAAGCGTAATATTCACCCGCGAATTTCAAATATAAGGCGTTTTTATCCAGGGCATAATGACATGTTTGATCAATTCCATTGATATTAAATGACATTCCACCCTTAATTAATTGAGCGGCTGCAATCTCAAGGCTGCTATCGCCAGAAACTATGTTATAGATATTGCTTTGCTGTGAAACAAGAATCGGATGCAGTTTATTTTTAAACTCTAGTTTTAACATCGCAGGAATTGATTTTGAATTACTCCAACCGCTAAGTGAAACATCGTATCCAGTAGTATCAGCAGACTGCATAACATAAATAAGTCCCGCCAATGCAATAGGCAGAATACTATGTTGTAGCTGTTCATCGGTAGGTTGGAGATAACTCTGAATAAAGCTGGTAGTGACATTACCCAGCAGAAATTCTGGATGTGTAATAATTTTTTTCAGATAGGTTTGATTGGTTGTTATCCCCAGTAGAACTGACTCGTCAAGACAGCTGGCCAATTGTTTGCAGGTCTGCTCACGTGTTTCTCCAAAAGCAATCACCTTGGCCAGCATAGAATCGTAGAAGGGAGAGACTATACTGCCACTCTCAATACCACTGTCGATGCGAATGGATTCATTGTCATTGGGTAACCAGCGCAGTATTTTTCCGGTTTGCGGCGTAAAATTATTCTCCGCATCTTCAGCATATAAACGCACTTCAATAGCATGGCCGATGGGATGAAGCTGGTCTTGCGCCAAAGGTATCGCCGCACCGCAGGCAATACTTAACTGCCATTCAACCAGATCAACACCGTAGACCAGTTCAGTCACCGGATGCTCTACCTGCAAGCGGGTATTCATTTCAAGAAAATAGAAATTCTTTTCTTCATCAACTAAAAACTCAACCGTGCCAGCGCCTACATACTGACAAGACTTTGCTGCGATAATCGCAGCCTGTCCCCTTTTTTCTCTGAGTTCTTGATCGATAAATGGCGATGGCGCTTCTTCAACAACTTTTTGATGATGACGTTGCACGGAACAATCTCGCTCGCCGAGATAAACAATGTTCCCCGCCTGATCGCCAAAAATTTGAATTTCAATATGGCGGGGATTAATGAGTGCTTTTTCCAAGATAAGTTCGTCACTACCAAAACCATTTAACGCTTCCGAGCGTGCTGTTTTTAGTTGGCTGACAAATTCTTCCACAGAAAATACTAACCTCATCCCCCTGCCACCGCCACCAGCGGAGGCTTTGATCATGACTGGAAAACCGATCTGTAAGGCCTCTTGCAGTAAAACCGCATCACATTGGTCACTACCGTCGTAACCTGGAATGCAGGGAACACCCGCGCCGCGCATTGCTATTTTTGACAATCGTTTGCTGCCCATCAATTCGATGGCCAACGCCGACGGCCCGATAAAAAGAATTCCGTGCTGTTCACAGGCGCTGGCAAACTGCGTGTTCTCCGATAAAAAACCATAGCCTGGATGAATCGCATCAGCGCCAGATTTAAGCGCTGCCTGGATAATCGAATCGATAACCAGGTAAGAACTGGAGACCGGCGATGGCCCAATACAAACTGCTTCGTCAGCCACCTTAACATGCAGGGCGAAACGATCTGCCTCACTGTAGACGGCGACGGTTTTGATACCCATTTTTTTCGCGGTTTTCATTACACGTACGGCGATTTCACCACGATTTGCAATCAGTAACTTTTTGATCGATGTCTTGTCGACGATATTATTCATAGGCGCTCTTATTCATAGGTGCTCTTATTTATAGCTGCTCTTATTTATAGTTAAGCAAACCAATTAGGATCGCGTTTTTCAATAAATGCTGTAGTGCCTTCGACACCTTCACTGCCCTGCACCGCTCGGGAAAACTGTAGCGCTGCATCATCTAATAATTTTTCCAACGGTTTAGAGCCTACGGCGAGAATGATTTCTTTCGTTACTCGATTTGCATTCGGTGCACAGCGCTTCACCTGCGTTAAGACTTCATTGAGCTGTGCTTCGATGGCCTCGCTGTCAACACAGACATAATGAACTATGCCCAATGATTTCGCTTCATTGCCATCAAATCTAACACCCAGCAGAGCCAGACGACGCGCCTGCGTTAAACCAATACGTGCCACCACAAAAGGTGCAATTTGAGCCGGTGGAAGTCCCAGCCCTGATTCGGGCAAACCGAATTTTGCCGAAGCGCTCGCTATAGCGATATCACTCACGCAAGCCAGACCAAAACCACCGCCGAGCACTGCACCTTCTAATATTGCAATCACTACTTGAGGTGCATTATTTACCACAGTAATCAAACGGCCAAACTGTCGATTGAGTTGATAAAAAGGGTCGTTGCTATTAATCTCAGGCTGTAGATTCTTTCTTTGTTCCGCCAACGCACTATGCGCGGCGCCCATATCTTTAATATCGCCACCGGCGCAAAAATGCCCGCCTGCGCCGCGCAGCACAACAGCACGGACACTGGCATCGTCTTTAATACTTTCAAACGTCGCCATCAACTCATTGACCATCTGCAGACTCATGGCATTTCTGGCGTCCGGTCTATTGAGGGTGATAAACAATGCGATGCCGCATTTTGCCACGACTATTGTTTCTGTTTTTGGTAGATTCATGAGGGAGTCCAGTTTTTTATCTAGCTTTTTATTTATAGGCGTGCAACACCAAAGGTAATCTTCTTTAACTGCCGGCGCTTGGCTTCATCACAAATATCCAACAAAAAGCCGAGTATTTTTCGGGTATCGCGCGGATCAATTAAACCATCATCCCAAAGATGCGCGGTACCAAATAAGGCCGTGGAGCCTTTATCAAGTTGGGTCGCGACAGCATTCTCTAATTCGTCAAGCATTTTTGGGTCTGCCGGTGTACCCATTTTGGCGTGTTTCTCTTCCGTCACGATACGCAGTACTTTGCCAGCTTGTGCACCGCCCATTACCGCCGTTTTACTGTTGGGCCAGGCAAAAATAAATCGCGGATCAAAACCGCGGCCACACATGGCGTAGTTACCTGCGCCATAAGAACCACCGACCACAATCGTTAATTTCGGGACAGTAGCGTTGGCCACTGCTTGAATCATTTTAGAACCGTGTTTAATCACGCCGTTAATTTCAGAGTCAGTTCCCACCAAGAAGCCTGTGGTGTTGTGGAAAAATAACAACGCAGTATTCGACTGCTCACAAAGTTGAATAAATTGTCCTGCCTTCGCGGCACCCTTGGGCGTGATAGGTCCGTTGTTACCGATAATCCCACAACTGTGGCCTTGTATTTTTAAAAAGCCACACACAGTCTGATTGTCATAGTCCGGTTTAAAATCCACAAACTCAGAACCGTCGGCAATACGGGCGATAATTTCTCGCACATCGTAGGGGCGTTTGCTGTCGTTGGGTACCACACCGATTAATTCATCGGGCGAATACAGGGGTTCTTCCCAGGTATTTATTGTCGCCGGCAATAGCTGGTGATTCCACGGCAGCGTCGCTAAAATTTCTCGTGCGTGGCGAATGCCGTCCGCATCATCTTCTGCTAAATATTCTGCGGTGCCAGCCTCGTAGGCATGTAATTCTGCGCCACCTAACTCTTCTTCAGTCGCAATCTCGCCAGTGGCAGCTTTGAGTAAGGGTGGGCCGGCCAAAAACATTTTGGTTTTTCCGCGCACTGCAATAACGTAATCGGATAGACCCGGCTGATAAGCTCCGCCAGCAGTCGCATTGCCCAGCACAACAGTCACTTGTGGAATTCCAGCGGCTGACATCCGAGCTTGATTGGCAAAACCTCGCGCGCCCTGAACAAATATTTCGGTGGAATAATTTAAGTTGGCGCCACCGCTTTCTGCCAGAGTGACCACAGGCAATTTATTTTCCAGCGCTACTTGTTGCAGGCGCAAACTTTTATCTAAACCTGCGGGTGAGATGGTTCCACCTTTGACCGCACTGTTATTGGCAATGGCGAGACAACGCACCCCAGAGATATAGCCGATACCGGCAATGAAGCCGCCGCCAGCCATGGCGCCATCGGTATCGTCATGCATCAAGTAACCCGCCAGGGAACACAATTCCAAAAAAGGTGCTCCGCGATCCAGCAATAAACTCAACCGCTCTCGTGGCAGCAGCTTGCCTTGTTTGACGAATTTTTCTTTCGCCATATTGGCTTTATCGATAACCTTTTGCTCAATCGCGCGAAACTCTGCAACATAGTTTTCCATGGTGGCAGCATTGTCGCGAAACTCTGCCGAATCTGGATTGATCGATGATTCTAAAACTGCCATACAAAATAGTCCTGTTTTTTACAAGATGCCGTTAGCTGTTTTTTACGAAAGCCTGCTAGCGATTTTTTTGCTCACGGGAATCATAAAGTCCAACAATTGTTGTGCGAATGCTTTACCTTGCGGATCGATACGCAAACTCGCTATACCGCCACCGCCGAGCGCGTTTTCCAATAAAAAGTTAAGCGCGTGAATACCCGGTAGATCCCAGCGGGTGACTTTACCGGTTTCTGGGTCCAAGGTATGGTGCATGTAATTAGCCACGGCATCGGTGGTCAGCGCTTGTCGAATATAAGGTAAATATTCCGCCTTGCGAGCGATTACGCCGATATTGGAATGATTTCCTTTATCACCGCTGCGCGCCCAGGCGAGTTTAATTAAAGGCACTGCATATTCTTGATCTACTGCCACTATTGTTTGTTCCACTGTCTTGACAGGCATTGCAACTGATTCAGTAGCATATAGCTCTACACCTTGAATTTGACCATGAACATCGACGGTTACAGTAACCAACGATTTATCGACCAGACAGGAAAAAAGACAGATCTTCGGGCTAACTTTAGGGCGGCCGCCAACAATACCAGTTATTCCCGGTGCCATACCTGTCGCCGCCTGTGCGATTTCGCGCGAGAATAATACCAGTGCTCTTTTGTCGGCATGAGATGCAGAAATTTTTACCGAAACTTCACGACATTCAGCATTACGCGCATTAGCGCCATAAGTAACTTCTGTACCCAGCAGTTCAATATCCACCGAACTATAGGGTGCGAAACCTTTTTCGATAAACATCTGACTGGTTTTTTCGATGATAGCATCGGCAACTGCTTGCCCTTTTTGTTTGGCCTCGCGTCCAGCTAATAAGAAGGTCACCGAACATTTGAAGCCATCGAGATAAGTAGCAGAAACTTTGTAGGATGCAGTGGGTGGATAACCTTTAGCGCCAACCACCTTAACTTGATTTACATCCAATTGTGTCATGGTTACTTGGGTAAAATCGCAAATAACATCGGGAAGATAATATTCAGCGGGATTGCCAATTTCATAAACCAGTTGCTCCGAGACCGTACCTATCGAAACCATTCCGCCAGTGTCAGCTGGTTTTGTCACGATGAAGGATCCATCTGGCGAAACTTCCACGATGGGAAACCCCATGTTGGCGTAACCGCTTGCGACTTCCTGCCAATCGGTAAAATTTCCGCCGGTGCACTGTGCACCACACTCAATGATGTGCCCGGCGAGACTGGCCTGCGCCAGCTTGTCGTAATCATCGAACGACCAATCGAATTCATAAATGAGCGGCGCTAACACCAACGCACTGTCAACAACTCGCCCAGTAATAACAATATCAGCACCAGCGCGTAATGCTGCAACTAAACCTGCTGCGCCTAAGTAGGCGTTCATGCTTAAAGTCGCCTGGGGCAAATCAATACCGGAAAACATTTCCTGAATGCCTGATTGCCTCAAACTCTCTTTCAGCGGCATTATGTCGTCGCCTAACACCACCGCGATTTTCAGGTCGATATCCGCGGCATGCGCCGCTTCTAACAACGCATCGCGGCAGGCCAGTGGATTTACCCCACCTGCATTGCTCAACACTTTTATCTGTTTTTGTTTTATTTCTTTCAACAGTGGTGCGATGACCGCTTTGACAAAGTCTGTCGCGTAACCCGACGTGGAGTCCTGAAGTTTCTGGCCTGTCATGATGGACATGGTGACTTCGGCCAGGTAATCAGCGACCAGATAATCAATATTTCCCTGCTGCACAAGCTGTGCGGCGGCGCTTTCTGTATCCCCCCAAAACGCTGATGAACAGCCGATTCGGACTGAATTTTTTAATTTAGTCACTTTATAGTCCTTCTAAATAGACCTTTAACACTTCATTACGAGCAACATGAAATACTGCTCTATCTCATTGTAACTTATCAAAAAGAGCACAATAAATTGGAGGAATGCTAACTTTACGAACAGCTTTACAGCATACCTGTTCAACGTTAATATAAACATACCAAGCAAGCGCTTGGTTTGTAAAGTGTTAAATCTCGAGTAGAATGAAAAAACCTTATCAACACACAGAGCTAGGCTCATGAACATACAGACAGCAATTGCGGACTACAAAACAGTGTTGGAAAAATTGATCGGCGAAGGTCAGATAAGTGATCCAACGAGTCCAAAAGGCAAACTTCTCAAAGAAGCTGCTCACCTCTTCAGTACCAAAGGCTATGAACGCACTACGGTGCGAGATATTGCCAAAGAAGTCGGTATACAATCCGGCAGCATTTTTCATCACTACAAAAGCAAAGAAGATATTCTGAAAGCCGTGATGACCGATGCCGTCATTTTAAATACTGCACGCATGCAGGCTGCACTGGATGTTGCGACAAATCCAAAAGAAAAAATCTTAGCGCTAATTCGTTGCGAGCTGGACGGAATCAATGGCGTGACGGGTGAAGCCATGGGGATCTTGGTCTATGAATGGCGCTCGCTGTCGCCAGAAAATCAGCAAGATATTCTTGAACTCAGAGAGATCTACGAAAATTTGTGGTTAGACAGCATTGAAGCCGGAAGAAAAGCCGGCATTGTTAAGGGAGAAGCCTTTATTCTAAGACGCTTGATTCAAGGTGCGCTGAGCTGGACCTATACCTGGTATAAACGGGAAGGCCAAATGACGATGGAACAGCTTGCTGAGCAAGCGTTGTTGATGGCCGTGAGGGATTAAAACCTGGGCGCCTCAGCAAACTGTGGCAAGCCATCATTAATCACCACCCAAGATTGTTTCCGAGAAACCCAGCAATGCGCCTGCGGTTGAACCCAGCTGGAATCATCTAAACTCCCCACCGAGATGCCAAACCATTTGGGTAAACTTTGCGTTTCACCAATGATCGGTGAACCACAAGCGCGGCAATATTTCCGTTTAACTTGATTACCGGTATTGCCGGTGACTTCCTGAGAACCCAATTCTCCCTGTAACGAAAGCGCATCCCGCGGCACAAATAACACCACGCCAAACGGGCCGCCCGTGGCATGCTGACAATCATTGCAGTGACAAATTATTGTTGCCAAGGGTTCTGCATCACAGGTGTAGCGCACCTCTCCACAACTGCAACCACCGGAAAATGTCTTTGTCATGTTAATTCCCTTAGATAAGCAAAAACTATAATTGAAAAAGCAATCCGGCACTCAGTGTCGTGATATCTACTTTAATGTCTGTGGCTGAGACATTAAAATCATCTGTTCTTTTGCGAATGGAATAATCCAAAACCAAACTAATATGGTCAAGCACGCGATAGTGACAACCGAGGCCATAAAAATAACCTAGCCCTTTATCTGAGTTGCGGTAGGTTGAATAAACATTAGTGCTGACAATCTGCGAACCCATCGCCACAAAATAGGCGCCAGTAAACTCATAATCTGTTCTCAACTCTTCACCTCCCAATTGCAAATAGGCGGCAAACCTAGGCGTGACCGGCCAGCGAATCTTGCCAGTAATACTCAACGAGTTCACATCCATATCAACAGTGGTGACATACCCTTGTGTTAGTGTGGTGAGTTGGCTGTTGTAATAAGCTTGGAATGGGCCACCAAAGTTTTGTCTCATGTCATCACTCACATGACCGAAATCATGGTAAGACAGCTCAACGGCCAGATAAGAATTTAAGTTATAACCCAACAGCAGAATATTTGTGGCTTCTTCATTTTTGACTGTTTCCACATCCCAATCTGATCGACCAGAGACTGCCCCGAGATAAAGATCATTCAAAAAACTTTTTTTTGTCACGCTCGGTGCGGTGTCATTCTTAAGACCGTCACTTGCAAAGCTAATGTGAGGCCAGATTATCGAAGTCAAAAGGAACCCTGTCGCTATTATTTTTCTTCTTTGCATGTCGCTCCACTCCTAAAGAAGCGACATTAGCAGGTTACACAGCCAATTTGTAGATCTGTTGAATTTTAGCTATGCACTGCATGACGAAAAACTGCTAAATACCCAGGAAATACCCCCTCAGATTCGAGCGCCCCTTGGTTTTTGAGAAACTGATGAAACTCGGGCAATCGATAGTTGGGTACACTCGCCAACATATGATGCTCCAGATGATAGTTCACAAAATTGGGTGCGAAGGTCAATCTTTCCCACCAGCTTGCTAAAGTAGTACGGGTATTTTTTTGTGGATCCGTATCCAATAAATCAGGCACAGCACCGTGCTCAGCAACTTGGCGTAAACGCAAGAACAACATAAATGTTGTAAGGAATGCCACGAGCCACAGCAGGTACAATTGTGGGACGCCAAAAATAGTCAATACGAGCAATAAAATCGCATTGGCCTGCAAACCTTTAATAAATCCATCACGATTTCTTTTTGTGCCAGTGATGGGATCTTTCAACGAACCAAACAAATAGATCAGCAATTTGAAACCGGTCTGGCCAGTGAGATCACGAATTATTTTGCGTTTAAAACTGGCTTTATCGATGGGGTAATGCTGATAGTTATTGAGATCTGGATCGTCAGGCGTACCGGAAAATTGATGATGTTTTAAATGACCTTTGGCATAAAGCTGCATATCTTGCAAAGCCGGGTAGGCACAAAACCATTGACCGAAAAATTCATTGTATTCCTTGGTTGCAAAAAAGATGCGATGCCCACACTCATGCATTAAAACCGCCAAACCCAATTGTCGATTGCCCAATACAATCAGCGAAAATAAAATAGTGAAAATATTGGGCCACTTGGCCACAATGAAAAATGCTAGCGTAATCATCAGCCAGTTGGTGATTAAAATTCTAAAGGCAGAAAAATCATTTTTCGTGGTGAAATACTGCTTTTGCTCAGCCGTTAATAACTCATTGATGTTCATTTTCTCTCCGTTAATCCGGGTGTGCTGACAGGCTGTCGAAGTTGAATACCTTACTATAAAATGGCAATTTATGTCCCGACAAAGTGTTTAGTTAAGCTGTTTCAGGGTATCGATCGTTATAAACCAGCTACTGTCACTTTTTGCTAAAGGTTTGATGAATCATGTCATTGATCGATCCACCATTCCCTCTTATGTTCTGACTGATATTTTCATTCAAGAAACAAATACGTAACACGATTGCAACTTTCAACTACTGTTTAGATTTATCATAATCTCAAAGGAAACGCCATGGTTACAGAAGCCTACGTATACGATGCAGTGCGCACTCCGCGCGGCAAAGGAAAACAGGATGGTTCACTGCATGAAGTGAAGCCGGTTAATCTCATTTCAAATTTGCTTGTTCATCTCCAACAAACGCATGACTTAGATACATCGCGCGTCGACGACGTGGTATTAGGTTGCGTGAGCCCGCTCGGCGATCAAGGTGGTGATATCGCAAAAACCGCCGTGATGACGGCCAAATGGGATGAAAAAGTTGCTGGTGTACAACTCAATCGCTTTTGCGCATCAGGTCTTGAGGCGGTCAATATGGCCGCCATGAAAATTCGCTCCGGCTGGGAACAACTTGTCGTCGCCGGCGGCGTAGAATCCATGTCGCGAGTACCTATGGGTTCTGATGGCGGCGCTTGGGCCATGGACCCGGCAACTAATTTTGCCACCGGTTTTATGCCGCAGGGAATTGGTGCAGATCTTGTAGCCACCATTGAAGGTTTTTCTCGCCAGGATGTCGATAATTTCGCATTGAACTCACAGAAAAAAGCCGCCGCCGCGAGACAAAATGGTCATTTCTCTCGATCGATTGTTCCGGTAAAAGATCAGAATGGCTTAACCATTCTTGACCACGACGAATTTATTCGCCCTAACACGACCATTGAAGGTCTCGGCAAACTCAATCCATCGTTTCAATTTATCGGCGAGATGGCCTTTAACTCCGTTGCAGAAAGACGTTATCACTCGGTAGAAAAAATTAACCACGTCCATACTCCCGGAAACTCATCCGGTATTGTCGATGGTGCGGCCGCAGTTTTAATTGGTAGCGCACAAATAGGTAAGGATCTGCAACTCACACCGCGCGCACGTATCGTAGCCTGTGCAGTAACAAGTACCGACCCGACCATCATGTTAATTGGCCCTGGCCCAGCCACTCAAAAAGCGTTAAAACTTGCTGGCATGAAGGCTGAGGATATTGATCTGTTTGAAGTTAACGAAGCATTTGCTGCCGTGGTGATGCGCTTCCAAAAAGATCTCAACGTACCCTTTGAAAAAATCAACGTCAATGGCGGCGCAATTGCTATGGGGCATCCGCTGGGTGCAACGGGCGCCATGCTAATCAGCACAGTGATAGATGAACTTGAGCGTCGCAAACTACGCTTTGGGCTCTGCACACTTTGTGTTGGCGGTGGCATGGGTATAGCCACTATTGTTGAACGAATATAAAGGCGGGAATTTATTATGAGCGCAATTAGATACGAGAAAGACGCAGACAATATTGTCACCTTGACAATGGATATGCCAGGCCAGTCTGCCAACACCATGAACGCAGATTATTGCACAGCAATGAATGCCTGTGCGCAACAGCTGAAGGCTGAAATCAACCAAGTCTCGGGTATCATTATCACTTCTGCTAAAAAAACCTTTTTTGCTGGCGGTGATTTAAGAGAACTTATCAAAGCCACCAAAGAAAATGCCCAACAAGTTTTCGACGCAGGCCAGGCTATTAAAAAAGATCTACGCGATATTGAGACCTTAGGCAAACCAGTGGTTGCAGCCATTAACGGTGCTGCACTGGGTGGCGGTTTTGAAATCTGTCTCGCTTCGCATTATCGAATCTGTTTAGACGATGACGGCATTAAACTCGGCTTACCTGAATCACAGCTAGGTCTACTACCCGGCGGCGGTGGCGTAGTACGCATGGTGAGATTATTTGGCTTGGAGAAATCCTTCCCTTATTTAATGGAAGGCAAACAACTCAATCCCAAACGCGCTTTAAAAGAAGGTCTTATACACGCATTGGCCGACAACAAAGAGTCGATGATTGCAGCGGCAAAAGCCTGGATTAAACAAAATCCCGTATCGCAACAACCTTTTGATAAACCCGACTATAAAATGCCTGGCGGTGCGCCGAATCATCCAAAAATGGCGCAATTGCTGCCGATCGCACCGGCGGTGTTAAGACAGAAAACCAAAGGCTGTTACCCAGCACAAGAAGCGATTCTTTCTGCAGCGGTAGAAGGCGCACAGGTAGATTTTGAATCTGCGTCACGGATTGAAAGCCGTTACTTTGTCGAACTCGTTACCGGCCAGGTTTCAAAAAATATTATTGGCACCATGTGGTTTCAACTCAATGGCATCAAAGCCGGTAGCAGCAGACCCAAAGACTTTGAAAAATACACGACTAAAAAAGTCGGCGTATTAGGTGCCGGCATGATGGGTGCAGGTATCGCCTACTCTACTGCCGATAAAGGTATTGAAGTCGTATTAAAAGATGTATCACTCGAACAGGCAGAAAAAGGCAAGGCGTATTCCACCAATCTGTTGGATAAAAAACTCGGCAAGAATCAGATCACCGAACAACAAAAAACAGATTTTCTGCAACTCATTACCGCCACTAATAATGCGGCAGATCTTGCAGGATGTGATCTGATTATTGAAGCCGTGTTTGAAGATCGCGACCTCAAGGCTAAAGTTACCCAAGAAGCAGAACCACAGATGATTAAAGGCGGCGTTTTTGCCTCCAATACATCAACGCTTCCCATTAGCGGACTGGCAGAAGCTTCTCAGGACGCTAGCCATTTTATCGGTTTACACTTTTTCTCACCGGTCGATAAGATGCCGTTGGTTGAAATCATTAAAGGCAAAAAAACTTCCGCCGAAACTATTGCCCGCGCTTTTGACTACGTACTACAAATCGGCAAAACACCGATTGTCGTCAACGATAGCCGTGGTTTTTACACCTCTCGCGTATTCGGCACATCTGCGCTTGAAGGCGTTGCGATGTTGGCAGAAGGCATCAATCCAGCCAGCATTGAGCATGGAGCGGTATTGGCGGGCCTTCCGGTTGGACCTTTGGCCGTGTTGGACGAAGTAAGTTTGTCGCTCGTATTAAAAATTGAAGATCAGACCCGCAAGGATTTGGAAGCAAGTCGACAAACTCATACAGCCACCCCAGCGCAAAAACTTGTCAGGGAAATGGTCGAACAGTTTGGCCGAGCCGGCAAGGCCAGCGGCAAAGGTTTTTATGAATACCCCGCCGACGGTAAAAAGTATTTATGGCCAGAGCTATACAGCAAATACGCCAAGAACGAATTGGCAATAGATCTACAAGAGATCCAGGATCGCCTCCTCTTTATTCAATCGCTCGAAACTATCCGCTGCGTTGAAGAAGGCGTATTGGATACCGTGGCCGACGCCAATATCGGTAGTATATTTGGTATAGGCTTCCCTGCCTGGACTGGCGGAACACTGCAATTTGTCAATCAATATGGGTTAAAAGCTTTTGTAGAGCGTGCAACTGTATTGGCTGAAAAATTCGGCTCGCGCTTTGCTCCGCCGAAGTTGTTGATGGAAAAAGCTGAGAAGGGGGAGATTTTTGAGTAATTGACTCTGAAGCGCTGCTATAACAACTAATAGTTCTTGAGCCATTGGTAGTTGAAGTGAGCATTGCGCTAGTCTTTACACATTTATTTAATTGAACTGAATTTTTGCTATTCCACCATCGCAAGTGTCAGCTCCAAAGTGCTTGCCAAGACACGCCGTGAACCCATCCATGGGGGCTCTCATCGGCATCCATGCCTCAGAAGGTCTTGGCAAGCACTTTGGAGCTGACACTTGCTGACAATGCGCAGCTTCTTTGAGTTACTTATCATATTACAACCTGTTTCTGTATGACTAAGCTGTTGTTGAGCACAGAAGTTCGCCATCTGCAATCGCTTTGGGAGACCTTCTGAGGCATGGATGCCGATGAGAGCCCCCATGGATGGGTTCACGGCGTGTCTCCTAAAGCGATTGCGGATGGCGAACTGGTCGTTGGGCAAAATGCATATAATCCCTTATTTATCCAGTAATAAATGGATTTCAGCTATTGTCCCGCATTAGAGCCATAATCTGTTCGGTATTCATTTTTAGCTTTCCTACCTTATGCGCACGGCGAAATCGACTTTCATCGCTTTTTTTCTTTGCTGTCTTCTTCAAATACCATCTACCTTTTTCATCTTGAAGAAATTCAACTTCTGTTTCCGCTGGACGTATTCCCATCGAATCTCTTACTTCTTTGGGAATAGTGACTTGGCCTTTGCTCGTAACTTTCATATCACACCACCAATTTCAAATAGATCAAAGATCTCGTCACAGCATTATGTTTCGTATTGGTATTACTGCAAAAGTATTACTTTAATTGCACATAAACAAGCCGTCAATCTATCAGCCGTCCCCGTCATTTAATTTTGCAGGTGAATTTATTCATTTGAAGTTTTCTGCGGAATTAATAAATCACACCATAAACTCAAATTTTCTATTCACCAATAAAGTTTGGCTTGCGCTTTTCTTTAAACGCCTTCATACCTTCTTTCGCATCCTTGGTCGCGAAGATAGTCCAGCCAAGTTCTTCTTCTTTCTTCAACGCTTCCACTTCAGGTAAGCACTCTTCATTTTCACGCAGTGACTTTAAGATAGCTTGAACAGAAAGTGGAGCGTTCTCACAAATTTCTTCAGCAATCTTCATCGCTTCATTGAGTGCTTCACCTTTGGGAACAACGCGGTTAATCAGGCCCCAAGCCTTGGCTTCTTGCGCACTGACATGGCGACCTAATAAGAGAATCTCTGCCGCCAACGCATAAGGGATTTGGCGACGCAGCCGAATGGTAGAACCACCTAATGGGAAAAGACCACGCTTACACTCAGTTACACCAAACACAGCATCATCCGCACCCACGCGAATATCAGTGCCCTGTAGAATTTCAGTTCCACCAGCCAATGCGTAGCCCTCTACAGCGAGAATCACCGGTTTTTTAGGGCGATTGTGGCGCAGCAATGCCTGCCAATGTAAATCGGGAACTGTTTGCATCAATTGCTGTATTTCTGCCGCGCCTTCCCCACTGCCTTCTGGACCAGCCTTTAGATCCATACCGGCACAGAAGGTATCCCCTTTGCCAGTGAGAATTGCACAGTACAATTCTTTATCTTCATCTAGTCTGCGCCAGGCTTTGTACATACCAACCACCATAGGTCCGCTAAGAGCGTTTTTTGCTTCTGGCCGGTTTAGCGTAACAATAAGAATGTGACCTTTTTGTTCGATGGTACAGTTCGCTGTACTGATATCTAATTCGTCTGACA
>OBEQ012274562.1_pt1 | contig 17349 bp, 22 predicted proteins | sample 1670901 | NCBI WGS metagenome assembly OBEQ01 (sample SAMEA104232315, study PRJEB22302) | groundwater metagenome | biome: forest; feature: aquifer; material: groundwater | place: USA | collected 2011-08-07 | depth 5.4 m
AGTCAATGCCTAAATGCCGGCAATGCATTGAATCATTTAATCCATTTACAGCATTCATCGAACATTGACACTTGAAAATTGAACATTGGCGGCTCATTGGCCGCCCCTTTCTCTGTCCAGGTTCGGTTGCGGGGCGCTGCCGACGCCTTTGGTGACCACCGGCGCGGTCAGCTCGCCAAAGCCCTGCAGTTTTTGGCGGGTGGCGGTGTCGGGGTTGTAGGCGTCGTAAAAGAGCTCGATCAGCTCCTGGGTGTCGAGCGGCAGGGCCTGGACGCCGCACTGCAACAGTCCCTCCATGGTGGCCTGGACGCGGTTTCTTAGCTCGGTCTTGGCGTTTTCCAAAACCTCTTCGTTGGTGACGATGTGCGGTTTTTTGTTGGAGCCGCTAAACAGCTCGATCAAGCCGGTGAAGAAGCCGGTAGTTTGTTTAAAAGTGTTCCGGATATCCTGGCCGCTGTCCGGAAAAGCGATGATCACGTAAAAGCTTTTGTCCATGATGTTGGTCTGCTGCGAGATGTCGGACAAAAAGGTAATGTAATCTTCGATTAGCAGCGCCAGCAGCATGTTGTCTTCTTCGCCGCGGATTTTATCCAACTTCTCCAGGTAGGGGCGGAGGTCGACTTTTTGGGAGCGCACAAAAATCTGAACCGGGAAATAAAGCGAGTTTAAGAAACCTTGATAACTGTACTCGACGGCTTCGCGCTCCTGGGGACTCATCAGATCAAAGTTGATCGATTTGCACATGATCACCGCCCGGAAGCTGCCGTCGTTCATAATCACCACGCCGTCGCGGACTTCGGCGATTTGGAGCGTGTTTTGGGTGCTGTTGACATTGGGCGCCTTGCCCTTGGCCTTAGTTTTGACCGGCTGCGGACCGCCGGTTGAGGCAGGCGCGGCGGGATTAGGACTCGCGGGATTCACTTATTTTGTCTCCACCTAAACGCCCCCGTCATTCCCGCGCAGGCGGGAATCCAGTGAATGACTCCTAGCTGGATCTCCAATCAAGTTGGAGATGACAACGAGAGGCTTTGATTGGTTTTTAAGTTTAGTGCAGTTGGATGACCACCTCGTCGGGTGGCGGCTCGGGCTTGTGGTTAGCCAGTTTGGAGATACTACTAACTTTAAGCTCATCACTTTGAGCCAGCTCCTTCAGTTTAACAGCATGAGCGGGATCTGTCATCACGGGGGTGGCGGGCTTCGATTTCACCGTTGTGGGACTGGCTGCGGCGCTGCCGACGGCTGGCATGGTTGGCGGCTGCCAAGTCACCGCTTTTGGCGGGGCCCCGCCAGGGGCAGCCGCCGCCGGCGCTCCCGCTGGCGGGGCGCCGGCCAACGCCGACTGTAACTTGGCGCTGATGTCTTGTTTTTTCAGGGTATCTTTTGTCTGCATCAACTGGCTGACCTTGTGGGCGGCGTTGTTGGCGGCCGGGTCCAAAATGTCGTCTTCGGCCCGGACGTCGACCGCCGGCACTTCTTTGGGCAAAACGGCCGAGCTGATTAAACGATCGGTGGTAGTTTGCTCGGCAATCAAATCGGGGTTGTCGGTCAAGTTGACGTTGATGTTTTTAAAAGCCCAGCCGCGGGTATCGAGCGCCGTGGCCAGCGTTTTGAGGCGGCTTTTTACCTCGGTCTGGCTGAAGCTTTTGGTCAACGCCGTGTCCGGCGGTTTGGGCGCCGTGATGGTCACCAGCTCGCGCTGGCCGGACTGATTCCAGACTCGCATGTGCGGCTTGAGCAAAAAGCGGACGTGGCTTAGCAGCCAGATTTCGGTCGGCTGCTCTTTTCCAAATGGCGCCGCCAGCACGCCAAACAAAAGCATCGGGAAAAACAAAACTAAAATAACCACCCAGCGGACGGCGCCGAGCTCCGGGCTGATCAGCAGCCGGAAATTGACAAACATCAAAAAGCCAGTGATGATGGCGTAAATAAAGGCCTTAAGCGTCAGTGGCCCAAGTAGCTTATCCTCGGCCTCAATATCCTGAATAACTTTATAAACCGCCATGCTTAAAAGTATAACCGAAATCAGTCGCCAACCACTATAAATCGGTGTAAGCCTTGTCCCGCAAGCTGACGTTAAGGATTCGTAAACTAGTACCCTTGACGTCAAAAATAACTCTGTATTTCCCGATTCTGTAGCGATAGGTAGGCGGTTTTACGCCACTTAACTGTCGTGCAAACATTAGAGGATTACCGGATTTTGCATATTGAGTAAGTTTTGCGCGTATTCTTTGTTGCTGAACCGAATCGAGTCGCCCTAAATTCTTAATTGCTGACAGCGTAAAAAGTACTTCGTATGCAGGCATCGGAGGACTAATTAAAGCTTTTTGAAAACTTCTTCAAGCGGGACAAGTTTGCCAGCCTCCGCTTCTTGGCGTGCCTTTTCTATAACTTTGAGCAGTTTTTCATCAGTCGACTCAAAGTAAGCTTCTAACAGATCGTTAGTAACTTCAGATACTGTCGTCTCAGCCATGGCGGCTTTAACCCTTAACATTTTGTGGATATTAGGGTTGATGTAAAGGGTCGCTTTTTTGGTAGTCATAATAATTTGCTCCTAATGCCATATTACCAACCTTACTTTTTGACGTCAATACATTAAAAAGTAACAGCTGAAGAGTAGAAGCAAGATAATTAGACTGAAAGTATAGATTGAGCCAATGAAACCAAGGGAAATTTATTAGATGGGCGTCAGTGGCCCAAGTAGCTTGTCCTCGGCCTCAATATCCTGGATTACCTTATAAACCGCCATTTAATTGCCTATTACTTTTTGCATGTCACCCTTTACTAACCTAACCGCCATGCTTAAATAGTATCAGAGTTTAGCGAACTATTTACGCCAGTTGGCTAGCCTATACCCCAACAATTTCTTGTGGCTCGATCTCATCGGGTGAAGCAGGCGGTGCAAAGTCGTACTTACCTGGCTCGTGGCCTTTGATGGGCAAGGTTTTCCTCTGCCAAGCCTTAAGCCTCTTTTTATATTCGACGTGATCATAGAAGCCAGGCGGTGTCATACGGCCCTCTTGAAAAGCCATTTGCTCGCGTCGTAGCTTCCATATCCGTTGAGCCATAGCAAGTCTTTCGGCACCTAGTTCTCTTGATCCGCGTCGGTTCAAGAGATTAAGCTTACTGCTTTCAGTGATGAGGTCCTTATCGTGTTTCTTAATAAACTGCTTGATTTTTCTCCTTCTAGCAAATCCTAAAAAGCCATCATCATATATTGGCATTGGTACGTCCCTGGGGTCTTTTACTTGCTCGCGTTTTTGAAGAATCGTTTGCCTTTCGATTTCCCGGTCATGAAGCATGTTCCAGTATATTCGCCAGGTTAAAAACCTTTGACGTATGCCTCGGACCACCGGAATAATCCCACCAGGTCTGCTCATCAACAAGCTCCAGCGTACTCGGCCGGGGTGCTCTTCGATTTCAACCCTAATTTGTTTAACTGCTTCCAGAAAATCATAACCTTGACGGTGTAGCTCGACTTGGGGGTCTTCGGACAACTCAAGAGCAGCTCGGATTTGTTCTTGTTCGCCTTCGGGCAAGCTTGCGATAATCGTGTCCCACTGCACCTCGGGATGATCTTTATGTATTAGGCGCAGCAGTTCTTCGACATCCGTATCGTTAGCTAGCACCCTTTCTTTTAGAGCATTAAATTGCGCTACTTCCTCTGGGCTTGGCGGCCGGCTTTCGGAACTCGGTCCCCATTCAATGCCTAACTCCCGTAGACGCTTACCAGCAGCCGGGCTTACTTTTGCCGCTACCAAATAATCAATCGAAATTCCGTGTTCGGCAGCTGCCCGAATAACCTCGTCCGGGATGCCGTGCTTGTCAGCCTTTTCTTCAGGCAGTTCGCCTAAGTTAATACCCTTATCACGGAACTCTTTTAAAAGAGCCGGTACCCATTTAGCTCCCAGCACATCTTTTATGCTGTAGCCAGCGTCAAATGCTTTTTTTACAGCTTCAGGTGGAAGGTGGTTCTGCGCTATTAACTCAGAAGCTCGTCGTCTAGTTTCTGGCCTCTTTGGATCAACCCCCAACTCCTTGCAGTACTTAGGGTCTGTAAAAAGCTCCTCTAAAATCTCCTGTGCCTGGGCGCGTTCGGCTGCTGGGTCTCTACCGCTACGTGCTTGTGCCGCCTGCTCCTCTTCCATCTCCCGCCTGGCCCGTTCTTCGGTGGTTTCTTGCTGATTTCGGTGGCCGACTTCGGGTGCTGGAGGGATAACTTGTGGTTCTTCGGCTCCTGCGGCTGCTTCTTCGGCAACGGGCTCATCGGTCTGGGGATTTCGAATCTGGTCTTCTGTTATGTTCCTCTCCGTTCCGTCAGGCAGCCTTACGCGGTAGTGTTTTTTGCCACCATGGACACCAAAAGAGCTGACGATCTCAGCGGGTACGTCCTTCCAGCCGATCTCGACTACCACTCGGTTAGGCTCTTCAACGGTTTCTTCGACTGCGATTTCGCCAGCTTCTTCGCCAGCTTCGGCTTCTTTTTCTGACTCGTTCGGTTCTGTTTCAGGGATTTGTTGTCCAACTAGGCTCCCGTGAACTTCAGGTCCATAGCTCCTTGGAGGAGCTCCCGGTTCAGTAGGTTGATTCATATGTCTTAATAATACCCCGCCCCAGTTTTTTTACTTGGTACGAAACAACAGTTTCGGGAGACGACTTAATAAATTCGCTCAACCTATTTCGGTAGGTAGAAGAAGTGTCGGCTTGAGGCGGAGTTGGATCTCCTTCGTGTTCAGTCATAATCCTTTAAAGCGTTTTTATTTTAAGTACTGATCAATTATATAATGCTGAACTTCTATTCTTTAGTCAACTACCAGGTTTTCGGCACCAGACCTTTTGCTACTAACCTTTGTCTATCAATAGCCGCAGCGTCCTCTGCGACCTTACGAGCTGCTGCGACTTCATCTGGAAGTTGGCCTTTGGCGACAGCTTCATGCTCGGCTCTCTGAACACGCGTGGCTAATTCGGCATGAGCAGCTTGAACAACGTGGTTATATGCCTCCCTGGCTTCAACTGATGCGTCCCCTTGATCTCTTAAATCTACAATATGTTGCTCAAAGACATCTTGATCAGGTCGAGCTAACGTACCGCTACCTAGTTGTCGGCCATAGTTAATCCGAGCATTGGTTGCACGACTAACGCTTGCTGGGTCACCTGGGTCGCTTGGCATGAGGAGTTCAGGTCCGGCTAAGTTTCTAATGCGCACTAAAACGTCTCTTTGCTCACTGGTTAAACGGCCCGAGATGTTCGGATTAGTGAGAGCGCGGTCGGCTAGATCAATAGCTCTTCGTCTTTGAACCGCGGGGTCAGGCGCATCTACTAGTTCGCCCGTGTCAGGCTTTCTGACTTTACCATGTACGACTTGTTGCTCGAGCTCACGCATCGCTATCTCGTGGAAGTTCGGAATTTCTTCAGCGCTCAGGTCACTAAGATCGGGTTTAAGCGGCGACAAGTGCGGTGCCTTTTCGTGAATTTTACCAATATTTCTGGCTACAAATTGCTCCCAAACCTGTTGGTCCATGTGGCCTCCACTACGAAGATCAGATATTTTGTCCCAATCGCCGAATTCTGCCAATTTGTCTAGGGCGAAACGCTGGACCGCCGCTTCTCGGCCGTCAAGACCAGTTTTTTGGTCAACATGCCCTTGAGCAGCAGCTACTAGGGCGGTCAGCTTATCTTCGTGGTTAGCGGATTCGTATTTACTACCTATGACTGCTTCAGCGGCAGCCTCATCAGCTGTTTTTCGGCCTTGTGCCCTAGTTGCTGCGAACTGTCGTCGTCGAGCGCTACGGGTTAAAAACGGGTTATATTTACCGGCTACGAGCTTATCCCACTTTCCAAAGCGGGATCTGTCGTCAGCAATCCTGGCAGCTCTTTCAGCCCCTCGCTGTTGACGGCTGAAGGCGGCTTTTTCGCCTAGGTATTTGCTGCTGGGTTGGGAGGCGCGGCGGCCGAGGTTGCCTAGGGCTCCACCAACCGCTCCAAGCGCTGCCCCGCTCCACTGCAGAGTTTTTGGCAAAGCGGCGTACGGCCCAAAATAACCAACTAAAACTAGAATGTAATTAACTAAGCCAAAGGCGGCTAATTGAGTTAAAGGCAAAGCAAAATGATGACCAAAAAACTGGAACTGCGCCAAGTTTGGCACAACGGCGTGTTGCCCAGGTGAGCCACTGCTAATAAAAGCAAAGATTCGGCCGGCCGAAATTAAGGCGATAATTAGCGGAAACATCATTAGCATTCTCGAAAACGTCTTCCACCACAGATCAAAGTAGCGCTTAGTGCCCGGTAAAATCCAGGCTACTAGGGCAATCGGTACCAGTATGACACATAAAATTATTAAAACTTTCCGGGCAACCAGAACAAAGAAACCGATCAGGAGGGCCATCAGCACAGGCAGAGCTAAGGCTAAGGCTCCAGCACCCGTCAAAAAGGCTAAACCGACACCCGCTGCTACCAGGCTAAGGGTTTCAAATAGGTTAAAACTGGCGGCGTTAGTATCAAGACCCGGAGTAGTTGATTGAGCCCCAGACAACAAGCCCGGCAGATTCATATTGGCATCGCCGCCAAATGGCGCATACATGAGGGCCTGTATGCCATGGCCGAGATCATTAGTAAAATCAATAGCAAACTTTACCAAAAACCAAGAAAGCTGAATAAGTATCACAGCGGCTACTAACTTGGGGATAGCTTTCCGTAAAGTGTAGGCATCCAATGGCCCCCAATTTATGGCCTGAGAGAAGATGGCCACCAGCATGATGATGACTATTAAGGCGGTCGCCAGAACCCTAAAAGAAGCCCAGGCTTTTTGGACACCTTGCTTACTATCATTTAAATATTGAGTGCTCGAGCAGCTCGAGCTGGCGGTTGTATTAAATTCCAGCTCGCATTTGATAACGGAATCTAGGGCCGAAACTCCCTGGTCGATGCCATGCAGAACCGAACACATTATCCACTCCAGGCCCAAGATACCGCCCGACCAGCAATCCTGCTTAGTAGTGCTTGTTGGCGCAGTGGTGCCATCTGTTAGTGTACAGTCAAGAGGATTGCTAGGGGTTGGACAGTCGCATGTATACCCGGAGGGTGCAGCTTGAGATAAGGTACAGTGCTGTCCGTTCAATGCGCCCGGCGGAGCCGGAGTAGCAGAGGGAGCTCCTGCTGAATTGAGATCGTAGTAAACCTTTATTGGCACGTCTTTAACTAGCTGTATATCTTTTTCAGGAATGTCGCTGCATTTTTTGGTCGTATCTCCACTATGACCTAGGGTAATTGTGGCTGAATAGTAGGCCTTGCCGCTACCCGTTTCTATAGGGCTGCCTTTGATTGTGATGCCTGATCCGCCGCCGCTAACCTGGGGGCCGCAAATAAAAGAACCCGAGCCTAAAAATCTAAGATTAAGATTATTGTCGGTGGTATTCGTATCAATAAAAGCATAAGACGTGCCATTTATTTGTACGTCAACCCTGGCCGGCTTGCCACCGTTTTCGAATGCAAGGATGCTGTAGTCGAAGTTGGTAAAATCTTCGTTTTTAACCGGTGCCGCCGAAGCGTGCTTAGCCGGTCCTAATAAGACGCCGAGGATGACCAGTAAGCAGAGCCCAAAACCGAGGTTTATTTTAGTGAACATTTGACTTGAATATAGCACAAGCGGTATGGTCCAACAATCTGCTCAACCTCTTACAAGTCGTAGTCTCACCACAAACCCCGCATATGTGTGAATCCGCGTCAGCCGATTTTTCATTTGCCCTAATTCCTCAATCAATTAATAAGCACTAGCTTTTGACTAAAAAGTTCGCATATGCGAACTTTTTATTATGGCTGAATTGAAGCTCCTGCCAAAAGACGTGGCTAGTCCAACTAGCACCTTACTAAAAGCCGCCGGCGCTGGGCTAACAATCGCATCAGCTGTTGTAGCTCCCAATGCGCCTCTCCTACTGGCCAAACAACTGGGCTATGACAAAAACCGTTCTGTGTTGCAGTCAATTCGGTACGCACTGAATAAGGGCTGGCTCACCATAGAGGATTCGCCAACTGGCGTCAAAGTAGCGTTGAGCGCTGCGGGCCGTTTGAAGTGGCAACAAATTGAACTAAGTAAGCCACTATTCGAAAAACGATGGGATGGCAAATGGCGAGTTGTTTTATTTGATGTGCCTGTTTCCAAAAAGCCAGCTGCTGATGCGTTTCGCAGAGCTCTGAAGAAGCTCGGGCTTAAGCAGTTGCAGCGCAGTGTCTGGGTAACACCTTATGAGTGTCAATCTGAAGCGGCTGTTTTGCGTCAAATCTACGGGCTCAAGGACCACGTTAGAATTGCCGAGCTGGTCGCAATTGACGATGAATCAAGCTTAAAGTTTAAGTTCAAGCTACCCTAGCCTGTCGCCCCACCCAGATAAGTATCCTATTTGTCAAAAAAGTTCGCATATGCGAACTTTTTGTGCAAGAGGAGCCAACTCCGCTTATCCTTAATTTGTGCTATATTCAAGGCAAGAGCTACGAAGATGATTCCCAGACAAAAATTGCGGTTTGAAAAAATAGACAGAGCTGTGTTGGCAGCAGCCGTCTACTTAGGCTCTGCCGCGGCATTTTTAACTTCCCGCCCAGCTGCTGCAATCGGCAGCTGCCCGCCCTCCAACGACCTTAAGCACAATTGCATAGTGACGGATCTTAACGATATTATTAATTTTTTGAGTGCTGGTGTTGGTATCGTGGTCGTCGGCACGATTGTGGTGGCCGGCATCCAATATACCACCGCCGGCGAGAACGCCACCAAAGTCGAAGAAGCCAAGAAGCGGATCATCAGCGGCATCGTGGCGCTAGTGGCTTTTTTGCTAACCTTTGCCGTCCTGCAGTGGCTAATTCCAGGGGGACTTTAGATGTTTGCTTCGATTCTCCAGCTAGTATTTTTTGCAGCTACGCCAACTGTCAAGACCATTTCGGCTTGCGATCGAGGCAGCGTTTTGGGATTCCCGCACTGGTGGCAATATCTCAATACCGTCAGTGATAGTGCTGGTTGCCGGGTAGATTTCAAGGGTCTTAGCGACCTTTGGCTGGTGGGCCTGGCCATTTTGGAAATTTTGCTGCGGCTGGCCGGCATTTTGGCGGTGGTATATATAATAGTCGCCGGCATTACTTACATTACGGCGCTCGGCAACCCGGAGCGGACCAACGTCGCCCTGCACCGGATCATTAACGCGCTGGTCGGCTTGGCCATCGTTTTGGTGGCCGCCACGACGGTCGCCTTTTTAGGAAATACCTTTTTGAAGCCATGAAACTACCCTTATTTTTTGCCCAGGGCATCGTTAATACCAGCAACCTGCCGAACGCGCCAGCCGACACCGGCACTGTCGACAAAGCTTTAACTATTTTATTTTCGGTCGTCGGGGCGATGGCTTTTTTGGTCGTTTTGATCGCCAGTATCAACTACGTGACCTCGCGCGGCGAGCCCGAAAAAATCTCGCGCGCCAAAAACACTATTATTTACGCCATGGTCGGCGTCATCATTTCGGCCCTGGCCGTAGGCATCGTAAACTACGTTTTAAAAGCATGAGAGTCGCTATGCTCCAAAGTTCATATTGTCATCCCCAACCCCCGATCGGAGTCGAGGGCAGGCTTGATTGGGGATCCGGTCGACTAGATTCCCGTCTCCACGGGAATGACAAGAGTGGGCTTTGGACTTTAAATTTTACGGTCGGAGGTCGCGAAGGATGAGGAAATTTTTGGCTGCGATTTTTGCCTGCCTGTTTTTGAGCCTGACTGTAGTCGTGCCCGTCAGCGCAGCCTTTAACAACTCCAACTTATTGCCTTGTGCGGCCGGCAGCCCCGGGGCTGCTAACCAGCCCGCCGATAGTGGCGTTTGCAAAGACGCCAGCAACCAACTCGGTAAACCCGGTAACCCGAATCCGGTGACCGGACCGAACGGCATTTTGGCGAAGGTCTCGCGGGTACTCGGAGTTATTATTGGCGTAGCCTCGATTATCGTCTTTTTGATCAGCGGTGTGCGCTACGTGACGGCAGCCGGCAACGCCGACGCCGCCGCCAAGGCCAAAAAGGAAGTTACCTACGCCGTCGTCGGGCTGATCATCGCCTTTATCGCCGGCGGCCTGTCATTTTTCTTTACGCATATTTTGCTATAAGATGAGAAAAGCATGGGCATTTTGCAAAAACTAAAACTAGCTCTAACGCTTTTAGCCTTTGTCGCAGTTTTCTTCAATGCGCCAATGGTTAGCGCCGCCACACCAAAGTGCCTCCCCTCTAATCTCAACTGTAATCCTGGTAGCTCGAGTTCTTCTGGAACTTGCCAAGGCGTGCAGTGCTCCATCGAAAACGGCATCAACGCCGCCGCCGGCAACGGCCTTTCGCCCAACCAAGCTGCCAATCAGCTCAACAACACCATCGCCAGCGTTATTAACGTCTTTTCGATCATCATCGGCATCATCGCCGTGATTATGCTGATAATTGCCGGCTTTAAATACGTGACGTCGGCCGGTTCGAGCGATAAAATCGCCAGTGCCAAAAGCACCGTAATCTACGCCATCGTCGGCCTGATCATCGTCGCCCTGGCCCAAACCATCGTCAAGTTTGTCGCCCACAAGATAACTAGGTAAATACTTGATAAAGCATAAGCAGCGTGTATACTCAATAATTAAGATAAGGGATTACAAAATGATTCAAAAAATCAAACTGTCAATTGCTTCAATTATAAGTGTGGCAGCGATCGGCGTGGCCGTGCCAGTCGCGGTTGCTCAAACACCAATTAACGCTGATATTACTAACAGCCTCTGCGGCGGCACCGTTAACCTTAGTGTTTCAGAAAACGCCGGTAATTGCGCGGCCATAAATAACAGCGCCAATCAAGTTAACAACGCCCTGCACAGCGGCATTAATATCTTCTCGATCATCGTTGGCATCATCGCTGTCATCATGATCATCATCGGTGGCTTTAAATACATCACCTCCGGCGGCTCGACCGATAAGGTGTCCAGCGCCAAAAACACTCTGATCTACGCCATCGTCGGCTTAATCATCGTCGCCCTGGCCCAGTTCATCGTCAAATTCGTTCTGACCAAAGCCACGGCTTAGGTTAGCTCAAGAAGTTGTATAATTAAGGCTGATGTTCAAGGTCGGAATTTCGAGGTGGCTGGCTAGTCTAGTTGTCGGCTTGGCTTTTTTGCTAGGTGCGGCGCCGTTGCCGGCTTTGGCCCAAGCCTCCGATAACGCCGACATCAACAATGGTCTTTGTGCCGGCGCCAACTTGAACTTTGGCTCCCCCTGCCAAGCCGGCGGCGTCGGCAATGATCAAGCCGTCACCAAAATTAACAATATTATTCACCTAATCATTAACACTTTATCGGCGGTCGTCGGCGTGGTGGCGGTGATTATGATTGTGGTTGGCGGCTTTCGCTACATTACTTCCGGCGGCGCCGACACCTCTGTTTCTAGCGCCAAGAACACCATTCTATACGCTATCATCGGCCTGGTGATCGTGGCCCTGGCCCAATTTATAGTCCGCTTCGTACTCGGCAAAATAACCGTCAGCTAGCTTAGAGAACTTGGATTTTCTTGACGGTGTCCTGCTTCAATTTGGTGAACGATATGGTTAGCACGCCGTCTTTTAGGACGGCTTCGATATCTTCTTCTCTGACTGGGACCGGCAGGACAATGCTGCGGCTAAACTCGCCCCAATAACACTCCTGCACAAAATAATTCTCCACGCCCTCTTCGGTGCCGGCGCTCAAAGTGCCGCGGATGCTCAAGGTGTTATCGGCGATGCTGACATCCAAATCATTCTTATTAACTCCGGCCGTGCGGGCTTTAACGATTAGCTTTTCTTTGGTCTCATAGACGTCAACGGCCAGCTGGCCGGGCGCCGGTTCGTCTTCGTCCCACTTGTCATTATTATCAGAGGCGGGCTGACTCGAATCATCACCAGCCGGGGCGTCGTCATTCAGAAAAGCCGCCGTTATTTCATCCTCCATTAAAAGATCTTCGTCTTGGCTGCGTCGAGCCATGGTCCTTACCCTCCAAGCTTAAAATTTATACGGCTTGATTTTTGTCTTAAACCCAGTATAGCTTAGGCACTTTCGCTTGCGCAATATCTTGCTATGATTATTTACAACACCTTAGATACAACAATGTCACTGCTTGAAGCTGTTATCTCAACTCTGTCCCCAGCCGAGTGTTTAATTTGTTCAAGCGAGGGGGCGAGTTTGTGCAAAACTTGCGCGGCCCGGCACGTTGCGCCGTTTGGCGAGCGCTGCTGGCGCTGTCAGGCTTTGAACCCCAACGGCCGCACCTGTATTCACTGCCGTAGTTTTAGCGGACCGCGCCACGTCTGGATCGTCACTAACTACGAAACCGCCGCGGCCGAGCTGGTCCGGGCTTTTAAATTCGGGCAGCTGCGAGTAGCCGGCGAATCTTTGGCTCGGCTGATGATCGAAACATTAAATGGTTTTAGCTACCCTGACGATTATCTGATTGTGCCGGTGCCGACGGCCACCAGCCGAGCCCGCCGGCGCGGCTTTGACCAGGGCCAGCTGCTGGCTCGGCAAATTGCCCGCCGGCTGAATCGCCCCTCCCTGCCGGCCCTGGCCCGCCTTGGTCAAAGCCGCCAGGTTGGCGCCACGCGGGCCGAACGCCTGACCCAAAGCGCCGGCGCCTACCGCTTGCGCTTACCCCGCGACGTCGCCGGCCGCAGCATTTTATTAGTCGACGATGTTTTGACCACCGGCGCTACCCTCCGAGAAGCCACCCGAACCTTGCGGGCCGGCGGCGCCCGCCGCGTCGACGCCCTACTCTTCGCCAAACGGCAGTAGGTTAAAATAGGGAGAAGTGGAAGGGTCGCATAGTCTGGTCTAGTGCGCCACCTTGGAAAGGTGGTATAGGGGCAACTCTATCGAGGGTTCAAATCCCTCCCCTTCCGCCAAAATTACAACCTTTTATTCTTGTCGGACTTCTGGGCTCGGGCGTACACTAAAAGCTTAGAGAGCTTTTTCTCGCGGTGATTTTAGCAAGGTAGGTGGGGACCTACTTTTTTTAATTCCAAAGGAACTCAAAAATGCCCAATGCTCAATGCTCAATGCTCAATGAATGTAGCAATAGGCAATGCCTTAATGCATTGAATCATTTATACATTGATGATTCATTGCTCATTGATCATTGTTCATTGACCATTGCGACCGGAGGTCGCTCATGGCATTAATTGAGCTAGCCGAAGTCTCCAAACTGTTTGGCTTCGGTGACGCCACCAACTTGGCTCTCAACGAGGTCGACTTGAACGTCGAGCCCGGCGAGTTCGTGGCCGTCATGGGGCCGTCGGGCAGTGGCAAAACGACTTTGATGAACATTATCGGTCTGCTCGATAAGCCAACCCACGGCAACTATACGCTCGATGGCCGTCACGCCTCGCGGCTGCGCGCCAATTCCCAAGCCCGGCTGCGCCGCGACCGCATCGGCTTTGTTTTTCAGTCTTTTAACCTCCTGCCCCGCCTCAATGTCTTAGAAAATGTCGCCCTGCCGCTGGTTTATAAAGGCTTATCTTCGCTAAATGCCCAGCGGCGGGCCAGCGATATTTTGGAACGAGTTGGGTTGCGTGACCGCGAGTACTTCTTCCCGCACCAACTCAGCAACGGCCAGGCCCAGCGGGCGGCCATCGCCCGGGCATTGGTTAACAGCCCCAGCATTATCATCGCCGACGAACCAACCGGCAACCTGGACAGCGGCTCGAGTCTTACCGTCATGGAGCTGTTCGCCGATATCCATCGCCAGGGCAGCACCGTTTTGCTCGTCACCCACAACCCGCAGCTGACGCGCTACGCCAGCCGGGTAATTTATATGTACGACGGCGTGGTGATCGGTGATGAAAAAACGCCCATCGGCAAGGTGGCCGCCGGCACGCGTAAGATTTACTGGCGCCGGCACCAGCTGACCGACGAGGACGTGGCCGCCGGCGTTTCGGCGCTGATGCGCGACGTGCCGGCGGCCGAAGCCAAGCGCCCCAAAAAGAAATCGAAGCCAGCCAAGCCCAGCCGCAAAGCCCGCCGCAAAAGCCGCCGCGCCACCAAACGCAGGAGTGTTCACTAATGATTAGCTCTAACATCAAAATGGCGATGGCCAACCTGCGCGTCAGCAAGTGGCGGACCTTTTTTACGATGTTCGGCATCATCGTCGGCATCAGCTCGGTGGTGACGGTCGTTAGCCTGGGTGAGGGCCTCAAAAACCAGGTCGTCGGTCAGATCAACTCGCTGGGCACCGATGTAATCACAATCCGCTCGGGCAAAATCGTCAACCGCGACGAATCCGGCAAAGTGGCTGGCGTAAACCTGTTGGCTTTTTTAAGCGCCGGCACCCTGACCGATAAAGACGCTACTAAAATTGGCCAGCTCAATTCGGTGGCCACCGCCGTGCCGATGAGCTTTCTAACCAATAACGCCACGGCCGAAGGCCACGAGCTGAATAATTTATTCGTCATCGGCACCAGCGCTGACATGAACAAATTCTTGCAACCCAAAATCGCCTACGGCCAGTTTTTCGGGCCCGACGAGCTAGATCAAAACTACGCCATCATTGGCCCGCGGGTAGCCCACAGCTTGTACCAGCGGCTCAACCCGGTTGGCTACAAAATTAATATTTCGGGCACCGAGTTTGCCGTCCGCGGCGTGCTCGAAAATTCCTCGGGCGGCTTACTGTCCGCCGCGCAGACCGATTACAACTCGGCCGTCTTCATTCCCCTGCCCGCTGCCACCCGCTTGAGTGCCAATCGCGCCCAAATTCTGCAAATTTTGGCGCGGGCCAAGGACCCGAATAATCTTAATAAAAGCGTCGACGACATCCACACCGCTTTGCTGGCTAACCACAACGGATCCGAAGATTTTACGGTCTTAAAACAAGACGAGCTGCTGCAGATCGCCGACGATACCGTTAACACGATCGCCGGTTTTAGCACCGGCGTGGCGGCTATTTCGCTGATTGTTGGCGGCATCGGCATCATGAACATTTTGATGGTTAGCGTCAGCGAACGAACGCGCGAAGTCGGCATCCGAAAAGCCATCGGCGCTTCTAACCGCCAAATCCTGGTCCAATTTTTAACCGAAGGCCTGGCCCTAACCTTAACCGGTGGCATTATTGGCGTGCTTTTATCATTGGCCATTAGCGGATTGCTGCGGGTTTATACCAGCCTGCACCCGGCCTTTAACATCCCGGTTATGCTTTCGGCACTTTATATTACGGTTTTGGTCGGAGTCATTTTTAGCATTGTGCCGGCTCTCAAAGCGGCCAGAAAACCCCCCATCGAAGCCCTGCGCGGCGAATAGCGCTCGTGAGCTTGCCAAAAAGTGTGCGTTACACGCCGGGCGATCCGGTTGGTCGCTCGGGTTGCACTTCGCCTGACCCACTTTTTTGCAAGTCACTCGCTTGGCAAAATGATTAATCAGGATAATGGACGAGCTGTTTTGAGAATCGCTTTTTTTAAATCTAGAAACCGGTCAATATCATCTGTTTCGTCATAAAAAGTTTCGTGAGTCATCCGGCCGCTGTCATATGTGTTTACAGCTACTCGTTTATTGTCGAAAATCATCAGGTCACCGGCTGGAATATCTAGACCCTGAACCAGATTTTTAGGAAGTAAACTAACGCTCTCACCTCCTTTCGGAATATTAATATGTCTATAGAACTCAATTTCCCATTCGAGGTAAGGGCTGCGTGGTTCTTCAACGACATGAACTCGAATTAGCTTGACGCCGTTTTGAATTTTCTCCTGGCAGCTGGCCAAAAAATCTAAATCGGCGTGCTTTTTCATAAGTTCGACACTCTTTTGGCGGTCGCCTTTTAGCCAGGCTTGAAGCGAAGGGCTGCCATCTTCGCCAGAGTAGTCTTGCAGAACCTCTAGCTTGAACCACTCTTCCGCCATTTCATCCCACCACTGCGCCCAAAGCGTGTTAGCTTTGTCGCGCGCCAGGGTTTTCATTTGTCTAATTCGAGTTTGAATTTTTCGACGAGGTCGACTGGCGCCGGATCGACGCCGTTTAAAAGCGCCAGGTAAATCGACACAAAATCGCCAAGCACCACGGCCCAAAGCAGTTGCTCTAGCAGAGTCTGGCCCTGCACCTCCACAACGTGCGGGCTGGGGCGCAAACCGGACAGCAGCCGCTCGGTGACCTCAAAGCGCTTTTGGACGCGCGGGTGCTCCAGGTTGCTCCGGAGCTCAATCACAGCGTAAGGTTTTTGGAGGGGGTGAGAAGACCAGCCGATCATCTCGTTATGATTAAACTCGGGTAAATAATTCCACCAGGCCACGTTTTTGGCGTTTTCGTTGAAGTTGATCTTCCACTTATAAGCCGCCGGAGCCATTAGCGGCCCGCCGTAAATTACAATCGATTTGCCGGCCAGTTCCATAGCCAGTTTTTTGGCCGGATTGTCGGCCATCGGCACATCCGGCCGCCAGGCTGCGGCGCTGGTTTTGATAAATTCGGCCGCCTGGTGCATATCCCTGGTAGCGTTAGCTTCACTGACTAAACTGGCTGCTTCCAAGATGCTGACCAGCGCTTTGAGCATATAAAGGACGGCGTAGCGCGGCTGGGCGACTTTGGGAACTTCTAAATAAAGATGCTCCTTGGCATGAGCCATCTCGGCGAGCTTGCTGCCGCCGGCGATCACCACGATTTGGGCGCCAGCCGCCTCGGCCACGCTTAAAGCCGAGACTTCTTCTTCGGTATTGCCCGAATACGAGGCGGCGATAAATAGTGTCTTAGGCCCGATGTACTTTGGCGGCTTATATTCGCGGCAAATCTCAAAAGGCAATTTGTGGCTCGGCCAAGATCGACTGATCAAAGCCGCCAGCGCCGAGCCGCCCATACCAGCATAAACAACAGAAGAGATCTTGGAGCTTAGATCTTGGATCTTGGAAGTATCAAATTGGTGCTCGAGTTGCTGCCACTGCTTTTCGGCAATGCCCAGCGCGTCTTGAGAGTCGCGCTGGTGGATGTGTTTTAGATCGTCGAGCATTACCTCATTTTACATTTACCAGTTCACCCCGTCTATAAATCTTGATGCTCCATAATCTGATTACAGACTATTCCGCACAGGATTTATTACGGGGCAGGCATTTAACATTTATTTATCAACTAGCATTTATCAACTGTGAGGGCTACTTTTAAACATTTAAATATTTAAATGTTTCGATGTTGGCGTTTTGACAGTTAACAAAACCGGGATTATGGCTTACCATAAGTTTATAGAAGGTGGGTTGGAACTTGAGTCCAGATAACGCAAATAATCCAATCAGCGGCAGTCCTGGGGCGGCCCCCGGCCCGCCGGCTTTAGATGTCCCGCACAACCAGGCGCCGGGCGCGCCAGCGCCAGCAC
>OBEQ012913701.1_pt1 | contig 17344 bp, 16 predicted proteins | sample 1670901 | NCBI WGS metagenome assembly OBEQ01 (sample SAMEA104232315, study PRJEB22302) | groundwater metagenome | biome: forest; feature: aquifer; material: groundwater | place: USA | collected 2011-08-07 | depth 5.4 m
CCAAAACCTACACACTAGCGAAGCGGGTTTTTATCACGTACCCATTTTCTAAGACAACTCCTTGGTTGGCCGGAGATAAAGTCTTTTGGTCTGATCTGTCCAGTAGGCAGTCAACCAAAAGACTTTATGTAGGCCAGAGGGATTCATTGTGGAGATATGGAGGTAGGTTTTGCTGGAGAACTATGAGGGCGGGGAACTAGGCGGAACTCTAATGTTTTGTGAACTTTTTGATTATTTCTCGGTTTTCCGGTGTCCGTTTTACGAGTATTATTGTTGAATCATCGTAATATACCAGCGGCCAATTCGGGTTTTGTGATATATCTGCCAAGAATTTTTGTGCCCACGGGGTCATATCCATATAGTCAAAAAATACGTAATTAATATAATATAAGTCAGAATATTTTTTCCATAATATTGGATCTTCCTGCATTGGCTTATAGATTTTTTCAAAAAAATCTACGCCGTAGGCTTCTGGCCGGCCATCAACAAAAACTTTTTGCTGGGGGTATAGTTTCCATATCAAAAAACTTCCCACATCAAAGTTGTTGAACACTGGTCCTTTGATTTGATTTTGTTTTACAAATTCTACTCCTTTATTCGAACCAACCGAGATTGCCAGACCGAATTTTTCTGAGCTTCCCGCCCAGACATAAAAACTATTATGCGAGACATTATATATCATTACCAGGCTCAGAATTATTGAAGCGAGATATCCCAAAATTTTAAATCCCTGTCTATTGATTGCCGCCCATGATTTGATAGTAGATAAATTAAGGGAAACAATCGGCACGAAGGCCAGTGCATAAATGCCAAAATTTCTTATCATTTTAGCTGCTAGAATTGAGAATACTATGATAAAGAGGGATTCAAAAAGTATTTTTTTATGGCCTGAAGTTTTTTTGAAAGCGATTACAAAACTTAAAATCAGGATAACCAGAGAAATCTCAAATAAGTTTATATATTTCAATGAGACCCCGTAGTCCGTTAAAAAGAAAATGGATTGATTTTCAACTATGCTATAGCCGTAATTTTTTAAAATATTTAATGGAACCAAGGCACCTCTAATAAAATTGGGGTTAATGAGGGTTGTGGCGCAAGTTGCAAGAAAAATCCAAAATATCTTTTTTAAGATCACCGGACTTTCTTTATAGAACCATCTGTCCGCCAAAAGTAAAAAAATCAGCATCGGCCCGATGACAAAATATATATGCATATTAGTCCAAAGAAGCTGAACAAATGGTAAGACATAAAGCCAATGATACTCTTTTCTGTATTTGGCTCTTAAAATTGCAAAAAGGAAAAATGCTAAAAAAAGATAACTGAAAATTTCCGGTCGGACATCGGTTCTATAAGAAAAAACCAGGATACTTGCCAGGCCGGAAATCAAAAATGATCCTGTCGTGGCTTCCTTGTCCGTAGCTTTAAATAGTAGAAGAAATGCGCAGAGTATTATTAGTGCTTTAAAGACGATTAATCCCTTAAGTCCGATCAAGCCATAAAGTAAAAAGAAAACAACTTCACTTAACCAGTGATGGTTTATGAATGGGAAATCAGGCTCAGTAAAAGAGAATGTATTGGTTTTGGGAACACTTTTAGTTTCCCAAATAATCTGTCCGGTTTTTAGATGACGACCTATGTCCTGATTTATGGAATCTAAATCGTGGATTAATAGAGTGCCGAGTAAGACAAAGAGCAGAATAATAGCAGCCCAGCGCAAGGTTTTCATAGTAGGCCTTCTATTTGTCTGACCATTTTTATCATATCAAACCTTAGTAATAGCAATTGGTGCCCCTGGATGCCCATTTCACGCCTAATAGCGTCATTATCGATCAGGTGCTTGATGGCAGAAGCCATTGCTAGGGGGTCAGCTGGTTTGACTAGAATCCCATTTTTTTGATTTTCGATTATTTCGGGATTGGCACCAACTTGAGTTGCAATAACAGGGAGCTTAGCAGACATTGCTTCAAGGACTGCCCAAGGAAAACCCTCCTTAAGAGACGGTAAAACAAAAATGTCAAATGCTGGCAGATAATTACTGGCGTTTGGTATCCTGCCGGTCAGAAAAATTTTATTTTCAAGTCCAAGATCTTTTATCTGGGTTTCTAGATTTTTTCTTTCCGGGCCATCGCCGATAATAACAAAGGAAATTTCTGGGGTACTATATCTTGTGAGCAATTCCTTGGCGGCTTGTATCAGATAAGTTAAGCCCTTAGTTTTGTAGAAATTAGCAATAGTGCCGACCATAATATTGGATGACAGGGATTCCTTTGGTTTATGATCCAGTATCCCGTAGATTTTAATTTTAGCTTCGTTTTTATCCAGGAAATCCAATTTATAAGGATCAATACCGTTGTATATCAGCAATAGTTTTTTTCGGGGTTTTATTTTTAATTCATGCGCCTGTGCAAAATCATGTTGATTATTTACTATGATGAAATCTTTAAATTTGGAAGTATATTTTTCAGCCCAAATGTAAAACTGGCGCATTATTAATGGCAGAGGATCATTGAATGACCAGCCACCAATGCGATAGATAACCTTGAGGGTTGGGAATTTTCTGGCAGCCAAGGAACCGATAATGCCGGCCTTGGAACTATTGAGAAATAAAGTATCCGGCTTAAATTCTTGGATTAATGATCGTAGTTCTTTCACGGCTCTTAAATCGTTCCAAGCCGACAGGTCCCTTTTTAAGAACTTCAGTCCATGAGAGGTGATTTCTTTCTTTTTTAGGGCTTCCGTCAGACTATTGTCGCCATCACTACCCGTAGCAACCATCATCTCGTATTTACTTGAACTCAAATTTGAAACTAGGTTGTACAAAAACCTCTGGGCACCACCCCATTCAGCTTGAGTTATGATGAACAACACTCTTTTTTTAGGGTTGATTTCCGAGCTCATTTATGGCAAAATTAACATAAAATGGACGATAAAACAACACAAAGGATACTGGTTTTTGCCACGAATTACTTGCCCAATATTGGCGGAGCAGAATTGGCGTTTAATGAAGTTGCAACACGCATTCCTGAAATAAGTTTTGATCTCATCGCTTCTCGCTTGAATGATCCGTCGGACAAAAATAAGCTCCTATCTCTGGAAGAAAAGTTTAAAAATGTAAATGTTTATAGAGTGGGCTCGAGATTTAATCTGGCTAGACTGGTTGTGCCAAAGGCTCTGTATCCTATTGCCGCCTACATTAAAGCCCGGGAGCTGTCTAAAAAGTTTGGCCCCTATAGTAAAATCTATGCCCTACAGGCTTCTCAGGGAGGTGGAGGGGCCTGGTTATTTAAAACCTTTAATCCGGGTGTTGTTTTTTTATTAAACCTGCAAGAAGGTAAGGACCTCAAAAAACAGGGATTCCTGATCAATCTTTTTAGGAGGTTAATAATAAAAAGGGCAGACGTCATTATTGCAATAAGTGATTATCTTAGAAATTACGCCAGAGCGATAAATAAAAAAGCAGAAATGTTCGTTATTCCCAATGGTGTTAATGTTCAACATTTTTCCAAGGAAATAAATTCTTCAGAGCTGACTTCCTTTGCTGATAGCCTTGGTATTGAGGCTGGAGGCAAGGTAGTTGTCAGTGTTTCTCGTTTGGTCCATAAGAACGGAATAGATATTTTGATAAAAACCTTTGCAATATTGGGTAAAAGATTATCCAACATTAAATTATTGCTTATTGGTAGTGGCCAAGAGAAAAACCGGTTAGTTGAATTAGCCAAAAAGTTGAGCATTTCTGATGAAATAATTTGGGCCGGTTCGGTAGATAATTATGATTTGCCCAAATATCTCAAGATTGCAGATGTCTTTGTACGTCCTTCCCGTTCTGAGGGGCTTGGCAGTGCCTTTTTAGAGGCTATGGCAGCCGGAGTACCAATAATTGGAACACAAGTCGGGGGTATACCAGATTTTTTGAAAGATCGTGAAACCGGACTTTTTTGCAATGTCGATGACCCTGAAGATCTTGCCCAAAAAATAAACGCAATACTAAACGATAACGAATTGAAGGATGGGTTAGTCAGTAATGGGCAGGCTTTGGTTTCTAAAAAATATGATTGGCAAAATATAGCCGGCGTCTTTAAAAAAACTTTATTATGATTTATAAAAAACTGAGCATCGTAATGCCTGCTTATAATGAAGTCCGGACTATCCATAAGGTCTTGGTGGCCGTTGAGGCGGCAGAAGTTAAGGGCATGGAAAAGGAGATCATTATAGTTGATGATTTTTCAAATGACGGTACCCGGGATATTCTTCGGGGATTGGAGTCAAAATATAAAATCTTATATCAAGACCAAAACAAGGGTAAGGGTGCGGCTATAAGGAGGGGTTTTTCCTCTGCATCAGGAGATATTGTTTTAGTTCAGGATGCGGATTTGGAGTACGACCCGCAGGAATATTCATTGCTTATCGAGCCGATTTTAAAGGGTGATGCTGATGTAGTTTATGGATCGCGTTTTGTTACCGCATTTCCCAGGAGAGTTTTGTATTTTTCCCATTATTTTGCTAATCAAACGCTGACTTTTTTATCCAATATATTTACAGGTCTGAACCTTTCTGATATGGAAACGGGTTACAAGGTTTTTACCGCCAAAGCGATGAAGGAAGTCTTGCCGTGCTTGAAATCTAATCGTTTTGGCATAGAGCCCGAGCTTACCGCTCAAATTGCAAAACATGGCATGAGGGTTTACGAAGTAGGTATTTCTTACCACGGCCGAACATATAAGGAGGGCAAAAAAATCGGTTGGAAAGATGGCTTGTCAGCAATTTGGCATATCGTCAGGTTCAATGTATTTACTAGGAAATAAACTCAAATAACTAATTTGCCAGGCAATAAGTTTAATGGTATTTTATGATGATATGTCAAGCCCTAAATCGAGCGGAATTTTAATAACTACGGGTATTTTTCCTCCGGATATCGGTGGCCCAGCCTCATATAGTGAGACCCTAGCTCGTAAATTATCCGATAATTTTTCTGTTACGCTCATAACTTATTCATCAAAGATCAAATACGCCAGGGACAAGTCTTTGCCATTTAAGGTAATAAGAGTTTGGAAGAAGGTTCCCAAGCCGTTGCGTCATTTAATTTTCTTCCTAAGGACCTTGGCAGTAGCAAAGAATTTTGATAGGATTTTATCCCTTAACGCAGTAAGCGCCGGTGTTCCGGCGATGCTAGCGAGTAAGGTCCTGAAAAAGAAATTTTGGGTTAAGGTCGTCGGTGATTATGCTTGGGAAACGGCGGCTAATTTTCAAAAGACCCAGCTTTTAATTGATGACTTCCAGAAAAGCCAACGTCGCGGCAAGATTGGTATTTTGCATCGTTTGCAGTCCTGGGTTTGTAAAAACGCAGATGGCATCATCGTTCCATCTAATTATTTGGCTGGCATGGTCGCTGGTTGGGGAGTGCAGCCTGAAAAAATCAAGGTTGTTTACAATGGTGTCGCCGGTAATACCAATGAATTAAATCAAGAAGAGGCTCGCAATAAAATCGGTATCCATGGGAATATTATACTTTCGGTTGGTCGCCTGGTGCCATGGAAAGGATTTAGGATGTTGATTAAAATCATGCCCCAGTTGTTGAGTATAAATCAATTCTTCAGATTGGTTATAGTCGGTAGTGGTCCCGAACAGAAACCCTTGGAGGCAATGGTAAAAAATCTCGGCCTGCACAACAAAGTCCACCTAGTTGGTAAGAAATCCCGTGAGGAATTAGAGAATTTTATGGCCGGATCGGAAATGTTTATTTTAAATACGGGCTATGAAGGATTCTCCCATCAGATAATTGAAGTCATGGCTGCCGGTTTGCCGGTTATTACCACTGCCGTAGGTGGTAATAAAGAGATTGTTAATCAGGGAGAAAATGGTTTCATGGTTAAATATAATGATGAATTTAATCTGATCGAGGCCATCAAAACATTGTGGCAAGTACCTGAAATGAAGACGCGCTTTATTGATGAAGGCAGAAAAACAGCTGAACATTTTAATGATGAAAAAATGTTTGAAGAAACAGTTAAAATATTAATGGGTTAATTGTTATGCCAAGACTTCTTATGATAACCGGAGACAGATCATTAGCCGCGGGGAAGCGTGGCGCTTTTTATAATACACTTGAGGAGTTTTATAGATATTGGGAGAGAATAGATATCATTTGTCCGAGAGTCAAAAATCAAGAAATTAAAGAAGTATTTGGAAATGTTTATATCCATTCTTCTTCATGGCCATTGTTATTTCAGGCGAAATTTGTTTTTAGAAAGGGCCGGGAGCTTTTTAAGAAAACAGGGTTCGATCTAATTACCGTTCACGAATACCCGCCATTTTATAATGGCATTGGAGCTAGATTATTATGGAACAAGATCAAGGTACCGTATGTTTTGGAGATAATGCACATTCCTGGTTTTCCCAAATCAGCAAATTTCAAAGAAAGATTATATAAAAACCTGATGAGGTGGTTTATAAAATTTGATTCCCAAAAAGCAAAAAAAGTCAGGGTTATAAATCAAAAACAAACACCCGAATTCCTAGTCAGTTCCGGGGTAAAAAAAGACAAGATTATTTACATGCCGGCGTTTTATATTGATTTGGATATTTTTCACCCAAGAGATGAAGAAAAGAAATATGATATTGTTTTCGCCGCTCGGCTTGAGAAAAACAAAGGTATCTTTGAACTTTTGAAGGCAATCTCTAGTGTTAAGGTTTTTAATCCCAAAATAAGATTATTAATAATCGGTAGCGGGCCGTTAAAAAATGAACTAACCAAATATGTAGAACAGAATGGGCTCGTGGAAAATGTATTTTTTTCAGGATGGCTTAGTACTTTCGATGATGTTGCAAGGGCATATTCAAGCGCTAGAATATTTGTAAACCCCTCTTATAACGAGGGTGGTCCAAGAGTCGTATTGGAAGCAATGGCCTGTGGTCTACCAGTCATAACAACCAGGGTTGGATTAATGCCAGATATTATACAAGATGGACTAAATGGCTTATTTGTAGATTGGGCGGCATATGATATGGCTGAAAAAATAAACAGTTTATTAAAAGACAAAGACTCTCAAGATAAATTCTCAAAGGCCGGACTTGAGTTGGTCAAACAATTTGAGAAGAAAGAGGCGATTAAAAACAATGCCGAGAAACTACAGGCATTAATATAATGAGGAACTTACTTCTAATTACTCAGAAGGTAGATACAGAAGATGATTTACTCGGATTTTTTGTCGACTGGATTCAAGAATTTTCTAAAAAGTTTGATAAAGTTTTTGTGATAACCCTTGCCAAAGGTAATTACAAACTACCTCCGAATGTTCATGTTTATTCATTGGGCAAAGAAAGAGGAAATTCAAAAATTGCCAGGCTGTTTAATTTTTATAAATACTTATTTCAGCTTATCCCCAAATCCAATGGCATTTTTGCCCATATGTCCCCGATTTTTGTAGTTGCTTCCTGGCCGGTGGCCTTTGTCTTTGGCAAAAAAATAATTTTCTGGTATTTGCATCGGTCCGTGACGGCACGGCTTAGATTAGCTGAGAAACTAAGCTATAAAATAGTAACTGCCGCTAGCGAAAGCTTGAAATTCAACAGCGATAAGATAATTGAAGTTGGCCATGGAATAAATTTAGAAACATTCAAGACCCAAAGAAATTGGAATACTGGGAAATTCAGAATCTTAAGTGTTGGGCGCATTTCTAAGATTAAAAATTATGATACTTTGTTAGAGGCCGCCAGGATAATGAAAGAAAAGGGGATTGATTTTGAAATAAAGATTATCGGTCAGCCGGTAATGGGTCCCGATGCTGACTATCTCAATTATCTGAGGTCTATGAATGAGAAACTCAACCTAGGAGATAGGGTTGGGTTTGTGGGATTTGTTCCGCACAGCAAGGTGTCGCAGTTCTATAAAGAATCCGATTTGGTCGTAGGTCTTACGCCCGATGGCGGCGTAGATAAGACAATATTAGAAGGCATGGCTTCGGGATGTCTGGTTTTAACTTCAAATAATGTAAATGAAAAGTATTTTTTAAATTATGCTGAACAATTAATTTTTAATTATCGTGATCCCAATGATTTGGCCGATAAAATAACAACCCTGAGTCAGCTTTCCCAAGAGAACAAGAAAAATATAAGTAACTTCCTGGTTGAGTCAGTCTCTAGCCATCATCGTTTAGAAAATGCAATTAACCGGATATCGTCTTTATTATGAAAATTTTATATTTTGGCGCATACAACTCATCGGATCAGCGCAACGGCATAATAATGGAAGGTCTAAGGCAAAATGACGTTGATATTATTGAATGCCAAGACAACTCGCCCGGGTTTAAAAAGTTTATAAAACTATTTTTAAAACATTGGAAAATAAGAAAAGAATACGACTTGATTTTTGTCGGGTTCTTGAGCCATATTCTCATGCCGCTTGTCGTTTTCATTAATAATCCTCTCATTTCAGGAAGACAAAGAAAGCCGATTATATTAGATGGTTTTATGTCACTGTATGACTCAAATGTTTTTGGCAGACAAAGATACAAGCCAAGAAGTCTCAAGGCATATTATTATTGGTTCATAGATTGGACGGCATTTCATCTGGCCGATATGGTATTATTTGATACACAAAAACATATTGAATTTATTTCAAAAGAATTCGGAGTAAAACCAAATAAAATGGCCAGATCGTTCGTTGGCGCTAGAGAAAATATTTTTCAACCTCTGCCGTTTGAGAGAAAAGACTCAAACTTCAGAGTATTTTTTCATGGCACATTTATTCCTTCGCAGGGCATAGAATTTATACTTAAAGTCGCACAAAAACTTGAAGCACACAAAGACATAGAATTTATGTTAGTTGGTGATGGCCAGGTAAAAAATGAAATGCTGGATTTAGCAAAGAATCTGGGCGTAAACAATGTTGTGTTTTTGGGTCGGATGTCTCCTCGGGAGCTGGTTAAACATATTTCACAAGCCGATGTGTGTTTGGGGCTTTTCGGTAGAGCAGATAAAATTCAAAGAGTAATACCAACAAAAGTATTTGAATGCGCTGCAATGAGGAGGCCTATTATTACCGGCGATGTGCCAGCAGTCAGAGAGCTATTCGGCGACAACGATATATTATTTGTAAAAATAGCCGATCCAGACGATCTGGCCAGAGGAATTCTGGAACTTAAAAATAACTTGGAGCTTAGGCAGAGATTGGCTAAAAACATATACGAGACATTTAAAAAGCATGCCTCAACCTATTCTATTGGCAACAATTTGAAGGATTTAATGTGTTCTCTTTTGGGTTGCCAAAATAATTAGGATGTGATATGATTTTTCTATGAAGATTTTCCTAACTGGAGGTACTGGCACACTTGGAAAGGCTATTATTAAAAGATTCCACAAGAAGTGGGATATTGTTTCTTATTCAAGGGATGAGCTAAAACTTTCTCAAATAGAGAGAGAATATCCCGACGTGAAATTTATAATTGGTGATGTTAGGGATTATCCGGCATTGGAATTGGCCATGAGGGGATGTGATGCAGTTATCCATGCTGCGGCCATGAAGCGTATTGAAGTCTGTGAGGTTAATCCAGATGAAGCGATAAAAACCAACGTGTTTGGTACTGAAAACGTTATTAGGGCTGCTTTGGCAAACGGCATTAAAAAAGCAGTAGTAACCGGAAGCGATAAGGGCGTTGAAGCAAATAATACATATGGGATGACTAAGGCTTTACAGGAAAAACTTTTTGTGCATAACAATTTCAATTGCGTCCGCTATGGTAATGTCTTTGGTAGTAGGGGCAGTATCGGTCCTTTGTTTGCCGAGCAGTCAAAAATGGGCATACCGCTAACGATAACTCATCCTGATATGACCCGGTTCCTATTGACCATAGATGATGCCATAGATCTTATTGTTCTTGCTCTTGAAAGCCCCATGAATGGAGATATTTTTATTAAAAAATCGCCAGCTGCCAGGTTAATCGATATAGCTCATTCTTTTTCCGATAATATTAAAGTTTTAGGCAAGACAAGAGGAGAAAAGCTACACGAGATGCTCATAAATGCTGAGGAGTTTACTCGGTTAAAAAAAGTTACAGGAAGCTATGTATCAATAGGTAAAAAAGCAATAACAACCAAATATGGCGAGCCTTTTACTTCAGATAAGACTAAAATCATGTCTATCAAAGAAATAAAAGATTTAGTAAAAAAATGTCTACATTATTAACTGGCGGTACCGGCAGGTTGGGGAGCGAGATTTTGAAACATTTGCCAAAGACCCTTGCTCCTTCATCGAGAGAACTTGATATAACAAACCGTTCTTCGGTTCAAAGTTTTTTTAATAAGAACAAGTTAAAAATTATCATCCACTGTGCCGCAATGACTGATGTTTGCGCTTGCGAGACAGATCCGGACCAGGCAATGAAGATAAATGTCACTGGCCTGATGAATCTTTTAGATTCATGCAGGAAATATAATACCAAGCTAGTTTATATCAGCACCGATCATATTTTTGACGGAAAAAAAGGAAATTATAAAGAGGATGATATGCCGAATCCTTTTGGAGTTTATGCATTCACCAAATTCTTGGGAGAAAAAATTACCCTTCTTAATCCCAAGAACCTGGTTATAAGGACTTCTTTTATAAAAAAATTTGAATTGCCCAGAGCATTTAAAAACAAATTTTTTAGTGGCGATACCGCCGATGTTATTGCCAAAGATATAACTTTAGCCGTACAGTCTGATCTCAAGGGCATTTGGAATATAGGAGGTAACAAAGTTTCCATATACGATATCGCCAAAAAGTTAAAACCTGATGTTCTGCCTATGAAGCTGAAGGACAACCCAATAAATAAAGTTGGCCTTTCTTATTTAAAGGACGTATCTCTGGATGTAAGTCGCTGGCAAGCATTTAAGCGAAAAGCGAACCGTGCCAAGAAATAAATCACCGCTAACAATATGGTCAATATAACAAATCTTGTTAAGGCCCCCAAAAATATAAAGGAGGCCGGTTATTTAAAGCGCAAGTATTATCATTTAGTAATTAGAATGATGAATGCTTACAATGTTTTAGTAGGAATTTTAAATCCTAAAAAATTTGAACCCTCCGACTTTAAAGAACTGGATGAAATAAAGAAGCGCTCCACCAAGAGAACAGATATCAGCGATCACCTGGTTGATCTCTTTTGGGAATCATTTAGTGTTGAGCCAAAACTTATAGTGGAATTGGGGGTCGGGCCAGGAGAAAGCAATTTTGTTTTGGGAACTATCGCCAATTTATTTGATGCTAATCTGGTCAGTGTGGATAGGAATCCAAAGACAGAAAAGCAATCATCGGATAGGCATTTTTTTATAAACAGGGACGACGTTGAATTTGCTACAGATTTTAACCAGTGGTGTCAGGAGAGAAATATTAAGCCATCAATTGATATTCTTTTTATTGATACCAGCCATAAGTATGAGCATACGCTGGAAGAAATAAAGCATTGGTTTGGGTTTTTGTCCGACGGTTCAAAGGCCTTTTTTCACGATACAAATACTCACCCGATATATTGGCGTAAAGACGGAAGTGTGGGACTAACATACCAGCATGAAAAAAGAGGAGTGATGAGAGCCATTGAATCTTATTTGGGAGCATCATTCAATGAGAAAAAGAACTTTTGTAAATCTGTAAATGGATGGGTAATTAATCATCATTCTTTTTGTAATGGATTTACCATCTTAGAGAAATTACCCTCATAATATGAATAATATTCTTGTTGTTGGCTATACTTATATCAGTGATTCCCAGCGGGAGACTTTTAATTTTTATCCCAATTCGGATAGTGTTTTTTTTCTGGTACCAGATATCTGGAAAAGTAGGCGTGGCAAAGTCGTGCTTCACGGGCCCAAGGGTAAGAATATTTTTTTAACTAAGACATACTTCTCTCATTCTAACTATCCGTTTATTGGCGGACTATTGAAGGGATGGATGCCGGCCTTCCCTCTCGTTTTACTTCGACTCAAATGGACAAAAAATATCAGGTTAGTTTACAGTTGCAGTGAGCCAGCACTTCTGACCACATTGTATAATGGATTTTGGTCGAGAATTTTAGGCGTAAAATATGTCCCGTTCTCTTGGGAAAATATTCCCTATGGCGCAAGACATAAGGGTGTGGGCGGCCTCTTAAGAAAATTTCTTCTTCGCCTGAACTTATTCTTATGCAATGGCTTGATTTGTGGTAACCGTAAAAGCGTCGATATTCATCGGTCGTATATGTCGCACAAACCAATTGCAATTTTCCCGATGAATGGCCTAGACCCGGATTTTTTTAAACCGCAAGGCAACTCCAAAATATTTCAAAATGTGGACTTGAACAATAAAACTGTTTTCTCTTTCGTTGGAATGATCGCCATGCGAAAGGGAATTCACCTCGTCCTTGATGCATTTCCCATTGTGTTAGAGGAATTACCGTCTGCTCATTTAATAATTGCCGGCAGCGGAGAAGATGACGCAGTCATTCAGCAGAAGATCGAAAAACTTAATATATCCGAGCATATAACCAGGATTCCGTGGGTTAACCGTGACGAGTTAATAAAGCTTCTTTCGGCATCAGATATATTTTTATACCCGAGTCTTCCATACCGTGGCTGGGAGGAGCAGTTTGGCTATTCGATGGCAGAAGCTTCTTTGATGGGACTGCCAGTTATCTCAACCCGTTCCGGCTCGATTGGCGATGTTGTATTAGATGGAAAAACTGGTATTTTGGTAACGCCGGACAATGCCAGTGTTTTAGGTGATGCGATGATCTATCTTGGTAAAAACAAAGAACTTCTCAAACAGTTTGGCCAAATTGGCCGGGAATACGCCCTCGCCAATTTTACACACCAAGTTATTGCCAAAAAGTTCTATAATTTTTTCGAATCTTTAATCTAAATGAAAAATAAAGTAAAAATAGGAATACTTGGTTGCGCAGATGTTGCTGACAGATATGCGATCAAGGCTTTCCAGTCAATAGATAATGCTGAAGTCGTTAGTATAGCCAGTCGTAATTATGCTAAGGCTAAGAAATGGGCTTTGCGTTTTGGTATACGAGCAGAGAGTTCTTACGATTCATTGCTGTCAAATAAAGACATCGACGCCGTATATATTCCTCTGCCTATTGGTCTTCATAAAAAATGGGCTCTAAAATCAGCAGCTGCCGGGAAACATGTAATCTGCGAAAAATCTTTGGCAGAAAACCTTAGATCGGTGAGAGAGGTTGTGAACAGCTGTCGGTCCAAGGGCGTCGTTCTTTACGAGAATTTTATGTGTGATTTTCATCCACAGCATGAGAAAGTGTTGTCTTTGATTCGGGGAGGAGATATCGGTAAATCTTTTATGTTTAGAAGTTATTTTGGGTTCCCCCCATTCAAAAAGAATAATATCAGGTACGATAAAAAACTTGGCGGAAGCAGCTTAACCGATGCGGGCGCCTATACCGTATTTATGGCGAGGAAACTATTTGGTAAGGAACCGCTATCGGTTACCTGCGATTTGTTTTACAACAAAAAAAATGACGTAGACATCCAGGGTAGCGCAATGCTAGAATTTTCTGATAAACAGGTGGCATTGGTTGCGTTTAGCTACTGTTCTGTTTATCAGAATAACTATTCTTTATGGGGCGGACAAGGTCTTATTAACGTGGGGAGGGCATATTCTATCTCTCCAGATGCTAGCCCCAGCTTACAACTAGTTAAAAATGATCGGTTCAAAGACCATATAACAAATATTAATATTCCTGCATCAAATCAGTTCGAAATGATTTTCCGAGATTTTTGCGATACGGTGTTACACAAGAAAGATAGAACCAAAAAGATAAACAATATTTATTCACGCATTATTGCTCAGGCCAGAGTTTTAGAGGCATTGCGCATATCTTCAAAGGAAAACAGAAAAGTTAAACTTAAGGAGGTATAATTAATAAAAATATGATTAAACTTAACTTAGGATGTTGGAAAAGGAATTTCCCCGGATGGATAAACATAGATGTCATCGGCTATCCTCATGTTCATTTTCAGAGGAGTGTGGATGACCTCTCTATGTTCGAAGATGATTCCGTTGACTTGGTATATGCAAGCCATGTGCTTGAGTATTTTACTTTTGAACAAGCCAGAGCTGCGATCACCGAATGGTGTCGGGTTTTAAAACCGGATGGAGAAGTGAGGATAGCTGTTCCGGATTTCGAGGCTCTTGTTAAAGTTTATGAAAAGTATAAAGATCCTCTAATGTTGCGAGGCTCAATATTCGCTATTGTAGATAAGGTTTTGGAAGTGGAAGGTAAACAGGTTTTTCATAAGATGATTTACGACGAGGCGTTATTGACCCGCCTTCTTGAGGAATGCGGATTTACTGATGTAAAAAGATACGACTATAAGGAGTTTCTGGGACGATTCTTGCCGGAAGGGGTGATAGACAGGTCTGCCTCATATTTATCGGCCCACGATCCAAAGAACCAAATTCTTGTAAGTTTGAATTTGATGGCGAAAAAAACCGGTTCTTTTGAGGCTACAGCTCTTAAGGCCCAGCATTTAGCTGAACACTTAAAAGATAAAGTTATAAATAAAGCAAAGAGAATTCTTCGAGGCGAGATCGGAAAAAGGAAGAAGGATCTCTATAAAATATAAATGAAGAAAAAAGTATTATTTGTTTCAACTGTGGCTTCGGTGATGCACATTCCTACTTGGAATGCACTTGAGTACCTTGGATTCCAAGTTTATTTTGTGGACTTTAGGGGCAACTCAATTCTAGAGAATGGTAATCCTATTCATCGAGCTGCAAATAGACTACCGGCGAGCATAAAGAATTATCTTAATAAGAAGGCCAATGAAGCGATTGATAGGAAGGTTTTGGAAATGGCTCAAAAAATAAAACCGGATTATATTTTTGTTACCAAGGCCAAGCATATGGCTGTTACAGTACTTGATGAATTGAGGAGGATTGCCCCGACTATAAATTGGTACGCGGATATGATGAGTAATTGGGGGAGCATCAAAAAGATAATCGATCACTATGATTACTTCTTTAACTATGATCGTTACGTTATTGACCTATTGCATAGTCAGGGCCACAAGAATGCCTACCATCTTCCTTGGGCGGGCTTTATGTCAAAGGATGCCAAGTGGCCGGATAAGAAAGATTATAAATATAACCTTACTTTTATCGGTTCATATCATCCTGAACTTTTCCCAAGAGAAGCATCGTTTGATGGCTTGAAGGAGTTGGGATTAAATATCTGGGGAAACAAAGGATGGCTCGATACCCCCCTAAAGGATTGCTACAATGGATATATTAATCCTAAGCTTGGCCAGGGAGAAATCCAGAAGGTATACCAAGACAGCAAGATCGGACTCTATTTCGATTCCCTTTACGATACGCCCGGTACTGGTATAACATTGAGACCATTTGAGATAACTTCGGCGGGAGCAATGATGCTTGGCCAGGTTTATAGAGTCGAATTACCAGAGCTTTTTGAGGATGGCAAAGACTTCGTTTCTTTTAAGGGTATAGATGATTTAAAAGCCAAGGCCCAATATTATCTCACACACGAAGATGAAAGAAAGAGAATCGCTAGAACTGGCTTTGAAAGAACTAGGAATGAGCATACATATATCGATAGGGTTAGGAAAGTTTTTGAAATTGTAGATCAAAAAAAATGAAAATATCTTTTGTAAAACTCGGTCCGGAAAACCAAATAATCAAAAAGGCGTTTCTCAAAAAAGTAAGCGATATGATTGATCGTTCCTCTTTTGCTTTGGGTGAAGAGTCTAAGTTATTCGAGAAGGATTTTGCCAAATTCTGCGGAGCAAAGTTTTGCCTAGGCCTGGGCTCGGGCACAGATGCCCTGCACGCTGCCTTGTTGGCTTGTGGTGTCAAGAAGGGTGATGAGGTTATAACAACCCCCATAAGCTATACCGCGACATCTTTGGCCATTGCCTACACAGGAGCTAAGCCGGTTTTTGTCGATGTTTTAAATGATGGAAATATTGACCCCTCAAAAATAGAAAAGGCAATTACGCCCAAAACCAAGGCCATATTGGTAGTACATATGTATGGTAACCCCTGTGATCTGTCCAAGATCGGAGCCATTGCCCAAAAGCACAAACTTTTAGTGATTGATGATTGCGCGCATTCTCACGGGGCGGTATATAGGGGCAAAAAGATCGGCTCGCTTACCGATATTTCCTGCTGGAGTTTTTATCCGACCAAAAACCTAGGTGCTTGGGGCAATGCTGGCGCGATTACCACAAATAATAAAGAACTGCTTGATAGAGCCTTTTTGTTTAAGAATTTTGGTGGTTTAGATAAAAATAATTCTAAAGTCATCGGTTACAATTATAGACTAGATGATATGCAGGCAATGATTCTTAGTTTGAAGCTTAAGCATCTAGCTCAGGCAAATAAAAAAAGACAGTCAGTGGCACGGGGATACAATAAAGAATTGATCGGAGTCGGGGATATTAAGATGTTGCCCTTTTCGACTGACTGCTCTTATTATGTTTTTACGATCAAAACAAAAGACAGAGATGCCTTACAAAAGTTCCTGGTCGACAGGGGTGTGCAGACATTTATTCATTATCCATTGCCGATACACCTCCAGGAATGCTTTAAATATTTAAAATATAAAAAGGGCGACTTTCCAGTTGCTGAACTACACGCGCAGACAGTTTTGTCTTTGCCTTGTTACCCATCGATGCTTCTTAATGAGCAGCGCTATGTGGTCTCTGTAATTAAAGAATTTTTCCCGAAAAGTATTTGACGCGTATTTAATTTTGTGATATAAGTTAATCAGTATTTTTGAAAATTAATTCGCGGAGGATATATGCCTTTTGCAGAATACATCCACGAGGCTATGGAATTTAACACTAGAGTAATGGCCGATCATGTGCCGGCCGATGGTCTAGATGCGATTTATATTGTTTGTCAGACCACAGATAACCAATTATCGCCTTTAATTTTAGCTATAGAGATATGGCGTAAACAGTTAACTAAGAATGTAGTTGTGTGTTCTGAGCATCCGCGAAATGGTTATTGCGGATTTCATTATTGCATGGAGCTTATGCGGAGCGCCAAACGAAGATGGTCCATGGGTGAGTACGGTCGAATTATGGCGAATTTTGTGCCAATGCCGGTTCCCGTAGATGATTTCAACACATTTACGGAGGCACAACACCTAGTGGGTTTTGCCAAAACTAATGGTTGGGAGCATGTCGGCATTACTGCGGTGCCATTTCATCAGCCAAGAGCTTTTGTTAGCGCCGTGAGCTCTGCTCTACGTGACTATCCAGGATTAGCTTTATATAGTATCCCAGGCGCTTCCCTTGGTTGGAGTAAGCAGGTAACTCATTCACAGGGGGTTGTGACTGGAAACCG
>OBEQ011855980.1_pt1 | contig 17341 bp, 22 predicted proteins | sample 1670901 | NCBI WGS metagenome assembly OBEQ01 (sample SAMEA104232315, study PRJEB22302) | groundwater metagenome | biome: forest; feature: aquifer; material: groundwater | place: USA | collected 2011-08-07 | depth 5.4 m
AAATGCCATCACAAGGACATCTTGTCTGCGGCGTTCGCTGCACAACAGAAGACGAAATAAAACAGTTATATGCATCACTTGGAGTTTCTATTACTGACGCATCAGACCCTATGGATCTTCCACACATATCTTTTAGAGAAACACAATTAGACATTCTTGAGATAATATCCCCTTACTTCAGAGATGAGCTTAAAAGAATTGTCGTAGGTTTGGAATCGTCAGAAATAAGAGGATTTCGCATTGCTGAAATGAACTTTTGTCCCATAGGAGATATGTATGAGACTGGACACAAATATCCTCAAGACTATGTTTTCGGAGTTGAATTCACATCAAGATATTTTCCCGTTCTTTTAGACACGCATTCTCCTCATGGAGCAGGCAATGGACCTTGCCAAATCAATGTAGAACACCTCATTATAGCAAAAGATCACATTCGCAAAAAAATCCCTGCTGCTGAAGTGTATACAATTGATTTATTTCATTAAAAAAATAAACATAAAAAAATATGCTAAAACTATTTGAACCATTTACTGACCTTTCTTCTCGAACAGAAAAGACAGAAGAACAAACAGATTTATTTCGTATTTTTGAAATCGAAGAAGAATTTATTTCAGAATATAAAAGATCCCTTCATCCTTTTTCTCATAATCAATATAAACAGGATTGTTACAATGTAATCTCTGAGAAACTTGAAGAAAAAGTTGAAGCGATTGATCTTACACCAAAACTTGTTACAAATTATATTTCTGCACGAGAAAATTCAGAAATAAATAGTGAATGTTTAATTCGAGGAATTTACTCTGGAGCTCTCCTTGAAAGAATGCAGCAACGATATCCTTTAGGAAGTGTCCGCATTGATGGAAGAGGCAAAAAATTCAACTACCTCTTTTACCGCACAAAAAAAGTAAAAAACATAATCATTGAAAATATTGAAGGTGATGAAATTCTCTCGCATGCAGGAAGTAATAACTCAAAAATTGGAAATATTGTTTTAAAAAATATCAAAGGAGATAAACTTTTAGAATTCGCAGGAAGTTATAATGGAAAAGTAAGCAACATACATCTCGAAAATATCTCCGGAGATAATACACTTTCCTGTGCGGGTTTAGAAAAAGGAAAAGTCGAATATATCTTTGCACATAATATTCTCGGAAAATATTCTCTGTCCTCATTAGCATGGGAAGAAGGAACTGCAAAATATATTTCCGGAAAAAATATTCAAGGATTAGGATTTTTAATTTTGGTCGGTAGAAATGGAACAATTTCACATGTTGCCATATCCGATAGTGACAGTGATCATTTATTAGACTGTGCAGGAGAAAAAAGTGGAAATGCATCTCATATTACCATTAATCATGCAAAAGGAAAAAATCTTCTTCGTGCAATAGGAGAACATAAAGGTGTCATTAAAAATATCGCAATGCAAGATATTTCTGAAGAGGAACTCTTTAAAGATGCAGAATTATATAAAGATACTTTTAAAAATATCATCTATGAAAAAGATTTCTCTAAAGATCATGTAAGATTATTTAAAGAAATTCAGACACTCATAGATCGAATGAACAGTTTATCTCTTGCAGAACAAAAAAGTGCACATGAAGAAATTGCAAAATTACAGATAACATTATTTAACGAGTGAATTATTTCATAAGTAAATAATTTAATAAAAAAAAGAAAAAATATAAAAAAAGAAAACAAAAATAAAATAAGAATGATAAATAAAAAGTAAAAGAAAAAACAAAAAATATTCAAGAAACAATGAACAAGTACAAACCAATTAACCACATTAAAATTGAAAAAGGAATGAGTGCCGCAGAACTTCTTGAAAAAATGCAAGAAAGTGGTGTTATGGGTGCAGGAAAACTTGGTTCTGCAGGAGAAATTCTTGTAGAAATGATGCAATACAAAGAATGTAAAATATTTTTTGGCTGTGCAGGAGCTTTAGTTCCTGGTGGCATGAGAGAAATTATTATTGACATACTTGAATCTGGAAGAATTGATGTATTTGTCTGTACTGGAGCAACACTCACGCACGATCTTGTAGAAGCTCTCGGATTTCATCATTATCAAGGTCATCACTTAATGGATGATGTAAAATTAAATGAAGAAGGATATGATAGAATGTATGACAGCCTCATGCCAAATGATGTTTATGGAACAATTGAAGAATTTCTTGATAAAAACATTGAAAAATTTACAGATAAAAAAATGAATGTAAAAGAATTCTTGTGGACTCTTGGAAGTATTGTTGAAAACAGAAGTATTCTCAAAGTATGTGCCGAAAAAAAAATCCCTATTTTCTGTCCTGCAATAGGTGACTCTGGAATCGGACTTATGATTTGGGGACAATTATGCAAAAAAAGGAATATTCAAGTTGATGCATTCGGTGATCTTAATGAAATTATTGGAATTTCTTGGGGAAGTAAAAAAAATGGCGTTCTGTATCTAAGTGGCGGAACTCCAAAAAATTATATTCAACAAGCAATGCAATTTAGTAAAGGTGCAGATTATGGTATTCAGATAACAACAGACAGACCTGAACCTGGTGGCAGTAGTGGAGCTCCACTAAAAGAAGGAATTAGCTGGGGAAAACTTCATGAAAAAGCCCATTTTGTCGACGTATTCTGCGATGTTACAATTGCACTGCCCCTTTTATGGGCATATGCAAAAGAAAAGATACATTGAAAAAAATTGAGTAAAGAAATAATTAAATAAAAAAATTGAATAGTAAAAAAATAAAATAAAGAAAGATTGAAAATATAAAAAAATGCAGCTCAAAAATAAAATAGAAAAATTCAAAATTGATTTTGATAAAAAAATAATAGATTATTTTGATAAAAGAATTCATGAAGAAAAAAATCAAGAATTAAAAGAACTTTTCAATCATCTTAAAGAGTATATCTTAGCTGGTGGAAAAAGATTAAGACCTTATATCCTTCACAAAATAAATGAAGAGTTTAAACAAGAAAAAGGAATTGATAACATTCTTCTCTCTTTTGAATTTTTACATAATTCCACTTTGATTAATGATGACATCATCGACGAACACTTTACAAGAAGAAATAAACCAACTCTTCGGGCAGTTTATGAAAAGAAAGAGTATAGAGGAGATTTTGCCGCATTATTAAGTGCAAATCTTCTCAGAAATGCTGGACTCGAATTAATTATGCAGTCAAAATTAGAACATGAGTTTCAAAGAGAATGTATCTCTGCATATCTTGATATCGGAGAGAAAATAGATCTTGCACAAATGCTTGATCTTGAATATCGAAAAAGAAAAGATATTTCTGAAGAAAAATATCTTGCTCAAACAGATTTTGTTGCAGCAAGATTTATTGCACATATGTTTAAGCTCTGTGCTCCTGAAAGATACAAAAATGAATTTTTTGAAATAGGAAAAAAATTGGGAATTGCATTTCAGTTAGCTGATGATTTAATGGATGTTGATCCAAAAAAACAAAAAGGAAGAACTCTTGGTTCAGACATTAAAGAAGGAACACCAACACTTCTTTCTATATATACCTTTCAAAAGTTAGGAAATAAAGATAAAGAAAAATTCAAAAATGTATTTGGTAAAAAAGATATTACAGAAAATGAATTACAATGGATTATTTCTCAATATAAAAAAACCAATGCAATAACTCATTCAAAGGAGATTATAAAAGAAAATATTGCAAGTGCAAATGATTTGTTATATTATACAGCTATTTCTAAAAATCATTGGATTTTCCAATTCGAAAAGTACATCCTAAAAAGAAGAAATTAAAAAAGAAGAAATGAATCTATATATTAGAATCATAAATATTTTTTCTATGACCCAGTTCAATTACAAATATAATAAGTTTTGAATCGATTATATTAATTATACTCTATAATCTCCAACTCGTAAACGAAAATAAGGATTACCTACTAATTTTTTTACAAAAGGATAAGGTCTTATGCGAATACGTTCAAGTGCGGAAAAAATTCGATCTCTTGTCTCTTTTTCTAATTTACAAATCTGTTTTTCAGCTGTTTCTGAAAATTCAATGGAATACACTTTAAACACTCATCTTCTTTTTTAATTTTTCTAAAGAAATAGTTTTTCCCTGTTGAATTTCTTTTTCAGATTGGACGATACGTTTTTTTGTTTCAGCAGATAATTCCATCGAATCTTCCAATAAATCCCAAATAATGTCTTCATACGTTTCTTTATCAAATAATTTTATCGATTTTAGTCGTTCTAAAAGTTCTTCACTTACTTGAATAGATGTTGCCATAACCAACTATAATGATCAATAGTATTTAAACTTTACGTCTTTACACTCATCTCACTTTTCATAAAAAAAGACGCAATTCCTTCTCCGACATGAAAACTTTGCTGAGACATAAGTCCTGCAACTGTCTCAAGAAATGATTTTTCTTTGTGATATTCTACAAGAGACACCTCTGTAAGATTTGCTTTTTCTTTTACAAGTAGAGTTGCTTCTTCTTTTCCACCGAGAACATCAATAAGACCTAGATCTTTTGCTTCTGTTCCTAAATATACTTCACCTGTCGAAAGATTTCGTACATACTCTTCAGATAAATGTCTATTTACTGCAACATTCTGAATGAATACTGTGTGAATTTTATCTAATTTTGTTTGAAATAAACTTCTTTCTTCATCAGTTAATTGTTTAAGCGGCGTTCCCATATCTTTATATTTTCCTGCAACAAGTCTATTGTATGTCACATTATATCTTGTAAGAAGACCTGATACATCAACGTAAGAACTGATAACTCCTATACTTCCAACAAGAGAAAGTGGATGTGCAACAATCGCATCAGTAGAAGATGCAATCCAATACGCACCTGATGCTCCAACTTCTCTTACCCATGCGACTTTTGTTTTATTTATCTTTTGAACAGCTAAACTTACTTCTGCAGAAGCAACCGCAGAACCACCTGGTGAATTGATTTCAAAAATAATTGCTTTGATATTTTCTTTTTTATTTGCATCATCAATAAACCCAATTATCTCATCAGATGTTATAAATTCATCTCCGAAAATTCCCGATTGACCTAAAAGAATAGGTTTATCAATTTTTATAAGTGCCACATTTTCTGTTCCAAGAGTATCATTTGTACCAAAAAAGAAAGAAACAATATATGAAACAGCAATTAGCCCAAGTAAAATAAAAAGTGTCATTTTCATTCGATTATCCATTGATATCACCTATTTTTTATATGATTTATAGTTTTATAATTTAAATTGGTTAGATTTTTTCTATCCGTCAATTTTTTCTTTTTTTAATATGTCCTTATTATCTGTATTACAAACATAATTTTCAACTGTCGCGGTTTTTGACAATAACTCACTTACTGTTCTATTGCGAAAGAGAACAAAAATAAGATCAAAGAACAAAAGAAAGTTCAAAGGAAATACGGGAATAAAAAAAAGATTACGAAAAAATGCTTGCATAAAAGTTACGCGTTCATCTTTCAACCCTGATACACCTTGCGCTGTTGGAATGATCTCTTGTGCAGTTGAAATAACTCCAATACGAAGAATCATTTTTCCAGGAGTTTGCTTGAGATAATATTCAAACAACGTAAAGTATGCTACAATAAAAAAACTAATGACCGTGAAAAGTGCAAGAAGACTTGTTACAACTGTTTCATTTTGAGAAAGAAATTGAAAAACATCTTTTTTTGGCAAATGAGACTCTATTGCCGGAACAAAAGGACTTACCAAGAGAACATCAATAATTAAAAGATCAATAAGAAATGCAGTAAATCTCCTCCACCTTGAAACAAGAATAAATGAAGAAGAAGTTTCTTGACTCATTTTAAAAATATCATCTTTTTTTGTGTCTATGATATCTTTCAAAACTTTCGGATCTCTTTTTTGCAATTTCACCTTCATAAAAATCAAAAAAGGAATGGAGGTATAAAAAGATTGTTAAAAAGACTGTTAAAAAGATTACTGAAAGAGAAAACAGAATAAAAATGAATTTGAAAAATAAAAAAAATAAGAACCTATTTTTCAAAGAGATTTAATTCAATAAACTTTTTTATTTTTTCTTTATACTCAAAGAGTTCTTTATCTAATTGTAAAAATAATTTTTGCAGAGAGTCTTCTGTTTCTCCGGCAGAATGAATCATTGCTTTACTTACAATAGTCTTTCTATCGACTGGATCTTTTTCAAATGAACCAATAACAATTGGACAAAATCTACCATTGTCATCTATTGTTATTTCTATTTTTTCATTAACAGGTTCATCTAATTTTTTATTAAAATCTATTTGATTATCTTGTTTATCATTCAAATTAATCTCATTTTTGTTTTTATTCTCTCTTTCATTTTTTATTTCAACTTTTTTATACCAAAAGGGATACGCTCTGCACGTCAAAGGTCGAACCTGATGAATGGAACATTTCCCACTTTTAAAAAAAACGCAGGAACCATCCTTATTTTTTTTGAGTTGTAAAATTTTTCCATCTTGCGCAAAATCATAATAATAATGATGCGGTTTTTCAATAAAAAGATCTGTTTCCTTGTCAAGATTAGATAATAATGCAAACACTGCAAATTCTTTTATGTCTTGATTAAGAAATGTAGAAATACGTTCTGCATCTTGTAATGTAATAAATTTTGCATAATCAGATGTACAACAGTCTTCTTCAATTGCAGTACATGTTGCGCAGTGGGATAGCATAAGTGAGATAACCTTTTGAAATGAAATCAGAGATATGAAATGGATGATATAATGAATGATATAATGATATCATGAACAATATCATGAACAATCAAATAAATAATACAAAATAAATAAGATAAAAAAATAAAAAATAAAACTATCTGCGAAGACCTCTACTTTTTCTTGCAGAACTTGTAAGTCCCCTTGCAACTCTTCCTTTGTTGAGGACAAGTTTACCTAAATTTTTATCTGCGAGGACTGCTCCATGAGCTCTGTCTGCAAGTATTACTTCAAACCAGAAATATATTCCGTCTTCTGCGACATAGTATGAATTAACAACTTCACAATTAGGATATGCTGCAACTGCACGCTGCTCTGCAACTGTTCGATAACTTTTATTTAAGTCAAGGCGTTGTCTAAAACTCTTACTTGTTCTTCCACCTTTAATTTTTTCAACCATTCTACCGCCACGTTCAAGTCTTTGTCTTATAATAAAAACACCTTGTTTTGCTTTATAGCCAAGTGCATGTGCACGATCAAGTCTTGTTGGATGTTCTACTCGAACAGAAACCGGTTCTTTTCTCCATGCAACAAGTCTTGCACGCCATAATACTGGATCCCTATTATTCCACGCTTTTTGCAGATATTTGTGTAATGCCATTAAAACCACCTTTGATTTATTTTTTTTAATTTATTTTTTTAGTATCGAGAGAAATATCGCCGAAGATACACCCATAACAAAATAAGTATACCCTCGAGATTCAGGTGTCAACATGTTGACAGTATCCCACATTTCTCTTAACTGTTCAGAAAAAAGAGGTTCTTTATAAAGGTTTGGCAGAGATTTCATCAAGTTCGATCAACCAAATTATTTTACCACCCATTAATAGAAACATTTATATAAAGATTTCAAAAAAGAGAATAGATGACTGTCACAATTAAATCTGATGAAACAGGTCTTGATACGGTAGTTGCAGATACTACAAACGCAGCAGATTTATTTTCTGATGCTGGAAGAATTCCGCATGAACAAGAACAATCCATTCTTCCTTTAGAACGTTCAATTTCTTCAGATTCAGTCTCTTCAGATTCGCTTTCTTCATCTTCTCCAAAATTGTTTACTCCAAACGATCTTGTTTCTATTTTGAGCGGAGCTGCAAGATTACAGTATCAAAATCAAATTACTCCAGAACTCCCACTCGAAAAACAAGCAGATGAAAAAGAAGTTTCTCTTGCAGAAATCTATGAGTGGGCAGATAAAACGGGTATTGAAAAAGAGTATGTTGACAAAGCAATGAAGATGAGATGTCCGCCAAATGCAATGCGGTTAAGAGACATAAAAAAACTTGGTGCAAAACCTAATGCTAGAGTAATTTCAGGGAATTATGAAAAAATAATTTTAGACACACTACAACAAACAAATCAAGGTACATTCACTTCAAAAAGAATAAGTGATCAAATAGTTCAGTTTTTTGAAATAACAGAAAAAATAGAAACCTATACCACTGGATTTTTTCGATGGAAAAAAGAAAATAAAAGAACAATACCTATTAAAAGAGAATTAGCAAAAATATACATCAACAGTGTCCTCAATGAATTAAACATATATCTTAAAGATCCATTCTTTGTCCACGCTTGCGGAGATATATTAAACAAGCTGAATAAGGAATTTAAACCCCGTTTTAATGGAATAGAGATTTCATATGATTATGCTGTTGATCATTTAGATAACGAATAATTCTTAAAAAAAGATTTTTGAATAAAACATCCAACTTCATGAACATTTACTGTTTTTACCTTCCTACTAGCCACTTCTTCGTGAAGAATAACCTATAAATAATAGCTTTGTAAAGAAAAAGAGATGGATCGCGAATATTTAATTGGTGTTGATGTTACCTTTTCTAAAATTGAAGCAGGACTCGTAGATCTCAATGGCAAAGTTATAAAGAAAATTCTTCTTCCAACAGAAGCAAAAAGAGGAAAAGCTAAGGTTATTGAAAATATTGTTACTGCAATAAATAAGATGAAAAAAGACCGCATCCTTGGTGTCGGCATTAGTTTTCCCGGACAAGTTGATGCAAAACGAGGAATAGTTGTTTCTTCTCACATTCATGGTTTTGAAAATACAGGTTTAAAAAAAATTATCGAAGACAAAGTAAACCTTCCCGTTTCTCTTGAAAATGGCGCAAGCTGTCTTGCAATTGCTGAATACAAAATTGGTTTTAACAAGCGTTTTGGAACATTTGTTGCAATACTTGCTGACGCTGGAATCACAAGTGGAATAATGATTGCAGGGAAATTATACAAAGGAGTTGACGTAACACCTGATTTTAGCCACATGATTATCGAATCAGATGGTGAAAAATGTGCATGCGGAAATATCGGTTGTCTTGATGCTATGTCAAATGGTATCGCAATTGAAAAACGCTACAAACAACTTGCGAAAAAAACAAAATCATTTGAAGAAATTATAAACTTAACAAAATCAGATAAAAAAGCAAGACAAGTCCTTCAAGAAGCAGGAAGATATTTTGGAATTGGTTTAACTAATGCTGCTCTTCTTATCAATCCTGATCTTATCATTGTAAGCGGACAATTAACAAATGCAAAAGAATATTTTGAAACAGCAGTAAAAGAAATGCAGAAGAATACAAAAAATATGCAAAGAAAAATTCAAATATTAAAATCAACAACAGAAGATGCAGGTATTCTTGGCGCAAGCAGCATTGTTATGTGAAAAAGAACAAATAGTATTTAAAAAAAATATCTGTTAACCTCTTATCAAAAATTGCAATAACATTATAATGAATAATTTCTTAAAAAATGTGTTCACCTGCATAATTGCAGTTAGTTCTTTATTGAGTGTTGCATTTTTATGGAAGCATAACAGCTGATTATTCATTCTACTTGTTATTCTATCAATTATTCTGTTGGCAATTAATAACTCACGAAGTGAAATAAAAACATTTATCTTTTGTTCACTTTTTGGTGCAGCTGCAGAAATTTTTGCAATTATGTTTGGAGCTTGGAATTATAAAAATACAAACATATTACACATTCCTGCATGGCTTGCATTATTATGGGGTATCGCATCCATTTTTATGGTTCGCGTATATCTTTTTTTTAATGAATAACGATCATTAAACTGATTAAAAACAAGAATGAAAATCATAAAATAAAAAAAAGGAGAAATGATGCAAACAGATGGAAATAAACTTTCGAAAAAAGGAAGTGGCATGATGAATATAATGAAATAATTTTATTTCTTTTTTCTTTTGTTTTTTTAACTAAAAATCACTTAAAAATATATTTCTTATGTATCTACTCGCTTTTTGATATTCTTTTTTTTATCTCTCTTAATCCATTCATATATGGAACAAGAACATCAGGAATTTTTATTGTACCTTCCTTTGTTTGAAAGTTTTCAAAGATTGCTACAAGCGCTCTACTCGTTGCAACAACAGTACTATTGAGAGTGTGTACAAGTTTATTTCCTTCACTTGTTCTATATTTAATATTAAGTCTGCGAGACTGATAGTCTGTACAATTTGAACAAGAGACTACTTCTCGAAACTCTTGTTGAACCGGCATCCATACTTCAAGATCATACTTTTTTGCTGCAACAATTCCTATGTCTCCTGTGCAGATGTTTACCTGACGATAATGTAGTCCAAGAGAAGTAAAAAATTCTTTTGCATGCGCAATTAATTCTTCATGATATTTCCAAGAGTCTTCAGGTTTACAAATAATCACTTGTTCAACTTTGTGAAATTGATGTCCTCGAAAAATTCCTTTAGTATCTTTTCCATGCGCTCCTGCTTCTTTTCGAAAACAAGCAGAAAGACCTACCATCTTAATCGGAAACTGTGTTTCTTCAATAATTTCATTCATAAACATACTTGTAAGTGGATGTTCACTTGTTGCAATAAGATACAAGTCTTCGCCTTCGATTTTATAGAGCATTTCTTCAAAGTCGCCAAGAGATGTTACTCCTTCATATGGTTCTCGACGGATAAGATATGGTGGCTGTAAAAAGGTAAATCCTTTTTTCATCATAAAATCAATTGCATATCGTTCAAGTGCAAGTTCAAGAAGTGCGGCTTCGTTTTTCAAAAACCAAAATCTTGCTCCCGAAATTTTTGCAGCTCGTTCAATATCTGCAAGATCCATTTCAAGAATAAGATCCGCATGACTTTTTAATGGAAAAGAAAAGGATTGCTTTTTTCCAACAAGTTCAACAGTTACATTATCTTTATCTGTTTCTCCAAAGGGAACAGACTCATGTAAAATATTTGGAAGAGTAAGAAGATTTTTTCTTATTTTTTCTTCAAGTACAATAAGTCTTGCTTCTTTTGCAAGAATTTCTTGCGGAATAAGACTTGCCATTTTTAAAAATTCAGTCACATCCTTTCCTGCTTTTTTTCCTTCAGAAATATTTTTACTCACAACATTCCTTTTATTTCGAAGATCATCAATCTCTTTTTTGAAAGAGAGCAATTCTTCATCTGCTTTTTTTGTTTCTTCAAGAAGATGTAATTTTGTAGTGTCTTTTCTTTTTTCTAAATCATTTCGTACAATTTCAGGAGTATTACGAATAATTTTAATGTCGAGCATGAAAAAATAAATGAGAGACAGTTTTTAAATGTTTTGTGAAATAAAACTCATTTCTGTTTCTCATTTTCAATAATCTGCAATGAACAAATTCCTTCTCCCATACATTCACGAATAATTTCAGCTCCGTTATAAATGTCTTTAGGATACACAAGAACTGATTTTCTTTGCGGAAGAATAACTTTTCCTGGATTGCAACAAGAAAGATAGAGAACTTCATACTTTCCGTCATGAACTTCGAGCCAATCTAAAATAGGAATCGCCTTTACTTTTTTATGTACAAAGTCTATATAACAATATCCTTTCTCTGGATGATCATATCCGTGAGCTTCAAGCATCCGAATTGTTGCAGCAATTCCTCCATACTTTCTCTTTTTCATAAATTCACGAAGATATAACGCATCTGTCTCAGCATAGCGTTCAAGTTTTTGATGAAGAGAACTAAATCCTTCAAGATCTTCTGAATACTTTTCAATCATTTCTTCAGATAGATCTTGCGTCATTCCATAAAATGTTTGTATTGTTTGCATAATTATGAGAAAAAACCCAAACTTTTATAAATATTTTACTACTTTCTAATGCTAAAATGTCTTTTAAAATGCTTGCAATTGGTATGACTTGTATTTGTCTTCTCTTAGTAGGATGGCTTGCAAACGATTTTTACAGAGCAATTCAGACTCCAAATATTGAAAATCCCGCAAGTTTTACATTCAATTCTGAAAAAAATAGCAAAAATAGCATACTCCCTCCATCAGATCATATATCTACTGATAAAATACGTGTTTATGATGACAGAGTTTTTCTTGATCTACCTGATGCATCTTGGTCTGTATTTACAGACACTCATTCCATGGATCCGGTTTTAAGTCCAAATGCAAATGGACTTGAAATAAAACCAAAAAGTGAAGATGACATTCAAGTAGGAGATATTGTTGCATATACTTCACATTATACAACCGGAATTATTGTTCACCGAGTTATTGACAAACAAAAAGATGAAGAAGGAACATATTATACGATCAAAGGAGACAATAACCCAACAAGTGATCCTGGAAAAATACGATTCAATCAAATTACAGGAGTTGTTGTTGCAATTGTATATTAAACAAATTGTAGAGTAGATTATTTAATTTTATAATTATAAAAAAATAAAAAAAAAATTACAGTCAAACAATCAGATGAACAGAAGAACATTTTTTGATCGAATTATAAAAGTAGGAGTTGCAACATACATCTCAACAATCATCACAGATAAAAATATAGATAAAAATAGATACACTCAATTGTCGCAAAAAATACTCTTACAAACATACATAGATAATTTATGTGCAACATTTCCCCAAACTATTCCAGGAGCAAAAAAAATAGAAAAAATACTTACAGATGAATCAGAATATTGTATCATCCATCTCAAAGAATCACATCCTGTTGATGATGAATACATGATACAGAACTATAAAAACGAAACACTCGCTGATTTTGTTGCAAGAGTTCAGCATAATTCTTTTCTCATCGCAGACTATCTTTGTAGGATATATCCTATCAAAAAATTATACATTGAAGGTGTTACTGATCAAATTGAATCACAAATAAATGAAGCATTTTATGACAGAGATGGTGAAATTATTTTTCAAGCACTAGAAGAAATGGGTGAAATTGTCGGCATTGGTTTTAACAACATTCATATTTCTGCAACAGAATCGCTTGAACTTCAACGTATCGCACAAATGGCAAATAAAGAAACAGGAACGAAACATCGATATGAATATACTCTTGAACAACAACAAAAAATTTTTGACGACAGAGAAAAAGAAGCATTCGAAAGAATGATGCAAGAAGATGATTTCATAAAACTTATTGCATATGGAAAAGAACACACATTTCAATATGAAACTGAAAAATGGAATGCACATCATCAAGAAAAAATTTCTCTCATAGAAATTACTCCATCGGAGGATTAATGATTAATCTCGAAGAATTATCTTATTTTCTTATAAGATCAAGACGTGCAAAACTTGTTTGTGAAGAAAAAAAGAAACTTCAAAAAAATGATGGATGCACATTGTTTTCTTATTCTGAAGAAATAGTACAATACTCTTCTGAATCAACTGGTTTTTTTATGCGAACAGAAACAGAAATTATCAGAAAATTAAAAGAGCCTATTTGGACAATGTCTTGTAACGGCGGTATGCTTCCATCGCATCATGAAAATAAAGAGTTTACAAAAAAAACATACACCTTTCTCAAACAAGCACTTTCCTACATGCATGTACTTGAACCCTATCGTGGACCGCAAGAGTATAAAGAAAAAGAATTTGAATATTTTAATTTTTGGGAAGGAAACATGGCACATTTTACAGGAAAAGAAACAATTTCAGAATGCAGAAAAGTAGTTTATGAACAAAAATATATAGGTGGATTAATTATTTAAAAAAAAATGAAAAGAAATATATTTTTAGGACTTACCGCACTAATAATAGGATGTACAACAGATTCAGATATGTCCTCAACTGACATCGAAGATAAACCTACCTTAGAATATGAAATTCCGACAAACAAATTAGAAGATGAAATAAAAAAAACACAAGAAATATTTTCTACTTTTCCAGAAAAGATAGATGGTGCAAAAAAGATAATAAAATATGAAGTTACCTCTGCAAAATACATCCTTGTTCATGTAAGACAAGTTCATCATGCAGGTCTTGAAACAGATAGACAAAGATCATATATTACAAGCGTTCAAATAGAAATAGAACACATTCTTTTAGATCTTAAAGAAAAAAATAATATAAAAATTGCATATCCTGAAGGAAGAACCGTTAATGGGACAAATGCACTAATGAGTGTATACACTCTCAGAAGATCACTTGATGAAGAAGAAGAAAAAATCAATTTTATTATTTCCACGCTCTACACAACAGCAGAACAAGAACAAAAAGAAGAATCAATGAATAGAATAAGAGAAGAGTACGCGAGAATGTTTGCAGATTGGGAAAATGAATATAGAAATCTGCAAAAAGATAAGGAGGAAGATATAGATAGAATTTTTTATAAAAGTGGAGCTCTTGAAAAACTTGCAAGAAAAGGAGTTATTGAAATAAAAGGATGTGAAGAACAAGATGCAAATATAAAAGCAGGAATCGCTCTTGAAAAAGGAGAAAAAAACAACAAATATATTTTCGACATTCGAGAAGATATTGCATTATCAATAATTGCAAAAGAAAAACAACCTCTCAATATACTTGTATTTGGTTATGCTCATAATTTTTATGATAATATCCTCTTTTGGAACAAAGTACATCCAAACGAAAAATTTGCCCTCATCGAAATAACTCCCATTTCAGTTCCAGAAAGAAATGAACCTGATCCGTATGATATCAAGTTTCATGCTGATGATCTCCATTTGATGAACTAATTTTACGAAACATTTTTATAAAATCACATTTTAAAAAAAAATATGGACGATCTCGATCTCTTTATTCAGTCAGGAAAAATTACTTCTCAAGCAAGAGAATATGGAAAAACGCTTGTAAAAAAAGGTGCAGTTATGTTTGATGTTGCACAAGCAATCGAACAAAAAATCAGAGAATTGGGAGCTGTTCCTGCGTTTCCCGTCGGACTTTCTTTTAACGAAATTGCAGCGCACTGGACTCCTGCACCAAACGAAGAAAGAATATTTGCAGATGACTTAATCAAACTTGATCTTGGCGCTTGTTTTGAAGGTGCAGTAACTGATACTGCTGTAACAATTGATCTTTCAGGAAAACATGAAAAAATAGTAAAAGCAAGTGAGGATGCATTAAACGCTGCAATTGCAACACTTCGTCCAGGAGTTATGCTTTGTGAAATAGGTGATGCGATTGAACATGCAATGTACAAATATGGAATGCAGCCAGTTCGAAATTTATCCGGTCATGGTATTGGAATAAATATTGTGCACAAAGCACCGACGATTCCAAATTATAATAACGGAAACAAAACAACACTCAAAAAGGGAGACCTTATCGCAATCGAACCATTTGCAACAAGTGGCGAAGGAATTGTCGGAGATTACGGACCAGCAGAATTTTTTATGCTTCTTGCACCAAAACAACTACGTGATCCTGGTATGAGAGTTGTTGTTGAAAGAATAAAACAATTTCAAGGAAGACCTTTTACGAGGAGATGGCTTGATTTTCCACAAGCAAAAGTATTATTCACACTCAGAGAATTAGAAAAACTTGGAGTACTCCATAAATATCCTCCTCTTGTTGAAAAAACAAAAGCACCTGTTGCACAAACAGAACACGCATTCTACATAGATGATGAAGTAATAGTTCTCACAAAGTAAAAAAAGAATACTGCAAAATATAAATAAGAGAATATATTAAAGAATACGAAAAAAAGATAAATATATTTGAGGTATGTTGATGACAACTATCCGGACTGCAACACTTGATGATGTAACATTATTATATGAGATAGGCAAAGCCACAAAAGAATTTCAAGTATCACAAACAGAAGAATTCATGAGCTTTAACGAATTCTCTTGCGCGATTAGTAACGAAAAAAGTATTTTCTTACTTGCTGAAGAAAAAGAAAAAATACAAGGATTCATCTACGCAAGTGCAAAAGATATTGATGGACATCTCATAGAAAACTTTGCTTGTCTTGTTTATCTCACTGTTCTTCCAGAATATCGCAAACAAAGTATTGCAAAAATGTTATATGAAGAGTGTGAAAAAACACTCAAAGAAAAAGGAATAAGATCAATTTACTGCTGGGCAAACGCAAACAATCCTACAATACTTTCTTTTATGGAAAAACAAAACTTTGTAAAAGGTCATGAATATGTGTGGATGGATAAGAAAATAGAATAGAAATAACACAACCCATAGACCGTAGATAAACAGAAGAGTAAATCAGATTAGTTCAAATAATAATTTTATGAGTTTGATAATCTCTTCTTTATTCTTATCATAAAATGCTTGAGGAATAGCCTCTCCATACTATTCAAGCCTATTGCGTAAAAAACATAATTGAGTAATAAGATGCACTTCACCTTCATATTCTGGAAAACATTTGTAAAAATAAGCAAATAAACATTGATGATTTTTTGATCGTAATCCATTTTTAAGAAGAAATGCCGTCAATAATTCTTTAATAACTTCATAATATCCTTCAATAATGAAAGAGACATTTACATTTGTAACAGTGAATTGTTTCACAAGTTTCATTCGTGCATCTGCCATCTCTTTTAAAGACTCAATCTTTTCTTTATCAACAAATATTTCACGAATAAATTCAGACGTGCATTTTTCCCAGGGCATAAGATCTATCATTTTTTAATTGTAAAAAAACCTTTCAATTTTATTCCATTAACAACATTACTAAAAAGCCTATCTGGAAGATCGGTGATTTTTTCATATTTGAATATCTGAATAGGATGTCCTATTTTTTTTTCAAATGTTTCAAGAGAAAAGGTTTCATTTTTCTGAGTCGTTTCAACAAAAAGATCTATATCACTTTCTTTTTCAGATTCCCCTTTTCTAATGCTTCCAAAAAGAATAATACAACTCGGAGAGAGTTTTTTTTCAAGAAAAGAAATAAATCCACTCGTAAATAACTTTTCAATAAAAAAATGAATTTTTTTTATTTTATACAGATCATTAAGAATTGCAGAATTATCACTTGAAATAAGCCCTTCTTTCCTCAACTCCACAAGACCTACGTGAACTGTAGACTTTGGCAAATGTGTACGTTTTGCTAAATCTCTTACTGTAAAACGTTTTGTTGGATATTCATAAAAGCATTCTAAAAGATTGTCCCGTTTTTTGGTCATTTGTCCCATTTTTTGTACTTAAGACCAAATTACTGGACAAATATATAAACCTTTCTTTTTTCCAAAACACAACAAAAATCTTTAAATACTTCTTCCTTTGTTTCTGATAATTATGGCGACTATCGTATAATGGTAGTATAGAGGACTGTGGATCCTTTGACCGGGGTTCGATTCCCCGTAGTCGCCTATTCTCATTTTTATTCTTACAAAAAAGAAACATACGACACAAAAGAAACGTCACTCGAT
>OBEQ010951348.1_pt1 | contig 17338 bp, 19 predicted proteins | sample 1670901 | NCBI WGS metagenome assembly OBEQ01 (sample SAMEA104232315, study PRJEB22302) | groundwater metagenome | biome: forest; feature: aquifer; material: groundwater | place: USA | collected 2011-08-07 | depth 5.4 m
AAATTGAAGTGAAGAAAAAAACTACAGGGGTAAGAAGGTCAAAACTATATTACCTTCGTGATTTAACAGGTAAGAGTGCAGTAAGGGTATAATAGTCGTCGGCTATCAATCTTCAGCTTTCAGACAATCGCAATTTTTCTTTTTGTCTGATGACTGGAGACTGAAAGCTATTTTGATGATTACTCCTACTCTTAATATTGAGAAAGCCCTTTGGAAATCCGGTTATTCCCTAGTTTGTGGCATTGATGAAGTTGGTAGAGGTTGTTTTGCCGGACCGGTTTGCGTGGGTGCTGTTATCTTTTCTAAAGACTGTGAATTAATAGAAGGGGTTGCAGATTCTAAATTATTAAAATCATCTCAGAGAGAGAAAGTAGCTGTAAAAATTAAGGATCTTGCATTAGCCTGGTTTGTTGCAGAAGTTAGTGTATCAAAAATAAATAAAGTAGGCATTGGAAAGGCTACTCAGATGGCTTTTAGAAAAGCAATTAAGAGTTTAGGTAGATCTCCGGATTTTGTTTTGATAGACGCATTTTACATAAAACATCTTAATAGAAAAAGACAAAAAGCTGTAAAGGACGGGGATACAATTTGCGCATCTATTTCTGCAGCATCTATAATTGCCAAAGTTTACAGGGATGAATTAATGCAAAAACTTCACAAAAAATATCCACAATATGGCTTTGATAAACATAAAGGGTACGGAACAAAGCTTCATCAAGATACAATTAAAAAATATGGTTTAAGCAAAATTCACAGAAAATCTTTTAATTTAGAAAAGTTTCTACAAACCCCATAGTTTGATTTCTTTCAGCCTCTATCATATACTAGTCTTATGTTTACTCCAGAGGAATTGAGAATTCAACGTAGTTTAGCTGATCAAGCAGAGATGCAGAAACTCTCAGTTGCGAGAAATTTTCTATTGGCGTTGGGAGAGGTTTGTCAGATGAATATTTTTGATGGGCCTCATGTTAAAACACCAAATTCTTTTATTTACCTATGAACAATCAGCAAGAGCAAGATTACAAGTTGTTTAATGAAAGTTTTTTAGTTTTTTCTTAGATAATATTTGATTCTGGAGAAGGTACAATTCCCAGATGCCTTTCAGTTTCTATTACTCTTTTGTCAAGTCTGACAATATTATCTTTATTATGCTCAGTATTTGTAACAATTTGTTTTAAAGCAGATGTGTGAGAATCTAGTGTTTCTTGTACCTCAGTTATATCCCCTGTTAGTTTAACAGTTTGTTCCCAAAGAGTATCTAATTTCTTTGTATGTTTTCCACTATCTTCACTAAGAGTTTCTAACCTATTATTAATTTTTGCTAGATCTTCACTAATTCTAGAAAATAGGGCTTTTGTAATTTTCTTTACATCTTCATCGGTCATAAATTAATATTAGATAAAATCTAAGAAGTAATCAAGATAGTTTATCTATATCAATATGTCTACATGTCTACAAAAAATCAGGCTTTCTTGGATTTTCCTGAAACTGCAAACGGGATTTCTTCCCAGTCATGAACTTTCCGGATTTTTTTGTTATATTCCCACATTGTTTGTAAAAGCGATACATCTACCCCTGCTTTTTTAAATTCTCCTATAAGCGCAACTAAATCTTTTGGGAAACATTTCCCGCCAAATCCCCGCATTGTAGTTACATCCAAATGAGAATCCACAATTCTTTGATCTTTGGCAGCCATTCTTTTTACCTCCTCATACTTTATGCCAATTTTCTGACAAAAGTCATAGAAAAGGTTGGCAAAAGTTACCTTCATTGCTAAAAAAGCATTGGCAAAATATTTAACAGCTTCAGCTGTTGTGGGATCTGTTTGGAAAATCTTGGTTTTTGGAAATCTTTGTTTAAAAACAACAGTAAGTCTTCTGGAAACCAAATCATTACTTGCCCCAATAATTGTTCTGTCTGCATTCATAAAATCTTCTAAAAAGTTTGCCTCAGTTAAAAACTCCGGATTAAAGCTGAATTGAGATTCGGGATATTTTTTGGCAAGTCTTGATGTTGTACCAGGTGTAACTGTTGATTTAATAATTATTATCTTGTCAGTTCTGTCTGTGAATTTGGTTATTTCCTCCGTCATTTCCTCTATTATTGATAAATCTATTCCAGATTCATCATCTCTCATTGGGGTAGGAAGACATACAAATACAAACTCTGATTTTGTAATTACTTCTTCCAAAGATAGGGTTTCTTTGTATTTATCGAAGTAGCGGATAATATCGCGTCCTAAGGATGCAGTATTAAATCCGTTTGCAACTGCCTGTCCTACAAATCCGTAGCCGATGATGCCAAGATTTATGGGAACTATTAAATCTGATGAGGTTTTTTCAGTCACAGAAAAAAGTATATAGAATATTGTGTCAGGTATCAAGTATTGTATTATGTAAGTAATATGAAGTTTATAAATAAAGTTGCCCTGGCAGTTTTTAAAGACAAAAAAATGCTGCAGGTTAGGATCAATAAACAACCGGATGTATTTTACACCCTTGGGGGAAAATACGAACAAGGTGAGTCTGATATTGAGTGCATAAAAAGGGAAGTTAAGGAGGAGATTGGGTGTGAGATAGAAGAAGCCTCCTTAAAGTTTTTAAAAGAATTTGAAGACATAGCTCATGGTGATCAGGCGATGTTGAATATAAGAATGTATGAAGGAAAATTAATCGGGGAACCGAAACCTTTATCAGAAATTGTAGAAATTGGATATTTTGATACAAATTCTGACCCCAAATTTTTATCTACAATTGCTCAGCGTACAATTTTTCCATGGCTAAAATCCCAGGGATATATAAACTAAAAATTAAACCCTTGCTGAAAATGGTTCCAGGTTATTATTTTAGTCAAATAGTCAAGGATTGTTAACATTTAAAAGCTCTGTCACTGTAACTAGCTGGTAGCCTATTTTCTTAAGATAGGGAATAATTTTAACTAATGCATCATTGGTTTTTGGAGCAAATGGCCCCCCTTGAAGATGAAAAACAATAATAGAGCCATTTTGAACATGGGACTTAATCCTTTGAACAATATCTTCAGTATTTTTATTAAAGCCATCCCCTGCAGCTATATCCCAGTGAACTACAATTAAGCCTAAATCATAAAGGGTTTTTAAATCTGTTTTATCAAAACAACCTCCTGGGAATCTAAAATATTTAGGGGTTATGCCTGTTGCCTTTTTAATAGCATCCTGGGCAGATAAAACTTCACTTTTATCTTTGCTGTCATCTATAAAAGGTAGCTTAAAGCAGTTTTTAGTAAAAGCCGGATGGGAATATGAATGATTGCCAATTTCAAATAAAGGATCTTCTGCAAGCTCTTTGGCCTCTCTAGGATAAGTTTCTGCCCAAAGCCCGGTTAAAAAGATTGTGGCTTTAACATTTTCCCGATCAAGAGTTTTTTTAATGTCAGAGTTATACCAGGATTTAACAATCCTTAAACTTAGCAATTTCTGCATGCCAGGGGTCATATCTGCATCAAAGGTCAGGGCTACTTTTAGTTGATATCTTGAACCGTGTTCAATAACTTGGGGCAAAATGGTAGGATCTGTATTAAGCTTTTGCTGACTAATAATTTCTTTGGTAGGAGGCTGATCTTTGTGAAGAACCGGATAAATAAGGCTTCTAAAGTTGCCATAAACATATAGCACGAATACTCCTATTGCCACTAATAAAATAACAGAATGCTTTATTTTCTTGTGTATTTTTTTGTTTGCCATTAATTCTATGTATATGTAATTTTCAACTTACTAAGTACCATTTGTATTATTATAAACCAATAGTGCTGTGCATCTCTATGATGTCGCTCAAACTTATTTTAGCAAGAACTTCTAACTTACGCTAGTTTAATTTGCTTTTTGGTATCGTCAAGGAAAAGGGGTTAAGGGGAAAAGGAATTGACGATACCCACCACTATTTGTCGGCGCCAAGCTCTAGTTCGTACCCGACCTAAATCCAAACTCCCACCGCTGAATAATCGACGCATCGCTTCGCTCAGGTCGCTAATCGCGACCTTCGCTAAACATTCATCTTTCTTTACGATTCGTAAATAGTCCAACGGTTTATCCTTGGAAATTTTCGCATGAAGGGGAAAAGGGGAAGAAATGTTGCCCTTGCCCAACCCACCCATCCGCGGGCAACCATGGCACTCCCCATAATTTATTACGTAGTAACAAGCTTTGCTTATTTCATATTTTAAATATATAATGGAATAGTGAGATTAGAGCGTTGCAACAACCCTTTCACCATAATGGTCCATTGTGGAATGGTGCCATTGCCACAATTAGCTTGTTCTGACAACCTAATTACCATTGAATGGGTGCGTAGCACCATTAATGGATCCATTGTTTATCACAATGGTGCCCCGCAAACCCATACCCCCTTTTCGGCGGGGTTTCTATTTGCTTTTAAGTAACGTGAAGTTTATCTAATCTTTAGGGTTTCGCGTCCTCCTGTTAGTCGGCCGCTCAACGGGTGAATTCCTACCTGCCTCGGGGGGAGAGAGTCCAGTGGACTCTCGAGTGGAGGGGGCTCGTTTTCTAACACTGCTTCGCAATTAGTCTTTTATAAATTCCTGGCTTTTTCTGATACCTTCCTTTTACAAAATTCCTCTTCGCCGCTCGCCCCCCGCGCCTTTCTAAATTCCGTAGGTTTATCTATGTCTTTTATTTTTTTCCTTGTAGGGGAATGCATATTTTTGAAGTGCGGCGCAAGGTAGCGGCTTGAAACGCCGCCTGCCTTGTCCCTCGACTTCGCTCGGGACTGCGGCCCCCCGGGGCGCTGCTGCGCCCTTTTTTTGGTTTTTCCGGCGGGTTTGCGGGGCAGGAAAACAAAAAAGATCCTCCTTTATTTGGTTTTTTCCTAACTAATCCTGTTACTTACTTAAGGGCATTTTTAAGCAAACTTCTCAAAAGACAGATGATTACCCTAAGAATTCCTGTTCTGGCACTGATTGTAATCATGGTGGGAGTGGGAGGTTATGGGGTAGGGTTTAAATCAGGCATAAACTATGCTTTGGGTAAACTGTTCCCTAACTTTTCTCCCATCCTGCACAGGTCAATAACTGCTCAGGGGATAATCCAAAAATCCTCAGAAGGATATTATCTGCAAGCTAATGATAAAGACAAAACTATGTGGACTCTGAACCCTGTCTCAAGCAATGTTAAGTTTGCAGATTATGAAGGTATGAAAGTTCAAATTAAGGGCAACTTAACACCCACCCCTAATTTAATAGATGTTTCAGAGGTTATCTCTTTTGATCCCAATCCCTCACCTAGTCCTAACCCCCGGATTTCCCAGAACACCCCGAATAACCCTTCTCTCCCTGATTCCGCCAATCTCCCAAAATTGTATGCCTCCCTAACTTGGGAAATAACCCAAAGTAAAACCTTACTCTTTACCTCCGGCAAAAGAAGGATAGAACAGGAAGGAGTTTATCTTGAATCTTCACAGGTCACAGATCTACCTCAAGACTTCATGGATTACTATACTAATCAACTTACTAACTTAGGTTTTAAACAGACCTTCAATTCCTCTGAACCTAATGGGATTACCATTACTTTTGCTAAAGAAGAGTTATTCCTTACTTTTGGAGTTAAAAATGTTTTCTCTGGCTCAGGAGATAACAAAAAGATTGTTGGATATAAGGCTTTTATAGAACATAACTAAATGGGCAAGTTAATTACTGTAACCCTAATCCCCCTAATTCCCCAAATCTCCCTAATCATCCTATATTTGTTTCCCAACACAAAAAAATTCATCTATCAGGAACAACTTCTTAAAGCTCAAGATGAAGCTAAGAAAAAGAAATTAGGCATCTGGAGTTTATAATCCCTTAATTATCTTGATCCCATAAAACGATCGCCATTGTAGTGAATCATGTGATCTGGGTTCTCTGCAATCCATACTTCTGTTTCCCATGATATTTCGTTGATATGTCTTTTATATTCTTCTAAATCAGGAAAAGCAGTCACAAAAACTTTTCCTATTTTACAGTTGGTAAACATGGTTTCTAATTCTACCAATCGTTTTGGGCTCATTGGGCCATGTGATGTGACTACTTCTACTAAGAAAAGCCAGTTTTTCTGGGTATCTAAAAGGATTAGGTCTGGCAATTTATCATGATCTGTTACAGATATACCTAACTCAGTTAATTTTTCTCTATTTACATAGAGATTCTTCTTAGCAGTATCACCTAAATATAAAAGTATTGATCCTGGAGCAAATCGAGGGGCAAACTGTTCTATAACAGCTGCTTGTATTTCATTATGACCACCTGGTGAAAGTTGCAAGATAGATCCATCACTCAATGTAACAGGAATCATCTGAACAATTCTTTCTTTTGCGTACTTTGCAGCTAAAGTACCATATTCTTTAGTGAAATTTTGTACTTTGGTTTCCCAGTCAGGAGTACCATATGTTTTTACCACATCAAGAGCTACATCTGTAAGTCCATAGTGAGCAAGTGGACTGTTTGTAGGCAATGTCGGATTATCGGGATTGTAATCAGCGATCCGAGCTTGAACAAATTGATGGAGAACATATCTCCTAAAGGTTTCTCTGGTATTAGGAGCATAATTTCTTTTGTACTTTTCTGCAACAAAGTTCATAACCCCTTTTGTTACAGTAACGCTCTTTTTTGTAGCTATGCTCCATGAATCACTTTTTGATAGCCCACATAAAGCCAATAGAGTTAAAGCTGACATTTCATTTTGCTGTGCGATAGGAAGACCGAGTGCTTTTAATATCTTTTGGGCTTCTTGAACTTTATGCATAATCTTTTCTATTTATAGCAGATTTAAGTAGGTATAACTAGATAGTCTTCAACCAATTTATCAATTCGGCCATTTTCTAATTGATTTTTCATAATCTCTTTACCTATATCTCTGATTACTTCTATATTTGGGAGTGGCATATCCTTTAATTCTGTAGCACTCACTTGGGTATTACCGTTAGAAGTTCTAAAATAAGTATCTAATAAATCACTATTTAAAAGTGCGGACAATCCTATTGTTTCTTCCAAAGATAAATCTCCATGAGGCTTATATATATAGTTTAAATGATTTTCCAAACCGATGGTTTCAGATTTAATTGAATCTGATAAATATGGAGCTGCTACAAGTCTTTTATCTTCTTCTTTAGCGCTAAAACGTCTTATCACAACGTAATTTTTGTTAGGGAGTAACAATGCCTTAGTTCCTTCACTGTCTTCTATAAATTGCTTCTTTTTAGAATTTGCAGGCCACTTTGCTTCCATAGCTTTTATATTTTGCATCCATAGTAAAGGTGCATAATTATGTCCATTGCTTTGGCCATTCTCATTAATATATTCTATTGCTCTAAAGGCCACTACAGGTCCAGTAGATATATTTAAACCTAAAGAATGTAAATTTTCTTTCCATGAATGTACCAGCTCAACTATTTGATCCTCTTTATCGGTTACTGGAATTCGGAGCACCTTATTTTTGCTATTTAAATCAATAATGTCTTGTATAGGAATATCTCTCTTAGCAACATTGTCTAAATCTTTAACCCCTTGACTAAAAGAAACAGTAACTTTTACATTTGGTTTTTCAAATGTATGATCTTTAACAGCCTTGAGAATAATATTTTCTTGAAGGACTGCTTCTTTATCAAAAGCATCTTTTCTTGATCCAAATAGATGGATATAGGTAGGTTGAATAACAGTAAAGAAATACTCCCTAAATGCTTTAAAATATGGACCCGCTGCATAACTTCTGGGGGTAATAAATACCATTTCTCCGTTATCGTTGAGAAGTAATGCTGAAACCATCATAAAAATTGCATAAATGTTTGGTTGTCCATGAACAATTTTTGAGGCAATTTTAGAACGTTGATCAGATTTTGAAAGCTTAAAATAGGGAGGATTGGAGATTATATAATCAAATTTTTCTACAGAATTTTCTAGAGGGAACAAAGTACCTTCTAAATTAAATGAATCTGCATTTTCTAATATAAAATCCTTAAGTTTAATTTGATAAACTAGGTTAATCTTTTTTGTTTTTAGCCATTGTTTTGAGTAATCCAAGGCTTGTTTTAGATAAGGTATTATTCCTTCATCTATTTCATAAACAACAACTTTTATATTCTTAGGAGGGGTATCTAATTTAGAAATATGTTCTAAAAGTGAGCAGCTTAATACCCCTGTACCAGCTCCTGGATCCAAAATAGTAACATTCTCCTTTTTTGGATTTATTAATTTGGCCATGAAACTTGCAACAGTAACTGGAGTTATATATTGGCCAAACTTTTTCTTAAATTCAGGTGATTTGCTTGAAGCATACTGCAATCCAGGTTTTTCAGAGTACTCGGAGGGAGATAAATCTTTTCTACTAGATTTATCTTGTGTGTTCATGACAGCAGTATACATAATTATCAACCTTTTCTTAAGAGACCAATAAATTTTCCTCTTATTTCAAGATGCTCGGGCACTATTGTTTGATAAAGTTTATTTTGTGGCTCCAATACGAAGCGTCCATTTTGTTTTTGCAATACTTTTAAAGTAGCACCTTGTTCTGTAATTGCGACTATCACATCACCTAAATTTGCTGTCATCTGGTGTCTAACCAGAATAATGTCGCTATTTAATATACCCATATCCATCATACTATCCCCTTTAACCTCCAAAGCATAATGTGGATATCTGGAATCTATTTTAATGCTTTCTGGGACAGAAATCTCCTCCGGGTTTTCCATAGGATCAATAGGTTGGCCGGCGGCAATATATCCAAGCTTTAAAACTGTTTGTTTTGAAGTATTAGGGGTAATCCCTCTTGCCATATTAGATTCTTTTCTAAGATAACCCTTACTTGTAAGCTCCTCAATATAATACTGGGCCGTGCTTAAATTTTGAGTTTTCAGAAATTTTGCCACTTCTTTTAAAGAGGGAGCGTAGCCATTTTCATGAACAAAGGTAGTAACAAAGTATAAAACCTCTTTCTGCCTGGCTGTGAGGGGTTTGGTATCTTGCATTTATGATAAGTTTATGATAATTTTATTAATTAGTCAAGTTGCCCAATCTGGGCAGCTTTTAAAAAGAAAGGAGTGTGATAAATATGGCTGATTATTATGTTACCAGAAATCCAGACGGATCATGGAATGCAAGAAAAGAACATGCTGATCGTGCAAGCAGTATCTCGGACACACAGCAGGAAGCAGAAAGTGATGCAAAGGAATTTTCTTCAAACTCCGGTGGTGGAGAAGTCAGGATTCAAGGTGAAAATGGTAGATTCAGGGATAGCGATACGGTTCCCCCGGGAAACGATCCTAATCCTCCAAAGGACAGGAAACATTAGATTATGAAAAATGATAAGGAAGAAAAGACTTTTGTAATTGTTCTTCACTCTGGAGAAAGATTTCAAGTTAAGTTTGAATCAAAGGAAAGAGTGCTTTCTTGGCTTAACACTGGTGCTGCAGGCTTTCTCCCTATAAGAGGCAGGGAGTTTATCCATCTTACTCCCCAAAAAATAAAGGAGATTATTGAATTACAAAACAATAGATAAAAAATGGCCTGTTAAAGCATTAATCAGAGAAAAGACTTTCCAAGAGGTTGTCCACTCTTGGTTAAGAGATGAGTGGTCTTTTCCTCACTATGACCAAATTAGACCAACTATTCCTAGTGCTATCATTGATAGCCCAAATTTCAGTGACGAAAACGAAAATAACCAGAGACTTCAATTATTGAGGTATGTCAGAAAACCAATGATTGACCCTATACCATCTAATACTGAATGGTACGTTATCAGTTTTAAAAAAGATGATTTAGATAGAACATTTATAGTACCGAGTGATGACTGGCTCCCTTTGACAAATAATTCTTACCAAATTTTAGAAGCAATTAAAAATGTTGAAAGCCAGATTGATCATGCCCCAAAAATTAGAGAGGTAAGAAACGCTATCGAAAGGGATAGTGTGGGCAGAAATTTAATTTTGGTAACCTCCAGTTTAGAATCACCCTTTACTATCATTGAGGGAAATCATAGAGCAGTAGCATTTACAAGCAAAGCCTTGGATGAAACCCCAGACATGATAATTGAAGAAGTATTTTTAGGTGTATCTCCCCAAATGAAAGACTATATCTGGCATATAGAAAGTAGGCTTCCCGGAAACCCCCGGCTTCTCAAACCTACTTCTTAATAATGTTTGATACAATTATAGACTAGGTTGACTATGTAGGGGAACTGGAATATGACTCAAAAAGAAGCACTTGATTTACTAATGATGGGCAGAAATATATATCTTACAGGTCAAGCCGGGAGTGGTAAAACATACCTTCTAAATATTTACATAGATTTTTTAAAGAAAAACAAAGTAGGAGTTGCTATAACAGCCTCTACAGGTATTGCTGCCACACATTTAAATGGATCTACTATTCACTCATGGTCAGCAATTGGTATAAAAAGCAACCTCACTGATCAGGATCTATCTAAAATTGCATTTAATATAAACACTCGTGCAAGAATACAGGTTGCAAAAGTCTTAATTATTGATGAAATATCAATGCTTCATTCATATAGGTTAGAAATGGTAAATCAGGTTTGTAAGAAGATCAGACAAAATACTAAACCATTTGGCGGATTACAGATAATACTTTGTGGGGATTTCTTCCAATTACCACCTATTAATGAGGGGGGATTTCCAGATTCAAGTTTTGCCTTTAAGTCCGGGGCTTGGGAAGAATTGGACTTAACTGTATGTTACCTGGATGAACAACACAGACAATTGGATGAGGAATTTTTAAAAGTTCTTAATGAAATCAGGTCTAGAGAAGTAAGTGAATATACATTCCAAAAACTTTCCAGCAGGTTGAATAAGAATATACAAAGTAAAATTAATCCAACAAGGCTATATACGCATAATATTGATGTTGACGCAATTAATAATTTTGAATTGGAAAAAATAGACAAACCTGAACACATTTATGAAATGACAAGTAAAGGTAAAAAGGGTTTAGTAGAGATACTAAAAAAAGGCTGTTTAGCTCCTGAAACACTCGTAATCAAAGAAGGAGCAGTAGTAATGTTTCTTAAAAATAATCCTGCAAAAGGCTATGTTAATGGTACTTTAGGAAAAGTGATTGGCTTTGACGCTAATCATGGTTACCCAATAGTAGAAACCTATTTGGGTCGTGAGATTGTAGCATCTCCAACCAACTGGCAGTTTGAGGAAAATTATTCAATCCTTGCAGAAATTAGTCAGGTGCCACTGAAACTTGCCTGGGCAATTACTGTTCATAAAAGCCAAGGTATGAGCTTAGATGCTGCTGAAATTGATTTATCTAAATCTTTTGCTTATGGAATGGGCTATGTTGCGCTGTCTCGAGTCAGATCCTTAGATGGAATCAGATTACTGGGGATAAATCCTACTGCATTGATGGTTGATGGAGAGATTGGAGAAATAGATATAAGTTTCAGGAAGTTATCAAATCAATCGGTAGAACACTTAAAAAGCTTAGGACAAAATGAGATCAATAGGAAACAAAAAGAATTTCTTGAAGGGGTGGTTTCAAAAGATCAAAGCAAAAAGAGCCCTGATAGTATCATAAAAGAGTTATTTAATAAATTCTTTTGAACTTAGTAGTATAATTGCCCGCAGTGTTTTTGGTTGCATATTAAAAAAACTTTTTGATTCTGTTTTGGATAAATCCATGAAAGGAGAATTAGATAATTGACAGCGGAAGAATTTATTGATAAGAAAAATAAACAGTTTAAAACTAACTCTGTGATAAAAGTTAAGGACATTGGGCGTAAAGGCTCGCACTTCTTGGTTCGTGAGGCGTGGACTTTTTTAGTTCAGAGTAATTTATCAGAAAAGGTTTTTGTTATTGAAAGATTGCGGAAAGAATCAACTGAAGGGGAACTTGTTCATAAAAGTTCATGGAACAAAGGAGATATTGAATACAGAATCGGTTACTATATTATTGGGAAAATCGGTAACGCAAAAGGACGGTGGGTATGGGGACAATTTTGTCCGCTAATTCCGGCTAATGATTTAACTGTGTTGCTTGAAAAAGCAAAAAAGGAAAAAGTTATAATCTAACTATGTCTAAATATTACAATCCAAATAGAACAAGAAATTTATATGATAAAAACTCCAAGATATTTGTGTAGATGAATAAAGAATAATATGGCTAAAAAACAGGCAATAAAAAATATACAATCCAATACTCAAATTACCATCTACGAAACAGATGACGGTAAGGCGCGGGTAGAAGTGCGCTTTGAAGATGAAAATGTATGGCTGACGCAAAAATTGCTTGCTGAATTATTTGGAACTACGACGGCAAACATCAACATGCATCTTGAAAACATATTCCGCCAAAAGGAACTGGATAAGAATTCAGTTATTAAGGATTTCTTAATAACTGCCGCCGATGGGAAGAAATATAAAACTAAACATTATAATTTGGAAGCAATTATTGCAGTTGGTTATCGCGTTAATTCGGACAGAGGTACACTATTCCGACAATGGGCAACGGAACGGTTGAAAGAATACATCGTAAAAGGCTTTACTCTTGATGATGTACGCCTAAAGCAGGGAGGGCACAAATCCCGATACTTTGAAGAGTTGTTACAGAGAATTCGTGATATCCGCAGCAGTGAACGGATGTTGTATCAAAAAGTAACAGATATTTACGCGACTTCTCTTGACTATCGCAAGGATGCTAAAGAGACTGAACAAAAATTATATTTCCGATTTTGACAAAATGGCGAAAAAACTATTGAAGAAAGGTAATAAATAATGTCTCAGTATTACAATCCAAAAAGGACAAAAAATCTTTACGATAAAAACTCAAAAGAGTTATTCCGTTTAAGCAGATCAAAAATTGATCTTTTTATCTCTTGTCCTCGTTGTTTTTACCTTGATAGGAAGCTAGGTGTTGCTCAACCGCCTGGATACCCCTTTTCTTTAAATTCTGCTGTAGACAAGCTTCTTAAAAAAGAATTTGATATTCATCGGGCAAATGGTACTCCTCATCCTCTTATGAAACATTACAAAGTTGATGCCATACCTATGGCTCATGAAAAGCTGGATGAGTGGAGAGATTCTTTGCGTGGTGGGATAACTTTAAAAATAGATCACAGTAATGTTTTAGTAACAGGAGGTATTGATGACTTATGGGTAAACCCGAAAAAAGAATTAATTGTTGTGGATTATAAAGCAACTGCCAAAGATGAAGAGGTTACACTTGATGCCGAGTGGCAAATTGGATATAAAAGGCAAATGGAAATATACCAATGGCTTTTTAAAAAGAATGGATTTAAAGTTTCCAAGACCGGATATTTTGTTTACTGCAATGGCAATACCGATAAAGAAGCTTTTGACGCTAAACTGGAATTTGAAATTAAAATTCTTTCCTACGATGGTGATGATAGTTGGGTTGAAGGAGTAATATTTGATGCAATAGATTGTCTTAAATCAGATAAACTGCCGGAATCCGGAGATGACTGCGACTTCTGCAAATACAGGCTAGCTGTTGCTGTGTTTGAGTAACAAAAGTATTCTTAAACAAAATAATTACTCAAAAATAATAAACAAGTTTGTTGCTCCGCAATAGATTAGGATATTAGAAAAGAAAAAGAGCGAAAATTTCCAAGGATAAAGATGAATGTTTAGCGAAGGCCGCGATTAGCGGCCTGAGCGAAGCGATGCGTCGATTATTCAGCGGTGGGAGTTTGGATTTAGGTCGGGTACGAACTTGAGCTGGGCGCCGATAGTGAATGCGAAGGCAGGTAGCGTAGGTTAGTAATTCCTGGTAAAATATGCTCGAGCGATGTCATATATCGCTACCAAATCCCGAGTTGGTACCGTCAACTAGACTTTATTAGAATCTGTTTAATAAATAATCTACTGTCCTAAATGTGTTCTTGCTAAAATAGCTGCCACTGCAAATAATTGAGGGTTACAGGCTTTAGGAACGCAATCTTCTGTATATGGAACAAGATTGCCAAAATTATCCACTACTGAAAGCTCGGCAAGGCCGGCTTTTCTAAAATAATTGCCCAAGCCTCTATCTAAAACTTTTGCCTCTGCATTATAACCATATCCTTCCATTGCCTCAGCTGCTATGGCCACCCGATGCGGCCAAACAGTTGCACCACGCCAATAGGACTCGGCGCCGTTTTCAGCAAATTGAGTAGATCTTCTCGATCTGGTCAAAGGACCATAACGTGTCATAATATCAGGCTGCATAAATCTATCAACTATTCTCCGGGCTCTATCCTGATCCACTAAACCATAATACATAGCATCAATTGCCTCATCATTTATAATTTCTGCTCTCTCTTGCTGGACACCAAAAACTAAAGGTGATAAATATCCTTCCTCCTCCATCCAGAAAAGATCCATATACCTGGCCCATCCTCTCTCAAAAACTTCTCTTGATTCACGTACCAAATTAGCTTCTCCGGCTAATTCTGCCATCCATGCCATCTCTCTAGCAGCTGCTAAAAAGATGAGGTTATTACTTGAATGCTTAAACGGCGGCTCGGGTCTTCTGCCATCCTCAAGATCATAAGCAAAGTCAGAATCTCTTTCGGTATGATAACGCAGCATATTTGTGTTTCTTGGTATTGATTCAATTAAACCGTCACCATCTATATCTGCATAATTAACTTCGTGATAAAAAGCTGCTTTTATATGGGGCCAAATTCTCTCAAGACGATTATCTCTTTCTTTAGTCGAATGGTAAAATGATTCCTTAGCTTTTGCCAAAGAGGATTCTGTGAGTATTGCCCCCGAGGTGGTATCACCAGCACCAAAGTATCTGACTTCTTCTTCGCCTTCTTCATTTACATAGGGCTCCCAACCGGCAGCAAATAACTCTCTCATTCGCCTGGGCGTATTCCATCCGTTTTGCCATTGGTGTAAAATCTTTCCCGGAGCCTGATCATCTGTCGGAGATAAGGGTTTACCTCCTTGTAGTTTATAAGCTGTGTCTAATGACCGCTCAATCATTCTTTCAAGTTGAGGGGTAAAATTAGAAATGTGTCTTAAAGATAAAACAGTGAATCTTTCAAAGTCTCGGGGATAAAAAGCCTGAAAACGACCAATGCCGGCAGCTAAGCCGTAATGAGGATTGAATAATAAAGACAATGCTTTTGTTGCTGTCTCCCTAGCACCTTCTAGCTCCGGTACCATAAATGAACTGCTCTTATAGTCCTATTTAAGGATATTCCTTTTATTTAAAATTTGCAATAGACCCTTTTTTATCCGTAACTATACCCGCACGTTAGGTATGCATATATTAGATGTAGTTTTAAAGGTTAAATCCTCTGGAATATTCCCTTTCTAAACAAAAGGTTGCAAAAAACTTGACATTGTATAACCAAAGAGCTTTAATTAAGGCATTATGAGTGATGGTAGTGGACCAAGTCCAGAAGAGATGGGGTTAACTCCGGAAGAGATGGGAGTTAAAACTCCAGAAACAGAAGTAAGTGGTAATCCTTTACATCAGTTAGATGAAACCTTTGCCAGATTAATTAATGAGGTTCAAACTGATACTACTGTGGCAGATAGTGGAGAAAAAGCTTATAGAGTTTTTGCTTTAGAAAATGCAAGAGTAAATTTACGTCAAAAACAGGAATACCTAAAAAGAAGGTTTGGAAGTAAAGAGTTCCGGCCAAAACCTAAATATCATAAAAGCCCAGGCCAAAGAAATATAGTCCAATTAGGAGGGGTAGGAGTGGACGAATCTTTTAAAAGGCAAATTTTAACATCATTAGGTGTACAAAATGCCGACCAAGTTCTAGCTGAACAAGAAACTAACGTTGACGGAAAGACAGCTGGATATCCAACTGAGTTTCCAACCCAAATTCCAGATGTTACAGTTTTAGGAGAAACAAGATACATAGGGCGAGCAGGAAGAGCCATGAGAGGTTATTTTACTCCGGTAATTTGTATTCAATGGACAGAAAAAGGATTTTTTCAAATGGCTAATGAAGCAAATCTTCCACCTCTCCCACCAACCCCTGTGGCAAAAACTTCTACAAGAGGTAGATAGATTTATAGAATATCTATTTAATTTCTTTATCTTAATTGGTGTGATGATGGGGCATGACCCAGTTTGGTTATCCTGAATTCGATTTTTATTAAGCTTTACAACAAACAAGAACTATGAGTACTATAAATACAGATGTTGAATCGTAAATTCAGTCATTTAAAGAATGAAATCTAAATTAAATAAACGTTTTGAGAAAATGATTAAACTTTCTTCCCTAGATTATCCGATAAAAGGTAAAAGGAAGGTACAGGATTCTGCCTTTGGTTATACCTCCAAGAAAACTCGTTTACGTAAGACTGCAAATACTTAGGGCTAACCATGTGGTAAGTGCCATTTAAGGACCTCTTTAACTGACTCCAAAAGCCTTCAATAGTATTGGTATAAACTTTTCCTCTAGTCCATTCCTTTCTTCTGTGTACAACCGTTTGGTGTGGGTATCCTAGTTCAGGTAGGATTCTATAGTCATGATATTTATCAGACATAATCTGTGTGCCTATTTCAATATTCTTTCTGATTAAAGGCATAACAGTTCTTCTTCTAGGATTGATGACTACTTTAGCCTTAATCATCCCTCCTCTTTCCACCATACCAAAGATAGGTTTCTTACTTGATCTTTTATATCTCGTACCTCTATCTTTATATTCTTTAGCTTTTAATCCTGTGGAGACTCCACCCCAGTAGGTTTCATCAATCTCAACTGTATTCTTTAAATTATCACCTGATTTAATTGATTTATCACCGTTTGGATTATTTGTAGCATCAAATAACATGCGGACTCTATTAGCTATTCTCCAGGCACATTTGTAAGTTACACCTAGATGTCTTTCTATCTCTTTAGCTGATAATCCATTTTTAGATATTGAGAATAGATAAATTACATAGAACCAGTCAGTAAGTGGTGTTGGTGATTTATGGAAGATGGTATTAGCAGTAGGTGCTATATTCCAACCACAGAACTGACAGGAATATAACCTTAAATTCTTAAGTTTGTGATATTTAAAAGGCTTCTTACACTTGGTACATTTCTTAACATCACTATATTTTAAAAGGAATAACTTCTGTAAACAGGCTTCATCATTAGGATAGAGTTCTTCAAGCTGTTTTCTACTAAATTTAACTGGAATCATGAATTAATTGTACTTGATTATATACCTAATGTCAAGGGATAATTACGTTTTTATCCATGATTAGCTTATCCTAACAATCTAAACTCTCACTTGTACCGCGTACGGGAGTCGAACCCGTGATTTCTGGGATGAAAACCCAACGTCCTAGGCCACTAGACGAACGCGGCGTTTGCCAATTACAACTCTAG
>OBEQ011793005.1_pt1 | contig 17336 bp, 6 predicted proteins | sample 1670901 | NCBI WGS metagenome assembly OBEQ01 (sample SAMEA104232315, study PRJEB22302) | groundwater metagenome | biome: forest; feature: aquifer; material: groundwater | place: USA | collected 2011-08-07 | depth 5.4 m
AGAATAGCGCCAGCGAATTATCCGGAAAGCGCTCCTCCCGTGACTATTGAACGGGCCAAGGCCGAAGTCATTTCGTGGGAACCCGTGGCGTATCGGATTACAATCCGGGAAAAAAACGCGCCGCATAAAGCTCCGGTCACTGTGGAAAGCCTTTACGATTATCCGCCCGACTCAGCGCTGCCCCTTGGCCGGGAAAAATATGAATGGAAAGAGGATGAAATTCTCGGCTATGAAGTGGTCCTTACCGATGCTGCGGGCAATGAACGAGTGGTCCAGACTCACAAACACTTTTTGAATTTAGGCGATCTGCCGGAAGGAAGATATGCCTCGGTCAAAATTCGATATTTGACCCAGGGAAATTTTCGCGGGGTTCACAGCGATTGGTCGGATGTAAGGGCCGTGAATCTTAAACACAAAGAGGGGCTTCTTCATATCCGGCCCGCGGATGATAAGCATTTTCTTGCGCTTTTTAATGACGGGACAAAGGTCTTTTTTTTACGCGATCATCGCACTCCTGCTTATGCCCTCATGCCGACGGAGAATGGTGAAAAAAGAATTGCCCCTGTGGATATTCCGAGTCGTTACCGGCTAGAGCCTTCGCAAGTTTTTCCGCAGGGGGAGCGGGGGGAAAGTGTTCGGGCCGATGATTTGAGCCAGTTTCATGAGATCAACTACCTCATGCGCCGGGTGATGCAAACCGATCAATGGCGTGTGGATATTCCGCATTATCAAAACGAAAGGCCTTTTTATCTGCCCGGAGTTCAATCCGCCGGTACGATTCATCTTGCGCCTGACCGCTGGATTCCCAATGAGCGCTTTTTAATGCATTCCAAAGGCTACGAAAACGCCAATCCCGGTTCTCTTGAGTCGAAGTGGTCTTCCCACGAAATGGGGCTGGATGTCTACACCCGGAAATATCTTATCGAAGATACGCGGGCCGGAGTTTTGCAGTTTTCGGTCGATGCGCGAAGGCAGGGTTTGCCGGAGGATTTTACACTCGCACTAAAGATTTTGCCGCAAGATGCGGCTTCTCAACTGCGCGTGCAAAAAGAAGGCGATTATCGGATTTTTATTTTTCCAACCGGACAATTTGTTGCGGTCCATCAGAAAGATCTCAAAGGATGGTATTTGGGGCCTGAAGCGGATGCTGCTGAACGCGATCCGCGCATGCAGAACAATCTTGAAATTTATGAAGGCCCTGTCGCAAAAGGGGTGCTTTATCTGCAAGGAAAAACGAAGCGTCTGGCTGTAGACCACGGGCCTCAAGGCGTTTTCAATCCGGAACTCGGCGACCGGTTGAACCAAATCTTTATTTTTACGGGGCAAGCCAATGAAGGGCAATTGGCTGCGACACTTCAGAAAGCCGTCCACTCCGTAGATTCCTATGAAAGAGCCTTCGAATCTTTTGCCAGGCATGGTTCCAGGCCGGGCCGATTCTCGCAAGAGGTCAGGGATATTTTTTTTAGACAGCGATTATCGAATACGGCGTGGAGGCAATTTGACGATGGCACCGGCACCTATTGGGAAATTGTCGGAATGAATCAAAACGGACCTTTGAATGCTCTTTGGTCGGATGCTTCATGGACAGGAAATTCTTCATTAATGCAGCAACTGAATATCCGGATGTTCCGCGAGCGGATGCGGACGGAAGGCCATGACAGAATCAATGAAAGAAGTGAACGGCTTTTGGCCGATCGCATTATTCCAAATGCAAACTGGCTTACGAATCGTATGCAAACGCCCACCGATTCATTTTATATGAAATCTTCAAGCGCCATGCGGCTCGTTTATTCCGAAGGACACGTGCTTATCGATAATCAGTTAATGAGTGCCATTATTTCCAACCCTCGCGGCATTCCGCTGATGCGCGGTTATGAACCTCTCGATGCCTTCACGATTGCGGGCAGTGGGTTTGGGATCACGCAGGACAATACGAATCGAAACTATGATCTGCGCGATAGGGATCTCGAATTCCGAGTGGCGCTTCCGGAAGACGCGTGTATTGATCCAGCCCAGGAAGAACTGAAAGGAACGAGAATCTATGATGACCGCAAGGGCGCTTTCCGCATTCAGGAGCATGTGTTACTAAAAAAAGGAGAATATGGTGTCCGCTATTCGCTGGATCTCGAAGCTCGCCGGTCGATGAAATTAAATCATGTTTCTGTTGCGCTAAGTCATTTGGACGCAGATCAAAATATCGATCGCAATCCCGCGGGTTTGCCGGGTTTCCCGGGAGAAAACGGTTTAGTGGTTCCAGGAGTGGGAGGAGTTTTCCGGGCCAGAGAATTATTTGAAAAAGGCGGGTTGCCAGCCAATGCCAAAGGTCAATGGATTGATTTAATGACTCTTTTTCAGGAAAATGGAAGGCTTACGCCCAAAGGACAAGAAATTCAAAAGGCATTAAAAGAAATCGGCGCGATTGGCATCATGGGTTGGGACAAAGGCGGTGTGATGTATCTGAAAGAAGGCATCGATTATAACAAGGGCTATCGCATGATGGTGAAAGTCGACGAGCGTGAAGATGATGAAGACGAAGATCATCTTTTGGAATTTACGGATCTGCGGTTGGAAATACCGGTTGAATCTTCAAGAGGGCAACTTCAATCGGGAGATCGTTATACTTCGCCTACCGTTTATTTCACCAATTTTTGGGTGCGGTTGGGAGTCACAGACCATCGCAATCAACCCGAAGATCTCAAATATATGATGATGGATTGGATTCGTAAAATTGACGGTAATGTGCGCGATGGGATTTCCATGGAATCCGATTATGCTTACACGGAAAGTACCATTGCTTTGTGGGAAACGGCAAATCTGATGCTTGATGAAATGACAAAAGCACAGAAAGCAGGCCTCCAGGCGGAAACTCAAAATTACCGTAATCTTGCCCGCCGTTATTCCTCTTCGGCCATGCTTGCAACTATGGCAAGCCGTGATGCGGACAAATCTGTTTACGATCTTGAAGCGGGCACGATCCGCCGCGATGTGATGAACTCTAAAGGGATTATGCGTTTTTATGGAAGCTATACCGCAGTTTATGGCATGGCTCGTGATTTTGGCGCCCGTGTGGAAAAGCTTGGGACAGAACATCCTGAGCAGGCGATTTTTGTCAATGATTCCGGCCAACCTGTTTCAATTTATGAGGCGCTCATTTCTCAAACCGAAATGCAGGCTGGAGCATATCTCGCGCAAATGCGGCAAGCGGCAACCCCCAAAGAGGCTGCATTATACCGGGCTTACTGGGAGATTCACGAAGCCAAAGCCGTGCGGCTTCGATTGATTGAGATGGCGCATCAGCCTGAGACCGTGAATGCTGTCATTTTGCGACTGCAAAGAGAAATACAAAATGAAACAGACGAAATTGAGCGGGAAAGAAAAGTTATTTATCTTCACGAAGCTCAGAAACAGCAAGCTTATTCCCGTGTGCTGCAGAGATATGCATCCGAAGTGCAGGATTATTGGGCTGCTGAAATTCTTTGGAGTGCCGATCGCATTTTGTTGCTTCAGGAAAAAAATCAGGAACGGAAGAGTTATGGAGGCTTTTATCAAAACGAACAACCTTCGAAGATGCAGCTTGACGACAACGGCGCTAAGCTATGGGCGCTACGCATCGCTTATGAAAGCGTTGATCGCAGGATACAAGAAATTCTCTCCAGGCCGGGGCTTCGCGCGGTTCAATTGCCTGAACTGACTCGTTTATATGAACGCAAGCAGGCTTATTTGGAAGCTGCGAAGCTCAATGTTGAATCCTGGTTGCATGTGGATGAACGCGACGGCCATCTTTACGGGTGGGAAAGCCATTTGCGCGAACAGGATTTTGATTCTCAACGCACGGAATATGGAAATGCGATCTACCGTTATCATGGGCTTGGAAGCTGGATGGATCTTATTGCCGAGGCCCGCCTTAAATTTGATCTTTCTTCCCGCCAGCATATGGAAGAACGTCCGGATGGGTCTCGCAATTTTTCACCCCGTGGCTTCAAAATGTATCTCTCTTATGAAAATCCCGGTAATGGCCATGACACTTCTACGGAGGTAGGGCCCACGGAGTTGATGGCTTATTTGTCTCGCGCCCGCGGAGGGAGTTTTGCCAAGAATCCAGAACCGGTGCGATGGGTCAATGCCGGAGATGAAGCGGCAAAAACGATTATGGTTCAGACTGTGCCGGTTTCACCTTTGAGCTGGTTAGAATGGCTTGCGTTTTTACAGCTTGCTTTGGAGGCAACCGTGGTGGGCAGAATTCTGTTGGAAGTGATGAAACTGGCCGCAAAGTTTTGGAAACGTATAAAACCCCGCTTTAACCACGCGCCGTTTGTCTGGTATCAATTGTCTATTGTCTCTATCACAGGATTGCTGGGGAAAATTTATATTGATCTGCATGATTTGAGCCATACGCGCGAATGGGTCCTGATCCTTATGGGCGCTCTTTCATATTATGTCATGAAGAATGTTGCCGAAACCGTGGTGCGCTATTTCAAAATAGGGCTTGTGCGCGATCCGGCCCGCGTAAATGGGAATGTCCGGCTTGATACGGCGCCTTTTCATCAAACTGTTCCCATGCATCTCGGAACAATGCTGAGTGTCCCGCTTTATACGACCCAGGAAAAAGATGCGCGTGTCAGTCATGGTTCAGCAGAAGAAAACAGCGGCGCTTTCCACCAGGCAGTGATGAAAAACTTAGAAGGAAGCGAAGGTTTATTTTTTTATCTGAATGACCAATCGCCGGATCAAAACAACGGAAATGGATTCAATCCAAAGGTTTTTCATGAAGCCTATATTCAAGCCATGATCGAAAAATACGGGAACCGTTTCGTTTACACTCATCAGTCCTCTCAATCAGAAAAAAAATTAGGGGCCGTTCAGCAATCGGATTCGTGGTGGTATGCCCTCAGTAAGGAAATAAACGGCGTCATTGAAGGCCTCTGGAGTCATTTGACCGATGAACAGAGAAAAAATCTGAAGCGCGCCGGTTATGGAAAGGAAGAAAAAATTCAGGCCGGACAACTTGATCAGGGGATTTACGAATCTCAAAGTGGAATCAAAATTGAGAAAAAACCGGACGGAAAAGTGACTTTGAGTTATCACGGTGGGGTCTCAGAGCCTTTTGATTTATTTATAGAGGCGGGGCAGGAAAGGCAAATCACGCTTCAGATTAAAAGAGAGGATGAAAACACGGCCATCATTCCTTTTTGGGTGCGCCGGGAAGGTGAATTTGTGGTCGTTTATCACTATGGCGAGAATCCCGAAAGTGATAGCGTGCTTGTGAAAGAAGTCGCGGAACATACAGCATTGGTCAAAAAAGGCCTGTTGCCGGTTGAAAAAGAGGAAATGATAGAAGAAGAGGCACGTGCGCTTCTTTACCGTTTCTGGGCCTCTGAATTTGGAGGAACAGCAGGCGAAACGCGCGCGACAAAAGGCCGTGCGGTCATTTTAAATACTGCTTTGCATGAACAAGTTAGGGAAATATTCACTAAGACCGGAACTTCCGCTGAAGAAGTTTTCGGCTGGGATCGCGTCGCCGGAGCACCCATTCAAGGAGGAGCTGCGGAACATTTATCTTCGGCGATGGTGCTTCAATCCCTGGATTATTGGCCTCGTTTCGAGGAGGTCATAAAGAATCAAAGTATAGAAAGTATGAAACGGTATCTATCGCGAGGTTTTGATCCGGCAATTGCAGCCTGGACGGATGTTCAAATGGTGGAGGGCCCGGTAGACTCGAGCGCCACAGTCCTTTTTGAACTTGAGGTTGGACAGCGAGCCATTCCTGGGAAATATTATCGTTTGAATGCCGCTACTTCCGCCCTTGAGATTTATGACAATCCTGCGCTCGCCATGATCGATCAAACGAGCCGTATGCTCGAAGCCATTAACAAAGACGCATCGTTAGACACTCGCGCGAAAAAGAAAAAAGCAGAAGAACATCTTGCGATGGCCAATACCGTTCTCAAAAATGTTCGTGAATGGGGTCCGGTGGTTAAACATTATGCTGTGCGTTACAACGCTATCAAAGATAGAACAGAAGTGCTTGAAGAGCAGTGGATTGCCTATGAGTATTTTTACGAAAATGGAACAAAGCAGATTTTTTTTAAACCAGAACGCAAGATACGTTTTGATACTTTTGTCGGGCATTTGCCCACCCTCGGTCCTCTTTCTTATGTCTGGCGTTTTGACAATGACACGACTGTTGATCAGAACGCGGGAGAAAAAAATACACTTGTCGAAGGAATTTTGCGGGCCGGGCATCCGGATTATCAGCCCGTTCTTGATCCCGTGAGCGGCCAGACGGTTGCGGGCTATGGCGGGCATGTACTTTTTTTGCGAGTTGCGAATGCCGCTCAATCTCTTTGGGCTGAGATGGAATCCCGAAATCGTGACAAAGTGACCTGGGATCTTGAAGGGCAGTGGCAGGGATTTGGTGAAGCGCAATACACAGGCAAGGGCATCGAAAGTCTGGCTTCGGCGGAACGTTCAAAGGCCCATGCGATGCCCAAGGGATTTTATCTTTCGCATGACATGCTTGAAGCCGGTTATTCCGGCCCGGGAAATTTTGCAATGAAATTAAAGCAGATTCTCGAAAAGCAGGGGCTTTTTGAAGCTTTTATTCAAGGGGCCGGCCATCCACGTTTTAAAGAAGCGATGGAAGTCATCAGCCAGCAGTTTGCTAACTCCGAAGAAGGACGATTGCTTTTTACCAAATATGGACGCCCCATCCGTAAAGAGTCACTCGCAGAGCGGCTCTCTTATGGAGTACGCGGCGGTGGAATGGGACTTCTTACCGGGTTATGGGGTTATGAAGATTCTTTCACGTCTCATCGAGATACGCTTTTTAAAGTTATGGGCCAGTGGAAAAAAGGTGATTTTCAATGGTGGCATGCCGCATGGTTCGGGTTGGATGTCCGAGGTACGGCAAAATGGCCTGGAGCTATGCCGGGTTATACGGTCGCCGCAACACGGACATTGGAACAAACCGTCAATGAAAATGGAGAGGGCCTTCATCGGGTAATGACGGGGCAGGATTATCAACTCAATCCCTTGACGGACGTGCAAAAATATTTTCTAACACGTACGGTCGAAGAGGACCAGCGTGGAGCTGTGATGTTTATATGGCTTTTAACTTCGCTTGTCCTGACTGCCTTGAACCATCAAACGTATGCATTTTTAAATTTACCGCTCATTTCCTATTTCCTTCTTTTCGGCTCTGTTTTCACGATCGTAGCGGTCATGAAATTTGCGAGGCTGTTCGGCGAAATCCGTCGTGACGGATTGACCCTTCGGCATGCGCAACAATTAATGCATGCCGCGAGCGATACTGTGCTTGAGGCGGTCGTTGTTTCTGGAATTAATTTATGGAAGGGAATGGTCACGACGGTTCGTTTGATTTTCCGGGTCCCTGGAATGAAATGGGTCACCGGCGCTCAGTTGGGGGAACGGCCTTCGCTTCTTCAAATCTTCGTCGAGTACGGAATTGGCATGTTGGTGGGTTTTTCGCTCATTGGATTTATCATTGCATTCCATCCGACCTGGACTTGGTTGATCTTTGGCAGTGTTTTCCTGGCCTCGCTTATTCTCGGGCCTTTTTTCGCCTGGATAGCCTCCAAGGATGCAGCCACGGCACGCTCCTATTTTTCAAAATTAAAAGCAGTGATCGCTTTGGTTTCGATTCCGAGCATAGTGCTGCCATGGTTTGGTTTCACTCTGTCCGCTATCGGGCCAATCCTGATGGCCGCAGGATGGTATGCCGGCATTGGCTCTGTTGCGATACTTGGAATCTTATCGGCGGCGGTCGTTATGGGAAAAATCGCTTCCACTATTTATTTTTTAAGTCTTTACAGAATAAGAAATATTCCGGTTTTGCTGAGCACGCTTGGGACCTGGCTTACAGGATTGCTTTCATTGGATCCCACACTTGCGATTAACAAATCCCTAAAAGAGAATTTCCCCGGTTTTTTTGAGGCCGGGAACCGGTTGCATTTCTCTTCTGTCCGGGATTATTTTTTGACGCGCGGAATCGACCGGACAGGTTTTCTCTCCTCCCGCTATAAAGCTTTTGGGAATTTAATCGTGGCTATTTTCTTGTGGGGTCTTCCGGTTCTTTTTCCGCGATTTTTTATGATTCTCGCTTTTGGCAATGTCTCTACGGCTATTGCTATTTCTTCGGCCTATCTGGGACTCTTTTTCCCGGTGGGTTTTTATTTGATCGATAAACTTCTTGCGCCTGAAAGGCCGTTTCGCTGGTACCAGCCGCAAGATTATGCCCGGGCCGCTTATCATTTGACGGCGGCATTGATAGGGAATGCCGCGGGATTTTTGATGCAAAGCCTGAAGGCGATGGGGGCCTTATTTGCTGGACCTTATGACCAGGGAATTATGAAAAAGTTTATCCGTATGAAAGCAGCCCAGTTTCAAAGTAAGCGGGGACAAAATATAGTCAGCGCAGCAGCGCGGATTTTAAAATATTTGCCCAAGGCGTACCGCCGTAAGACCATGACGGCGCTCTCTGGCTCGGAAAATTCACAGGAAAAATTCGTATTGTTAGCTCAGACGGGTATTCTTGATGACATCGTTTTGAAAGAACTTTCGGATGCCCTGTTTGAAGGAGATGAGCCTTCTGGTTCTGCTTCCAGTACTGTGCCAGTGACACCTGGACGTTCGGAACTCAGATCCGCGGCCGTTCCTGTTAAAAAAGAGCGAATGCCTCAAAATTTTATGACGCTTTCGCAGCTTCCATCGGATCAAGCAGAATCGGGTATTCAAGTAAAAATTCTTCAGGCCTTTCAAAACCTTAAAGGCGGTGTGATTTTGGATGCCCAGAGCCTTGAAAAGTTCAGTGCCGCCCAGAAAGATGAGATTTTAAAAACCGCTTTGAGCGGGCGGTCGCAAATTGTGATTTATAATAAAAATGCGGCAAATGAAAAAACTTTGCATCCCTTTGATGGAGTCAGAAATATCCGCATCATCAAAGAAGGTATTGAAAGAGCGGATAGGGTGCTTGCGGGATATTCTGCGATTGTGCAGGTGGTAGACTCCGAGTTACAGGAAAGTTTACAGGATATTCGACAAGTTCAGAGAAATAAAAAAATCAGAATTTATCAGCAAGTCGATTCCGGGGAAGAAGGGTTGCTTACCGCCGCACTTTTAGTGGCCCAGTATGGAGACAAATACCGTTATTTCCGGCAGGAAAACGGAATTTATATTCTTACCGACAAATCGATCCTCCAATTCGCTCAGGATTTCCTGGTGCATGAACTTATCGGCCAAGCTGCGTAAGTGGCGCAAAGTTAAAATTGAAAATTATTAAAGTGGACATTCGAAATCCTTCTAATACAATAAAAAGGTAAATTTTTTCTCTTTTAATCGTCAATCCCTTTGTCGGAATTATTTAACGATTGAGGCATCAAATTAAATACTTATCTGAAATCTTCTTACTGTTTTTAATCCCCGGGTTCTTTTTATTCGCAAGTCAATCGGAGGCGAAAGTGGAAAATATTTATTCTTTTACAATGAAAACTATCGAAGGCCAGGACAAGCCGCTGGCTGACTACAAAGGTAAAGCGCTATTGCTTGTGAACACAGCTTCGCGTTGCGGGTTCACGCCGCAATATAAAGGCATGGAAGAGCTTTATCAGAAATATAAAGACCGTGGCCTCGAGATTTTGGCATTCCCGGCCAATAATTTTATGTTTCAGGAACCCGGCAACAACAAAGAAATCAAAGAGTTTTGTTCCCTGAAATTCCACACCACTTTTCCGCTTTTCTCGAAAATCAGCGTGAAGGGCAAAGACATTGATCCTCTTTATGAGTATTTGACCACGGAGTCCGGTTTTGACGGCGCTATCAAGTGGAATTTTAATAAGTTTCTTGTGGCCCCGGATGGCCGCGTTGTTGCGCGTTATGACTCCAAGGTCGAGCCTTTGGCTTCCGAGCTTGTCAAAGAGCTCGAGAATATCCTTCCCGCGAAATCGTAATTCAATCTCAAGTCATCGCGAATGATCGTCCGACAATCGTAAAATACAGCCGTTAAGTCTTGCTTTTTCACGCCGAAAATAAGCGATAACCTTCATTAAGAAAAGAGGGGGCTTTTTGTGAAGAATTTTTTCTGGCCAGAAATTGACGATCTGTGGAGCGCTAAAAAAGCCTGTATTCAGGCCTGTTCTATTTTGCTTTTGAGCGGGATTGTTACGGGAGTTTTGGCATTTTTGCAATTCAGAGGAATTTCCGTGGCCGGCTGGTCAAGTAGCGCCAGCTTCATCGATTCAGCCCTTTTTTTTGTGTTAGCTTTTTTTATTTATCGTTGCTCTCGGGTGGCTTCCGTGGCAGGGCTCATTGTTTATGTTGTCGGACAGGCTTTGGCTTTTCGAGAAAAGAATTACCCTCCGGCAGCCATCCTCTTTAGTGTGCTTCTTGTCAGTGGTGTTCGCGGCGCTTTTGCTTTCCATGAAATAAAAAAAGGATTAAGTGCCGAGGAAATTAAAGCGAGCCTGAAATCTCAGCAGGAAGAGGCAGACCCAAAACCAAGCCTGCCCAAGAGGATCACGGGATGGGTGATTCTCATAGCTTTTGCCGCCGGAGGTTTTTGGCTATACAAGCAATCTGCGCAGCATAAAGATTCCCAAGTGGAAATCCAAGAAACGGTGGAAGAAAACCAAAAGTCGCCAACGCCCTCTGCGATTTCAAAAGAGATACCTGCGGTTCTTCAAAACACCGGGGCATCATCTTCCCCGTCGCCTGCTGCCGCACTTCCGTCAGGGGAACGGACATTTAAATTAAAAGATGGCCGCACCCTCACGGGGCGGGTGATTGCGGATGATCCTGTCTATTACACTGTGAAAACTTCCCGCGGCCAAGAAGAAATCGTCATTAAAGAAGACATCCGATAGCTCATGCGGAATATAGTTAAAAACCAAAACAGAGGTTAGTAGGAATGCCTAAAAAAATAAAAAAAAATTCCGCCCTAAAGCCGAGGAAAAAGCCCCGTCACAAAAATTTCCGAGCGGGGACTCAAAAAATAGAATCTTTTTTGCTTCAAAGCATGCAGCGTGTGCCTGCGGTTTCTTTTTCGAGCGCGAGTTTCGGGAAATTTGATTTTGATCCTGACATCAAAGGATTTAACAAAAAAAATTCTTATCTCTTGGCTAAAGCTGCAAAGCTGGCCTACGCGGACGAAGACGAGGTCATTACGCAGGTCAGACGATGGGGATTTCTGGAAGACCCGATCGTCTTGGATTGGGACCTGACGCAAGGTTTTATCGCTCATCATCGGGATTATGTATTGGTGTCTTTTCGGGGTACAAACAGCTTTTTTGATTGGCTCCGGAATTTTAAATTTGTCCAAAAAAAAGAAACCTGGGGCCGGGTGCATTCAGGTTTTAAGCAAGCGGCAAACGCCGTGTGGACCATTGTTCAATCAAAGCTTGAAGAATGGGCAGGCGGAAAAAAAGGGGTTTGGCTTACAGGGCATAGCCTGGGTGCTGCGATTGCTACCATCACCGCCGCCAGATTGCTCAATATGCCGTCAAAGACTTTTAATCTGGGAGGCGTTCATACATTTGGTTCGCCACGCGTTGTGGACTCAAAGTTTGCCAATGAATTCAATACTCGTTTCGGCGATCAATCGTTTCGTTTTGTGAATAATGAAGACTTCGTGCCATGCATTCCGCTTAAAATTTCATACCATCACGTGGACACAGGCTATCTTTTTGACGAAGATGGGCGATTGCGGAAGTTGAACAAGGGAACTGCGTTTGCACCGCTCAAACAGTTTTTAAATCAGACGCCCAAACAGATTGAAGCCAAGGCATGGATGCAGTTGGAGCAAGACAATCCTTATCAAACCCGCTACGTGCAGCAAGGCCTTTTCGATATATTTTCCGGAATTTACGACCACAATATTGATTGCTATATCGATCTGCTGGAACCGTAAAAGCAGTTTTTATTACCAGTCGGTAGGTTTGTAGTCTTTGAGGAATTTCCCCCACACATGCTCACCCGTAAGAAGACCTGAAAAAATCGGGTCGAGCAACCGTGCCGCACCATCAACGATATCAAGCGGGGGCTCGAAATCGTGCTCGTCTTTTTTTGCCTGGCTGAGATGCGCCGGGTCTTCGTCCGTGATCCATCCAGTGTCCACGGCATTCATGAAAATATTGCTTTTCGCATAATCCGCCGAGGAAGTAAGCGTCATCATGTTGAGCGCGGCCTTGGCCATATTGGTGTGCGGATGCTTATCGGTTTTGGTCCAGCGAGTGAATTTTCCCTCCATGGCTGAGGCGTTTACAATGTGTTGCTCGCCGGTGGGGTGGCGCAACATGAGCGGCTTAAGTTTTGCGGCAAGAATAAAAGGCGCCACAGCATTGACCAAATGAACTTCGAGCATTTCAGAAGTTGAAACGTCAGCCAATAAAAGCCGCCAACTATTTATCGAGCGCAAGTCAACCTGTTGAAGGTCGGCATCGAGCTTACCCTCCGGAAAAATTTCAATACCAGACTGGGTTTCTTCGTCAAAGTTGTAGGGAATCATTGAAAGCTGGGCCGAGGCGCGAATGCCAATGGCTGGGTTTTTCCCGGGCCAGGTTTTGAGCAAGGTGGTTTCGACATTTTCTTCTGTAATCGACAGCAGCTTGCCGGCAAGTGTGTTTTTACATTCTTCATGAGATGCAAGAAGTGGGCGTATTTCAGCAGGCTGTTCGTTAAAAGGTTTCGATTCCCATTCGATTAAATGTTTATAAAATCCAGGCGGCTTTCTAACGGTTTGGGCCGCATTGTTGATCAAAAAATCGAGCCTCGCTTCAGTATTAAAAATATAACGGGCAAATATTTCAACACTCGGGGAATGACGTAAGTCGAGGCCATAAATTTGCAGCCGGTGTTTCCATGTTGCAAAATCATCTTCGCGGCTAAAACGCAACGCTGCATCGTGGGGAAATCGTGTGCTTACAATCGTGCGTGCGCCTGCTCGAAGCAGTTTGAGCGAGGTTTGATAACCTATTTTGACGCGACCGCCGGTCACAAGCGCGGTGCGGCCTTCTAGCGAAACAGATTGAAAACGTTTTTGATAATTGAAGTCCGCGCAGGCTGGACACATAGCATCATAAAAAGAATGCAGCTGCGTGTAGGGAATTTTACAAACATAACAGTAGCGTGGGTTTTTGAGTTCTGTCGCGCTGTCCGGCAGGGAAGGCGCCAGCGTGAGAAGTTGCCTGGGCGCTTGGAACACTGTGGCTTGCCGGGCTTCACGAATGCCAGTGTTTTTACGGGTATCACGATCGTGAGCGCGCTTTTTTTCTTTGATCAGTTTGCGTGCTGCCCGCGCGATCCTTCGGTTTTCACCCATTGTGGGATGGGCCAGGCGCCCGGCGGCTTTCATAAGATTGATTCGGTCTTCCTGATTTGCGTTTGCAAGATAGGAAGGGTCCTGGGCAAGGGCTTCGAGCACCTGTAGAAAGACCTGAAAATTTTCATGTGAGATGTTGTTTTCCGGATTAGGACATTGTGACATACCGTATTATGACGCAAAAAAAACAGGGGACAAGAGGAAGATTTTGGCATATTCTTTAACCACTTATTTTTAAAGGAGACTCAACATGAAAAAGAATTCAATTTTTGTACTGGTTTTTTTGCTTGGCACGCTGGCTTTTGTGCCGTCTTCGTTTGCGAAAAACTTCACCTTCGAAAAGCTTGATGCTAATGGAGATGGAAAGCTGACTAAAGATGAAGCCCCCTTTCCAGGCAATATTTTCGAGGCGAGCGATTCCGACCGCGACGGTAATCTTTCCCGCGATGAATTCAAAACGTTTGTTTCGGCGATGCACACTGGAAGGTCTCTCTAACCCGTTTCAAATCTGCAATCACTGCCCCAATGCCAGGCTGTTAAGCCTGGCATTGGGCTGAATTATTCCTTATTCTGTCGCAAGTTTCTCCCGCAAGCCTTCTGCCAGTATTTATAGATATTCCCGCTCAGGCCGATAATGAAATCCATAAATCAGGAGTGTCGTGGAAGAGTGTTTGATCGAGGTTGGAGAAAAAGAAAAGCATATTATTACTTATTCCTGCGACCCTCTATCAGGCAGGCAGCAAATTGAAGTGGACGGCGTGATCATAGAAAATAAATTTTCTCTTAGTAGCGTTAAAAATAATGAAGACGCTGCAACGGGAGAGTGAGATGGGCAGTTTTAACGCTTGCTTCTTGACTTGTATAGGATAAAATCAACTCAATTCATTTTTGCCATTGGGACCGCGGCAAATCGCCGCTGTCCCTTTTTTTACGAGTAGGTTAAAGCCGGGAATCATTCGAATCAATATGCAAAAAGTTCCAAATTTAAATTCGGAAAAGAACTCCCAAAGTTCTAAAAAAGAAAAGTTCGACTTTGTGCAGGCCAAGGCGCAATTTATCTGCAAGTATCCGCTGCAAATCGTTGTCGCTTTTTTGATCGCCACCGCTTTGTTGATCCCGGTTGCGGCACGACTCAAACTCCATGCTAATTTTCTAGACCTGCTTCCTCCGAAGCATCCCAGCATTGTGAACCTGAAGGAGCTGATGAGCCATGTCGGTGGCACAAGCTTCCTGATCGCCATCATCGAATCCCCGGACGAGCAGACCTCGGTGGATGCCACCAACAAGTTCAGCCAAAGGGCCGCTGCTTTCAAGCAGGTGGAATATGTAGACAATCGCACCAACATTCCCGAATTCGAGAACCGCAAGCTGCTTTTTCTGAAACTGGACAGCGTGAGCAAGTTAAAAAAAGAAGTTGATGACTTGGTTGGTTTTTACCGCCGTAAAAATAATCCTTTTTATTTGGATCTACTGGATGAAAAAGCCCCGACGATCGATACGAATTCTTTTGAGCTGGAAGAAAAAGTTTCTAAAATCGGAGGTTTTTCAGCGAAGGAAAAAGATTCATATATGCAGGTTGTTCTTCTCAAACCCAAACACCCTGTGAGCGATTTCACCAGAACCAAACAGCTTTTTGAAGAGACTGCCCAGGCCTTTGCGGAAATCAAAAAAGAGTTTAAACATCCAGTGACATTGGGGCTGACCGGTCCTTACAGAACGCGTTATGAGGAATATAAAACGATCACGAATGACCTCCAGCGAACCGGTCTGGTTGCGACATTTCTTTTGATTCTTATCAATGTCGTTGCGTTTAGGAATTTTAGGTCGATTATCTATGCTTATCTTCCGCTTGCGATGGGCACGGTTTGGATATGGGCCTTTACGGAAGTTAGCATTGGCTATCTCAATTTGATCACAGCCTTTTTGGCAGCGATTCTTTTCGGCATGGGCGGCGATTATACCTTTCATATTCTCGTGAGTTTCGAGGAGGATTTCCGTCTGACCGGTGATGCGGTCAAAGCTATTCAAAAAACATATGCGGAGCTTTGGAACCCTCTTTGGTCGAGCATGTGGACCACCGCCGTCGTATTTTATGCCATGATTATCAGCCAATTCGAAGGGTTCCGTCATTTTGGAATCATCGCGGGCATCGGCATTGTGATTTCATTTGTCATCGTGTTAATCGTGCAACCCAGTTTGATTGTACTGGGCGAAAAATATTTTCCCAAAAAACGAAAACCTTTAAAAGAAGGCGTCAATCTTTCAAAGAAAACTATTTATGGAATTATCATCGTCGGGCTGCTTTTTAGCGCTTATTCCATTTTTCAGATCCCTTATGCCAAGTTTGATTATGATTTTAAAGATTTGCAGGCCAAAGATGACGACTCGATCGAGCTTGCGGAAAAAATCGGCAGCCATTTTGGCGTGCATCTGACGCCCGTTGTTTTTATGACGCCAAGCAGGGAAGTGGCGGCCAAGCTGGTGAATGAAATTAATCATTCTATTGAAACTAATCCCAAAACATTGTTTGATTTTGCCGCTGCGGTCACTTCTCATGTGCCGCGACAGCAACAAGAAAAAATCCAGGTCCTTGGAGAAATTAAGACGCTCCTTTCAAAGTATCAACCGCTTATCAATAAACAAGACGCTGAGGTCAGGGACAAGATAGAAAAACTCCAGAGGCAGCTTGAGCCGCAACCCTTTGGGTTGAATGATTTGCCGGCCGGTGTGCAGAACCAGTATGAAGGTAAAGACCATCAAATTTCAGCCGTATTTGTCTATCCCAACACGCGGATTTTTAACGGAAAAGTAGCAAAACAATTTGTGCAGGAAGCGCGTGATTTTCCAAAACCCGAAACCGTGAAAGTGGCGGGCGAGGCCGTTATTTATGCGGACATTCTTTCATTAATAGAACATGACGCGCCGATTGCACTTGGCATCAGCACGATTGTTGTTTTCCTGCTTGTGCTGATTCATTTTCGCCGGTTGGATCACACGCTTTGGGTGCATGCTCCGCTTGCGATCGGGGGGCTCTGGATGATCGGCATGATGGGCGCGGGTAAGCTGCAATTCAATTTTTTTAATATGGTGATTATCCCGAGCATTCTCGGCGTCGGTATCGATAATGGTATTTATATTTTTGACCGGTATAAAGAGCGCTCAAGTGAGAATTTTTTTGAATCTATGCGCAAGTCGCTTAAAGGGGTTGTGCTGTCCTCAGCCACCAATATTTCCGGGTTTGCCAGCATTATGTTTGCCGCCCATCAGGGAATGGGTTCCTTGGGAAAGCTTGGGGTGTTTGGTTTCCTCGGTTGTCTTTTAAGCTCGGTTTTTTTTATTCCTGCACTCATTGAGTTTTTTGAACTTAAATATTCGCATCTTTTTCGGCGAAATAATCCACCAGAAGAGGATATCCGATGACCCAAACCGTCACGATTTATCGCTCCAATACAAAAGAATACCACGATGCTTTTCAGGTTTTTCTCGATCATACCGACCAAAAACTCAAGGCCAAGCAATGGCTCGAAAAATGTATCGGCCGGTTGCTTTCAAAGAAGGTCTTTATCGATGCGGGCGCGGGCAATGGCAAAGTGACCGCATGGTTTACGGATCTATTTGCCAAGACTATTGCACTTGAGCCCAACGAACTTTTGCGCAAGGAATTAAAAGAGGTTTGCCCGGCAGCGCAGGTTTCCGAACACACGATTCTGGATGCCAAAATCCAGGAGAAGGGCGATTTCGTGTTGTCCTCTCACGTTTTTTATTATATTCCGCTGGATCAATGGCTTCAAAATCTGGAACGCCTTGCTTCTTGGCTTACTCCGGAAGGATCCTTGGTTGTGATCATCCAGAACCACGAAACCGATTGCATGAAAATGAACTATCATTTTTTTGGTAAACGGTATGATCTGAGGAGCCTAGCAAAAAGTTTTGAGCAAGCAAACGGAAGCCGTTATGACGTAAAAATCGAAACCGTTCCTTCTATTATAGAGACACCTCGATTCGA
>OBEQ010934000.1_pt1 | contig 17329 bp, 16 predicted proteins | sample 1670901 | NCBI WGS metagenome assembly OBEQ01 (sample SAMEA104232315, study PRJEB22302) | groundwater metagenome | biome: forest; feature: aquifer; material: groundwater | place: USA | collected 2011-08-07 | depth 5.4 m
GCCGAACACCGCGGCTTGCGCGATGGGCAGGGCCGGATCGCTGATCTCGAGAAGCGTCGGCCGGTAGAAGGCGCCCTTGGAGAGCGGCCCCTCGTTGAGCGGGCCGCCGCGCACAACGACTTTCGCGCCCTGCGACAGGACCCGCCCGCCACCCGCGACTACCGTTCGTGAATAATGCGGGTCAGATCGTGATGGCCTTGAAGCGCAGAATGATCACGGAAAGGACGACGATCGTGAGGCTGCCGACGACCGGGTTGCCATGGGCGCTCACCAGCACCTGGGCTCCCCCGAGGACGAGCGCCGCGAGCGCCAGGTTGCCCAGCGAGACGCCGGCCACGAGCACGAGCATGAAGGCGTTGATCAGCCAGGGCACGCCCAGGTTCGGATGCACGCTCACGAGCGGAGTGATCAGGGCCCCCGCCAGGCTCGCCAGCCCGGCGCCCAGGCAGAACGTCACGAAGCGCACGCGGCGGGTGTTGATGCCGAGCGCCTCCGCCAGCTCCTCGTTCATGATGACGGCGCGGGCCACCACGCCGATCTGCGTCCGGTACATGATCGCCCACACGAGAAGCCCCAGGACCAGGGACAGGCCGAACAGCACGAGCCGGTACTTCGAATAGGTGACGCCCCCGATGGTGATCGCGTCGTCCATCGCGCTCTTCGCGAACCGGATCTCCCGGCCGAACTCGAGCGTGATGAGCTGGACGATGACGATGTTCAGCCCCCAGGTCGCCAGGATCGTGTCCAGCGATCGTGAGTAGATCGCGCGCAGGACGCGCCACTCGATGAGCGCGGCCACCACGACGCCGATCGCGGGCGCCAGGAGCAGCGCGACCCACGGATTCCAGTCGAGCCGCGTGGCGATCACCGCGGCGTAACTCCCGATCGCCAGGAACGCCCCGTGCGCGAGGTTGATGATCTTCAGCACGCCGAACACGATCAGGAGGCCGATCGCCACGATGTAGAGCACGCCCGCCGTCGTGACGACATCCAGCAGCTCGGTGTACACGGCGATCGGCCTCCCGTCGAGGGTCCTCCGTCAGCGGAGGTTAGGGCACTGGTTTCCCGGATTGATCAGCCCGAAGCTCTTGAGGACCGTGGTGGTCCCGTCGGCCTGGACCTGCGCGAGGTAGATCGGGAGCGGCGCGTGATGCTGCTTGTTCATCTGGACGGGGCCGCGCGGCCCGGTGAACACCACCGCCGGCAACGCCTGGATGAGCGCGTCGGGATCCGTGCCGCCGGCCTTCTCCACGGCCATGGCGTACGCGTGGACGCCGTCGTACTCCTGCTCGGACAGCGCGTTCGGGGTCTTGAGGTCCGCCCCGAACTTCTTCTTCATCGCGGCCAGGAACGCCTGGTTCTTGGGATTGTCGAGCCCGGTGAAGTAATCGCCGGTGTAGTAGACTCCCTCGGCCGCGTTGCCCCCCGCCTGGGCGGTGAGCTCGTCGATGCTGAGGCTCCCGACCGGCATCTTGAGCCCCGCCGCTTTGAACTGCTTCAGGAAGTCGATGTTCGGCCCGCCTCCGGAGGTGGAGTAGATGATCGCCTCCGGGGCCGCCGCCCGGATCTTGCTGATGATCGCCGTCCAGTCCGTTTCCTGCAGCGGCTGGAACTCCTCCCCGGCGATGGTGCCGCGCATCTCCTTGATCGTCTTCTTGGCGGCCTCGATCATGCCCCGCCCGAACGCGTAGTCGCTCCCCACCGCGAACCACCGCTTGACCTTCTTCTCTTCGGTCATGAACTTGATGAGCGGCGGCACGACCTGCTCGGGAACCCAGGCGTTGACGAACAGGTACTTCCCGCACGCCCGCCCCTCGTAGAACGAGGTGTAGATGAACGGCACCTTGGCCCGCTCGGCGATGGGAGCGCCGGCGTTGCGGGCCGCGCTGGTCTCCATCGTGATGATCACGTTGCTCTTGCGCTGATAGATCGCCGTGTTGAACGCCTTCACCGCTCCGGCCGGGCCGCTGTTGTCGTCCAGCACCGCCAGCTCCACCTTCCGGCCGAGGATCCCGCCCTTGGCGTTCAGCTCGTCCACGGCGAGCTCCGCGGACTGCACGACGGCCGGCGCCACCACGCTGTTCACCCCGCTCAGCCCCACGGCCACGCCGATGACGATCGGGTTGTCGGCGCCCCGACTCGCCGGCGCCGCCACGGCCAGGACGACCAGCCCCACGACCACCGAGGTCCAAACACACCACCACGCCGCTCTCGAATTCTTCCCCATGTCACGCCCTCCTCTGTCGCCGTTCGGTTCGGGTTGCTCCCATCGCGACACCGCCGCCGGTCCGGTTGCTAGGAGCCTGTCGGACTGACCTCCCTTCGAGCGGCGGCCTTTCCCGCGCGACTCCGCTCTTGGGGGGGGGTCGGGGGGGGGGCCGCCGGCCCTCCGCGGACAGCCCGCAACCGGGGTCGACTCTCGCCGAGCAGGAAGCCGCTTCGGCGGCGTTTTTTCTGCGTCTGCTCCAAGCAGAGCCGGATGCCAACACGCGCTTGGCTGCGTTGGATTGTTTGTGGCATTTTCAGGTTACGGATCAACAGCTCGTGCAGTTAGAGGCGTCTGCGGAGCGGGAAACGGACCCGCTGGTCCGCGAACCGCTTCAGGGCAAGATCGCGCTTGAGCATCGCCGACGCGCCGATGCGGCACCGGCACACTAAAGGGATGACATCAGAGATGAGTGGGGAACGAGCGAAGACGCTCTTGTGGATGACCCCGGTGATCGCGGATCAGATCATCGCGCATTGCCAGGAGCATTATCCAAAGGAAGCCTGCGGATTGCTGGTCGGGTCCTCGATTGCGCCGGAGCTTCAGATGATTCCGGAGCAGCGGGTGGTGCAGGTCTATCCCATGATCAACGTCGAAGACAGCCCCATCGGCTATTCGATGGATCCGCGCGAGCAGCTGCACGTGGAAAAACTCATGCGCCAACGCCAGCAGAAACTCGTGGGGATTTATCATTCGCACACCGCCACCGACGCGTATCCCTCGCCGGTGGATGTCCGGATGTCCATTTCACCGGACGTGTCCTATGTGCTGATGTCGTTGAAAGACCGCGCCACGCCGCTGATCAAGAGCTATCGGATCGTCGACGGGAAGATCCTGGAAGAAGATTTACTGGTGGAGGAGCGGAAGCTATAATGAGAGGTACGTTGACGACGCCCGCCCCAGTCTCCATTGATGTTCGCGACATGCTGTGTGCTCAGGCGCTTGCGGTCGTGTCTGACGCCTTGGCGCGGGTCGCCGTGGGGGCCTCGATGGAGGTCCGGTTCAACAGCGCCGATGTCCAGCGGGATTTGGAGATCTGGGCCCGCGATCGCGGGCATGCGGCGCGCCTCCAAGATTCGGATCGTCTGATGATTCAACGGGGACGCTAAACACATGACCCATCAACTCACCCGCCATCCGAAAGTCGCTGCCACGGTTGCGGAGCTCATCGGCAACACGCCGCTGGTGCGCCTGCATCGCCTCGTCGAGCCGGGCATGGCGACGATCTTGGGCAAGCTGGAGTCGTTCAACCCCGGCGGCAGCGTCAAAGACCGGATTTGCTTGGCCATGATCGAAGACGCCGAGGCGCGCGGGTTGCTCAAGCCCGGCGCGACAGTCGTCGAATCCACCAGCGGCAACACGGGTATCGGATTGGCGATGATCGGGGCGGCTAGGGGCTATAAGGTGATTCTGACGATGCCTGAAACGATGAGCGCCGAGCGGATTGAAATCTTGAAGGGCTACGGGGCGCAGGTGATCCTCACGCCCGCCTCCGAAGGGATGATCGGCGCGATCAAACGCGCCGAGGACATCGTGAAGAAAACGCCCGGGGCGTTCATGCCGCAACAGTTTGCCAATCCCGCGAATCCCGACGTGCACCGGCGCACGACCGCCCAGGAAATTCTGCGCGCCACCAATGGAGATCTGGACGCGTTTGTCGCCGGCGTGGGCACGGGCGGGACGATCACCGGCGTCGGGGAAGTGCTCAAAAAGAAACTCCCGCATGTGAAAATTGTGGCGGTCGAACCGAAAGATTCGCCCGTGCTCTCTGGTGGCAAAGCCGGCCCGCACATGATCCAGGGCATCGGGGCCGGGTTCGTGCCGGAGGTCTTGAATCGCTCCGTGATTGATGAGATCATAGCTGTTTCCAACGAAGACGCCTATGCCATGGCCAAAAAACTCTCCCATCGGGAAGGATTGTTCGTGGGGATTTCCGCCGGGGCCGCGTGTTGGGCGGCGCTGCGCGTAGCGAAACAATTAGGAGCCGGGAAAACCGTGGTGGTCGTGTTGCCGGATACCGGCGAGCGATACTTAAGCATCCACCCATTTTTTGAAAGCTGACGATGAGCTACATGCTAGGGTTGAAATGCCGTGAATGCGGCCGCGTCTATCCCAAAGAGGTCATTTTTGTGTGTGAGTACTGCTTTGGGAGCGTGGAGGTGGACTACGACTACGACGCGATCCGCAAATCCCTCACGAAAGCGTCGCTGGCTAACCGTCCCAAATCCCTTTGGCGATATCGCGAGTTGCTGCCGATCGATGGGGAGCCAACGGTGGGGTTGCATTCCGGCTTCACGCCATTTTTCCGCGCCGAGCGGTTGGGCGAAGCGCTGGGCGTGCGCGAGCTCTACATTAAAGACGACTCCGTGTCGCATCCGACGCTGTCGTTTAAAGATCGCGTCGTGTCGGTCGCATTAACCCGCGCGAAAGAACTCGGGTTTGACACGGTCGCGTGCGCTTCAACCGGGAATCTGGCCAACTCCGTCTCGGCGCATGCCGCGAAAGCGGGCCTGAAGAGCTACATTTTCATCCCGGCGGATTTGGAGATGGGCAAGATCGTGGCTTCGCTCATCTTCAAGCCGACGCTGGTGGCAGTCGAAGGCAATTACGATGAGGTCAATCGGTTGTGCGCTGAGATCGGCTCCAAATATCCGTGGGCGTTTGTGAACATCAACATTCGTCCCTACTATGCGGAAGGGTCCAAGACCTACGGGTTTGAAATTTTAGAACAGTTTAGCTGGCGCGCGCCGCAACACATCGTGATTCCGGCTGCGGGCGGGTCGCTGATTACAAAAATCAGCAAATCCATCAAGGAATTTAAACTCCTCGGCTTCATTCCCAGCGACTCCAAGACCAAATTCTACGCCGCGCAAGCCACCGGCTGCGCGCCTATCGTCAATACGATCAAAGCCCGCTCGGAAATCGTGAAGCCGGTCAAGCCGAACACGATTGCCAAGTCGCTGGCCATCGGCAATCCCGCGGACGGCTACTACGCCACCAAGACCGTGCTGGATTCCGGCGGATGGGCCGAATCGGCGACGGATGAGGAAATCGTCGACGCCATGAAGCTGCTGGCCGAGACCGAAGGCGTGTTCACGGAAACCGCCGGCGGCGTGACGGTGGCCTCGGCGAAGAAACTCATCGAGCAAGGCACCATTCCGCGCGATGAGTCGATCGTGTTGTGCATCACCGGCAACGGGCTGAAGACGCAAGAACCGTTGATGAACCGGTTGGGCCAGGCCGCGCGCATCAAGCCGTCGCTGGCCGCGTTTGAATCGGAGCTCGCCGCACAGTTGGCCGACGCGGAAACGCGCGGTCGTTAACGACATTCAGGAGGACGCCATGCCTGTTACCGTTCGGATTCCCACGCCATTGCAGCGCTTGACTAGTGGCCAGGGGGAAGTGCAGTGTACCGGGACCTCGGTCACTGAGTTGCTCGCGGATTTGGAAAAACGCTATCCCGGGATCAAAGAACGCTTGTGCGACGAGCAGGGCAAGCTCCGTCGGTTTGTGAATATTTTCGTCAACGAAGAGGACATCCGCTTCTTGCAGGGCGATCAGACCAAGGTCAAGGATGGGGACGAGGTGTCGATCATTCCCGCGATCGCCGGCGGGTGTTAAGTCCCGGAGAACCATTGAGCGATGGCGCTGACCAAGGACGACGTGGCGCGGTATAGCCGGCAGCTGATCCTGCCGGAGATTGGCGTGCAGGGGCAGGAACGGCTGCGCCGCGCGTCGGTGCTGCTGGTCGGGGCCGGAGGATTGGGGAGCCCGGCCGCGCTCTATCTCGCCGCCGCCGGAGTCGGCACGATCGGCTTGGTGGATCGCGAGGCAGTGGCGCTCAGCAATCTCCATCGACAGATCTTGCATGACACCGATGCGGTGGGACGTCCCAAGAGCGAATCCGCAAAAAGCCGTCTGTCTGCACTGAATCCCACCATCCACGTTCTCGCGTTTCAGGAGCAACTGGAACCAAGCAACGTTGTCGTACGCATTGCGCCATTTGACGTCGTGCTGGATGGTTCCGATAATTTCCCCACCCGCTACCTGGTCAACGACGCGTGCGTGCTCGCCAATAAATCTTTGGTGTACGGTGGCGCCATCGGATTTGGGGGGCAGGTCCTGACGATTCGTCCTGGGCAGAGCGCGTGTTTGCGCTGCGTATTTCCGGAACCGCCGGCAGAAGGCGCAATTCCGAGTTGTCAGGAAGCCGGCGTGTTGGGATCGGCAGCCGGCGTGATCGGGACGTTGATGGCGCATGAAGCGCTGAAGCTCATCCTTGGCATTGGCAAGCCGTTGACGGATCGCTTGCTGGTGTTCAACGGGATGCAGAGCCGCTTTCGAACCGTGGCGGTTCGACGCGACTCCTCCTGTGCGGTGTGCGGGCAGGCCCCGAGCATTCAGCAGCCAGCATTCTACGACGCATTACCCGTATGCCATCAGGTATGCTAAAGGCGTAACAAGAACAGGAGGCGTCCAATGGCTCGAAAGCAGGTGACGTTGATTTTCCCGCAGCATCTCATCAAGGAGCCCGTCGTCTACTCGATGTCGAAAGAGTGCGACATTATGCCGAATATCCGGCGGGCCAAAGTTACCGAGCAAGTCGGCGAGGTGACCCTGGAGCTTGAGGGGACCGAAGAGAATCTAAAAAAAGCGGTCGCGTTTCTCGAGCGTAAAGGCGTCAAAGTTGAGCCGGTGACCGGTGACGTGGTCAGCAGCTAGCGGGGAACGCTGTGTTTCGCGCGGCACCCAATTTGGGTGCCGCGTTTTTTATTGGAACTTGACAAGTCGATCGCGAGCCCTGTATACTCCATACCAGTATAGGGTGTATATGATGACGACCTATCCCAGTCACACAGAACATCTGAAGCGGCTTAAGCGCATCGAAGGCCAGGTCAAAGGCGTTCAGCGCATGGTCGAAGAGGGCCGCTATTGCATCGACATCATCCAGCAGATCACTGCGGCCCGCCGGGCGATGGAGCAGGTAGCGCTGTCGGTGATGCGCCGGCACGTGGAGTCGTGCGTGTCGGACGCGGTCCGCTCAAAGAATGGGTCCGCGAAAGTCTCCGAGTTGATGACGACGATCCACCAATTTATAAAATGACGCGACGATTGTTACTCTTCCTCATGGGTGTAAGCGTATGCGCGCCAGCGGTGGCGGCGCAGAACGGTTGTTGCTGCGAGCATCCCACAGCCGTTCTCGCGATCTCTGACGCGTGTTGTCCGTCCGTCCCAACGTGTGTCGCATCAGCGCCCGACCGCGTGGCAATCCTCGAGGTGACCAGCGCGCCGGTTCCATTAGGCGGATTGCATCATGGGTTCGCTGGGGCGTCGGTTCGCATGGCGCAGACTTATCGTGTCATGCCACCGACGGATCAGCTCGTGTGGGAACTGGCTCGTAGTCCCGCGCCTCCTGCCTGGGTGTCTCTCTCCTCGCTTCCGCTTCGTCTGTGATCGCTTCACCTCTTGTTCTTGGCGTCGTTGTGGTGTACAAGGGGGTGTGATCACATGCGTGTCTTATGCGGATTTCTGACCATCGGATTGTTGCAGCTCTCGCTCGGTCCTGTTGAGGCGGGGTGGGCCGCGTCGCTTTCTGCCACCCAGCCATCGAATCAGCTGGAGCTCAACGCACTGATTGCGGAAGCCCTCGCCAATAATCCCGAGCTGGTCTCAGCGCGCACGCGCTGGCAAGCCGCGCAGCAGAAAATTCCGCTCTCCAAAGGTCTCCCCGCGCCGAGGATTGGCGTGGAATGGGAAAACATTCCTCGCGGCAGCGTCAAGTTCAATCAGGCTGAGCTGATGTATCAGCTGATCCAATCCCTGCCATTTCCCGGCAAGCTTTCCGCGAAGCACCGTGTGGCGGTGAAAGACGCGCAGATTGCCGCCACCGCGTTTAAGCAAGCCGAATGGGACATCGTCACGCAAGTGAAAGCAATCTATTACGAATTATTTTTACTGGACCGCGAGCTTGATGCGACCCAGCAAGAGCGGTTGTGGTTTGCGCAGGCTTCTGCGACCGCCCAGGCTCGGTATGCGAGTGGAACCGGCACGCAGGCCGAGGTGCTGATGGCGCAAGGGCAGCTCATGGAAGCGATCAACGCGTTGGGTGTGCTGCAGCATCGACGGCTCGCGATGGCCGCGCATCTGAATCATCTCTTGAATCATCCCGCGCATCATGAGATTGGTCAGCCCGCCCCATTTCACCTGCAGCCGATTCCGTTGACGCCGGAGGAGCTGATCTTGATCGCGCAGGATCGTCAGCCGGAGCTATTGGCGTTTCAGTTCTCCGCGGAGCGCGCCGACGCTGCGCTCAAACTCGCCAAGCGCGAATTGCTGCCGGATCTGGAAACGATGGTGGAGCTGCGCGATCCGGCGATGGGACCGTTTGGGCCGTGGGATTTGTCGTTGGCGCTCGTGCTGCCGTTTTGGTTTTGGACGAAACTCAAATACGGTGTGAAGGCGGCGATCTATGACCAGGCCTCGGCGCACGCCGCGTATCAGGCGATGCAAAATGAAATTGCGCGCCGCATCCATGAACATTGGCACGAAGCGCAGGCTTCCTATGAGACGGCGAAACTCTGTGAAGATGGACTGATCAAATTGTCGGAACAGGGGGTCGCGTCCTCGTTGGCGGCGTATCAAGGGGGCCGCGCGCCGTATAGCGACGTGCTGGAGAGTTTGCGCATGTGGAGCGAGCGGCAGCGGACGTACGCCGAGCATGTGGTGCAATTTGAGCAGCACGTCGTGATGTTGGAACAAGCCGTTGGGATGTCGCTGCACGGCACGGTCATCCCGGAGCCTATTCCGAGTGAGGGAGGCGCGCGCTGATGAAACGTCACACGAAGCTGTTGATGGTCGCTGGTCTGGCCCTGCTGGTCGCGGGAGGCATGGTGCTAGCGATGCGAAGCGGGATGTTCACGGTGAGTCATCGGACGCAACAGGCGACATACTATTGCCCGATGCATCCGACGTACACCAGCGATCGACCCGGCGATTGTCCCATTTGTCAGATGCGGTTGGTAAAACGGGACGCAGCCACCGCGCCATCGTCATCGCAGAACACCAGGACCGCCAAAGACGTTTGCTACCTCCATACCTGCCCGATGGTCCATGCGGGCCAGCCATGTCCCATGTTGGTCGTCGCGAAATCCGGAGAGTCGGTGACGTGTCCGATTTGTAAGCAGCATATCACCGAGGGCAACGCCTCGACCCCGCGGCGCATTCTGTATTGGACCGACCCGATGATTCCCGGCTACAAATCCAACGCGCCTGGCAAGTCGCCTATGGGGATGGACTTAGTGCCCGTGTACGAGACGGCCGAATCATCCGCGATGGGCACTGGGATGGGGCCGGTAGGCTACGCGCCGGTGCTCCTGACGCCGCAGAAACAGCAATTGATCGGCGTGACGACTGCGCCCGCGCAGACTCGGACGCTGACCAAAACCATCCGCGCGGCAGGCCGCATCGCGTACGATCCCGCGCTGTACCAAGCGGAGGCTGAGTATCTGCAAGCCCTCGGCGCATTTCTCCATGCGCAAACCGCGCAGCAGCCGGAGATGCGCACGCAGGCCGAACAATTGGTACAGGCAAGCCGCACGCGTCTGCAAGTCTTGGGTTTAAGTCCTGATCTGATTCAGGAGATGACCGGGTGGTCCGGCCCGGATCAGCGTCTCTTGTTGACCAACCCCGACGGCGAAGTGTGGGTCTACGCCTCGATCTATGAATTTGAGTTGCCGCTCGTTCAGGTCGGACAAACGCTCATGGTGACGGCGCCCTCGCTCCAAGGCGAGTCCTTCCAAGGCGCGATTCGCGCGATTGATCCGGTGTTGGATCCGGCGACCCGCACGGCCCGAGTGCGGGCGGTGCTCGCGGATGTCAGCAAGCGCCTGAAGCCGGAAATGTTTGTCGATGTGGCCATCGGCGTGATGACTGGAGATGTCCTGGCGGTGCCGGAGGGGGCCATCTTTAATACCGGAACCAAACAGATTCTGTTCGTCGATAAAGGCGAGGGTCTGTTTGAGCCGCGCGACGTCGTCCTGGGCCTGAAAGCCGAGGGATTCGCCGAAGTCAAACAGGGCGTAACGGAAGGCGAGCGCGTGGTGACCAGCGGGAATTTCTTGATCGATTCTGAAAGCCGATTGAAGGCCGCCCTGGAAGGGATGAGCGAGCCCGGACACCGCCATGGCCAATAACGCACCGTCGACTTCAGGAGCCGGTCAGGAACCGGTGTTGCGGCAGGGAGGATTCGTCGAGCGGATCATCGAATTTTCCGCCCATAATAAATTTCTCGTTCTGCTCTTCGTCACCGCGGCGATGATCGGCGCGGTGTGGGCCATGCGCCACATTCCGCTTGATGCCATTCCAGACCTCTCCGATACGCAGGTGATCATCTACTCGCGCTGGGATCGCAGCCCGGACGTCCTCGAGGACCAAGTGACGTATCCGATCATTGCGGCGATGCTCGGTGCGCCTCGCGTGAAGGCGATTCGCGGGTTCTCGGATTTTGGCTATTCGTACGTCTATGTGATTTTTCAAGACGGGACCGATTTGTATTGGGCGCGGTCGCGGACGCTGGAGTATTTGAGCAAAATCATCCCACGCCTGCCAGAAGGGGTGAAAACTGAGCTGGGCCCGGATGCCACCGGCGTGGGCTGGGTGTTTCAATATGCGCTGGTGGATGAAACCGGCCAGCATAATCTGCAGGAGTTGCGCAGTTTTCAGGATTGGTATTTGCGGTATTACCTCCAAAGCGTGCCGGGGGTCGCGGAGGTGGCGTCCATCGGCGGGTTCGTGAAGCAGTATCAAATCACCGTCGATCCCAATCGGTTGCTGGCCTACAATCTGCCGTTGACCAAAGTGGTGGAGGCCGTGCGCCAAGGGAATGAGGAAGTGGGCGGGCGGCTGCTGGAATTTTCAGGTGCGGAGTATATGGTGCGCGGGCATGGGTACGCCAAATCGGTGCAGGATTTGGAGAACATCGCCGTCGGCGTTGATCAGGCCGGCACGCCGATTCTCGTGAAACATGTGGGGGCCGTTGCGCTTGGGCCGGAGATCCGCCGTGGCATCATCGATTTGGATGGACGAGGGGACGCGGTCGGCGGGACCGTGATCATGCGTTACGGAGAAAATGCGCTGACCGTCATCACGCGCGTCAAGGCGAAGCTGAAGGACATCGAATCCTCGTTCCCGCCAGGCGTGAAACTGGTGGTGACGTACGATCGCTCCGAGCTCATTCTCAAGGCCATCGAGAACTTGAAGCACAAGCTCATCGAAGAGATGATCATCGTCAGCATCGTGATTCTGATTTTTCTGTGGCATTTCCCCTCGGCGGTCATTCCGATTGTTACGATTCCCATCTCTGTGGTGTTGTCGTTCATCCCGCTCTTCGGGATGCATCTCACATCCAACATCATGTCGCTCTCCGGGATGACGATCTGCATCGGAGTGCTGGTCGACGGAGCCATCGTGGAAGTCGAGAATGCGTACAAACGGTTGGAGCAGTGGATCGAAGGAGGCCGCCAGGGCGATTATCACGCGATTCGGCTCAAGGCGCTCAAAGAAGTCGGGCCGTCGGTCTTCTTTTCGTTGTTGGTGATCGCGGTCGCGTTCATGCCGATCTTCACGCTCGTGGATCAAGAAGGGCGGCTCTTTAAGCCGTTGGCATGGGCCAAAAACTTAGCGATGGCGATCGCCGCAATCTTGGCGGTCACGCTTGATCCGGCCATGCGGATGTTGTTTACGCGCATGGAGCCGATTCACGTTCGCTGGCCATGGCGCCGTCAGACCGATCCCCAAGGTTGGGTAGAGCGAGCAGGGTCGAAAGTCGCTACGACACTGGCCGTCGGCACCTATTACCGAGAAGAACGCCATCCGGTGAGCCGAGTGCTCTTCCGCGTGTACGAGCCCGCGTGCCGGTTCGTGTTGCGCCATCGCATGGCGACGATCCTGACGGCGATTGCGCTCGTGCTGACGACGATTCCGGTGTATTTGCGCTTGGGTTCTGAGTTCATGCCGCCGCTGCGCGAAGGCAGCCTGCTCTACATGCCCACGACGCTGCCGGGGATTTCCGTCACCAAAGCCCAAGAGCTTCTGCAGCAGCAGGATCGCATCCTCAAAACATTCCCGGAAGTGGAGCGGGTGTTTGGCAAGGCTGGTCGGATCGAGAGTTCCACCGATCCCGCGCCGTTTTCGATGATGGAAACCGTCGTCGTCTTGAAACCGGAATCTGAGTGGCGTCCCGTGCCGCGTTGGTACAGTGGATGGCCGGAGTGGGCTAAAGGCCCGTTTCGATCCTTTTGGCCCGACCGTCTGTCCTATGAGCAATTGATTGAGCACATGGATCAGAGCCTGAAGATTCCCGGGACCACCAATGCGTGGACGATGCCGATTAAAAACCGGATCGATATGCTCTCCACCGGCGTGCGGACGCCTATTGGCATCAAAATCTTCGGCGCGGATCTGAAGACGATCGAAGGCATCGGCGCGCATCTGGAGATGCTCCTCAAAGATGTGCCGGGCACGCGCAGCGTGTATGCCGAACGGGTGGCTGGCGGCTATTTCGTGGATTTTGATCTGAACCGCGAGGCGATCGCCCGCTACGGGTTGTCGGTCGCGGATGTGCAAACGGTCATCATGTCGGCGATCGGAGGCGAGAACGTCACCACCACCGTTGAGGGACGCGAGCGGTATCCGGTGAACGTCCGCTATCCTCGCGAGTTTCGGGAGGATGTGGAACAGCTCAAGCGCGTGCTGGTGCCGACGATGGCCGGACAGCAAATCCCCCTCGTGCAATTGGCCGACATCCGCTTAGTGTCTGGTCCATCGATGATTCGTGATGAAAACGGGTTGTTGGCGGGCTATGTCTACGTGGACATGGCCGGGCGCGATATCGGAAGTTATGTCGCGGAAGCCAAGCAGAAAGTGGAGAAGGAAGTGACCTTGCCAACAGGCTACGCGCTGACCTGGAGCGGCCAGTATGAAAACATGCTGCGCGTGAAAGAGCGGCTCAAAGTCGTGCTGCCCCTGACGCTGTTTCTCATCTGCATGCTGCTGTACATGAATACCAAGTCCATGGTGAAAACTGGCATCGTGATGCTGGCCGTTCCGTTTTCGCTGATCGGCGCGGTGTGGCTGCTGTGGGCGCTGGGGTACAACATCTCCATTGCGGTGTGGGTCGGCATGATCGCCTTGATGGGGCTGGATGCGGAAACCGGCGTGTTCATGCTCTTATTTTTAGATCTGTCGTATCACGACGCGGTGCACAAAGGCGCGATGCGCACCAAACGCGATTTGGAGGAAGCGATCGTGCACGGCGCGGTCAAGCGCGTGCGCCCGAAAATGATGACGGTGATGGCGGCGTTTATGGGGTTATTGCCGATCATGTGGTCAACCGGTGCCGGAGCGGACATGATGAAACGCATCGCGGCTCCGATGGTCGGCGGGCTCGGGACGTCGTTTTTCTTGGAGCTCTTGGTGTATCCGGCGATTTACTTTGTATGGAAATGGAAATTTGAAATGCGAGAAGGCCGCGCCGCATGGATTCCTCAACGCGCATAACATCTCGCGATCCTATTTGCGGGATGGCAGGCGTTCTTGAGCGCCACGGCCAGTGGTTTTGCAGCGAGCGTTGCGCCGAGGCGTTTGAACGACGCCAAAAAGGGGACGGTTCTCATTTTTCGGCGACTTGCAAAACCAGAGAACCGTCCCCAATTTCGAGACGCTGGTGGCGCGATCCGTGGGTGTGGGTGCCGTGTTCGGGAGCGCTGTTTGTCGGATTGGGGTTGGTGTGGTCGACGGCTTCCGTGGCCAGCGCGATCTACCTCGAGTACGTGCTGCACATCGGCCTACCATTGGCGTTGGGGTTGTTCCTCGGGGGGCTGGTGGACTATTTCGTGCCGAAAACGTACATCGTGGCGCTGCTCTCAGGGCCGCGCACGCGGGTGATTGCGCGGGCCACGGGTTTGGGATTTCTCGCGTCGAGTTGCAGTCACGGGTGTTTAGCGTTAAGTTTGGAGCTCTATCGCAAAGGCGCGTCCATTCCGGCCGTGATCAGTTTCTTGCTCGCTAGCCCGTGGGCGAGTCTGTCGTTGACCTTCATTCTGCTAAGTCTGTTTGGGATACGTGGGTTGGTGATTGTGGTGGCGTCGCTGCTGATTGCGTTTGTCACCGGATTAGTGTTTCAGCGGTTGGAGCGTCGGCAGTTGTTGGATCCGAATCCGAACGTCGTTGACATCGACGGAAATTTTTCGCTGATGGCGGACATCCGCGAGCGTTTGCGCGCCTATCGCTTCACGCCACAGCAGGCGATGGCAGATGCGGGGGGCGTGCTCCGCGGAACGCTGAATGTGGGGCGTATGATGATCGGCTGGGTGCATGTCGGGCTGCTGTTGAGCGCGCTGATGGGCGCCTGGCTTCCTAAGCACGCCGCCATTCATCATCTGCTCGGCCCGTCGCTGGGCGGGTTGCTTTTGACGATGGCCTTCGCGGCGATCATCGAGGTCTGCTCGGAAGGTACGGCGCCGATCGCGTTTGAGTTGTATCGCCAAACTGGCGCGTTGGGCAATGCGTTTGCGTTTCTGATGGGCGGCGTCGTCACCGACTATACGGAATTGGGCGCATTATGGACGACGATCGGCAAACGCACCGCGCTGTGGATGGTGGCGGTGACCTTGCCGATGGTGCTCGTGGCAGGATGGATGTTGAATCAACTCGGTCGCTAACACATAGAGACAAATCGGCTGCGCGTTGTTGACAGGATTGATGCTCTGCGATAGTATTTGAAACAACAGGTGACTGCATGACTCTCCGCTGGGATACTCAAGAACGAAGTGCCCGTTTGATCGCATGGATTGTCGTGGCGGTGTTTGTGCTGGCGACGAACTACTGCGCCTACGAGACCGTCACAAACGGCCACGCACGCGCTGACGGGGACTACCAACGCGCTCCTGCAGGTCACCACGACGAGTCTTCCTCAAGCCATGACCACGCTGCGTGCTGTGTCACCCTGCAGGCTGTTGTCACCCAACAACCCAGTCTCCTCTTGGCAGGCGCGTCACAGCCGCTGCTGCAGGAGATTCCGCTACAATCTGTCCATCTCATAAGGTCTGTGGATCTCTCCTTAGCTCCAAGCGGGCTCAGTCCCCCGGCACGAGAACCGACCCCAGCTCGACCCTTCTACCGTACGACCTTCGCCAACCACGCTCCTCCCGCATACCTTGCCTAGCCTGACTCTCTAGGTTTTCGAGAGTCCTTCTGCGTGTTCTTTTCCGTCACCGTGCGTTTGGAGTGTGTTATACTATGCGGTTTTTTGTCAGGAGGTTTCTTCCCGTGAACATTGGCTGGCGTGTTTTTCAACCGATTTTCATACTGGCGATCTTGGTATCGCTCGGCTCCCCGCTCGCCCTCGCTGAGGAGCCGCCGCCGGCTCCTATCACTGAAAAACCCCAAGGAGTCACGCTTGCGCAAGCGATGATGGACGACGCTCTGCTGGCGGTGAAGCCAACGGCGAATCCAGGAACGAACGATTCACAGGGTCTGACGCTCGAGCAAGCCATTCAAGAGGCGCTGGCGAATAATCTCGAACTCCAGGCCAAACGGCAAGAACTGGAGATCGCCAAGGCGCAGCTCTTGAAAGCCGTGTGGCCGAATCCTGAGCTGGAAGGCGGCTTGACCACTGATGCCCTCACGGGGAACGAAGGCGAGAAGAACGTGGAGGTGGGGTTCTCCCAGGCAATTCCCTGGAGCGGCCGGCTCCGGTATCAAAAACAGGCGGCCACGAGGCTGATTGAGCGAACGGGTTGGGACATCCATGATCGCGAACGGCTGCTAACGCTTGACGTCACCAAGGCTTTTACCCAGGTCGTGGCGTTACAGGAGCAACTCAAGGTCTTGGAGCTCTTGATTCAGATTAACCGTCAGTTGGTCGAAACCGCCGAGGCGCGTTTTGCGAAGGGGGAGGTGTCCCAGATCGAGGTCCAGGTCGGCAAGGTAGAGTTCCAGCAAGACCGAGTCGAGCAAAAACGTCTTCAGGCGGAACTGAAGACCGCCACCTCGTCGCTGAATCTGCTGCTGGGTCGTCCCAAGAAGACCACGCGTTCAGTGATTATGGGCCAGCTCACCTACCAGCCAGTCGTTTTGGATGCGCAGCGACTAACCCGATGGGCCCTGATAAATCGCCCGGACGTCATGATGCTCGATGCCGATATCCGCCAGGCCGAGGCGCTCATCAAACTCGCCAAGGCGTCGCGGTTTGAGGACCTCAAGGCCTCGACGTTCTTCCAGCGCAGCCAAGGGCGCCTTCAAGTCAACGAGGAGCAGGTGAAGGACAACAAGAATCTCCTTGGGTTCAAAGTCTCAATCCCATTGCCCCTCTTCGACCGCAAAAAGGGCGACATCAAAGAAGCCTTGGCCCGCCGGGAGGTTGCCAGGATCACCAAGGAATTGATCATACTCCGGGTCGAGCGTGAGATCGAACAGCTTATCGCCCAGCTGACCTCGCTCCAAGACATCGTGGGCTCCTATAGCCAAGACATCCTGACGACGTTGGATCAGAGTATTGAGACCATCCAGAACGCCTACGCCCAAGGGCAGGTGAGTTTCTTCGAGGTCATCCAGACCGAGGAGCGGCTCATCAATTTCAAACGCTCCTATGTGGAAGCGCTCACGAACTACATCAACACCCGCGCCCAGATGATGGCGGCCCTCGGCGGCACGTGGCCCGAGATCACGGACAGGAACACCATCGAGTCGAAACAGGGACCCGAGAATGAGAAGGAGTCCCGATGAGAGAAGGAAAGAATCCATGAAAACTCGGACAACCATTCTGACTCGTTGGGCGGTGATCGCCACAGCAACGCTGTGTGTGGCCGCACCGCAGCGATTGTTCGCCCACGGCGGGCAAATCGAAACGGGCGGCGGTGGCGGCGGGCCTGTGACACTGACTAAGGAGCAACAGGCAGCCATCGGCCTGAAGACGACGAAGGCGGCACTTCACGACATCGATGCCGTGCTGATGCTCAACGGCAAGGTGAAGCTTGACCCGAACCTTCACGCGCACGTCAGCAC